>WNFC01005224.1_pt1 | contig 14233 bp, 10 predicted proteins | sample 5400541 | NCBI WGS metagenome assembly WNFC01 (sample SAMN13153342, study PRJNA577476) | soil metagenome | isolation source: 120 cm saprolite under Douglas fir tree site 2 hole 2 replicate 1 | place: USA:California | collected 2015-04-18
TGAGGATGCGCTTGCCCTCGGCGCTCGACACCGTGGCGGCGCCGGAGCCGTAGGCCGCGAGCATCGATTCCATGTGATGGCCCGCCGTGGCGCAGACGAAATCGCCTCCCTTCTCCGCCACGATCGCGGCGATCGCCTTGGCGTTCTCGCGCCGCAGGGCTTCGCCGGTGAGAATGACGGCGCCGGTGTCGATGCCGGCCGGATCGATGCCGGCGGCGTTGTAGGCATCGTCGATGATCGCTCCGAGCTTGGCCTCATCGATGTGCTCCTCGCTGCGATAGGGCGTGAGGGCGACGCTCGATTGAAACAGCGTTTCGCGCGACACCACGAAGTAGCGGCTGGACAGGTCCTCGCCGAGCCGGCGCAGATTGACCCGTGAAAAGATCACCTGCGTACCGGACGAGCCGATGTCGATGCCGACGGTCATGAGGGAGACGTGGTCGGCAATCCAGATCGGATTTTCCTCCAGCGGGCCTTCGTCGGGGAAGTCGTGGTCGTGATCCGCATAGCCGTCGTGCGTGTGCGCGAGGTCGAGTCCGTAGACATGATCGGCGAGCGTATGGCTCTCTTTCGTTTTGGGCTCCTCGGCATCCGTCATCAGCAAGACTCCAAATCAGCGCTTGCCATAGCGCCCGCTATGCACTTATTCATTAAACATCATACCCCATGATACCCGAGACATCGTACCACCCGGAGGCTTCCATGCATCGTACCGCGCTTCGCATTGCCGCCGTTTCGCTTGCCCTTGTCCCCACCGTTGCATTCGCCCATCCGGGCCATGAGGGCCCGGGCCTGGTCGCGGGCTTCCTGCATCCGCTGGGCGGCGTCGATCATATCATCGCCATGGTGGCGGTTGGCCTGTTGGCGGCGCGGCTCGGGGGACGGGCGTTATGGCTCGTACCGGCAAGTTTCGTCGGCACCATGACGGTGGCGGGCCTCGCCGGCATGGCGGGCCTTGGGCTACCTTACGTGGAAACCGGCATTGCGCTCTCGGTCGTGGTCCTGGCCGCGGTTGCGATTCTTGGCGTGGCGATGCCTGTTGCGGCCGCCATGGGGCTGGTGGCGTTCTTTGCGGTTTTCCACGGCTACGCTCACGGCGCCGAGATGCCGGAAACGGTATCCGGCCTTGCTTACGGCACGGGCTTCGTCGCAGCGACTGCGCTGTTGCATGGCATTGGTATTGGGCTCGGCTTGGCGATCGGCCAGTTCGGTCGCAGCGCCGCTCGCCGTGCGGCGTAACGCGGCGGCCCGATCATGTAGCCCGGATGGAGCGCAAGCGTAATCCGGGGCGGATCGTGTTACGGGCGAGGCCGGCCCCGCATTGCGCTGCGCTCCATGCGGGCTACGGCATATGGCTATGCGGCCAATGTCGTCGGGCCGCGCAAGACACTTGAGCGCCTGCATGCCCAACGCGAAGTCCCGGCCTGCGTCTGTCTCCAGCAATTGGACACATTGACGCCGTGGCAAAACCTCACAAAATTCAAAATGAGGAGAATATGATCTTGCGGCGACGTTGGAACATACGCGTTTTTCGTTACTGACCGTTTGGACTTACCGGACTGGGGGGCGGATATGTCAGTCCTAAGGACCAACCTTTCTCGGCGGCGTGGTTTTACTGCGACCTTCGCCACCTTCGCAGACGTTTCGCAGAAAAATCCGCCGCCGCGGTGATGATCTCAACACGCGCCGGGCGCGTGGACCCATCGTCCGGAGATTGCCAACATCCGTAGGCCATCCATGAATAATCCTCTGGACCGAGGCCGTGGTTCTGACGATCCGCTGCGCTCCGCACCGAGGTGGGAGCGCAACGGCGGCCATGCAGAACAACCTGACACAACACGACGGCTTCTCGATCCTGACTCACCAGCACGATGGATTCGCGATTTGGCCGAGGAAAACATTGGCCCGTCTGCGACCTCACCTCTTGGTGAGGGGCCGCGAGTCGAATGGGCGCGAGTGCCAAGCATTGCGGACCCCGACATTCTGGCCCGCGACATTCTAGGTCACGACATTCTAGATCTCGAGGTCGTGCGAGAGACCCCTCGGCGAGCACGCGGCGCATTTGGCCGCTTGGCCGTTGCCATATCGATTCCCGCGGTCGTCGGGATTGCCGCTTTGCTTATTGTCCGGACGCTCCCGACTGGGTGGACCTATGGTGCAGGTGGTCGTGCCGCCCCCGCAGGTTCGACCGAGCCTCGATTCATCGGGCAGACACAGGCGGCTGTGGAGCCGCGAACGCAAGGGGCTAAGGAGCAACCGAATTCGCCGCGGGCACGCTTAGTCATCCTACGAGCACCTCGTGGCAGTGCGGATGAAGCAATTCCGCTCGGTGTGTCGCTTGCTGGAGTTGGCGTGGACGCCGCATTGCTGCTCAGCGGCCTTCCGGTCGGGTCGACGATATCGGCCGGTCTCCCATTCGGGGCAGGCAACTGGCTCCTATCGGCCTCCGAGCTCAGCAATGCCGCGATTCGTCCACCTCGCGGCTTCGTCGGCGCGATTGATCTTGCGGCCGAACTGCGGCTCGCCGACGACACGGTTGCCGACCGCCTTTCATTGCGCTTGACGTGGGAGACGCCCGAGACCACGACCACGATTGCGGCGGCGCAGACAGTTGCTGCGCCTGTTGAGACGGGCAGCACCGGCACCCGGCCCAGCGAGACGCCCAACTCCCAAGCGACAAGTGCGCCGCTACGCCGTATGGATCGCGAAGAGATCACTGATCTTCTCAAGCGCGGCGGGGAATTCGTGGCCGCCGGCAACCTCGGCCCGGCACGCCTAGCCTTGCGGCGCGCCGCGCAGGCGGGGGATCCGCAAGCGGCGTTCGTGCTCGCAACGACCTACGACCCGATCCTGCTGGAGACACGAAGAGTGATCGGCGTTGTGCCGGACATCGCGATGGCGCGAGCCTGGTACGAAAAAGCCAAGGAGTTCGGTTCAACCGACGCGTCACTCAGGCTTGAGCTGCTGGCGAGCCGGGAACGCTAAGCTTGAATACGCCTTTAACAACTCCCTGGCTGGCAAGATCGAAGGTACATACCCGCCTTATTTCCCCTGGCTCCTCCAAATCATGAATTCACGGAGGAGCTGCTCTTTCGGTTGTTTCGGCGTTTGTTCGCTGGCCCACACGCCAGTTTCTGAGCCATTCCTCGGCGGCTGGAAAACGGGTCCACCCAGGAATGGTTGCACCCAGGTTTACCGCCTTCCAAAGTGGGTGACGCGGCGGCTTGTGGAACTCGTCGAACTTCGAGAAGAACGCATTGACGAACTTTTCAGTTCGTTTGTATCGCATCGAGTCTTTTGGCCACTTGAATGAAACCAGGACGGTGATTGCCGCAATTGTCTCCACTTCTTCGTCGATCAGAGTGGGATAATCCTCTTTGCTGATCGAAGCTGGCAGATAGGTCGCCTGGACCGATCTCTCATAGGGTACGGTAACGAACCGCAAGCCCCATTCCGGCCTGACATTCGCAAATGCCGGAACCGGCGTCGGGCAGGAGCATATGGTAGCATCTATCTCGCCACGCCGAAGTTTCTCCATGGCGTCGCCTTGCGCCATGTAGAACTCCTGCACGTCGACTCCGAGCTTCTTGAATATATTAGGAACGAACTGCGCCGTTGCACTGCCCTTGTTGTTGAAATTAACCTTTTTCCCACTTAGATCCGTGATGTTTTTCGCACCCGCGCGCGCCAGGATCTGCAACGGATTCGGAAAGAGCGTGGCAATATATGTCAGTTGCTGTTCCAGGTGTGGCCCCAGCTCGCCAGTGGCTTTCAGGTAGTTCATTGCCTCTTGGGTGGTCAGCGCCATGTCGATGCTTCGCAAGTAAAGGACGTCCTCCACATTCTGTACTGCCGCACCACCGAGCACAGGCAACACTCGTAGATTATTTCCGTCCTCCACCACCACGGAAATGTCGTGGGCAAGCTGGCTGAAGGTAGCGCCAGGTTGCCCCCCCATGAGAAACAGAACGTTATCGTTCACTCTTTGTTTGATCTGCTCACGGGGCGACAGCGTCTGGGATACAGCGCGGTCACTTGAGGGCAGGGATAGAACAAGAGCGAGTAGAGGAAGGGATGCCCACTTCATGACGCCTCCTTATCCGGGATTCGCCGGATCAGCCCCGAACTGGATTGATGTAGCGATTTTCGGGATTGAGCGGAAGCGCGGATACGAGGCGTCATACCCCGCGAAACAGAGGCGCCGGGTTTTGGCCGAACAAAACCGCCACCTCGAATTTCGGCGCAGCTATCTGGAAGGAAAAGAGATTTTCTCCATGAGGCCCACGTTCATCGGTCTGTCCGTCTACTCGCATTTTGCGCAAAACGAAATACCCCTTTTTCTGCAAGTGAATTCATAGGTTTGTAGAGGGGTCGGATTCCGCGCGCCGGATTGCCATCGCGCTCATCAATTCGACGGCTGAGGCCCGTTCCGATCAGGATTCACGCCACCGATCGCGCCGGCAATGGCGGCAACTCGGCCAGTTCCGCCTCATAAGCCGCATCCATCTTCGGCGTCAGGCCGTTCCGCGATAGTGCCTCCGCAAACGTGCGGCGGATTTCCCGCGCCTCGTCTGCATAATCGATCTGGTCGCCGCCGATGCGGCGGCTGATCCAGGCCTTCGGCACGCCTTGGGCGTTGCGGATCGACACCACCTCGTGCTTGAACGCGAGATAGCGCGCCGGCGTGGTGCCGGTGTTGAAATGCTGATGCAGCCACATGTTGGGCGGCACGATCAGCGAACCGGCCTGCCACTCGTAGCGGCGCGGCGCATCGCCCTCCGGCCACATCAGCGAATAGCCCTCGCCCGACAGGATGATGACATGGGCGCCCGGCCCGTGGCAGTGCGCTTTCTTATAGGTGCCGATCGGGAACTGGGAGATGTGGCTGTTCATCGAGCCCTTGGCCATATTGAAGCGGATATGGCCGCCGCCGGCGCCGCGCTCCTTGGCGGCGATTAACGGCAGGTTCACTGCATCGGCGACGAAATTGGTTTGCAGCAGCAGGCCCTTCTGCTCGCCCTTGGCGCTGAAATAATCGGGCTCGCCGTTGAAGCGGCCGCGGAAGTCGTGTTTGGTGCCAAACACGAAGTCGATATCCTCGTAGAGATTGATGACCGGCGGCGCGTTGGTCACCGCCACGTAGCGGGCTCCGTCGCGACCCGAGCCGTTGAAGTGCTGGTGCCAGGTATTGAGCGGAATTGCGAACAGGGCGCCGGCCTTCCACTCGAATGTGATGCGGTTGCCGGCATCGTTCCACACCGAGGTCGAGCCACGGCCGTCGAGCACCAGAATCATTTCCTCGAACAGCTGGCGCTGCGGCGCAAGTTTCTGCCCCGGCGCGATCTCGCAAACATAGCAATCGTTCGAGGTTCGCGACGCTTCGTGGTTGATGAAGACGCCCTTGCCGCCCCGCCGCGCCCACGGCTTCAGCTCGACGGTGTGAAGGCTCGGCACGTAGTGCGCGCCGACGATGTCGAGACCTTCGGCCCGCACCCAGCGCGTATAGGGGGTCTCCTTCTCGGTCGCGAACTTCTTCGCCAACTCCTCTGAAACGATGGCGGTCTCTGCCATGCGGGTCTCCAGACGTTGATCTCGGCCTCTCCGGCACCCGTAGGGTGGGTTGAGCGCCAGCGAAACCAACCTCGCCGCAGGAAAGCGCTGATGGGTTTCGCTATCGCTCAACCCATCCTACACCATTCTCCGCGCGAAAGTCGTCAGGCGCAGGTGGTGTGAGATGCACAGAATTGCTATTCAGCCCCTCCCTCCCCTCCCCGCATGCCGGAAAGGGCAGGCAGGAAATCAAGGACCTTGCCATGGCCGCAACCCGTTCCGCTACGCCAACGGACGAAATCACCGCACCGCGCGGTTTTGTCTGGGGCGTCTCCACGTCGAGCTATCAGATCGAGGGGGCCGCCAAGGAGGACGGCCGCGCGCCCAGCATCTGGGATACCTATTGCACCCAGACCGGCCGGATCGCCAACGGCGACACCGGCGACATTGCCTGCGATCACTATCATCGCTATCCGGAAGACATCGGCCTGATGCGCGAGCTCGGCGTCTCGGCCTATCGGTTTTCTGTGGCGTGGCCGCGGGTGCTGCCGCAAGGGCGCGGCGCCGTTAACGAGGCAGGCCTCGCATTTTACGACCGCCTGATCGACGCCGTGATCGCCGCCGGAATCGAGCCTTGGCTGTGCCTCTATCATTGGGACCTGCCGCAGGCGCTGGACGACCTCGGCGGCTGGAGCAATCGGGACTGTGCGGGGTGGTTCGCCGACTATACGGCGCTGATCGCGCGGCGTTTCGGCGACCGGATCAAGCGTTTTGCAACCTTTAACGAGCCTTCGGTGTTTTCCCTTTTGGGTTACTGCATCGGCGGGCAGGCGCCCGGAATCGCCGACCATTCCATGCTGTTGCGGACCATCCATCACGTGAATCTTGGCCATGGAGCTGCCATCGATGTGCTGCGGGCGAACGTGCGAGAGGCCTCGCTCGGCATCGTTCACAATCACCAACCGTGTCTGCCGGCGAGCGACGCCCCGCAAGACGCCGCCGCGGCACGTAAATTCGACGCCTACTGGAATGGCGCCTTCCCGGATCCCCAGTTACTGGCCCACTATCCGCCATTGCTCGCCGATGTCATGGTGCCCCATCTTGAGCCCGGTGACCTCGCCCGCATCTGCCGCCCGATCGACTGGTTCGGGCTCAACCACTACTCGCCGCTCTATGTGCAGGCATTCGATGGCAACCCGCTCGGCGTCGGATTCGGCCCGACTCCGCCCGGGGTGCCGCGCACCTCGATAGGCTGGCCGGTGCAGCCGGAGGCATTCCGCGACACGCTCCTGGCGCTTCATAAGCGCTATGGGCTGCCGGTCTATGTGTTGGAAAACGGCACTGCGAATGCCGACGAAATCGGCCAGGACGGCAAGGTTACGGATCAGTCGCGCATCGATTTTCTCAAGGCCTATACGACCGCAATGTTCGAGGCGATCAAGGCGGGCGCCGACGTGCGCGGTTATTTCGTCTGGTCGCTGCTCGATAATTTCGAATGGGGTTCGGGGTACAGCCAACGGTTCGGGATCACCTACGTGGACTACCCGACGCAGCGGCGCATCCCGAAAGCGTCGTTCCACTGGTATGCGCAGCTCATCAAAGCATCCAAGCCCGCGCCCGCGCGGCGCGGCGGCGCGCGCTAGTGCTGTGACAGTAAACTTGGCCCGCGAACAAACCTTGCTCGGCGACATCGGCGGAACGACCGCACGTTTCGCCGTGCTGACGGGGGACACGCTTGGGCCGATCGATCACCTGCAGGTGTCTCAATATCGATCCATGGTCGATGCGATCCATGGCTTCCTCGGCAGCCGGCAAGATCGCGACCGCGTCGGCGCCGCGGTTCTTGGCGTTGCGGCTCCGGTCGAGGGCGGGCGTTCCGTCCTCGTCAACAGCCAATGGGTCGTCGATGCTGCCGAGTTGCGCGCCGCGTTCGGATTCAATTCGATCAGCCTTATTAACGACTTTGAAGCGATCGCCTACGCTCTGCCGTGTTTGAGCGGGCGCGACGTGAGACCGCTTGCCGGGGGCAAGCCGCAGCTTGGCGAATCGATGGCTGTGCTCGGGCCTGGCACCGGATTGGGCATGGCAGGAGTTGTCCGCCGGGAGGACCGCATGACGGTCATCCCTACCGAAGGCGGACACGCCACGTTGCCGGGCGCCACGCCCCGCGAGGACGCCGTGATCGCGCACCTGCGGCACAAATTCGGCCACGTATCGGCCGAACGTGCGCTGTCGGGGCCAGGGCTCGAAAATCTCCACTCGGCAATCGCGGCAATCGACCGTATCGCGGTTTCGAGCGAGACCGCGCCTGAGATCGTTCGGCAGGCTCTCGATCGCAGCTGCCCGGTCAGTGTAGCAGCAGTCGACATGTTCTGTGCCATGCTGGGTACGGTTGCGGGCGATCTGGCGCTGATGTTTCGCGCTCGCGGCGGTATCTATATTGCGGGGGGTATTGCGCCGCGTATCGTTGACCTTCTGGCGCGGTCGGAATTCCATGCTCGGTTCAGGGCGAAGGGGCGTTTCGAGCCGTACCTCGAGCGTGTTCCGACCGCCGTCATCATCAACTCCGATGCGGCGTTCCTGGGGCTCAAGTCGCTTGCTCTAGATGCCTGAGTATCATTGCCTTGCACGAGCGGAGGGCTGAGCCGCAGAGATCCACAGCAACACCCGCCGTCCAATCTGACGCATGGCGAGTATCGCGTTTCCAAGCAGCGGAAAGCGCATCAGCGGGAGGGCTGTTGCATAGAGCAATCGTCGCCTCAGGCGGAGGAGGGGAACAAGAGCGAGGGCGTCGCTCACATACTCCCTCATCTTGGCGTGGTTTTTGTACCTCAATGCTCTCACGTACATCAGCAACCAAATATTGATGAAGCGAGGCGCAATAATGTCCCTCGTGTAGTAATGACCACGCCACAGATCGTCCGGGAAAGCGTCGAGCAATTTCCTGATATAGAGCCGGAGCGAGTTGTCGTGGCGATCCGAAGCGCCGCAGGAAGACGAATGAATGCGCCATTGCGACGTCGAGTAGGGGACATAAGCGTTATCGAAACCCTCCCGGAACATGCGCAGGAACAGGTCGTCATCTTCGTACCCGCACAGGCGCTCATCGAAGCCGCCGACCGCTTCGAACGCGGTGCGGCTGATCAGCGTCGCAGATGGCTGAATGATAACCCCGTGCTGAAGAATCGAATGAAGGTGGCGCTTCGGGTTTTCCAAACGCGGATGTTCAACGTACGTCCTGCTGACCATTTTCCCGTCGTGGTCGATGTCGTCAAAGTCGCTGTAGACCCAGCCCAGCGGCGGTCCCTTATGTTCCGTGAACACCGCGACAAGCGCTTCCAGGTGCCTCGGATGCCAGATGTCGTCTTGATCGAGCAGCGCAATAAGCGCGCTCTTCGAATGCGCAACGGCGTAATTGCGCGCCGCCGATTGCCCGCCATTGGTCTTGCGTAGCAAAGTGATGTGGTGTTCCCGCGCCAGCCTCTCGACGATGGCCAAGCCGTCGTCGGTCGAACCGTCATCGACCACGATGAATTCGTCCAGCTTGCGCGTCTGCGACAGCACGCTCCGGATCGATTGCTCGATCCACCGTGCGCCATTGTAGAGCGGAATGATCGCGACGATCGAAAGATCGGAACGCGCGTCTGTCATGCGCTCCCCCTCCGGCGCGTTCCGCCGCTCGCCCAACCGGCGGTTTAGCGGAACCACTTTTCAGATGGAAACAATCAGGACGTCAGATTTATCCCCATGCGGTGACATGAGCAACTGACTCTGTGCGCCTTTATGTTTCTTATCGCACAAACCATGGCCGAATCCTGAAACCCTGATGCTTCAAATCCTCAGCCGGGCAGCGTCGCAAGCGACATAGATTAAGGAGCGCCACGACGACGTGGTCTCGCTTGGTTTCAAATCGATCGTGTCGGGCACGCTATCGACGTGCCTGATCGGCGCCATTGTGGGCGCCCTGACGTAACAGCAGGGAGGGCTCAATGGAGCCGGAAAACGCGACGCGGCAGTGGTCAGGACGCCGCGCAATCAGGGCGAAAGCGGAGGGTCGATTCTCGGAGGGCGCGCCAGGCCGCAATGCGCTGCAGACTATCGCCGATTCCGTCGCCGCGCGGGCACCGGTCAGAGCCCCTGACGGAAGACTCGACCCTGTCTTCCGGAACAGCGCTGAGTTGCTGCACATGCACCGAGATCGGAACCCCAGCGGTTGGCCGACCCGCACGAGTGCTGCCCTCCTCGGGTCACCGGGAGTGATTGAAAGAGTAACAACGGACGTCGCGCGCAAGCGCAAGGCATTCGCCCGCACTGATCGACTTTCCGCCTCGATGCTCGCGAGCAGTGGTCAAAGCGGCGGCAATCAGCTGCCATCCAATTGCGACCGCAGGGTCGACGCCGGATCTCAATTCGGCCAGGATAGAGTCCCGGTCCACCACGGCATCCGGCTTCATTTGCCTCAAACCTTGGTAGAGACTTTCCGCAACCTCCAACGGCTGACCTGTTTCTATCGCCACAAGTATGGCGAGCAGCGAGTAACTTGGAGCGCGTCCGTCTTGGCCCAGCAAGGCGCTTACCGCAGCTTCACCCATACGAGCGCGCACGATACGGTAAACATTGACAAGGCGCTTGACCGACCGCGGTTCCTTGGCGGCAAGACGGCCGATCTCAGGGCTGGCAAGAAAATCGACTTCTTCTGCGGTCAGCTTGATCGTTGATAACGCCTGTTCGAGCCCCACTGTCTCCTCGCCACCGGCGCGGGCGATTTCCGGACCTCGCGCACCGTGGGGCGCCACGAAACTCTCGGGCGCGACGCCCTGCGTAGGGGTGGTCTCCTGCGGGTGGCGAGCCCCGTCCACGCCCTCGGGCGCCACCCGCACGCGGTGATCCGGCGTTTTGGCGGCGAGCAATTGACGGACGTAGCCGGCATAGCTCCCGCCGCCAACGCCTTCGACCGTGAGCGGCTGTAGCCAGAACGGCAGTTGAAAGATCTTTTCCAAATACGCGATTGCTCGCTTACGCCGTTTGCGGTCGATCTTTTCGGTCAAATCGCTCGAAAGCCGACGGTCCTCGTCATTAGACCCGATCGCCTGGGATTCTAATGCTTCCTGGATCCAGTTTACGTCGACTCCAACCACGACTACGAACAGCTCGAAGGCAAGAAGCAGATGAATCGCTTGCAGGACCTGATAGACTTGATCGTGGGTGCAACGATCGAGATCATCAATATACAGTATGATTCGGTCGGGAACATCAGCGTCACCGGAGCCGCCAGTCGCGCGCATCCTGCGCTCCTGCTTCACGATTTCGTCCACGGCCTGAAACAAGCGCCGCGCTCGGCTGATGATCCCGATCTCCTTTTCCGGCGCCTTCGTATCCGGATCATCCTCTAGCACGAAGCGAAGGAGACGCGGTGGGTTTGCGGCGCCTTTGGGATCGATGTAGCGTCCTAATGCGTAGGCGGCGCGGTCTGCGGCTTCACGGCGCGCCTTGGCTTCGTTCGCTGCGGCGCTTAACTCGGTTTCCTTGGCGAGCACTTTTTTGAGGCGCTCACCTGAAACCTCTTCGAGCTTGTCTGCGAATTTAGCCGTGCTCGCAATGATCCCGCCGACGATGCGTACCGCCGGTGCCAGGGCAGCGGCCGCGCTTGCAAGTCCACCGAGGGCAACCAGCAACGACGCCGCCGTACGCGGTTCGACGCTAAATAGCGCTAGCGCAATTAGTACCAGCATCATGCCAGCCAACAGCATCGTCGTGCGCCAGCCGCGCGCCCACACGACCTTGCCGATGGTTTTGAGCTGTCCGCCCAAGGTCTGGACGTCCTTGGCGACCTTCATGAAATCGTCGATGCCCTTCGTGGAACCAGCCTGACCGATTTCGATCAGATCGGTCTTGTGCTGCGCGTAGGCCGTGGTGATGGCGTCGACCAGTGTCTGTGAGACCGTTTCGCCCTGTGCCTCCTCGGCCGCCTTGACTGCCTTATCGCGGGCGTTTTGCGCCTCAAGAAGCTTGCGCTCGCCCTCTGCGAGGGCTTCCCGCGACGCCGCAAGCGCAAGCGACAGTGAATGCACATACGCGTTTACGCGCTCGACCAAGCGTGAGTGAATTTCTGCGCCCTGACGGGCGAAACCACCGCTTCGCAGCTGATCGAAGAATTCGGCCGTGAGGCTCGCCCACAGATTGGCATCGCCGAAATGCCAGGCGTTGAAGCGGATCTGCACAACCCGACTGATGAAACGCAGGGCTGCCGGTTCAGAGATCGCTACCGGGCCGCGCTGCCCTTGCTCTTGCCGGCGGCGCTCTGCTTCCGTGGCGGCGATCACGTCGATTGCGGCTTCGAGGCGCAGCATGAACGTCGACTTGCCCGATCCCCAGCCGCCAAACAGCCCGATCGACAGCGGCGGAGTTGCCTCTTCCAGGCAAATCAGGCGAGCAAAGGCCTGCACATCAGGCTCGATCCCGAGCGCATCGCCGGAGGCATCCAGAGACTGAGGCGGCCGGTCGGAAGTGAACCCGGCGACGCTCAGCGTGCGTGGCGGTGGCAGCCCGCGGAGGAGGATGTCCCCCCATGCACTCACGTTCTCGTTGGTTTCGGGGTTGCTCGCGATACGACCGAACAGTTCGCGCCGTAGCGCCGCTACGTCGGCATCGGTCGGTTTCCACGGCAAATCTGCGAACTCGGCCAATCCAGCATGCGCGACGTCGTTCAAGAGAGCGGCACAGAGGTGACGCAGATCAACAACCGGGCGGCTTACTGTTCGGGTGGCGTACTCGACCGCAAGAGCAAGCGCGTTCTTGACCGAGCCTGAGGCGATAACGTTGTATTTACGATTAAAAGCATCCAATACCTTGTCGGAGCCAGTCAATTCGTTCAGAACACGCTCAAGATTCAGTCCGCGTTTTGCGCGCAGCCAGTTCGCGAACCAAGTTGCAGTGTTACCGTAGGTAGCCGACGGCGTCTCGCTGATACCGACTGCGATCACGGCGAAGAAGAACGCGCGGCGGTCAACAACGATCTGTCGTGCGGAATCATCAGTGTTGGCGTACAGCGCGCTGCGCCGAATGACGCTCACCAGTGCTGGCGCATTCAGGTTGACGCTGGTGCCGAATGCGCCGAGTGCAGCACTCTCGATTTCGGGCCATGGGTCAGTTTGCATCTTTCCTCCCCGCTGCGTTTGAGCGCACGGAGATGCGATGCTACCCTACGATGAGTTGTCCGGCATGTGAGCAAGCTCACCTGCCGGCCGGGAGAGTGACGGCGCCACGCTGCAAAAGCGGCGACCAAGCCCGCGGCCAAATCCTTGACTTCGATAGCGAGCGAGAGGTGGGGGCCAGTGGACCTGCACGGCGCAGTGCTCAAGAATGCAGGCGGCCGGTTCACTGGGTTTGCCGACGCTAGTCGCCCCCTACTCCAGGAAGAGCCGCAACGCGATGGCGACCTCAATGCAGACGGAAGACGCCGTCCACCGCTCGAATTTCCGCAGGCTTGATCAGCCTGGAATGCGCCACCGTCACGGAATGCAGCATGCCCTCGAGAGATGTCTGCCAAAACTCAAGAAATCGCTGCAGTTCCGGGAAGTTGGGACAAACGTCGTAGGCCTGCCACACATAGGCCTGCAGCAGCCAGGGGTGATCGGGGCGTCGATATAGGATGTTGGCAGTCGTCAAGCCGTAGCCGGCCATCTGCTCGCGGAAATCCTCCGATGCCATAGATGCCATAGGTGCTCTCCGTTCGTAACTCCTCAAATTGTGTGTTTCGGTCCTTCCCATTGCAAGCCGAAGAGTTAAGCAAACTAGTAAAATCAATGTGTTAGCAGCATTCATACAAGTCTGCTGACAACTGGCGCGCGGTTCGTAATAGCCCTGCTAGCAGTCGCCCCCCCTGAGTGCTAATTTTTTTGCGTGCCCCTCTTGTGTGCCGATGCATTGCCTCCTAAATCGCGCGTGGAGGGGCTGGCGGCGTGCCGTCGTGCCCGTCGTTTTGAAAAATCCAACCACCTTCAATCGCTTAGGAGGACAGCATGAAGTTTCGTCCGCTTCACGACCGCGTCGTCGTCAAGCGCATCGATGCCGAGGACAAGAGCGCCGGCGGCATCATCATCCCGGACACCGCCAAAGAAAAACCCTCCCAAGGGGAAATCATCGCCGTAGGGCCGGGTGGCCGCGACGAGTCGGGCAAGCTGGTTCCGCTGGACGTGCATGTCGGCAACCGCGTCCTGTTCGGTAAGTGGTCGGGCACCGAGGTCAAGATCGATGGCGTCGAGTACCTCATCATGAAGGAAAGCGACATCATGGGGGTCCTTGAGGAATCCCAGACCAAGAAAAAGGCCGCCTGACGCACTCAGGCAATCGACATTTCTCCCATTCCCTGAACGGGCAGCGGCCGAACGCAAGTACTCGGCCACGCTGGTTTGGCCAAAGAGGCTTCGCCAGATGCGCTTTCGGCAGGTGCGGGAGAACATCTTTCAGGAGCAATGACACATGGCTGCCAAGGAAGTACGATTTTCGGTTGACGCCCGCGACAAGATGCTGCGCGGCGTCGATATTCTCGCCAATGCGGTGAGAGTGACGCTCGGCCCCAAGGGCCGCAATGTCGTGCTGGACAAGTCGTTCGGCGCGCCGCGCATCACCAAGGACGGCGTGACGGTCGCCAAGGAAATCGAGCTTGAGGACAAGTTCGAGA
>WNFC01005227.1_pt1 | contig 14228 bp, 12 predicted proteins | sample 5400541 | NCBI WGS metagenome assembly WNFC01 (sample SAMN13153342, study PRJNA577476) | soil metagenome | isolation source: 120 cm saprolite under Douglas fir tree site 2 hole 2 replicate 1 | place: USA:California | collected 2015-04-18
TTTCATGCGCCCCGACCGTGTTGTCATCGGTACCGAGAGCGAGCGGGCGCGCGAGATCATGCGGGCGCTCTACCGGCCGCTCTTTCTCATCGAAACGCCGATGCTGTTCACCTCGATCGAAACTGCCGAGTTGATCAAATACGCGGCGAACAGCTTCCTCGCCACCAAGATCACCTTCATCAACGAGGTCGCCGATCTGTGCGAGAAACTCGGCGCCGACGTCCAGGATGTCGCCAAGGGAATTGGTCTCGACGGCCGCATCGGCCGCAAATTTCTCCATGCCGGCCCCGGCTATGGCGGCTCGTGCTTCCCCAAGGACTGCTTGGCGCTGGTGCGTACCGCGCAGGAGGCAGCGGCGCCGCTGTCGATCGTCGAGACGGTGGTCAAGTTCAACGACCAGCGCAAGCTCCGCATGGCCGACAAGATCATCCAGGCCTGCGGCGGAACGGTCAGCGGCAAGACGCTCGCCATACTCGGCCTCACCTTCAAGCCGAACACCGACGATATGCGCGACAGCCCGAGCCTTGCCATCGTCCCGGCGCTGCAAGCTGCCGGCGCCGAGATCCGCGTCTTCGATCCCGAAGGCATGGCGGAGGCGAGGAAGCTGATGCCTGACCTCGTCTATTGCGGCAACTCCTATGAGACCATGACTGGTGCCGACGCGCTCGTCCTCGTCACCGAGTGGAACGAGTTCCGCGCCCTCGATCTCGACCGCGTCAAGGCTCTGCTCAAGACGCCGACGGTGATCGACCTGCGCAATATCTACAAGCCGGCCGAGATGGCGGCGGCGGGCTTTTTCTATACCAGCGTCGGGCGCGTCTCGCCTGAATTGACGCCGGCGCAACTGCGCAATCTCGCGTGAAGCCGACCTGCATGAAGCCCACCTCTGTGAAGGACGACAAATGAGCTCGACAAGGAAGCGCGTGCTGGTAACTGGCGGCGCCGGGTTTCTCGGCTCGCATCTTTGCGAACGGTTACTCGAACAGGGGCACGACGTGCTCTGCGTCGACAACTACTTTACCGGGCGCAAGGATAACGTCGCGCATCTTCTCGGCAATCCGAACTTCGAGGCGATGCGACACGATGTCTGCTTCCCGCTCTATGTCGAAGTCGACGAGATCTACAACCTCGCCTGTCCTGCCTCGCCGATCCACTACCAGTTCGATCCCGTGCAGACGACCAAGACCAGCGTCCTCGGGGCGATCAACATGCTCGGCCTTGCCAAGCGGGTGAAGGCAAAGATCTTCCAGTCCTCGACTTCCGAGGTCTATGGCGATCCGACCATGCACCCGCAGCCCGAAGATTATCGCGGCAATGTCAATCCGATTGGCCCGCGCGCCTGCTATGACGAGGGCAAGCGCGCCGCCGAGACGCTGTTCTTCGACTATCACCGCCAGCACAAATTGCGCATCCGCGTAGCACGCATCTTCAACACCTACGGTCCGCGCATGCACCCGAACGATGGGCGCGTGGTGTCCAATTTCATCGTCCAGGCGCTCAAGGGCGAGCCGATCACCATCTATGGCAACGGTGAGCAGACGCGTGCATTCTGCTTCGTCGACGATCTCGTCGAGGGCTTCCTGCGCCTGATGGCGGCGTCGGACGACGTCACCGGGCCCATCAATCTCGGCAACCCCGTCGAGACGACGGTGCGGGAGCTCGCCGAGACGATCATCGCGATGACTGGCTCGCGCTCGAAGATCGAGAGCCGGCCGTTGCCGGTCGACGATCCAACGCAGCGCTGCCCCGACATCTCGCGAGCGCGGAACCTGCTGGAATGGGAGCCACGCGTGCCGCTCGCTGTCGGCCTCGAGCGCACCGTCGCCTATTTCAATCGCCTGCTTTCCGAGCGCGGCGAGATCTCCGAGAGCATCCTCCGCCTGCACGCCTGAGGCGGCGTCCGCCGCGCTGGGCGGCAAGGCAAGCCCCGCCTAGAAGAAGACCGGGCGGTATGCCGCGCAGCGGATGCGTGTCACCGTGAACGGTACCTGTTCGCCCGGCGCGGTCTCCTCGCCGAGGCGCTGATAGCCGAGGGTACAGATTTGCGCCGCGCGGGTGGCGGCCAACTCCGGCGACGATTTGTTGAAGCCTGCATAGCCGGGTTCGGTCGGCGCCTGCTGTGGCGAGGCAACACCGAAGCTCGGGCCCTCGTCCGGAAAACCGGTAATCCATTGCGGCAGCGAATCGGCGGGTGCGCCCTCGCCCGCACAGGACGTGAGCACGATGAGACCGGCAATGGCGAAGAGCTGACGCATCGGAGGCTCCCGTTATGGCGGCGCCATAATGAGGCGGCGCGCCCGGCGCGCGCAATCGCAATCTCCTGCGGGTCGGTCATTCAACCCACGTAATTCAACGCTCAGGGCGACGGTAGACCTGCAGCCTTGAGCGCCGCGGCTTGCCGCTTCGCCAAGGCTTCGACTTCGAAATCGGCGATCAGCTCGTGGAAGAGACGGTGCCAGTTGATCTCGGCCTTGAGATGGAAGAAGACGGAGCCGAGGCCGATAGCGGCGCGATCCATGAAGACGAACTCGCGCGGCGGCTTGACGCCGCCAAGCCGACGCACCTCGCCATGCACCTTCTCGGCGACGTCGCGGCCATAGACCCCGGTATCCTTCTCCTGGATCTTGCGACTGCGGTCGTCGAGCAGCGGCGCATAGACGAAGCGGGCCCACTGATTCAGCACGTCGATCATTGCCGGCGACAGGTTCTTGAAACCCCAGGTCTCGTAGGCGTGAACGGCGAGCGCACGGTCATCGCGCTGGAGCGCGAAATAGAGATCGATGACGCCGCCGACGAATGACGGCTTGAAGATGCGCACGCAACCGAAATCGACCAGATTGATGCCGTCATCCGGACGCACCGTGTAATTGCCGAGATGCGGATCGCCATGGATGGCGCCGTAGAAATAGAACGGCACGTACCACGCACGGAACAGGTTGACGGCGATCGCGTTGCGCGCCGCCACCGGCCCCTTCGCCGCGACGAGCAGCTTCTCACCTTCGATCCAGGTCATGGTGAGCAGACGCCTGGTCGAAAGATCGGCGACGACCTCGGGGACGCTGACCCCGCTTTCCTTCGCGAGCATGCGGCGGTAGAGGGCGATATGCCGCGCCTCACGCTCATAGTCGAGTTCCTCGCGCAGACGCTCGGCGATCTCGGCGTGGATCTCGTCGGTCGATACGGCGCGGTCGTAGCGCTCGTAGAGCGACATGACGAGCTTCAACTGGCTGAGATCGGCCTCGACGGCCGATTGCATATCGGGATATTGCAACTTACAGGCGAGCTGCCTGCCATCGAACGCGACGGCGCGATGGACCTGGCCGAGCGATGCGGCACGCGCCGCCTGGCGTTCGAAGGATTCGAAGCGCTTTGGCCAGTCGGGGCCGAGCTCGCTCGCCATCCGGCGCTTAACGAACGGCCAGCCCATCGACGGCGCGTCGGCCTGAAGCTGGATCAGCTCGTTGGTGTATTCCTTGGGCAGGGCGTCCGGGATGGTCGCGAGCAGCTGCGCCACCTTCATCAGCGGGCCCTTGATGCCGCCGAGCGCCGCCTTGAGATCGGCCGCGTGTCGGCCGCGGTCGAGCTTTACGCCGAGGTACCGCTCGCCGGCAAGCCGCGCGGCGATGCCGCCAACCGCGGTGGACACCCGCGCGTAGCGGCGGACCCGTCCGCCCAGTGAGTTGTCCTCCTCGGCCACTCTCAGCCGGCCTTGTCGATCGCTTCCAGCTCGTCGATGAAGCCCGCAATCACCGAGAGGCCGCGCTGCCAGAAGGCGGGATCGGCGGCGTTGAGACCGAACGGCGCGAGCAGCTCCCGATGGCGCAGCGTACCGCCGGCGCGCAGCATGGCTAGATACTTCTCGGCAAAGCCCGGCGTGGCACCCTGGTAGACGGCGTAGAGCGAGTTCACCAGGCAATCGCCGAAGGCATAGGCATAGACGTAGAACGGCGAATGGATGAAGTGCGGAATGTAGGTCCAATAATATTTGTAGAGCCCGTCGAGCTTGAGGGCGGGACCGAGGCTCTCGCGCTGGACGTCGAGCCAGATTTCATTGAGCCGGTCGGGCGTCAGCTCGGCTTCACGCCGCTCGTCATGGACGCGGCGCTCGAACTCTACGAAGGCGATCTGCCGCACCACCGTATTGAGCATGTCCTCGACCTTGCCGGCGAGCATGACCTTGCGCCGCTTGGGATCGCGCTCGGCGGCGAGGAGGGCGCGAAAGGTCAGCATCTCGCCGAACACCGATGCCGTCTCGGCGAGGGTCAGCGGCGTGTCCGACATCAATGTGCCCTGGGCGCCGGCGAGGATCTGGTGGACGCCATGGCCGAGCTCATGCGCCAGCGTCATGACGTCGCGCTGCTTGCCCTGGTAGTTGAGCAGGAGATAGGGATGCGCGCTCGGCACCGTCGGATGGGCGAAAGCCCCCGGCGCCTTGCCCGGGCGCACCGGCGCGTCGATCCAGCGCCCGGTGAAGAATCGGCTGCCGATCGACGCCAATTCATTGGAGAATGCGCCATAGGCTTCGAGCACGGTGCGCTGCGCCTCCTGCCAGGGGATCAGCCGGTCGTCCTCGTCGGGGAGCGGCGCATTGCGATCCCACGATTCCAGCTGCGCGACGCCGAACCATTTCGCCTTGAGCCGGTAATAGCGATGCGAGAGATTGGGATAGGCGCCGCGTACCGCTTCGACGAGGGCATCAACGACCTCATCTTCGACGAAGTTCGACAGATTGCGCGACGAGATCGGCCGTTTGAAGCCGCGCCAGCGATCCTCGATCTCCTTGTCCTTGGCAAGGGTATTGGTGACCAGCGCAAAAGTGCGGGCATTCATCTCTAGTACCGTGCCCAGGATTTCCGCTGCCTTCTGCCTCGTCGCGCGGTCGTGGTCGGAGAGGAGATGAAGCACCTCGGCGCTAGTCAGTGCCTTGCCGTCGGCCCAGGGGAACCGCAGCCCCGCCATCGTCTCGTCGAACAGCCGGATCCAGGCGGCGCGGCCGGCGATCGACTTCTCGTGCAGCAGCTTCTCTAGGTCGTCGGCGAGTTGAAAGGGTCGGAAGGTGCGGGTGTCGCGCAGCCACGGCGCATAGTGGGCAAGAGCGGGATCCTTCAGCTGCGCCTCAAGGACCTCGTCGTCGATCCGGTTGAGCTCGAGAGTGAAGAAGAGGATGGTACTGGTGATCGCGTTGACACGCTCTTGCATGGTCTGGAAGAAGCGGCCGATCTCGGCATCGCCCATGTCGCCGGCATAGACGAGATAGGCATAGCTCATGATGCGACCGAGCGTCTCCTGCAGCCGCTCGTAGCTCGCCACCGCGGCGCCGAGCGCCGCCCCCGAAAGCGTCGCCAGCTTGCCCTCATAGCGCGTGCGCAAGGCCGCGGCATCGGTTTCGCTCGCCGCCAGATCACGCTTGAGCTCGTCGCTGTCGCGCCCGGGATAGAGATCGGCGAGATCCCATTCCGGCAGCGAGCCGAGATCGCCGACGGCGCCGCCGCCATTTGCCCGAGCCGTCAAAGTCTTGCTTGCACGCGCCGAGATCATTCATAACTCCTGAGCGGATGAACGATGGATATAGGGCGGCGCGGCGCGCGAGCCAAGCCGGCAACCTTGGCACCACCGCGACGGGGAGGTAGATGGCCGGGATGCGACGTGGATTATAAGACCTGCTCCAGCCTCGCGGCGATGTTCTTCGCCGAGGCGGCACGTCGTGGCGATGCGTCCTTTCTGTGGGCCAAGGATGAGGGGGCCTATCGCGCGATCAGCTGGCGCGAGGCGGCAAACCAGGCGAGCGCGCTGTCGCGCGGCTTGCGCGACCTCGGCATCGTGCGCGGCGATCGCGTCGCGCTGATCGCCGAGAACCGCCCGGAATGGATGATCGCCGACTTCGCCATCATGGCGGCGGGTGCGGTCACCGTGCCGGCTTACACCAGCAACACCATCGAGGATCACCGCCACGTCCTCGCCAATTCGGGGGTACGGGCGGTCATCGTCTCGACCGCCGCACTGACGCAGCGCGTTATGCCCGCCGCCGACCAGATCACCGACATCGCGAACATCATCACCATCGAGAAGCTCGCCGTGGAGCAAGTCGGGCACGCCGAGATCCATCTCTGGGGCGACGTCCTGGCGCGTGGCGCCGCGCTGCAGGACGATGTCGCCGAGATGGTGGCGAAGGCGACGCGCGACGACACGGCCTGCCTCATCTACACCTCGGGAACCGGCGGCGTGCCGAAGGGTGTCATGCTGTCGCACGCCAATATCCTGACGAATTGTCATGGTGCGTACGAAATTCTCAAGGCGCTGGGGCTTGGCAACGAAGTCTTCCTCTGCTTCCTGCCGCTCTCGCATTCCTACGAGCACACCGCGGGCATGATGTTCCCGATCTCGCTCGGCGCGCAGATCTATTTCGCCGAGGGCGCCGACACTCTGGGCGCCAACATGATCGAGGCACGGCCGACGATCATGACTGCCGTGCCGCGGCTCTACGAGACGATGCATCAGCGCATCCTGCGCGGCCTCGAGCGGCAGAGCCCGCTGCGCGCCAAGCTGTTCCGCCACGCGCTCGAGCTCGGCATCAAGCGCTACGACGATCCGTCCAGCTTGAGCATCGTCGAGAGAATCGCCGACTTCATCCTCGACAAGCTCGTGCGCAACAAGGTCCGCGCGCGCTTCGGCGGCAGGCTGAAGGCGCTGGTCTCGGGCGGCGCGCCGCTCAATCCCGAGATCGGCCGCTTCTTCATCGCCCTCGGCCTCAATCTGATGCAAGGCTACGGCCAGACCGAGGCGGCGCCGGTCATTTGCTGCAATCCGGCCGGCAAGGTGAGGATCGATACGGTCGGCCCGCCGCTCGCCGGGGTCGAGGTGCGCATCGCCGAGGATGGCGAGATACTGGTGCGCGGCGAACTCATCATGAGGGGCTATTGGAACGACCCGGAGGCGACCGCGCGCACGCTGAAGGATGGCTGGCTGCATACCGGCGATATCGGCGAGTTCGACAGCGAGGGCTACCTCAAGATCACCGACCGCAAGCGCGATTTCATCAAGAACTCGGGCGGCGACATGATCTCGCCGGCGCGCGTCGAGGGATACTTGACGCTCGAGACGGAGATCGCCCAGGCGATGGTTTTCGGCGACCGCCGCCCCTATCTCGTCGCCGTCATCGTGCCCGACGGCGAGTTCCTTGCCGGCTTTGCCAAATCGCACGGGCGCGACGCCGACACGCTTGTCGCGCTGGCCGGCGACGGCGAGCTCCAGAAGGCGGTCGGCGCGGCGGTCTCGCGGGTCAATCAGCGGCTCGCCCCGGTCGAGCGTGTCCGCCGCTTCGTCATCGCGCAGGAGCCGTTCACCACCGCCAACGGCCAGATGACGCCAACCCTCAAGATCAAGCGCCATGCCATCCGCACCGCCTACGGCTCGGCGCTGCTTGCGCTCTACGAGGCGAAGGCCGTCGCCGGATGACGAGGCTGTCAGCCATAGGGTCTTGGCTGTAAGCTCACCGTCCAAGGCCTTAGCCATTGCGAAGCGGAGGAAAGCGATGAAGAGCTACGATGTCGCCGAGTGCGGCGCGCCGCTGAAACTGTTCGAGCGGCCGACCCCGAAGCCGACCGGCAGCGAGGTCCTGCTGCGCGTCCTTGCCGCCGGGGTCTGCCACAGCGACATCCACATCTGGGAAGGGCACTACGATCTCGGCGGCGGCAAGAAGCTCAATCTGGCCGATCGCGGCCTTCAGCTGCCGCTTACGATGGGACACGAGACCGTCGGCGAGGTTGTCGCGTTGGGCCCCGAGGCAAGCGGCGTCGAGATCGGCGACAAGCGGCTGGTCTTTCCCTGGCTCGGCTGCGGCAATTGCGCGGTGTGCCGGCGCGGCGAGGAGCAATTGTGCCTGGCGCCACGCTTCCTCGGCGTCTTCCGCAACGGCGGCTATGCCGACCACATCCTGGTGCCGCACGGGCGCTGTCTCCTCGATATCGGCGACATGAAGCCGGAAGAGGCGGCGCCCTATGCCTGCTCCGGCCTCACCGCCTTCGGCGCGCTGCAGCGGGTCGGCGCGGTGCTCAAGGAGGAGCCGATCGTCGTCATCGGCGCCGGCGGGCTGGGCCTCATGTGCCTCGGCCTCCTCAAGGCGATGGGCGGCAAGGGCGCCATCGTCGTCGATACCGATCCCGGCAAGCGGGAGGCAGCGCTGAAGGCCGGTGCGCTCGCCGCGATCGACGGGGCGGCGGAAGACGCGCTGAAACAGGTCAACGCGGCAGCGCCCAACGGCGTCTGGGCGGTCATCGACTTTGTCGGCGCGTCGAGCACCGCTCGGCTTGCCGTCGACAGCCTGACGAAAGGCGGCAAGCTGGTCATCGTCGGCTTGTTCGGCGGCGACATCACCCTGCCGCTGCCCTTCATTCCAATGCGCGCGATGACCATCCAGGGCTCCTATGTCGGCAGCCTCGCCGAGGCCAAGGAGCTGCTCGCCCTCGTCCAGCGCACCCGCTTGCCGCCGATCCCGATTACGACGCATCGACTCGATACCGCCGACGCGACGCTGCAGGCCCTGCGCGCCGGACGGGTCGTCGGCCGCGCCGTGCTGACGCCGTGACGGCGGCTATTGCAGCGTCACCCGGTGGCTGTGGCTGCGGCCGTCGCTGACGGTGATCTGGGTGAAGCCCATCAGGTGCACGAGGTCGTAAAAGGTCAAGGTATCCTCGAGATCGGCATCGCGCAGCAGCGGCGTCAGGCGGGCGAGCGACGAGAGCGCCGCGAGGAGGGCGCGGGCGCGGTAGATGGTGCCGAGGGTCTCGTCGTCGAGGCCGACGATGATGAGTTTTTCTGCCTCCTCGCCCTTGGCGAACATGACGTAGCGCGGCGCGTAGCTCGACGAGCCCTGTTGCTGGGTCGTCGATGAGATGAAGAGCAGCCGCTCGTGGCGGCTCATCTTGGCCAGCACCTTGGTGCGCGCCTTGTAGACCTCGCTCGAGGTGATCTTCGGATAGTAGTAGCCCTCGTGCCGGCTTTCCGCGGCGTTCGACGAGGTCTTGGCGGCCACGACTTGCTCGTCGGATGCGGCCGACGCCGCAGCGGGCAGCAGCACGAGCAGCGATATCAGCATTATGCGATGCAACATTCCCCAACCTCCCCCTATCCGGCTCGCCCTTATAACGTGCTCCTGATCAACCGGCGAGGCCCGCAAGACGAGCGCTCTCCTCCCAGAGGCGCCGCGCCGCGGCGGCGTCCTGCGCCGCCGGCGAGGGCTGCGCCGCGCGCGATTTGATGAAATAGCGGCCGTTGATTCCGGCGACCGCGGGGTCGCCGGCAAGGTGGACGATGGTGCGCCCGCCCTCTTCCGGCGTGATCGCCATGACGCGCTTGGCGAGGCCGATGAAGGCGCGCGTCGCGAGCGAATTGCCGGCGTCGCCGAAGCGCGTCGCAACGAACCCGGGATGGAGGCAGTTGGCGGTGACGCCGCTCCCCTCCAGGCGACGCGCGAGCTCTGCGGTGAAGAGGATATTGGCGAGCTTCGAGCGGCGATAGGCCGGCCAGCCTTTGGCGCCGTTGCGACCGGCGAGATCGGAGAAGTCGAGCGTCGCGCCGCGATGCGCCTCGGAGGCGACGTTGACGATGCGCGACGGCGCCGCCTCGCGAAGCCTCGCCAGCAGCAGGTCGGTGAGCAGGAAGTAGCCCATATGGTTGAGGGCGAAGGTGCGCTCGACCCCGTCCTCGGTCAGCGCATGGCGGTCGAAGAAGGCGCCGGCATTGTTGACGAGGACATCGATGCGACCCGCCGTCGCCAGCAGCTCGGCGGCGAGGCGGCGGATCTCGCCGAAGCGCGAGAGGTCGGCGAAGCGCAACGCGACCTGCGCGGCGGGGACGCGCGATTTGATGCGCTTGAGCGCCGCGGCGCCGCGCCGGGGATCGCGACCGACGAGGATGAGGGCGGCGCCGCGCCGGGCCAATTCCTCGGCCGCCACGAGGCCGATCCCGGAGGTCGCGCCGGTAATAAGACAGGTCTTGCCCTTCATGTCAGCCCTCCGCCGAGGCCGGCCCGATGCGTGCCGCGCCTGTTAATAACAGGAAAAATACAGGAACGCGGTAGTAGCGTTGTCGTCTGAACTCTCCTGTCAGGGGAATTCACCCGGCGTGTTTCCGAAATGGTCCTGCCCGAACCGATCGACTTGCGGATGAACAAAATTCCTCGAAGGGTAGGCATGAGCACCTCGGCAATGTCCCGACCATATATATGACCGAATCAGATATTTTCAATCCGTTTAGGCTCCAATAGAGCCGTAGGGCGGAAAAGCGCAGCGCCTTCCGCCTCTTCCGTCTCACCGCCGCTCGACCGCCTCCCAATCGATCATCGCGCGGACAGTCAGATGGCGCATGATCATCGAAGCGGGATCGATCGCGTCGTTGAATGCCTTGGTGAGCCCGCTCGTGTTGAACGCCTTGGCCGCCGCGAGCGCATCGTCCATCGAGGCCCATTCGAGGTAGTCGAGCCATTGGCCCTCCTCGCCCTTCGCCAATCGGCGACAGATAAAGCCCTTACAGCTCTTCAGGAACTCGGTCGTCGCCGCGACCGTCGACAGGAAGGCGTCGTCGGACAAGCCGGACTTGGTCTTCAGGAGAACCAACTCAATCACGCGCTCCGGCATCTTTGACGATCTCCCCATTCGGTCCATGATCGATTGAGAATAGCGGAGCGCTCCCAGAGGCGTAGGGCGGAAAAGCGCTAGCGCATTCCGCCTCTTCGGTTTCACCGACAATCCGGCATTGAGCCAATATGCCCCGCCCTGGGAGAAGGCGGAATGCGCTGCGCTTTTCCGCCCTACGCTTGCTGCGTTCCGACGGGGCTGCAGGCGTTGGCTTTTTTGCGGTAGACGTAGGGCGGAAAAGCGTAGCGCCTTCCGCCGCTTCGCTTTCACCGCCGCTCACCCGCCTCCGGCGGCCCGCCGCTGCTGCCCATCCAACCGGCGGGATAGAGCCCTCTCGCCACGCAACGCCGGAAAGACGAGAAGGGCCAATCCGCCGGATGCTCGACGAAACCGTGCTTTGCCGGATTGAAATGGATGTAGTCCATGTGCGCCGCGTAATCGCGATCGTCGCGGATCGTGTGCTCCCAATATCGCCGCTGCCAGATGCCGCGTTCACCGCGGCTTGCCATGACCGGTGATCGGGCTTCGTCGGCAGGCAGGGATTTCGAGAACGCGGTCTTGATCGCCCGCCACCGGCCGGGGAAATCGGCATCGCCTTCCGGCAAGGTCCAGAGGCAATGCATATGGTCGGGCAGGACCACCCACGCATCGATGTGGAAGGGAGCGCGCGCCCGCACCTGCCGAACGGAATCCCGCAACGCATCGATCGCCGTCACCAGCAGGTCCGAGCGGCGGTCGCGCAGGTTCACCGTGAAGAAGAAGGTTCCGCCGGGAACCCGGTTGCGGCGATAGTCCGGCATTGAGCCAGTATGCCCCGCCTGGGGGGAAGGCGGAATGCGCTGCGCTTTTCCGTCCTACGCTTGCTGCAGCGAGGCAATGCGTAAGCGCCGAGGTGGCAGGCTTCGCTTCAGGGTGCCTCGCCTTTCCTGCGCTCGACGGCTGTTACGACGATCGGAACCAAGTGCCTCATGTGCGGCGGCACCCTGATATCAATTTTTACCAAGTCGATGTCCCGCTTCGGAAACAATAGTGCCACACCGTCGATTGACATCGCATTCTTTACTAACCTGCTGTGCGTTCCGATCCCATCGTTGTTGGCGGGCGTCTGATATTCTACTTCGGTGTCATTTCGACGAACCAGAATATCGCCGGGATATACACCGGATGGAAATTCTTCCTTCGACAGAATTCCTTCGTCGATTACCTGCTCGACATAAGCAGCGGCTGCGGGGAATAGTCGGGCTGCGATTTTCGCCACGGCGTACCTTCCCGAAGTGCCGCCATAAATGTAGGACAGCTGAACGGCTGGACCAGTGAGGCCAGACGATGAGCTCAGAAGATCGTCGGCATTGTGAGGCTCGGGCGTGACTATGATCTGGACGCCGCTAGATCCGTAGAGGCCGAAGCAATGCCAGCCGCGAGGAGCCAGCACTCCCAACTGTGCGGACGCGTAGAACGCCAATTCGCTCGCGGCCGATGGTGGAACCGGCGGCACTCCCTCTATGTGCTTCGGAGGATCTGTCGGTCCCATTTGCCCATCAGCGCGACACCCCACTACCGAAACCTGAGCGGAGGCAGAGGCAATCTCGAATGCCATTAACAGGAGCCCAGTCGCAATAGGCCGAATAATCCAGAGTAGGAAAGGAGACCGCAAAATCCACCTCAAGCGCTATCGCTATTCGCTCTGCAGAGGTATACAGGCCGCGACGTGACACGGCGATGGGGATCACCGGCACAACCCGGCCGAGAGGTGTAGGGCGGAAAAGCGTAGCGCATTTCCGCCGCTTTGGGCTCGTCGCCCCGCCGCCCACCCGGTTACGGCGATAAGCCGGCATTCGGGGAATATGCCCGACCTTGGGAAAGGCGGAATGCGCTGCGCTTTTCCGCCCTACGGTTTTCTCGCGGTGGCAGCTTCTTGCCGTTTCGCGCCGGTCGGCGACGCGCTAAGGTGGCGGTCATCCGAAACGCTCCGACAGCCCGACGAAGGATGTGCTCGATGACCGAAAGCTTGCCCGCCTCGACGACCTACGCGGTGATCGGCGCCGGTATCCACGGGCTCTCCACAGCCTGGCACCTGGCGATGGCGCTCGAGGCGCGCGGCAGCGGCTCGGGCAAGGACATCGTCGTGCTCGATAAGACCGGGCCGGGCGCCGGCGCCTCCGGCATCGCCTGCGGCTGCGTGCGCAACCTCTATATGACCGAGCCGCTGCACGCGATCCTGCGCCATTCCGTCGACGTCTGGACCTATGACCCCGTCGCCTTCGGCTTCCAGCAGGTCGGCTACGTCTCGGCCGGCGAGGCCAATCAGGGCGAGGATTACGACAAGCTGCAGCAGAGCCAGGCGCGCGTCGGCTATCCCTCGGAAGTGTTCCACGGCAAGGACGCGCGCAATTTCCTCAAGAACATCTGGCCGGATTTCAAGACCGACGGCATCGACGTCGTGCTGCACGAGAAAATCAGCGGCTATGCCGGCACGCGCCAGGCGATCGCCGGCTTGGCGCAAAAATGCCGCGATCACGGCGTGCGCATCCTCTCGGGCATCGAGGTCGAGGGCTACGACATGACCAGTGGCCGCGTCTCGCGGCTGCGCACCAACAAGGGGACGATCGGCTGCGACGTCGTCGTGCTCGGCCTCGGCGCCTGGACGCCGAAGCACTGGGCGATGCTCGGCAAGCCCGACATCATCGAGGCGCGCTATCCCGACGGCAACACGGTCGAGAAGGACATGTGGACCTATTGGCGCCTGCTCGAGGGCGAGGTCTATGTCGACCAACCCTACCGCTCGGCCGCCGATCTCGACCCGCCGGTGCTGCATGTCGAGCTGATGAACACGCCCGTCATCGACCAGACCACCGGCAAGGAGCTCGCCGACCATCTCTACGTCTATTGGAAGAACGGCGCCGAGCGCATGGACCGTCCCGGCGTCCAGGGCGGCTCGATCCCGATCAAGATCGGCCCCAAGGCGGTCACCGACCCCTATGGCCACGACAACGACGAGTACCAGGCCGAGGCGGGCTTCGCCGATTATCTGTGCTCGGCGATGGGCCAGCTGATGGGCCGCTTCGAGAATTCGCGCAAGAATTTCCGCGAGCGGCGCAACGGCGGCATCGGCGCCTTCACGCCGGACAACGTGCCGATCTTCGATTGGGTGGCGCCCAACGTCTACATGATCGCCGACAGCAATCACGGCTTCAAGATGACCGGTGTCGGCAAGCTGGTCGCCAAGCTGCTGGTCGGCGGCAATCAGGTGAGCGAGCTGCAGCCCTTCAGCCTCGACCGCTTCGCGACGGGGCGCACTTTCGGCGCCAGCAACTCGCATTGCCCCTGGGTGTGAGGAAGAAGGGTTCACCACGGAGCCACGGAGAGCACGGAGATTTCGTTGTCGCGCGAAGCGCAGAATGGTTTTCTTCTCCGTGACCTCCGTGTCTCCGTGGTGAGACCCGCTTTGCCGTAGATCCGATGGTAGACCGCTCTCCCCGCATCGCGCTGCTCGGCTTCTCGATCGAGTGCAATAAATTCGCGCCGGTGGCGACGCGCGCGGATTTCGAGCAGCGCTGCTATCTCGCCGGCGACGCGCTGCTGCGCGAGGCGCGC
>WNFC01006747.1_pt1 | contig 14227 bp, 14 predicted proteins | sample 5400541 | NCBI WGS metagenome assembly WNFC01 (sample SAMN13153342, study PRJNA577476) | soil metagenome | isolation source: 120 cm saprolite under Douglas fir tree site 2 hole 2 replicate 1 | place: USA:California | collected 2015-04-18
CGCATCCCAGCTCCAATCGTCGTAGATGTCGTTGTACAGAATCATGTCGATCTGCACGTTGGAAGGATTGACCCAGAAGCCGGCGCCGGTGGTGTGATCGTGTTGCGCGTCGATGAAGATGCGGAACCAGTCCGATTCCAGATTGTTGTCGCGCCGGCCGAGAAGCGTGGTCACCGGCTTCGCGTCTTCCATCCTGGCGGCGATGTAGATCGCCTGATCGTCGTAGGCCACCTTGACGACCGTCTTCTGCGTCGCCGGTTTTCCATCTTCCGGATCGTGTTGCGTGAAGGCCGTAATCTCCGGTGCGGTCTGCCAGACCGCGTCGTTCAAATCGCCGTCAATGACGGGCGCAACCGTCGCGCGAACGGCCTGAAATACCGGCGGGGCAGGCGTCTCCGCTGCCAGCACGGAACCAGCAACCAGGAGGGACGCGAGGGCAGCGCGAACAATTCTCATGGTAGCTTGGTTTCAGTGAGTGAGACGTTTGGTGACAGAAAACGTTAGCCTCAAATGAAGATCTACATCGGCCAGATTAACCCGACCGTCGGCGCGCTCAGCTCCAACGCGGAGATGATCAAATCCACGTACGACAATGGCGTGCGGGCGGGGGCGGACCTCGTGATGGTTCCCGAGCTGGCGGTCACCGGATATCCGCCGCGGGACCTTCTCGATCGCGAAGTTTTCGTGCGGGCATCGCTCGAGACTCGCGACGCGCTGGCAGCGATGACCGGCAACACCGCGCTGCTCTTCGGCTGCATCACCCGTAATGAGAACTGGTGCGGAAAACCGCTGCACAACACCGCGGTGCTGGCGCAGAACGGCAAGATCGTCCACCAGCAGCACAAAGTTCTTCTGCCGACCTACGACGTGTTCGACGAGCTTCGCTACTTCGAGCCCGCGAAATCGTCGCAACTGGTCACGATCGCGGGCACGCGCGCGGCCATCAGCATCTGCGAAGACTTCTGGTTCGACGACGAAGTCCTCGGCACGAAGCTGTACTGCGACAATCCGATCGATCAATTGGCGCGGCAGGGCGCCCAGGTTTTTCTCAACATCTCCGCCTCACCGTTCGACCTCGGGAAGCGCAAGTCGCGATACGAGCTCTTTTCCGAGATCGCCCGCCGCTACAAGACGCCGCTGGTCTATGTCAATCAGGTCGGCGGAAACGACGAGCTGCTCTTCGACGGCTCCTCGATCGTCATCAACGCCGAGGGGCAGACGATTTTCTGCGCACCGGCGTTCGAGGAACATCATTCGCTGGTGCCGCTCGACGGCCCGCCCTGCGATTCCGTCTTTTCCCGCAACGAAGCGGAAGACATCACGAACGGTCTGATCCTCGGCCTGCGCGACTACATCCGCAAATGCGGCTTCAAGGATGTCGTGATCGGCCTTTCGGGCGGGATCGATTCCGCCGTCACTGCTGTCCTGGCGGTGGAGGCTCTCGGCAAGGAGCACGTCACTGGCATCGCGATGCCGTCGCAGTTTTCGTCGAAGAGCAGCCTCGATGACGCCTGCGCCCTGGCCCGCAACCTCGGCATCGCGATTCACGTCGTCCCGATCGAGTCGATCTATAAACCGTACGAACAATCATTCAATAAAATGTTTAATAATAATGCGTTCGATATTACGAACGAAAATGTTCAGGCCCGGATCCGCGGAAACATCCTGATGGCCTGGTCGAACCGCACCGGCGCGATGGTGGTCTCGACCGGCAACAAGTCGGAGCTGGCGGTCGGCTACTGCACGCTCTACGGCGACATGGCGGGCGGGCTCGCGCTCCTCGGCGATGTCTACAAAACGTCGATCTACCGCGTTGCGGAGTGGATCAACCGTGAGCGCGAAATCATCCCGCGGTCGACGATCACCAAGCCGCCTTCCGCGGAGCTGCGGCCGAATCAGACCGATCAGGACACGCTGCCGCCATACGAAGTCCTCGACGGCATCCTGCGGCTCTACGTCGAAGACTGGAAAGAAGTCGACGAAATCGTGGCCGAGGGTTACGACCGGGCATTGGTGGAGAACGTGTTGCGGGCGGTCGACACCAATGAATTCAAGCGCCGGCAGGCCGCGCCGACAATCCGTGTGTCGTCGAAGGCCTTCGGCAGCGGACGCCAGATGCCGATTGCGCAGCGCTGGCGCCGCGAGCCGGCGCACTTCGTGCGATGAGAAAATTGCTCGCGGCGGCGCTTTTGATCGCCGCGTGCAAAAGCGCGCCCGCGGTCAAGGAAGTGCCGGCGTCCGCGCTGGTCGATCGATCGGGCGATTCCATGGAGACCGCGGTGACAGTACCCGCAGATGCGCCGAACGGCGGGATCGATTTCGAGAACCGCTGGCTCTTCGATCGATTCGGCCGCTTTCGCCGCACCTTCGGCGGCACGGGCACAGCGAATGGCCGTCGCTACGACGTGATCAAGATCGAGTTGCCGAACGGCGAGAAGAAGACGGTTTACTTCGACATCACGGAGAATTGGACCCGGGGAAGTTAGGATGTTGGGAATGTTGGGACGTTGGGATGGGATGACAACCGGTGACATAAACGAGCACCTGTACGCTGTTGGCGTCATCCTCGATCCGCATGCGGGCGACGCAATCCGGAAGATCGCGGAACGGCTCGATGTATGGGTCGTTCCCAGCCCCGTTAATACAGCGGTTGTTCACGAACTTTGGGCTGAGGAAGCGGGTAGGTCTCGTGGAAGAAAGGTGACTTTGTGGTCGAATCCGTTCGTTCCGACGACCGAAGAGGAGTGGAACGACGTCCTTGAGATTATCGTAATGCACCACGGCGAGTACAGTCACAACCCACCGGTTTCGATCATCGAGGTATTCGGCGGGACGCCGACCCCGCAAGCAGAAAAGGCTCTTCGAAGGTACGGATATGACCAGATTGAAAATACTTCGAGCGGCTTTTGCGCTTCGAAACCCAAGAGCTGGGTGGGTGGGACGTCCCAACATCCCAACCACCCAACGTCCTAACTATTACTTCACGCAGTTGCGATCGGCGTTCGAATACTCCATCTGGTAGGCATAGGTGTGGCCGCCGACGATCTCGTCGAAGAGAAAGGCCAGCGTCGCGCCGCCCCAGGCACATTTGTCGTCGGCTTCGAAGCCGGCGCGGTCGAACCAGGCGTTGAGCTGTGCGTCGCTCATGGCCTCGCGCGTTTCATGGACGACGAAATGCTCCTGGTCGTTGAAAGCCATCCAAGTCGATTTGCCGTGGCATCCCGAGCAACTCGGATACGGCTGAATCGAGTACTTGATGTTGGTCGCCAGAGTCACTCCGCTGCCGTTTCCATGATAGGCGCAGTACTGCAGATTCGGGCCGCCGCAGGACGTCGAACCGCCGTCCGTAGAGTAGTAGCCGGTGGGAATGAAGACTTCATAGATTGTGTCCGTCCGGCACCCGCCAGGGGACGTGGTGCATGCGAGATTCGCTTCGGCCTGCACCATTGCATCGGTGACTCCGGTCACAGGAGGAGGAACCGCATCGAAGACATCGGGTTGTGTTCCGACGAACCCGGTTGAGCCGGTGTTGCGATATTGGCTCAGCATTCCGATGTGATTGATCATCCCGTTCGCTCGGAACGAAATGAGCTCGCTCACATATGGATCGATAGTATTGGATGCCCAGCCCCAGAAAATGTAGACCACTTTGGCGTTGGTCAGCACTTCGCCGCCATGGTCGACGAGCTGTCCGGCGCCGCCGGGCCTGACACGGGCGCCGTTGCCGGGATCATTGGCTTCCTGATCGTGATCCTTGTCTTTGGATTTGTGTTTATCCGCGAAAGCCGTTGCAGTGATCAATAGACAGCAGAACAGCAGAGAAAAGGTCTTCTTCACCGATTGTTCTCCTCCTCGTTTTGGGATGTGGTGCAGTTTTTATGGAACCCGGCGATGATACCTTAGAATCGCTTGGTTTGACTCCGGTCGCACCGCATCCCCCACTCCGCCAGTTCTATGGCGACGCAGGCGAGCGCGAGCATTTCGTTCGCGATCTCTTCGACGGCACGGCTCCCTGGTACGACTGGGCCATCGCCTTCCTCTCGTTTGGATCGGGCAACTGGTACCGGCGCCAGGCGCTGGTGCGCGCCGGGCTCAAGAAGGGCGACCGGCTGCTCGACGTCGCCACCGGAACCGGCGTCGTAGCGCGTGCGGCGGTCGCGGTCACCGGCGATCCGCGGTCGGTGATTGGACTCGATCCGAGCATCGGAATGCTGATCGCCGGACGCGAGAAGGCGCGCTTCCCGAACGTCCAGGGCAAGAGCGAGTTTCTGCCGTTTCGGGACGAGTCATTCGATCAGATCACGATTGGATTCGCGCTCCGCCACTTTGCCGATCTCGATGCGGTCTTTCACGAATGCGCCCGCGTGTTGCGCCCAAACGGCAAGGTGGTGGTCCTCGAAATCACGGCGCCCGAATCCCGCATCGCCCGCGGCCTTCTCGCGATGTACATGGGCGGCATCGTCCCCGCGGCAGCCTCGGTGCTCACGCGGCGCGCGCGCGTCGGGCAGATGCTGCGCTACTACTGGGTCACGACCCGCGAGTGCATTCGTCCGAATGTGATCCTGACCGCGATGCGCAGCGCGGGCTTCCGCGATCCGAAGCGAAGCGTCGACATCGGAATCTTCAGCGAATACTCCGCCGCCCGCTGATGACCTGCGCGCCGTCACCTGTCACCCCGAGCGTTTAGCGAGGGGTGACAGCAGCACGGCCTTTGCGCCCGCTGATCACTCCTCGGCTACCTGTCGCTGTTTCTCGCGCAGCTTATCGATCTGAATCTGCAGAAACTCGCGCAGCGACGGCTCCTGCTCCTGCGGGATCGGATTGAACTGGATTGCAGATCGAAAGACGTACTCCGGCGCTCCGTCACCGCGCCGCACCTGCACTGTCGAGCGCAGCACTTCGCACGGAATGTAAAAGCCTCCGTGACTCGGGAAGATCAGCGTCGCGGACGATCCGGCCTTGATCGGAGATCGGTGGATGACCGCCGCGCCGCTCATCGAGAGATCGATCAACTCGCCCGCGATCTCCGAGAGCTGAACCGGGATGGATGCAGTTTCAAAGCGCTCCGATCGGCGGCGGTCGCGGCCACTGGCCATGCGGAAATAGTAGCGCGGTTTCGGGGTTGCGAGGTCTCGTGGTGAAGAACCGCGAGACTACGAAACCCCGAGACCTCAAAACCTCTTCTTGATTCTCTCCAGAAATACGTGCGCGATCTGCGCGCCCGCGTACTCCGCCGGCCCGGCTCCCTCGGCGATGACGCCGAACGCAATTTTCGGTTTTTCCACCGGCGCAAACGCCACGATCAAGGCCTCCAGTCCGTTCTTCCGCTCCCCTGCCGTCCCGGTTTTCATCGCCATCGAGATTCCCTGCACCGGCGCGCGGCGGCCGGTGCCGCGTGGCTCCGTCGTCACGGCTTCCATCGCGTGAACGATGCGTTCCGCCGCCGCGGCGGTCGCGATGCGCGTTCTGCCCTGTGGCGGTCCGACCGCCACCACTTCGCCGAGAATTGACCGGCGCTGCCGCAGCAGACGGGGCGTGGTCAGCACGCCGCGGTTGGCCATCATCGACGCGAGCATCGCGAGATGGATGGCATTGATCTCTTCGTGCTCGAGGCCGATCGCCAGGTACGCGGTCTCGAAATTGTTGAACACACTTCCGACCATCCGACCGAGCGGAACTTGAAAGATGCCGAGGTCGATCTGGCCGCCAAAACCGGCGGAGGTCATGAAGCGCTCGAGACGATCGCGTCCGAGGCGCAGGCCGACATCGCCGAAGAAGACGTTGCAGGAAACCGCGAGGGCATCGTTGAAGTCGTTGAGCCGTCCGTGACCTTGCGGAACCCAATCGCCGAAATGGCGTCCGTCGATCACCAACACGCCGTTGCAGACGTAGGGAAACATCCCGTCGACGTTCACGCCGCTCGTCAGCGCGTTCAATCCGGTCAGCACTTTGATGACCGAGCCAGGCTCGTATTCGCTTTCGAATGCCCGGTTCTCGGTCGGCCCGCTGTTCGCGATCGCGAGTATCTCGTTGGTCTGCGGATCGATCGCCACCAGCGATCCGCGGTACTTGCCGAGTGCCGCCAGCGCCGCCTTCTGCACGAAGGGATCGAGTGTGGTTTCGATCGTGGCGCCCGATCCGAGCTGATCGATGCGTGCGCCGATCGTGAACGCGCCGCCGCTTCGATCGATGATCGGCGTGAAATCGGCGTCGCTCGCGGCGACGGTGTTCGTCTGCGAACGGTACACCGCGATCACCTGATTGACGCGATCGAACACGTAGGGCGCTTCGCCACTTTTTCGCTGCTCGATCGCCGTTAGCAGAGCGTCGTACTTCGAGCGTTCGACTTTCGAGGCATCGATGGAACGCAGCGTGGCTTCGGCAGCCGCGATCTGACTTGTTGCCGCCTGCGCTGCCGCGCGATAGAGCGAGATCTCAGGCGACTCACGCTCGCGAGACGCACTGTCGTAAGCGACAAAATCGGCATAACGCCCTCGCGCAAACAGCCTGCGCGCCACTTCGGCCTTGTCGACCGCTGAAATCCATACATTTCCGATCGCCGATACATGTTGGCTCGCCGCGTTCTGGTTGCCGGCGGTGAGATAGACGACCGCCAGCAGTTGGTGATACTGGGACGGCCACATGCGGAGCTGCGACCATCGCTCGGCGATCGCGATGGCCTCGTCGTTCCGTCCGGCGCGCCAGGCATCGCGAGCCTGGATCAGCGGCAGCCACGCCACGCCGGCGAGCAACGCGATCAGGATCGCGAGCGCGATCAGCAGCGGTGTGAGTAATCGTCTCGTCGTCACTTGTGGAGTGTAACGGTCGAATCGATGGCGCTGTCACCCCGAGCGTTTAGCGAGGGGGCTGGAGGGGCGGATGGCGCGATGCATCTGGCACATTCTCGTGCCTTCCGCCCCTCCAGGCCCCTCGCTCCCGCTCGGGGTGACAGGCTCAGGATGACGGCGCTGTCGCCGGCACAACCGTCACGCGACGGCCACGCTCGAGCTGCAAGAGGGCTGCCGCGCTCGCGCCGGCCACTGAAATCTCGACGCATCCGGTGGATCCGATGATCAGGAACGGTCCATCGCCGCTGTACGTCATCGAGATCCGATCGATCGGCGGCGTCTTCAGCGCGAACGGCACAAAAAGAATGCGGCTTCCCTCGATGTCTGTGATGCAATTGCCGAAGCGATCGACGGCCACGATCGTCCCTTCCACGCTGTGGCGATCGTACGAGGGCGGCTGATAATCGAGACCAATGCGATCATCGATCCGTGGCCCGAGCTGCTCGATCGAGAGTCCATTCGCCAGCGCGGCCGCCACCGGCGCGATGCGGTCGCGGCCGTGGAAAGTCGTGCTGCCATCGGGCAAAAACAATGTTTCGTTTTCGACGTTGTGCGCGATTCCGATCACGAAATGGAGCACGCCGTTGTCCGGCGCGACAAAAAGCAACCCGGCGGAATCGACCGCGACGATGCGCCGTGGGGTTCCAACCCCGGGATCGACGACCACGGCAAAGACAGTCCCGTCAGGCCAGTAGCGCGCGATGGCGCGAATGTAGAAAGCTGCTTCCCAGACGTCGAACGGCGCGATGTCGTGGCTGCAATCGGCGATCGGGGCCTCGGTTCGCGACGCGATGACGCCTTTCATTGCCGCGACGTACGGATCGCGCGTCCCAAAGTCGGTGATCAGAGCCACGCGCCGCATCGGTTCACTATACTTCCTGCGTGTTTGCCACCGTCCCACCGCCCAGCCAGCGGCTGATGGTCTTCGCGCGGCTGCCCGAGCGCGGAAAAGTGAAAACGCGTTTGGGCGAATCGATCGGAGCGGAGAAGGCGCTGGCGGTGTACGAGGCCATGCTGCACGACGTCCTGCAGTCGATCGGCGACTCGACATCGGACACTGCGATCGAGATCGCGTGGGCGCCGACAGAGTCCGCAAACGGCGAGGCGCTGCGACGCGCTTTCGGCGACCACCTTCTCGCCATGCAGACCGGCACGAATCTCGGCGAACGACTGGCGATGGCGTTTTCGGAGCGCTTCTTTTTTCACCGCGCCGAAAAAATCATCGCCATCGGCGTCGACGATCCGACTCTGACGCGCGAGACCATCGATCACGCGTTCGGTCTGCTCGAGTCGTGTGAGTGGGTCATCGGACCGGCGCACGACGGCGGGTACTACCTCATCGGGTGCCGGGGAGCGTCATTCAAACCGGCGATCTTTGTTGATATGCCGTGGGGCACCGATGCCGTGATGCGATTGACAGTGCAGCGCATTCGGGAGTGGGAGCAGACGCTGACGATTCTTCCGGCGCACTATGACATCGACGTCATCGATGATTTGAAACGCTTCGCATCCGAAACTCGGGATTCGGAAGCCGAGCTGCCGCGCCTTCTGCGCGCATGGGGAATCGCGGCATGAAGATTCTGACCAGCGAGCAGATGAAGAATGTCGATCGCCGGGCGACCGATCGCTTCGCGATTCCCTCCATTCTGTTGATGGAGAACGCGGCGCTGGCCGTCGTCGACGCGGTTTTCGAGCACTATCCGAAGTGCGAACGCGTTTCGATTTTTTGTGGAACGGGATCGAACGGCGGCGATGGCCTGGCGATCGCGCGTCATCTCGAGGGTCGAGGCGTAGTGCCGGCGATTTTCGTGATCGGCGACCGCCTGAAGTACGTCGGCGATGCCGCAGCCAGTCTCACCATCTGCGAGCGGCTGGCGCTGCCGCTGTACGACATCAAAGACGCCGAGTCACTCGACTCCGCGCTGGTGTATGCCGCGGACGCCGACGTGATCGTCGACGCGCTTTTCGGCACCGGCCTGAATCGTGCGCCGGACGGCATCAACGCCGAAGCGATTCGATCGATGAACGAGCTGACGCTTCCAATCGTCGCGGTCGACGTGCCCAGCGGCGCGAATGCATCGTCGGCCGAGCCATTCGATCCGTGCGTGCAGGCGGCCGTGACGGTCACCTACGCAGCGCCGAAGATCTGTCATGTCTTCGAGCCGGCCGCGATTTTCTGCGGCGAGGTCATCGTCGCCGACATCTCGATTCCCGATGCAGCCATTCAGGACGAAGGGATCACGCTCGCGCTTACGACGCCCGCGGATGTCCGACCGTTCCTCGAGCCGCGCCTTGCCGGCACGCACAAAGGAACGTACGGGCACGTCGCGATCATCGCAGGATCACCCGGCAGAAGCGGGGCGGCCGTGATGTGCGCGCGCGGCGCGATTCGCACCGGCGCGGGACTGGTCACCGTCATGACGGACGCCGAAACCGCGAAGCTCGTGCACGCAGCATCGGTTGAATCGATGACCTACAGCGGCGACGTCCACGAATTCCTTCAAAAGAAATCGGCGGCGCTCATCGGACCGGGACTGCCCGATAGCGAGCGCGCGTACAACTGGGTGCGCGCTACAGTCGCATCGATCGAGATTCCGCTGGTCATCGACGCGTCCGGCCTCAATGCATTCGCGGGACATGCCGAGGAGGTCAATCCGCAGGGTCGTCCGCGCATCGTCACTCCCCACCCCGGCGAAATGGCGCGACTGCTCGGCATCGAGACCAAAGACGTCGTGAGCGCGCGGATCGACATTGCGCGTCAGGCTGCCAAAAAGTGCAATTGCATCGTGGTGTTGAAAGGACATCAGACTCTGATCGCCGATCCGGAGGGACATGTGAACGTGAATCCGACCGGCAATCCGGGCATGGCCTCCGGCGGCATGGGCGATGTCCTCGGCGGCATCATCGCCGCCTTTCTCGCGCGGGGTGTCGATCCGTTCGATGCCGCCTGCACCGCGGTCTACCTGCACGGCTTCGCGGGCGATCTGCTCAAAGAGGAAATGGGCGACACCGGTCTGGCGGCACTCGATCTGGCGGAGCGGATCCCGGCTGCCATTCAACGCCTGAGGAATTCGTGATCCGCATCGCGTTCGCGGTCGCGCTGAGCGTTCTGTTCGCAGCGCCGATCGTTCGCGCTCAGGACCCGGCGACTCGCAAACTCTCGCGGAGCGAGCGAAAAGAGCGCATCAAAAGTCTTAATGATAAATATAGACAATTTATCAGCGAAGTCGATCCGATCATCCAGCCGGAGGAGCTCGACACGTTCCTGCTGCTGGAGAGCGATGCGCAGCGCGATCTCTACATCGAGGATTTCTGGCGCCGCCGCGCGATCGCGCAGCGAATTAGCGTCACCGAAGTTCGCGAGCGCTATTACAACGCCCTTCAAACGGCCAAAGAGAAGTACAAGTCGCTGGCGTCGGATCGCGCAAGGATCTACATCGTGCAGGGCCCGCCGCTCGACGTAAAGGAATACGGTGATCCGAGTTGCCATCTGATCCAGCCGCTCGAAGTCTGGACTTACGGCTTCATCCCGAGCCTCGGCCACAACGTCCGGCTGATTTTCTACAAGCCGCGCTCCGGATTTGACTACCGACTGTGGCAGCCGGCTCACATGGATCAGGAGGGGCTCGCGGAGCTCATCTCAACGGAAGTGATGGCCATTGCGCAGGAAAATATTTCGGTCGCGATGAACCGCGTTTTTGGCCCATGCATTCGCACCCCTCGCACGGTTTCGCCTGAGACCCATCTCGAATGCGAATGTGGCAACGGCGCCGAGATCCTGAAACTCATCCAATCGGGCGCGATCACACAGGTGGAGGCGAACAAAGCGTTCCTTCCGCCGCCGGTCAATCCGGAGGACGTGAAGAAGATCCTGCACTCCGTGGTGATTGCGAATCCGAGCGCCGCCAAGCTCGCCGCGCAAATCTCAGTCGATTTTCCCGGGAAGCAGAGGAGCCGTACCGATACGCGCATGACGATCATCATTTCCCGTTCACAACTGACGCTCAAAGAGGTCGGCGGCGTGAAGCTTTACAGCGTCGACGTCGTCGGCGAGGTGCTCAAGGACGATCAGCTCTTCGAGAACTATCGCTACCGATTCGACTATCCGCCCGAGACCGGCCAACAGATCGCGGCAGTCATCGATCGCTACCTGCCGCCTGGCAAGTATCAATCGCGCATTCGAATCGCCGATCTCAACGCCAATGCCGAGGCGATTCTCGAGAGCGCGATCGAAGTGCCGGCGCTGGAATCATCGGGCAGCGCTGCGCCCAGCGCGAAGGAAGAAGGCTCGAAGTTGCGCATCGTTCCTCTCCCCGATGAGTTGCTTCGCGGTCTGCAGCACATCGAAGCCATCACAACCGCCGATGTGAAGGCGGTCGAGTACTACCTCGACGGAAAGAAAATGGTGACGAAGCGCAACCCGCCCTACGTCTTCGACGTCGACCTCGGCGATGTTCCAAACGTCCATCGCATTCGCGTCAACGCTCTCAATGACCAGGGAGCATTCATCGGCGGCGACGAGATCGTCGTTAATGAAGGCAACGCTCCATTCCGCGTGCGCATCGTCTCCCCACGGGTGGCGGTGAACGTCGCAGGAAAAACGCGCGTGGAGATGAATGTCATCGTCCCCGAGGACAAGAAGCTCGACAGGGTCGAGCTGTATCTCAACGAGACTCGCCTGGCCACGCTGTTTGGACCGCCGTACGTGCAGACCGTCGACGTCGCGGCGGGCATCGGCTACCTCCGCGCGGTGGCGTCGTTGAAGGATTCGGATCAGACGCCTGTCGAAGACGTGGTGATGATCAACGCGCCGCAGTATATGGAAGAGCTGAACGTACATCTCATCGAGCTGCCAACGACCGTCACTCGCGATGGTCGTCCGCTGAACAATCTCGGCGAGAGCGCGTTCATAGTGCTCGATGAGGGGAAGCCGGTGAAGATCGCGAAGTTCGAGCGAGTCACCAATCTTCCGCTCTCGATCGGCCTGGCCATCGATACATCGGCATCGATGCAGCCGCGCATTGCCGAAGCGCAGAAAGCCGCGGCGCAGTTTCTATCGACGGTCATGAAAAAAGGCGACAAGGCATTCCTGGTGTCGTTCGACATTCAGCCGATGATGGCGCAGCGATGGTCGTCAGACGTCGCGGCGGTGAATGCCGGGCTCGCCAAACTGCGGACCGACGAATCAACTGCCTTGTACGACGCGATCGTTTACTCGCTATACAACTTCGTCGGTGTCAAGGGACAGAAGGCGCTGATTGTCGTCACGGACGGCAACGACACATCATCAAAGTATCCGTTCGATCAGGCGCTGGACTACGCGCGCAGAGCGGGCGTGCCCATTTACGGAATAGGAATCGGCATCAGCGCAGCAGAAGTCGACGTCCGTTATCGCTTCGGGAAATTCTGCAGTGAGACCGGCGGCAACGTGTACTACATCGATCAAGCGTCGGACCTTCACCGCATTTACGACGCAATTCAAAACGAGCTTCGATCGCAATACATCCTGGCCTTCTATCCGCCTGAAGGAGTGAAGCCTGGATCGAAATGGCACGAAGTGGCGGTCCAGGTGAGCGAAGGAAAAGCGAAGACGATTCGCGGCTACTACCCGTAGTGCTGCGTGATCAACGAATGGAGGTGCAATGCCGAATTATCATATCGCTCAAGTCGACATCGCCCGCATGAACGCGCCGCTCGACGATCCCGTCATGGCGGGATTTGTGGCGCGTCTGGATGAGATCAATGCTCTCGCCGACAACGGCCCGGGATTCGTCTGGCGCTTGCAGACCGAGGCCGGCAATGGGAATCGATCGAAGCGCTGCGGACTTACGTTTACAAAACCGCGCACGCCGAGCTGCTCCGACAGCGCCGGGATTGGTTCGAGCAGTTCAGCGGCGCCTACGTCGCTCTCTGGTGGGTGCCTCGCGGCCATGTGCCAGGAATCGATGAAGCCAAGAAGCGGCTCGCACATCTGGAGGCACATGGCCCTTCGCAGTTCGCCTTCACGTTCAAGACGACTTTCCCGCCCGACGAAAATTATATCGAGACGTTCGACTGGCCGATCTTCAAGCCGTGTCCGATGTCGGCTGGATAACTTGTCAACATTGCTGGATCTAGTCGCCGGCCGTTCCGGTCACTTTCGGCTGGAGTCAGGTCACCACGGCGAGATGTGGCTCGATCTCGATTCGCTTTTTGCGGACTTTCGCCGGATCGAGCCTTTTGTTACCCAACTCGTGGAAGGCATTCGTCCATATGACGTCGAGGCAGTGTGCGGGCCGCTTCTTGGCGGAGCTTTCCTTGCGCAGCTCGTCGCGCAGGCTCTCGGTGTGGAGTTCTGCTTCACAGAACTGATGCCGAACGAGTCGCAAGCCTTGTACGCGACTCGTTATCGTCTACCGCGGGCGTTCATGGATCGCGTCCGCGGCAAGCGGTTGGCGATCGTCGATGACGTGATGAGCGCCGGCTCCGCATTGCGAGGCACGTATGCGGAGCTCAACAAGTCGGACGCGTTGCCGGTCGTTGCGGGAGCGTTGCTCGTGCTCGGCACGACCGGCGCCGACTTTTTCGCGCAGCAGCGCATCCCCGTGGAAGCGGTTGCTCGCAAAGACTATGCATTGTGGTCGCCTGGCGATTGCCCGCTGTGCATCGCCGGAGTGCCGCTCGCGGAGCGATGACGTCAATGCGCTGGATCTGCCGCACCGAAGACGAAACGATCTCGGCCGGCCGCGAGATCGCCCGCCTGCTGCCGCCCGCCGCCGTCGTCCATCTGATCGGAGACCTCGGCAGCGGCAAGACATTTCTCGCGCGCGCGATCGCAGCGGCGTTAGGCGCCGATCCACGCGAAGTGGCGTCGCCGTCGTTCGCAATCGTGCATGAATATCCGCGGCCGGACGGGCCGCCGGTCATTCACATCGACGGCTATCGCCTCTCCGACCGGCGCCGCGAATGGATGGAGATCGGCATTCCCGAGCTGCTCGCCCAACCCGGAATCAAGTTGATCGAATGGCCAAAGCGGGAGTTCGAGGAACTCGAAGACTCACACGTTGAGGTCGTGATCCGCGTGCTCGACGACGGCTCGCGCGAGATCGTGGCAACTTTATAGAGTCACCGTGGTCTCGGCGAGCACTCCATCCGCGACGACTGCGATGCGCACTTTCTGCCCCGTTTTCAACTTCAGATCGGAGAGCGGCACGCTCACGATCATGCGCTTGCCGTCCACTCGGATTCTGGCGTTGGTCTTCACGATCATGTTGTCCGAGTTTCGCGTAACGATCACTTCCTCCGCCTTGACCCCTGCACGCGGCACCCTGGCCACGGCGATCACAATGAATTCCGCGCCGCGCCGCACGTCCGGGCTGTCCTGATTGCCGGTCTTCTTG
>WNFC01009504.1_pt1 | contig 14227 bp, 13 predicted proteins | sample 5400541 | NCBI WGS metagenome assembly WNFC01 (sample SAMN13153342, study PRJNA577476) | soil metagenome | isolation source: 120 cm saprolite under Douglas fir tree site 2 hole 2 replicate 1 | place: USA:California | collected 2015-04-18
TCTGCTCTACCGCGAAGAAGAGCGTGAGATGATGCCGCTCTGCCACGAGCAGGGGATCGGCGTCATTCCATGGAGCCCGCTTGCGCGCGGTCGCCTAACGAGACCGTGGGATGAGAAAGGTGCTACTCAACGGGCTGGCTCAGATGAATTCGGCAACAAAATGTATGCGCACACCGAGCAGGCTGATCGCGCTGTCGTCGAGCGCGTTACCGAGATCGCAAAAGCTCGCGGTATTCCGCCGGCGCAGATCGCGCTCGCGTGGCTGTTCACGAAACCATACATCACAGCACCGATTATCGGCGCGACGAAACCTCATCATCTGGAAGACGCGATCGCGGCGCTAAATGCGCAGTTATCGGCAGAGGAGATCGCGAAGCTCGAACAACCATACGCTCCTCACCCCGTCCTGGGTTTCGAGTAGTTCAGATCTTCCTGGGTGTTCTGCTGCGAGCGCGGTAGCGCTCACGAATAGCTGGAGGAGATTGTTTTTCACCAGTCGATGTTGGGAGTTGTGTTCACACCCGTCCGGAAACCGCCAGGACTGCGCGGCGTTTGCTCAGGCCGCGGACAAGAAGCGAAAAATTTTCAAACAGAGTTTGCCGACCGCATATTAGCGCTGCCATACAAAAAAATTCAGTTCGTGCCAAATAAACCATAGAGCCTCGTTTTTACGCAATCGGTGAAGTTTGCAAAAATTCGGTGGCAGCCTGGTAACCGTTTTATTTATGGTTCAGAAAGTATGCGACGGAAAATGCCCACTGACTCTTCCTTCTGCGTTAGCTCACTCTTGCTCGCCCTCTTCCAAATCGGTGAGCACCCCATCCGGCGCGCCGGTTCTAGAAAGTAGAGATTAGCTGTGGAAATGATAGTTTGGGTCAAAGGACGGAAATGAAAACGGCGTTGACATGCTTGGCTCTCTCATTACTGGGCGCGGCTACGGTCATCGCGGCAGAGAAAGTTTCTTTCATCAAAATCGATGGAGCGATTGGTCCGGCGACGGCGAGTTACATTTCGCGCAGTATCGATGAAGCCCGGACGCAGAACGCACAATGTCTGATTATCCAACTCAACACGCCAGGCGGATTGCTCGATTCGACACAAACGATCGTGCAGAGCTTCCTCGGGTCCACTGTACCAGTGGTGGTTTATGTCGCCCCGACGGGCGCGACCGCGACCAGCGCCGGTTGTTTCATTACCGTTGCCGCAAGCGTCGCGGCGATGGCCCCGGCCACGACTATTGGTGCGGCGCACCCGGTGACGCTAGGCGGTGTTCCAAGCGGCGGGGAACAGAAGCTCGACGACACAATGAAGCAGAAGCTCGAGAATTTTTCCGTGAGTTACATGGAGGCCATCGCGGCCAAACGCCATCGCAATGTCGATTGGGCCAAGTCCGCCGTGCGCGAGAGCGCGTCGATCAGCGCGGAGAAAGCGCTCGAGTTAAAAGTCATCGATCTTATCGCTGTCGATCTTCCGGATTTGTTAAAGCAATTGAATGGACGCGTGGTGGATGGCAAGACGCTCAAGACCGCAGACGCCGAGGTTTCCGAGATTAAGATGTCGGCTTCCGAACGCGTCTTCCAAAAGCTCTGGCGGCCGGAGGTCATGTTCGTTCTCATGCTCATCGCCATTTACGGAATCATCGGTGAACTGACCACGCCCGGCGCAATCCTGCCCGGCGTGGTGGGCGCGATTGCGTTGATCCTTGCGCTTTATCTCGCCGCGATCCTGCCGGTCAACGTGACAGGACTCGTGTTGATCGCGCTGGCACTCATGCTTTTTATCTTTGATGTCTATGCGCCCACGCACGGTGTGCTGACTATGGGCGGAGTCATTTCGTTTCTGATCGGCTCGCTCATGCTCTTCAACCGCGCCGATCCACTCTTTCGTTTATCGCTCAGCTACATCATTCCGGCGACGTTAGTCACTACAGGGTTTTTCCTTTTCGTTGTCGGCAAGGGTTTGCGCGCGCAACGCTTACCGGTTAAGGCCGGAGCGGAAACGCTAATTGGGAAAACGGTAACGACCCTGACTCCGATCGACTCGCGCGGTGGCAGGATTTTCGTCGAAGGCGAATATTGGAACGCGGTCAGTGACAGACCCATCGAAAAAGGCGAAGCTGTAGAGATCGCAACGGTGCAAGGATTAACTCTAAAAGTAAAAACCAAAGGAGAATAAAGCCATGCCACTCGAAGCACTGCCGAAGTTAATTAGTTGGGCCGTACCCCTCATCATCCTTGCTGTGATCATCCTGCCGCAGATGATCCGCATCCTGCGCGAATACGAGCGAGGCGTGATTTTCCGTCTCGGAAAATTACTCGGCGCAAAAGGGCCGGGGTTGATTTTTCTCATCCCGATCGTCGATCGAATGGTGCGAATGGATTTGCGCGTCGTCACTATTAGCGTCGAGCGGCAGGAGGTGATGACGCGCGACAACGTGCCGGTGACGGTCGATGCAGTTGTTTATTTTCGCGTGGTCGATCCGCAAACCGCGGTCGTAAAAGTGGAGAACTTTCTCAAAGCCACCTCGCTCATCGCTCAGACGACGCTGCGCAGCGTGCTCGGCCAGGCCCCGCTCGATGACTTGCTTTCGCAGCGCGAGTCGATCAACCTGAAGTTGCAGGAGATCATCGACCGGCAAACCGAACCGTGGGGCGTCAAAGTCACGGCGGTAGAGGTAAAGGACGTGGCACTGCCCGACACCATGAAGCGCGCGATGGCCAAGCAGGCCGAAGCCGAGCGCGAGCGCCGCGCAAAGATCGTCAACGCCGAGGGCGAATTTCAAGCCGCGGAAAAAATGGTGCAGGCCGCCGCGATGATGAGCAAGGAACCGATTGCGCTGCAACTGCGCTTCCTGCAAACCATGCGCGAGATTTCCAGCGAGCACAACACAACGACGTTTCTTCCCGTTCCGATCGATCTCTTCACGCCATTCATGAACAAGAGCCAACCGCCGAAGCCGTAGGGCTTTTTCGACTGAGTTACGCGACGATGGAGCCGCCCCGGCCGAGTTTTCGCGGGCACAAGATCAGCTTTACAGAGACGGAAACTTGGCCGAGTCAGAAGATACAAATGTTTACCTCAAATCGAAAACCTGAACCTGTCACGCCAACAATCGAACCAGCAAGACGGTCAGTCATCCCCCAGCAGCCCATCCCCGCACAGCCCAGGCCGGCAGCACAACCCGGTTGTATTTTATCGAGCGGGGTTTCGATCACCGGTTCGGTCAAATTCCGCAACGAGTTGTTGATCGATGGTCAGGTGGAAGGCACGATCGAGTCGCCTGGCACGCTGACGATCGGAAATCATGCACACGTCCGCGGCGAGGTTAAGGTGAAAACGGTGATAGTGCAGGGGACTGTCGAGGGTAATATTTTTGCGACTGAACGCTGCGAGCTTCACGCCGGTTGCACATTACGCGGCGACATCGAAGCGCCCCGGCTCGTCGTTGATGAAAACGCGGCGTTTCTTGGCAGCGCGAAGATTGCGACGCAGAAGCGGCCTCCGAGCTGATCAGTCCGCGTTTTCCAAATCCGCGAGCAATTGCTGTTTCAAATGCCGGCGCGCTGACTTTTTGATCGCGCGCCGCTCCGCCGCGACCGGCGGCAGGTGCGAAATCTTAGGCCGTTGCGCGCCCACTTTCCGTTCCTTCGGCTTCGCGTACGGATTCATTGTGCAATTTCATCTTGCCCCGGTAAGTGCGCTAATATGTTCTTCTGTTTATGCCTACTCGGCGAAATCGTCCGAAGAACGAGTGCTTTAATCAGCAAGCAACACTTCCTTTTCAACTGCGGCTCGATGATTTCAAGATCGCGATGCAGGACGTGTACGATCTCTTCTACGACGTAAACACCGGTCCTTCTGGACAAAGGCCTTGAGCGCTTAGACGATTTTCTTCGACCGGCAATTATGTCTGGCCTGTTATCCGATCTACTTACCGCGAGCCTCGCAAAACATTCAAGAACGCTTACCCAAAATAACTACTTCAACGGTCATCCCGACCTGGTTGTGAAAGGCGTTTACCCGAATGACTCAGTAAAGGCCGGCGAAGAGGGTGTGGAGATCAAGACAACGCGCAAGTCTGGAGGTGCGGTAGATACGCACGGCGCGCGCAATCAATGGATGGCAGTATTCGTTTACGACGTCGACTGCGTAACTCAGCCGGCTCGCAAGCGTGAGCCAATGATTTTCACCGAGATTTATCTCGGGCAAGTGACGATTGCGGACTTCCGCCGCAACCCGCGTGGAGAATTGGGCACACGAACTGCGACGCTTCACCGCGAAGGTAGCATCAAGCTGCGCGCGAATTGGATCTACAAAGAAACGATAGCTAAATCTTCATCGCCCTAAGTTTCGGCAATGCTTCACGCGCAATGTCGAAATAGCGTGCGTCTTTCTCGATTCCGATGCTGCAATACCCGATCGCTTCGGCAGCGGCCAATGTCGAGGCTGCACCGGCAAACGGATCTAGAACTGTTCCTTCGCCGAGAGGAAGGACGCCTCGAACGACCTTTCGCAAAAATGTCTGGGGCTTAAGACTGGGATGAGGAGCAAGTGATCGCTCGGCTTTGCGCGTTGGTCCTGACGCGATCACATCACCGAACGGCTGATCTTTCGATGGACGCCTGAAGCCACCTGTTTTCCAGCGGCGCAAATTGTCCTGCACACGACCTTCGATAGGTTTGCGGAAGATCAGCCATGGCTCCCACATTGATCGCGGCATCACACTGATCTCTGCAAATTCGGTATGAGCCGCTTTCGGCCGGTCCCCGCCACGCATTGTCATCGTCAGGCGAATGATTTCGCCGCGCCGTTCGAAGCCTGCGCGAGTAACCGCACTCGACGACAAACGAAAGCAATGGATTTGACGCGATGATCACGTGCGCACCAGGCACAATGACCGGGAACAGCAGAAGCGCCCACGAAAAGAAAAATCGCTCAAGCTCGCCGATGTCATCGCGCGAGAGCACTGTGAATCGGGGTAATGGCGATCGCTTGTTGCCGTCGAATGAAGGTGGGATACGCCAGACGCCGCCGCGCCCCGCACGAAGCTTTCTTTGTTCATCTTCGCTGTATTCGACTAGTCCGTACGGCGGATCGGTGACGACGGCTTCAATGCTATTCGTCTGTGCAGTCGCGAGCCACTCAAAGCAATCGCCGTGAATCAAAGTAGCGTTGCCGGATCGAAACGCCTCTTGCGTGATCGGCATCAAAACGCGATTTCCAATGCTCCGCTCTGGAAACGCGAGCGTCGCCTGCGCCTCTTCACGAACTACATAATGCCCGCGATCCACTTTCGTGAAGAACCGTGGCGTATTCAGCCGCAGATATGATCGAATAGACGACGCCGGCGTCGGACCGATGCGTTGGCTCACTTCTCGTGTTATCTCCCGACTGTCGCGCCGCGAGGTCGATACGCCAACGTCTCTAGGATTGCATCACGAACAGATCCAGGCTTGCGCTTAGTTGCATCGGTGTACTTGATCATTCCAGAGCTTAGACGTCTCGACGTCTTTTCGTCAAACGCGAACACTTCTACGTTGGTCTGGCCTAAGTGGGCAGCTCGGAATGCCCTTGATTGGCGATCGAAACCTTACTCCCTCCATCGGGATTTGTGTCGACTTTAATGAGCTTCTCGCTTCCGTCCGACTATATACCCATTGTCGATTAACTGAATGAGCAGCCGTCATCATTAGTCCGTTTCCGCTGACCATGAATCCAGTGCCTATGGAAACGAACTGTTCCCCGTCTTCCTTGAACAGCGGCATTATGACCTGCTGAATGGTCGACCCGAACGCGGAGCCGAGAAGGGGCTTGAACTTCGATTCTTCAGATGCCAGCGCTTCACGCTGTGGATCACCCGGGTCCCGTGCCAATTCCTCCTGCGGTGTCATCCAGATCTGTATTCTTGTGCTCGCAGCTTCGCAAATCCGGCCATAATTATGAAGATAATTGCAATTTGCTCCAACTCACCCTGCTGTCGCCCGCGTGTCCCATGACTGGCAATGCACTCCATTGTCATCCACGTGATCAGGGTAATTGTCACCCTGACAAAATAAGGTTCCCGCCGCACCCGGGGTAGGCTCCATTGATTAGGGTATGAAAATGAAATTTTATCTTGCGATTGTGGCGGCAGTGCTTGGTTGCTTTGCGCTGATCGGGCGCGCACAAACAAATGAGCCCCCGCCTGCGACAACCGCAGACGCGCCCATCTTCAAGAATCTGTCGGACCTCAAGTGGGACAAGATTCTTCCTGATCTAGGCGAAAGCTCTCCCGAGATCTGCATTTTGCGGGTCGATCCAAAGACACAGGCGACCAGCTTATTAATTGGGACGCCGAAAGCCATTCGCATCCGGAAGCATTGGCACACGGCCAATGAAACGCACACCATCATCACCGGCGCGGCGAAGTTTGAATGCGAAGGCAAGAAGGCCGAGCTCGGGCCGGGCTCGTTTAATTACATGCCCGCAAAAATGATTCATGAGGCCTGGTTGCCGGCAGGATCGTTGACGTTCATTACCGTCGATGGCGCGTGGGACGTCAACTCGGTCGAAGGCCCGCCGACGTCCGCGGATCTTTCGCGTGCACATTGAGTCCGAGCCGGACTGGCATTTGTTTTTCGATTAGAGAAACCATGTCGCTCGACCTCACTGCCATTCGTGCTGCGCATGAGCGCATTCGTCCGCACATCCATCGAACGCCCGTGCTGACCAGCGCGCGGCTTGATGCGGCGAGCGGCGCCTCTCTGTTTTTCAAGTGCGAGAATTTTCAGAAGGTCGGCGCGTTCAAGGCGCGCGGAGCGACGAACGCGGTCTTCCTGCTCGATGACGCCACGGCACGGTGCGGTGTGGCCACGCACTCGTCAGGCAATCACGCCGCCGCGCTCGCCCGCGCGGCGAAGCTCCGCGGTATTCTCGCTCATATCGTGATGCCGTTGAACTCGTCGAAGGTGAAGGTGTCCGCGGTCGAAGGCTATGGTGGTCGGATCGTGTTTTGTGAACCGACGCAAGCGGCGCGCGAGGCCGCATGCGCGGACGTCATTGCGAAAACCGGCGCGACATTGATTCATTCGTTCGAAAACGAAGACGTGAAGGCGGGGCAGGGGACGGCGGCGGTGGAGTTGCTCGAGGATGTTTCCGGTCTCGATCTCCTTCTTTGCCCGGTGGGCGGTGGCGGCTTGCTCTGCGGCACGGCCATCGCGGCGAAGAGTATGCGGCCGAAAATCAGGGTGATCGCCACGGAACCGGCAAACGCTGACGATGCCGCGCAGTCATTTCGTGCCGGAAGAGTGATGCGACTGGAGAAAGCAGATACGATCGCCGACGGCCTGCGTATGAACGTCGGCGCGTCCAACTTCGCGCTCATCCAACGCTATGTCGACGATATCGTGACCGTGAGTGAAGATGCCATTGTCGCAGCGATGCGGGCGATTTTGGAGACGATGAAAATCATAATCGAGCCGTCGGCCGCCGTTCCCTATGCCGCAATTCTCGAACATAAGGTCGATCTTAGTGGTCGGCGTGTCGGCGTCATCTTGACCGGTGGCAACGTCGATCTCGACGCGCTGCCGTGGATAGGCAAGAAATAGATCGGTCAGTTAAAAACAAACCCATGAACACAAAAATTGCAGTCCTTATCGTCGGGCTAATCGGCACACCCGCATTCGCACAATCGACAAAATCGACAATGAAGGCGGTCGTAATTCATGAGTACGGTGGACCAGAAGTTTTGAAATACGAAGATGCGCCGCGCCCGGAGCCGAAAGAAGATGAGATCCTTGTGCGCGTCATCGCGGCGGGCGTGAACCCGGTGGATTCCGCGCCTCGCTCAGCAAGGTTTGCGCAGTTTCTGGGTATCAAATTGCCAGCTATTCCGGGTTACGATATCGCGGGAGTAGTCGAGAAAACGGGAACCAAAATAACCAAGTTCAAGGCAGGCGATGCAATCTACGCTTACGTTGATTTAAAGAGAGGAGGCGGGTATGCGGAGTTCGCCATTGTGACGGAAAAAGAGGCAGCACCAAAGCCGAAGTCCCTCACATTCGTCGAGGCTGCGGCCGTGCCGGTCGTGGCCGAGACGGCATGGCAAGCCCTGATTGACACGGCTAAACTTGGGGCCGGTGAGACCGTTCTCATTCATGGCGGATCGGGCGGCGTGGGCAGTTTCGCGATTCAAATTGCGAAAGCACGCGGCGCGAAAGTGATCGCGACAGCATCAACACGGAATCAGGACTTGCTCAAACAACTCGGCGCCGACGTGGCGATCGATTATACGAAAACAAAATTCGAAGACGTCGCGAAAGATGTCGATGTTGTGCTTGATTCAGTCGGCAAAGATACACTCGCGCGTTCTTACGGCGTTGTGAAGAAGGGCGGCTTCATTGTGACGCTGGTTGCTGAGCCCGACAAAGCCGAGCTCGATAAGCATGGGATTCACGGTGCATCGCTGGGTGTCGAGCCTAACTCTGACGAGCTTGCCCAAATAGGGAAGTTGATCGACGACAAAAAGATCAAGGTGATTGTTTCGCAAGTGCTGCCGCTAACCGACGCGAGTAAGGCGCAGGCGCAGGCGGATACACATCACACTCGCGGCAAAATCGTGCTCAAAATCGCGGAGACGCCGAAATCGTGACGCGGGCCGCGCATTGATTTTCGTGACGGTTCGCTGAGCTAATGCGATCCCCAAGGTTGTGACCTCGCACACCGGCGCATCGGTATGATTCTCAACGGCGGCGACGTCGATCTCGACGCGCTGCCGTGGAAACTGTAGGGGAAGCAGTCGGCTTTCTGCGGGACGATAGCATCGTCCCCTAGAGCAAGAAGGGCGGCTCCGAGATTCGCCCCTGCGTCTGATTATTTGAGCGTAATCTCGCGCATGGTTTTGGTGCCGAGGATTTCGCGAATGTCGAGGCGCTTTACCGCGGTGGCGCGACGTTGATCTTCGGAGCCCATCACCCGCTCGATGATAGGGTCCATCTTGTCGCGCAATCCATCCAAGGCGGCCATGTTCGGATATTGTACCATGATGAGGATGTTGAAATCCTGCGCGCCGGATGCGTCGCCGTTCAGGATTTTATAATCGAGGATGATCTTCTGCTTTTTTTCCTCATCGTAAATCGGCTTCACACTTTTGCTGATCGCTTTGAGGTAATCATCGTCCATTCCTGCTTTGGTTCTTACCATGGTAATGGTCCAGACCGGCCCTTCGGTGTAAGGCGCCATACTGCTGTTCTTGGTCGTGCTCGTAATCGCGCTCGTGTTCGAGGGGTTCGTCGTTTGTGCGAAGCACACGCCGGCGATGCCAAGAGATAATGCCACGATAGCAAAGATGTTTGCTTTCTTTGTAGTGTTCATGATTTGCACCTTGATCAGTTGAGTGGAAACAGGCGAGAAGAATCTGCCGACGGGGAAGGCGGCAGCTACAACAAAGCGGGACGACGGAGCCCGACGTCTCTACGATAGACTTCTTGTCGCGGCCGAAGATCGGCTTAATCGTCAAGTTATGGAAACGAAATTGTATTTCGCAGTCGGGCTGGCAGTGTTTGGCTTTGCGCTGAGCGAGCGTGGTGCGGAAACGAACGCGACTCCTCCAGCGGCAAGCGCAGACGCGCCGATTTTCAAGAATCTGTCGGATCTGAAATGGGAAAAAATTCTTCCTGGTCTCGCCGAAAGTTCTCCCGAGATCTGCTTCCTGCGGGTCGATCCAAAGACGCGCGCGACCAGTTTGCTGATCCGCACGCCGAAAGCGATCCATGTGCGCAAACATTGGCACACTGCCAATGAGTCGCACACGATCATCTCCGGCACGGCCGTGCTCGCGTGCGACGGCAAACGCATCGAGCTAGGCGTGGGCGGGTTCAACTACATGCCGGCGAAAATGGTTCATGAAGCCTGGTTGCCCGCAGGATCGCTCACGTTCATCACGGTGGATGGCGCCTGGGACGTCAATTGGGTGGAAGGGCCACCGACCGCGGCTGATCTAATCGACTTTCGTTAGGCCGCGAACCGCAGGGTGATCTAAACTGTCAATTCTGCTATGTGCTAAAGACGACTCGCTGCAATCATCTTCGTTTTCGATAAATTGGCCGCAGTAGAACTGGGCGGTGAGGGTTTCGAACCCCCGACCTACTGGGTGTAAACCAGCCGCTCTACCACTGAGCTAACCGCCCGAACAAGGAAGCACCTTCCCCAAACCCTCTTACAGTTAAATTTCTGAGCAGCACTTTTTATAAGACGATCCTATTAATTCGAAAGCATTTAGTTGCACTTCAAATAACGATAGTCTATCTACTGCGCCATGGACTTGTCCCTTAATAAACTAAAAGAAGCAATCTCAATTCGTACTCAAATCGACACGCTCGAAAGGCGGCTTAGCTCAATCTTCGGAACGAGCGGCTCGACTTCACGTTCATCTGCTCGACGCTCGGGGAGACGATCGATGTCCGCCGCGACCCGTGCAAAGCTCTCCGCGGCCGCCAAGGCGCGTTGGGCGAAGCGAAGAGGCGGCAGCGGCGCGGCCAGCGCCAAGCACTCGCGCAAAAAAGGCGGACTCACCCCCGAAGGCCGGCGCAAGTTATCCGAAGCAATGAAAGCTAGATGGGCTGCGAGAAGAAGAGCAGCTCAAGGTAGAGGCAAGTAGATTCTGCCTTTTCGTTTCGACCTGTAGCGTGCCTCGTGAGGGGCGTAGAGGCCGCCGCTCACAGAGCGGCGGCTTACAGCGCCGCAGTTACTTGCGAGTTGTGGGATAGCACATTTCGAGGCGTCACCGGTCGACCATTTGCATCGCAGCCTCCGGGTAGCGCGGGCCGGAAGCCGCGCCTTTCGGCGCGACTTCCTCGATCTGGGCAAGGTCATCACTCGTTAGGCAAACATCCAATGCGCCGATGTTTTCCCAAAGATACTTCCGGTGTTTGGTTCCCGGGATGGGAACAATATCTTCGCCTTGGGCAAGCACCCAGGCCAGTGCCAGTTGCGCCGGCGTGCATTTTTTCTCGCGCGCAATTTCACTGACACGCCGAACGAGATCGAGATTGCGCTCGAAATTCTCGCCTTGAAAACGCGGAGACTCTCGCCGGTAATCGTCCCAACGAAGATCTTCAAAACGCTTGATTTGCCCGGTCAGAAATCCGCGCCCAAGGGGACTGTAGGGCACGAAGCCAATTCCAAGCTCACGGCAGACCGCAAGGTTGCCATCCTCGGGATCTCGCGTCCAGAGAGAGTACTCGGATTGCAGCGCGGTGATTGGATGCAGAGCGTGAGCGCGCCGGATGGTCTCGGCGCCAGCTTCAGATAAGCCGAGGTAACGCACCTTTCCCGCGCGCACGAGCTCGGCCATCGCGCCGACCGTTTCTTCGATCGGAGTTTCTGGGTCGACGCGATGCTGATAATAAATGTCGATCACCTCGACATCGAGGCGACGCAGACTTCCTTCACAAGCTTGACGCACGTATTCAGGTTTGCCGCTTATGCCGCGCGCTGTCGGATTTTTCGGATCGCGCACAATTCCGAACTTGGTCGCGATAATGACTTCGCCGCGACGGCCTTTGAGTGCACGGCCGAGCAGTTCCTCGTTCGTGTACGGACCGTACATATCGGCGGTATCAAAAAAAGTAATCCCGAGATCGAGCGCGCGATGCAGCGTCGCGATTGATTCTTCATCATCGCGGCCGCTGTAAAAGTCCGACATTCCCATGCAGCCCAGCCCCAAAGCCGAGACGACCGGTCCACCACGTCCGAGTTTTCGTTGTCTCATAATTCAGGTTTGACCAACCCAGATTCTTGGCGCGATCTCATTCCACCGCTCGCGAATTTCATTAAACTGTTCCTGGCTTAAAGGTCCCGCTTGCAGCAGCCTCGCATTTTGTTCCCAGCGCTCCGGTTTGGTCGTGCCAACAATTGCCGTCTGAATCCCTGGCACGCTGAGCGAAAACCGAAGCGCCACCGAAACAGTCTTATCGAGATCGGCAGAGCGCAAAAAAGAATAATCGAGTTTGCGCAACCGATTCCAATATTCCTGGTGGTAGGAATTCGCCGGCCGATGTCCGTTTTTCCATGCGACATTTGCGATTGGTCGCTTCGCGATCACGCCCATTTGCTTTTCCCTTGCCACCGGAAGAGTCAGTTCGATCGCCTCCTGGTCCGCAATACTGATCGAGGTCTGGAGTGAATCAAACGCGCCGCAATCTGCGGCATAACGCGCCGCATGACCGTCTCCGCTGTAGCCAATGTAACGCGTGTAGCCGCGATCGCGCGCCTTCTGCAATCCGGCAATCGCCTCGCCTTCACGCAGGACCGCTTCCGAGCAACTGTGCAGATGTACCAGGTCGAGCCGATCTGTTTTCAAGCGCCGCAAACTGCGCTCGATACTTTCCAAGAGCGATGCCTGCGACCAGTTGCCGCCGCTTTCCATCCCGTGTGGATGTCCACATTTCGTGAAAAGGTAAAAATCATTGCGACGATCACCGACTGTTTCGCCGATCAATTCTTCGCTGCCGCGATAACACTCAGCCGTGTCGATTACGTTCAAGCCCGCATCGAGCGCGCTACGCAAAAGCGTTCCAACTGTTCGTTGGTCGGTCTCTTCGAAACCGATCTCTGATCCGCCGAACCCGAGCACGGAAACCTGCATGTCCGTTTTACCGAATCGGCGTTTCTCCATCGGATAATTGTAGGGCGTTTCTGTGAAACGCCAATCGTAGGTAACGGCGTCTCACACAAACGCCCGACAAATATCTCAGAACGACAACCGGGTTACGCCGTTCCCTTTTTCAATTCGCCCAATGATTTTCGTCTTCAACAGTCGCGCCATTGCAGCCGCATCGCGCGACGCGACGATCGCGACCATACCGATTCCCATGTTGAAAACTTGATACATTTCCGTGCGATCGACGTTTCCATTTTCTTGGAGGATTTGAAAAATCTTCGGAACACGCCAGCTCTTCGTTTCGATGACCGCATCGCAGTTATCAGGCAAAATGCGCGGCAGGTTGTCGATCAATCCACCACCGGTGATGTGGGCGAGACCTTTGATCAAGCCGTGCGAAACTTTCGCCAAATCCGGTTGATAATTTTTGTGCGTCCGCAACAATTCCTCGCCTACTGAACTCGTTAGGCCGCGCAGTCGAGAAGTCGGTTTCAGTCGCATCTTGTCGAAAAGAATTTTGCGTGCGAGCGAATATCCGTTGGTGTGCAAGCCGTTTGACGCCAGGCCAAGCACGATGTCGCCTGGTTTGATTCGGCTTCCATCGATCATCTTTGGGCGATCGACTATGCCGATAATGCAACCCGCCAGGTCGTATTCGCCGGTGCGATACATGCCGGGCATCTGGGCCGTTTCACCGCCGATTAAAGCGCAGCCGGCGGCGCGACACGCTTTCGCGAAGCCGCGCAGAATTTCGTTGAAGACCCGCGGAGCGAGTTTTTCGGCGCCGATGTAATCGAGGAAAAAGAGCGGCCGCGCACCGAGCACTGCGATGTCGTTTACGCAATGGTTCACCAAATCAGCGCCAACGCTTTTGTGCCGGTTCATGGCGAATGCGATCTTTAATTTCGTGCCAACTCCGTCGATGCTCGCAACGAGCACCGGCTCGCGCATGGCGGAGAAATTCGGCGCAAACAATCCGCCAAAGCCGCCAATTTTGCCGAGGACTTCCGGCCCGTGCGTTTGCCTAACGAGTCGATGAATTCCACGTTTCAGTCGATTGCCCAGATCGATGTCAACGCCGGCGTGTGCGTAGGCCTTTGCCATTTCAAATTGCAGAATGCCGATTGCAGATCGCTTTCAGAAACAGGCGAATCTGAAATTTGAAATCTGCAATTACTTCAGATCCGCAAACAACGTCGGATGCGTCTCCTCGGCAGCCAGCGCCTTGGATCGGGCTTCGCGTTTTTCCATGATGAACTTGTCGAGCGCCGGATCGACGGGGAGGGGATAACGACCCGTAAAGCAGGCGAGGCAAAACTGATTGAGCGGTTTTCCAGTCGCGCGCACCATTCCTTCCACGTCGAGATAGCCCAGACTGTCGACGCCGAGGTACTCACAGATCTTTTCCATCGAGAGCTGGTTCGCGATCAATTTCTCCGGATCAGGAAAATCGATTCCGTAATGGCAGGCGAACCGGTGCGGCGGACAACTCACGCGCATGTGCACTTCCTTCGCGCCGGCTTCACGCAAATTCACCACGCGAGCCCGCGCCGTTGTTCCGCGCACGATGGAATCATCCACCACCAC
>WNFC01005230.1_pt1 | contig 14225 bp, 12 predicted proteins | sample 5400541 | NCBI WGS metagenome assembly WNFC01 (sample SAMN13153342, study PRJNA577476) | soil metagenome | isolation source: 120 cm saprolite under Douglas fir tree site 2 hole 2 replicate 1 | place: USA:California | collected 2015-04-18
CGGGAGGCGCGCACCTCGGCCTTCTCGGAGTCGGTGCGGGTGATCTGACAATACCAGCCCGACAGCGGCAGCTCGAACAGCGGCTCCCCCAGCGACTGAAACTGACGGTCGGGCGGCTCGTCGGGGGTGGCGACCTCCGCGATCAGGGTGCGGAGATAGAGGTTGAGCCTGCGGTCGAAGGCGCGTTCGGTCGCATCGTTATAGACCGAGGACAGCACCACGCCGGTAATGGCCAGGATCGCCACCACCCAGACGGTCGCAGAGAGGAAGAGCCGGGTAGCAAGCGAATTGCGGTACATCCTTAAGCTTAAGAACCCGTGGTTGGCGGCGTCAACAGATAGCCTAACCCACGAACGGTCTGGATGATATCCACTTCAAGCTTTTTGCGGATACGGCCGACAAAGACTTCAATCGTGTTGGAGTCGCGGTCGAAATCCTGATCGTAGAGATGCTCGACCAGTTCGGTCCGCGAGACCACGCGCCCCGTGTGGTGCATCAGATAGGCCAGGAGCCGGTATTCGTGCGAGGTCATCTTGACCGGATTGCCGGACACGCTGACGCGGCCGGTGCGCGTATCCAGCGACACCGGTCCGCAGGTCAGTTCGGACTGGGCGTGGCCGGCGGTGCGGCGCAGCAGCGCGCGGATGCGCGCCAGGATTTCTTCGAGGTGAAACGGCTTGGCGACATAGTCGTCGGCGCCGGCGTCGAACCCCTGAACCTTGTCGCTCCAGCGGTCGCGCGCGGTGAGGATCAAGACCGGCATGCCGCGTCCGTTGCGGCGCCACGCCTCGAGCACCGAGATGCCATCCATTTTCGGCAGGCCGATATCGAGCACCACGGCGTCGTAGGGCTCGCTGTCGCCGAGAAAATGCCCCTCCTCGCCATCGAATGCCCGATCGACCACATACCCGGCGTCGCTCAATGCGGTGGTGAGCTGACGATTGAGATCCGGGTCGTCCTCAACGACCAGCAGACGCACGCTTGCCTCCAATGGTGAACTGCGCGAGATGCGCCATCAAGATGAACCCGGTTGGCGTGAACCGCATATGAACAAGGCAAATGGCCCAATGTTACTTTTTCTTCACAATCGTTTTTCGACGCTTTGATTTCACTTTGACGCACGAAGGCGCCGACACGTTCAACGCGCCTGATTTAAGCGCCTAACGCGCCGAAGCGGTAGCCCCAAACGACACCCCTGCGCGCGGGGGCCGCTTTAGGCCCCCCCGCTGTTCGCAGACGATGAGCCAACGCAAATAGACACGCTTCTGCCTCTCGGCCATTCAGACCCGGAAAAACGCGAACCAGACCACGCCGAGGATCAACACGGCAAGCCCGGTCGACACGGTCAACAGCGCAAGCACCGAAGGCCCGGGCTCGGCCTGACGCGCTTCCGTTGGGGTTTCGACGATCCGATGCTGCTCTCGCGGAGTTGCCATGGTGCCCTCCTATTGCTTCGGTGCCGTGAAAAATTCCGCGTCTTGGCGGCGTGGATATCGAAGCAACGCATGGTACCCGGTTGATGTTCCCACCGCGGCTCCCTGCGGTGTCCTGCCGCACGTAGCCCCAAGGAGAGGTAACAGGCGCGGTAACAGGCTGCAGCCGTCCTCGCCCGGCCGGTTAGGCGCAACCTTCGCCGGTTAACGCCGTTAGGAGATTCGCCCGCCCGGCTTGTTTGAATCCCATCGGCCCGGTGTTATCGTCGTCGGTCGTCGCCCGTAGCGTTCGGAGTATCCCATGGCCCCCCGCGCCAACTGGAAGGGTTTTCTGCGGCTTTCGCTCGTGACCTGTCCGGTCGCGCTTTATCCCGCGACGTCGGATGCGGAGAAGGTCTCCTTCAACCAGATCAACCGCAAGACCGGCCATCGCATCAAATACGCCAAGGTCGACGCCGACACCGGCGAGGAAGTCGCCGCCGACGACATCGTCAAGGGCTACAAGGTCGACACCGACACCTATATCGAAGTCACCAAGGACGAACTCGACGAGCTGGCGCTGGAATCGACGCACACCATCGAGATCGACGAGTTCGTGCCGAAGACGGACATCGACAATCGCTATCTGATCCGCCCCTATTATCTCGTTCCCGACGGCAAGGTCGGCCATGATGCGTTCGCGGTGATCCGCGAGACCATCCGCACCATGGACAAGGTCGCGATCGGCCGCGTGGTCCTGACCAATCGCGAGCACATCGTCGCGCTGGAGCCGCTCGGCAAGGGCCTGATGGGGACGCTGCTGCGCTATCCCTACGAGGTGCGTAACGAGAAGGACTATTTCGACGATATCCAGGACGTGAAGGTCACCAAGGACATGCTGGATCTCGCCAAGCACATCGTCGAGCAGAAATCCGCCTCCTTTGAGCCCGACAATTTCGAGGACCATTACGAAGCCGCGCTGATCGACCTGATCAACAAGAAGCGCATCGGCGTGCCGATCGCCGCCAAGGCCGCGCCCAAGACTGGCGGCAATGTCATCAATTTGATGGACGCGTTGAAGCGCAGCCTGACGAACGAGAAGCAGGCGGCGCCCGCCGCAGCGAAAACCAAGGGCAAGAAAGCGAAGAAGCGCGTCGAAGGTCAGCGTGAAATGCTGCTGCCGATCAGCGGCAAGCGGGCAGCGAAAGAAGAGCCGAAAAAGGCCGACAAGCCCGTTCGCACACCGGCCCGGGCGAAGAAAGCGAGCTAGCTCCGGATTATTTCAGCGACGAGTTCACCGAGGTGAACGTGCCATTGAGCGTCGTGCCGATGCCGTTGACCGCGGTGAGGATCACGATCGAAAGGCCGGCTGCGATCAAGGCGTATTCGATCGCCGTCGCGCCCGATTGATCCGCCAGGAATTTCCAAACCAGCCGCCGCATTCCAGACTCCCGTAACCGTCTACCTGCGGATATATCCCGCAGTGATGCTCGCCACGCAATGTAGGAGTTGGTTGGTTGTCGACGCGTTGAGGAACACGCTGAAAAAATCATTAAGACGAATGGCCGCCAGCCCGAGTTTGGCACAGATACGGGCATAGCGGCCACACTTGAGCGATTGCCGGGCAACCCGGCGCGTCATTGCTGACCCGTCGCGTTACAGTGTTTCCCGGCACACGCCACGATCAGAAGTTGCGTTGGGCGCGAACCTGCAGGGAGACCGCATCCTGGTCCTTGAACTCGTAGACCGTCGCGGGCTTCGGGGCCGATGGGGTCAGGGCCGCGGTGCCAGTGAAATTCTGGTCGAGGCGGAAATACTGTACATCGGCCGAGAAAGTCAGGTTCTTGACCGGTGTCCAGCGCGTGACCAGACCCACCTGGTAGACGTTGAAGTCGGGGTTGCAGCTGAAATCGCCGGAGGTGTTCGCCGCGGTCAGCTTGTTGCTCCCGACATAAGTCGCACAATAGGCGGCCTTGGCGGCGCCGTCGTACCGCACAAAGGACGCCGAGCCGTAGAGGCTCGACGACCAATACGGATCCCAATTGTGGTTGAACGCGCCGCGAACGCCATAGGCATCCGTGAGCTCGATTCCATTGGTCATGCCCGGAAGGTACACGCCGTCGGTGGTCGCACCGAAGCCGATGCTTTGATACGCGCGGCCGCTGCTGCCGAACATGGCGAAGCTCGGCGACGTGGATGACGTCGCGATCACGTTCTTGGTGTCGCCCTTGGCATAGCTGACGTCGACCTTGATGTCGTCGCCCGCCCCCGTCGGGATGTTCTTGATGTTCAACGCCGCCATCACCGAACCGCCCCACTTCGTTTCCGGATGCCCGGAGATCTCCGACAGGTTGGTCGGCGCCGCCGTGGTCGCGGTCAGGATGTTGTAGGAGCCGTCGACTTCATGCGCGGCGGCCGAAATCTGGAACAAGCCCCAGGCCTGGTCGATGCGGATATTGCCCACGACGTCGGGAGACTGCACGCCGCCATAGGCGTTGCCGGTGACACCGGCCGCGTTGAGGCCGGTCGACAGATTGTAGAGCGAGGTGCGATCCCACACGGTCGGGTCGTCCAGGCCGATACTGGCCGACACGCCGTTGCCGAATTGAGCGGTGTACTGAATGTTGTTGACGCCGGTGTCGGTGTTCTGACCACCGAGCAGGAATGACGTGTTGTTACCCGGGAAGCCCTGCCACGGCGAAGCGTAGGCAGAGGCGGACTTGCCGACGGTGAAGCCCGCGAACTGGATGAAGATGTATTCGATCGAGGTGTAGCCGCCGCCGACCGTATCGAGCAGCTGCGGGTTGTTGCCGAGGTTCGTGTTCAGGCTGTTCGGGTTGGTCGTGCTGCCGCCCAGCGTCGAGAACTGCATGTCGGCCTGGCCGAAGGTCCGCACCAAACCGTATTCGGTCTGGGTGCGGGTATCGACCGAGAACGCCATGCGCGCGCGTGTCGCAAAGTAGTCGGCATAGCGGTTCTGCTGGCCAAGATCGCCGTTCCAGGCCGGCTGACCCTGCGGGCCACCATTGAAGGTCGTGTCGACGCGCAGATAGCCGCCGAACTTGATGCAGGTATCGGTCCCCGGAATGTAGAAAAAGCCCGCCCCATAGAGCGAGCAGACCCTCACATATTCGACGGCCTTGGCCTTGACCGGAAGATCGGCCGCCCTTGCGCCGCCGATCACGGTCAGGCTCGCTGCCAAGCAGAGAAGAAAAGTGAGGTTTCGCGCCGTCGTCATCAAAGTCTCCTGTTGCATCCCCAATTGCATGGATGACGGCTTGCTAACCGAAGAGATCATTGTTTGCGACGACAACATCGCGCACGCACGCGCGTCGGCGCATGATGTGATTGCGCGATCACGCGCGATCACAGATTTTTTCTGAAAGGAGAATCCCTTTCCGACGACGCTGTTGCAGATGAGGGACGTTTCTCAACGCTCGCGCATCGCGTCAGGCAACGACACGCATATCTGGTCTTCCCAAACAGTGGCGTGCCGGCCGATAATTCCTGCTCCAATGTCGCAAAATCAGTCGGGCCCAACCGGCGTCATGAAAAGGGAGAGAAGCCGTCATGAAACTTGGCACCGCGATCGCGGAAATCCTCAAGCGCGAGGGCATCGAAATTCTCTGCGGCTACCCGGTCAATCATCTGATCGAGCATGCCGCCAATGCCGATATACGCCCCGTCATGGTCCGCCAGGAACGAATCGGGCTGCATATGGCGGACGCGATTTCGCGGGTCACCTCGGGCCGCAATATCGGTGCCTTCTGCATGCAGCATGGACCCGGCGCCGAGAATGCGATGGGCGGCGTGGCGCAATGCTATGGCGAATCCGTACCCGTGCTGGTGCTGCCGATGGGCTATGCGCGCCGGATTTCGAACATCGAGCCCAACTTCAATTCCAGCCAGGCGATGAAGGCGTTCGCCAAGTCGTCGGAGCCGATCATCCTAGCGAGCGAGGTCGGCAACATCTTCCGCCGCGCCTTCACGAAATTGAAGAACGGCCGCGGCGGCCCGGTGATCGTCGAGATTCCGTCCGACATGTGGAACGAGGAGGTGCCGGAGCCCTTGAACTACACGCCGGTGCTGCGCACCCGCTATGGCGCCGACCCCGTGCATGTCAAGGAGGCCGCGGCCCTGCTCACGGCGGCGAGGCGCCCGGTGATCTATGCCGGCCAGGGCGTGCACTATGCGAAAGCATGGCCGCAGTTGAGGCGTTTGGCGGAGCGGCTCGCGAGCCCCGTCACCACGAGCCTTGGCGGCAAGTCGTCGTTTCCGGAGACCCACCCGCTGTCGCTCGGCTCAGGCGGCCTCGCGGTGCCGCGCGCGGTGCCGAAATTCCTGGCCGAAGCCGACGTGATCTTCGGTGTCGGCTGCTCGTTCACCGAAACCAATTTCGGCATCGCCATGCCGAAGGGCAAGACCATCATCCATTCGACGCTCGACCCCAACCATCTCAACAAGGATGTCGAGGCCAGGATTGGCCTGGTCGGCGACGCCGCCCTCGTGCTCGACGCGCTGCTGGAGGAGATCGGCAAGACCGTGACCACCGATCGCGACGCCACGGGCGTTGCCGCCGAGATCGCCGCCTCCCACAAGGAATGGCTGGCGAAATGGATGCCGAAGCTCACCAACAACGACGCGCCGCTCAATCCCTATCGCGTGCTCTGGGATCTGCAGCACACCGTCGACATCGAGGACACCATCATCACCCACGATGCCGGCAGCCCGCGCGATCAGTTGTCGCCGTTCTGGAAGGCGGTTGCGCCCCTCTCGTATCTCGGCTGGGGCAAGACCACGCAGCTCGGCTACGGACTCGGGCTTGCGATGGGCGCCAAGCTCGCCAAACCCGACAAGCTCTGCATCAATGTGTGGGGCGACGCCGCGATCGGCTTCACCGGGATGGATTTCGAGACCGCGGTGCGCGAGCGGATCCCAATCATGTCGATCCTGCTCAATAATTTCTCCATGGCGATCGAGCTGAAGGTGATGCCGATCTCGACTGAAAAGTACCGCTCGACCGATATTTCGGGCGATTACGCGGCGATGGCGCGGGCCTTTGGCGGCTATGGCGAACGGGTGACCAAGCCGGACGACATCGTGCCGGCGATCAAGCGCGGCATCCTGAAAACCCAGGAGGGCGTGCCGGTGCTGCTGGAGTTCATCACCAGCAAGGAGACGGAGGTCTCCAGGCCAGGGACCTGAGCGGAACGGCAGAAGTTCGGTCCAGCGAGGCTTCGGGTCTTGCCCCTATTCCGGCGCGGCGGACGCTGCGAGAACATCGACCACGAAGGCGATGCCCTTGTCCATCATCGCAGCCTTGGTCGCAACTGCGACGATCGGGTCCGGCTTTCGTTTGAAGGGGAGCTCGACAAACGTCAATCCAAAGCGCGCGGCGTGGCTCGCGACGAGGCACCGCGGCAGCGCTGCTATCAAATCGGAGCTTGAGAGGTGCGCAAGGGCCGTCATGAAAGTCGGCACGGTCAGCGCGATGCGGCGCTTCAGGCCGCGCTTGGCCAGCAAGTCGTCGACGAAGCCGCGCGGATCGCCGCTCGGCGATACCAGCAGGTGATGGGCGGCGAAAAAGGCCGCGATGGTCGGCGAACGTGCAAATCGATGGCCCTTTCGCATCGCGACCACGAAATCCTCGTCATAAAGTCTGCGCGCCTCGAAGCGCGGCGGCACCGTGCGGAGCGGGAGCACCGCCACATCGATGTCCCGCTTTTCGAGCTTGTCCAGACTTCCTTGCCAGGGATGATTCCCTGCGCCGCTCTCGGACGGCATCAGATGAAGCAGGCCGATGTCGACGTGAGGCGCATTCAGGCCGATGCGCTGCTGCAACAGCGGCACCGCCAGCGAGGCGATAACGGCGTCGGGCGCGCCGATCGCGAAGCGGCGCACGCTCGTCGCCGCATCGAAGGGAGCGGCTGCGGCCACCACGCCCCCGACGCGCGCCAGGATCTCGGCCACGGGTTCGCCAAGCGCCACAGCGCACGAGCCGTCGGCACGACCCCTTTTGCCGTTCTCAGGAACAGCGGGTCGTTGAGCAACTGGCGTAACCGGACCAGCGCGTGGCTGACGGCCGATGGCGTCAAGTTCAGCCGACCGGCTGCGCGCGCAACGTGGCGCTCTTCGAGCACGAAACTGAAGACCACGAGCAAATTCAGGTCGATACGTGAAAGATGATTCTTGTTCAGCATCTTCCTGAAATCATATCACTGGATTCATGTCCGAACCAGCGCCATGCCTTTGGTCGTAAAAGGTCACTGGCTTGGAGATGAGACATGTTCGGGAAATGGATGTCGCGGCGAGCAGCAATCACGGCGGCAGCCGGCGTGCCGCTATCGGCGCACCTCGCAACACGTCCCGCGGTCGCCGAGGATTCGGTCGCGGATCTGATCCGGGCGGCTGAAATGAAAAACGCGGCGTTCATGCGCGGCGACATGGATCACTGGACGGGCCTGGTGCGTATCGCGTCCGACTTCACGTTGATGCAGCCTTTTGGCGGACCGGCCAGCCGCGGCTTCGATACTAGCCCGGAGCGGCTCGGGGAGCTCTCCCGTTTCTTCCGCAACGGGGTGACCGAATTGGAAGTCGCGCAGACTTACGACTCGCACGACCTCGTCGTGCTCGTCACGATCGAGCGACAGCATGCGGAGGTTGGCGGCTTGCCCGACCAGGACTGGTCACTGCGCGTGACCGAAGTCTATCGCAAAGTCGGTCCGGGGTGGGAGCTGGCGCATCGTCATGCCGACCCGCTCGTTCATCGCATAGCCCTGGAGCAAGCGGCTGCCCTTGCACGCGGTTCGACGATCTAGCGGGCAGGCAGAAGGTGCATTTGCGGCTTGCAATTTGAGCCGAACCAAATCCGTTACCCTCGACGGACCGCCCTACTCCGCCATCTCGACCGGCTGGGACGGACCGGCCAGCGGCCGTTCCTCCATCGCGATCATGCACACCGCCGCGCACGCGATCATGATGGTGGCGGCCGCGAAGACATAACGGAAGGCAGCGACCATGTCGCCGGACGCGATCGCACTGACCGACCCCCTCGCGCCCTCGGCCAGCGAAAGATCCGCCCCAAGCGCCATCAACAGGATCGCGCTGAAGGCCGCGACCGTGAACGACGACATCATCGCGCGGAAGAAGTTCATCGCGCCGGTGATCGTGCCGATCTGGGAGCGCCTGACCGAGTTCTGCAGCGCGACTACGCTGACGGGAAAGGCGGTGCCGAGACCGATGCCAAAAATCGAGAGCAGCACGAGCAGCACCCACAGCGACGGCGCGGTCAGCGTCAGCGCGACGCCCGCCAATGTCGAGACGATCGTTCCGACAATCGCGACCCGCTTGTAGTGCTTGACGCGCGCCATGGTCCGCCCGGCGATCGCAGCGCCGAAGGTCGAGACCGCCGCCAAGGGAATGAGCCCGAGCCCGGCTTCGCTGGCGCTCAGATGGTAGACGACCTCGTAGTAGAGCGGCAGATGCACGGTCAGCCCGATCATGGCGCCCAGCGCGCAGCCGCCGGTCAACATGGCGTAAGGAACGACCGTACCGCCGATCAGCGACAACGGCAGGAACGGCTCGTCCGCCCGCCCGGCACGCCAGACAAAGGTCAGTGCCAGCGCCACCGAGGCGCCGAGCATCGCCAGGATGGTCGGCGACAGCCAGGCAAATCGGTTGCCGCCCCAGGTCAGGACCAGCATGAAGACCACGGCGGAGGCCATCAGGAGCAGTCCGCCGGGCCAATCGACCTCGCGCATCCGGTGGTAGACGGGGATCTTGGACATCTTCGGCAACAACATCGCCAGTGCAGCGACCGCCAGCGGCACGTTGATCCAGAAGATCATCGACCAATGCAGGTGCTCGGCGAACACGCCGCCAAGCACCGGTCCGCCGAGGCCGGCCAGCATCCAGACTCCGCTGAAATAGGCCTGGTACTGGCCGCGTTCGCGGGGCGAGACCACGTCGGAAATCACGGTCTGCACCACCGGCATGATGCCGCCACCGCCAAGTCCCTGCAGGCCGCGCGCGAGAATCAGGACCACTATGTTCGGCGCCAGCGCGCAGAGCACGGAACCCGCGACAAACAGGCTGAGCGCCACGATGATCATGACACGGCGGCCGTAGATGTCGCTCAGCGTGCCGAACACGGGCGCGACGGCGGTCGAGGCCAGGAGATAGGCGGTGATGACCCAGGACAGACTAGAGACGTCGTGGAATTGACGGCCGATGGTCGGCAGCGCGGTCGCCACAATGGTCTGGTCCAGCGCGGCCAGGAACATCGTGAGCAGCAGGCTCATCAGGATGGTTCGGACCTCGCGCTGCGTCAGCGGCGCGCGTGGCGCGATCGATGGCGCATCGGCAATCGCCATCATGGGTGCCGGCAGTTCCGTCAGTTCGCTCGCGATCGCGTCAGGCAACGCCTCTTGGTCGGCAGGATAACGGCTCTGCCGTTCAAACTTGTTCATCGGGAAATATTGTTGTCCAAGGCGCCGCCAGCGCAGCGCAGATTCGCTTTGTCAGTCCTTATTTAGACATTAATCCCGCACTGCGGCAGCATCTTCCGTGCATGGGAGCATCCCGCCAACACCCTGCAGGCACACGCGATTGTGTAAGCTTATGTAAAATGAACCGTTAAGCCTTGTCTCAACGGGCTTGTCTCAACCGCCTTGCCAAACAGCATCGCTCAGCAGGCTTGCTAAACCGCCTTGTCTAAACAGCTTTGGGCCGTTTCTTCAGTCTCGCGCGTTTTGGCAACAATGCCGGCCAACGCACGATATGGTCTTCCAGATCGGCATCCGGGATCTCCTCCTCGGTTCCCTGCACCCTGCCCCGCACCGAGACGCCGGCCTCATGCACCGTGTTCGGATCGCCCGAAATCAGCGGGTGCCACCAGTAGAGGTCGCGGCCTTCGGCGACCAGCCGGTAGCCGCAGCTGGGCGGCAGCCAGTTGAGGGTGCGGACATTCTCCGGCGTCAGGCGGACGCAATCCGGCACCTTCGCGGACCTGTTCGGGTAATCCTTGCAGGCGCATAGACCGGCATCCAGAAGCTTGCAGGACACGTGGGTGAAATAGATCTCTCCGGTATCCTCGTCCTCCAGCTTTTCCAGGCAGCAGCGCGCGCAGCCGTCGCACAGGCTCTCCCATTCGGCGTTGGACATCTCCTCCAACGTCTTGGTTTTCCAGAAAAATCCCTCCTGGTCCGAGGGTCGTTTGGGCGGAGCGGTCATGAATCCCGAATGCGCTTAACAGCTCGATTTCGCCCTTCTAGAACATGATCTGGAAGGGTGGGTACCGTTTTCGCAAAAGACTGCGCGCAATGGTAGAAAAACAGCGGCGAAGCCGCGCTGCCGGGGATTCGCCGGACGTTAGCCGTCCCCTCAAAAATTGAAGCGGAACCATTGGTTTATGGACCCCGCTCGGCTAGAACGAAAGCGGAGCGCCCAACGACGCGCAAAAGCGCCTTGGGTTTGCCTTAACATTCCCCCAAGACGTCTCGATGGCGCCCGGTCGGCGCCCGAACGCCTTCGAAACCGATCAAGGGCCTCCGGGTGCGCAAGTTCATCCCAGACGATTGGAAGAGGCGGCTCAACAACTTCCGTCTCGATTTGGACGCGCGCTTCGATTCAGCGCTGTTCTCGTCGCTGCGTGGCACGCGCGAACTCTATGAGCGCTACTCGACCTTCATGGACCGCTTCTATGTCGGCGGCTGGAAGCGCTGGGTTTTCATCGAGCCGTTTTCGGAAGCGGCGACCATCGGGCTCGGTGGCCTGGTCTTGATGCTGGCGCTGGCGATCCCGGCATTCCGTGAAACCGCGGACGAGGACTGGCTGAAAAAATCCGACCTCGCGGTGAGCTTCCTCGACCGCTACGGCAATCCGATCGGCAGTCGTGGCATCAAGCACAATGATTCGATCCCGCTCGAGGATTTTCCGGACAATCTGATCAAGGCGACGCTCGCCACCGAAGACCGCCGCTTCTACGACCATTTCGGCATCGACATGGCCGGCACAGCGCGCGCGCTGGTCACCAACGCGCAGGCCGGCGGCGTGCGCCAGGGCGGCTCCTCGATCACCCAGCAGCTTGCGAAGAACCTGTTCCTCTCCAACGAGCGCACCATCGAGCGCAAGGTCAACGAGGCGTTCCTCGCGATCTGGCTGGAGACGCGGCTCACCAAGAATGAGATCCTGAAACTCTATCTCGACCGCGCCTATATGGGCGGCGGCACCTTCGGCGTCGACGGCGCGGCGCATTTCTACTTCAACAAGTCGGTGCGCGACGTCAATCTCGCGGAAGCTGCGATGCTGGCCGGCCTGTTCAAGGCGCCGACCAAGTTTGCCCCCCACATCAACCTGCCCGCGGCGCGCGCCCGCGCCAACGTGGTGCTCGACAACCTCGTCGACGCCGGCTTCATGACCGAGGGCCAGGTGTTCGGCGCGCGGCGCAATCCGGCCGTCGCGGTCGACCGGCGCGATGAGAATTCGCCGAACTATTATCTCGACTACGCCTTCGACGAGATGCGCAAGCTCGTCGACACGTTCCCGAAATCATACACCGAACGCGTCTTCGTAGTCCGCACCGCGATCGACATGAACGTGCAGCGCGCCGCCGAAGAAACCATCGAGAACCAGCTGCGCCAGTTCGGCCGCGACTATCATGCGACCCAGGCCGCGACCGTCGTGGCCGATCTCGACGGCGGCGTGCGCGCGATGGTCGGCGGCCGCGACTACGGCGCAAGCCAGTTCAACCGCGCCACCGACGCCTACCGCCAGCCGGGCTCCTCGTTCAAACCCTATGTCTACACCACGGCGCTGTTGAACGGCTTCAAGCCGACCTCGATCGTGGTCGACGGCCCGGTCTGCATCGGCAACTGGTGCCCTCAAAACTATGGCCACTCCTATTCCGGCTCGGTGACCCTGACACAGGCGATCACGCGCTCGATCAACGTCGTTCCCGTGAAGCTGTCGATCGCGATCGGCGGCAAGGGCGGCCCCAAGGCCGGCCGCGCCAAGATCGTCGAGGTGGCGCGCCGCTTCGGCATCAAGGCGCCGCTGCCGGACACCCCGTCGCTGCCGATCGGCGCCGACGAAGTCACGATCCTGGAGCATGGGGTCGCCTATGCCACCTTCCCCAACAAGGGCAAGGCGATGACGCCTCACGCGGTGCTTGAAGTGCGCACCGGCGCCGGCGACCTGGTTTGGCGTTGGGACCGCGACGGGCCGAAGCCACGGCAGGCGATTCCAGCGTCGATTGCAGCCGACATGGCGGGCATGATGAGCCACGTGGTCTCGGAAGGCACCGCGCGCCGCGCCGCGCTCGACGGCATTCCGACCGCCGGCAAGACCGGCACAACCAACGCCTATCGCGACGCCTGGTTCGTCGGCTACACCGGCAACTTCACCTGCGCGGTCTGGTACGGCAATGACGATTACTCGCCAACCAACCGCATGACCGGCGGTTCGCTGCCGGCGCAGACTTGGCACGACATCATGGTCGCGGCCCATCAGGGTGTCGAGATCAAGGAGCTGGCTGGTGTCGGCATGGGCGAACGGCTGCCGCAGCCGGCGGTGCCCGCAACCGTCGCCGCGATCGGCAGCGCGCCGAAGCCGCCGGAGATCAAGCCTGGACCGCCGCCGGTGCTCACCAAGCGCGGCGCCGATATCCTGGTGCAGGTGGAAAAGCTTTTGGACGATGCGGCCAAGACCGCCGAAAGGACCACGGCCACCGAGCCGCCAAAACCCGCCCGGCCGACGTCATCGAGCGCGCTTGCCTTCCCCGACAGTTTCGCGGCGGCGAGCCCGGGCGATGCAACGCCGCCGCGCAAGAACTGACGACAAGAATTAACCACCACCCTTGCTCACCGAGCGTTATTCACCGTGCGCCTCCTCTTGATCACCTTGCTGGCGCTGCTCGTCGCCACCGTCGTCGGCCTGGGGGCGACGTGGATGACGGCGACGCGCGGCACCGATCTCGGCACGCTGACGATCGGCGCCTGGACCGCGCGTCCCAAGACCGGAACCTCCGATGTCGATCCCTATTCGCGTGCGACCATCACGCGCAACGGCGAATTGCCGATCGGCACCGGCGACGGCGTGGCGTTCACGGCCACGACCGATGACCGCAAGAAGCCGCTCGACGGCCGCTGCGATGTCGTCGTCAGCGGCGTCACGCCGGCGGCCAGATTCTGGACGCTGACGCTCTACGACCAGAAGGGACACCTGGTTGCCAACACGCTGCAGCGCTACGGCTTCACCAGCCAGGAAATCGTCCGCGGCGCCGACGGCGGCTTCGAGATCCGCGTAGCATCGCGCTCGCGCGCCGGCAACTGGCTTCCGACCGGCGGGATCGAACGCTACGCGCTGATGTTCAGGCTCTACGATACGCCGGTCGGGGTTGCGACGCGCACCCAGCGCGACGCGCCGATGCCGCAGATCGCCACGGTGGGTTGCCCGTGATCCGCTTGCTGTTCACGATCATCGCAGGTGTACTGCTCGGCGGCGTGGTGCATCTCGTCAGCGTGCTGGCGCTGCCGCGGATTGCCACCCAGGATGCCTATTCGCGCCTGACGCCGTTGACGAAGCTCAATGCCGTCACCCAGCTTCCGCCCGCCGATCCCAGCAATACAGTGATGCCGTTTGTCGACCCGGCCTTTGCGGTCGCGGTCTGCCGCTACGATCTCTCGGGTGGACCGATCAAGCTCACGGTGCCCGTCAGCCAGGCCTATACCTCGGTGTCGTTCTACACCCGCAACGAGGTCGCCTATTACGCGATCAACGACCGCTCCGCCGGAAAGAAGGTCATCGAACTCGACT
>WNFC01007782.1_pt1 | contig 14224 bp, 18 predicted proteins | sample 5400541 | NCBI WGS metagenome assembly WNFC01 (sample SAMN13153342, study PRJNA577476) | soil metagenome | isolation source: 120 cm saprolite under Douglas fir tree site 2 hole 2 replicate 1 | place: USA:California | collected 2015-04-18
TCTGGCTCAGAGTCAGACGCAGACTATGGTCATGGTCACCGCCCTCCAAAACGCCCCCGCCGCACCCCCCCGGATCGCGCTAGAACAAACGGCCGGAACGCTACATCATCTGTCTTGCCACCGCTTTCCCTCTCTATCCTCGGGGTAGAGCCTCTTGACGAATTCATTCGTGAAGTTGCAGACTTCGTTCACCACTCGATTACAACACGGCCAGCAGAGCTACAGGGCGACATTGAGGTTGAAGCGAAGATTGGTGTGCTGAAGGAGAGGGCGACAGGTAACAGGCTCCAATTGCCAATTCTGGTTGAGACAAGTATGATCATCGTCGCTCGGCGTATGCATGAAATTCACTACTTTTGCCAGTTCTTGCTCCAAAATCTGCTGACTGTCATTTCGAATCCAACATGTCCCAGGTGAGCTGCAACCGCTTGTCCGCTCTTCGGCGATTTGGTCCACACCCGTCTTATAGGCCCAGCACCAACATTATAACATCCTTCTTAATAAGCTCAAAGAAGCATCAGACAAGCCAGGACACCACTCGTCGCCCATCGCCTACACTCATTCTCATCTCATCGACTCATTTTACGCATCCGAGAATCCTAGGGATAGAGAAAAGATTCGCGTGACGCGTAATGACAAGACCGGGGAGGTCCTTGCGACTGTGAAGAAAGTGCGCTTGGGTAATTTGGATGTCTACAGTCCGAAACGAGCCGCGGACTGGCGTATTAGCGTGAACGTTGAAGTTCCAGGTGCATATCACTATTTCGGTGGCGCGAGAGAGACAAGTTCTCAGCGTTCCTTACAGCGCCACATCCCTTGGGTTCGCCGATACACTCACGTCGAAAGGACCGTATCAGCTATACCCATGAAGAATTTATCGTCGACCTAACACAGGTCACATCATTTAGCACGTCGGGCTCTCAGGTAGGTTACATCGCGTTGCCTAAACCCATATCTCCTCAACCCTCCTGCAGCCAGAGCTCCTCCATGAATTGGAGCTAGAAATCGCTGATTCGCAATTGCTTGCTGCTGCCGCCGTAAAACGCAGCGATGAGAGTTGCCCAGAGTCGGAACGCTCGGCCTTCGACGAGCTCATTCGGGCCTTCGTAAATAATGCACGAATACTGGCTCGAAATGCGGATGGCGGCTGGCGGTGACATTCATGCCTATGTTCTTTCCATGCACCCACCTTGGGTGTTCATTATTTGCGTCATTGGCATTGACATGCCACCTCCCTCGATCGTCCTATCGTCTTTCCTACCTTACAGTGCTAGTCTTAATTCTATACATCTCGACTGACCTACCCGAGGTCTACGCCACGGAGTCTAGACCACTCAGGAAGCTTCGAGAACATTGTATTGGTTTTGAGATACGTATCAAAACCAAGTAGATTGTAGATTACTAAGGCTGTAGACCGTCGACCTCAACTTGATCACCGTCTTCCAGGTCTGCCTCAGAAATCAGGGTCTCAGGTCTCATATGCTCGCCATCGACCATAAGCCGTGGCTCCCCCTTCCCACGAGGATTCTTGCCCCCAGGGTACTTATCCGCAATCCCCGCCCGTTTCAAGAATGCTTTAACAATGGCACTACAACTTGTCGTCGGTCGCACCTTGAGAGTAATATCTTTGGTAACACCCGACCGTACGACCAGCTTGAATACTTCGCCGTCGTCATCATCTGCAACTGATTGGGCATCTGATTCAGATTCGCCGTCCTCTGTCCCATGTGGTGGCGAGGACTCTTGGGGAAGTGAATCTGCAGTAGGCGGAGAGCACTCGTGCCGGTGCTCACGGAGATATTCGAAAGTCGCGAAGTCGGATGCGTCTAAATGCAAGGCGTCCAATATGTAAAGATGCACGTTCACACCTTCAGAAGGAACGTACCCATTTGGGCTTCAGCCCAGATTTTCAAGCTGTGCGGTGTTGCGGATGCAAATACGCGTGAACCATTATGAGTCAAGATAAGTGACCCTGTGAGAATGCCAGCTGTGTCGGCGATCTCTTCGAAGAGCGCATGGAATGTGTCATGCTATATGGAGGAAGTTACAAACGCCGCATAGAAGATAGTAGGGATATTAATACCCTCTTCGTTTCGAAGGTCCAAACGTCGGAACGACCATCAACATTTAGGGGATGGGCCAACCAATGTACTTTGATTGTGACAATCTCCGGTCCGCCGCGTTTCTCGACGTCGGCGCCACGACTGACTTGAGCACGTACATCGCGCGCAATAGAAGCGAGATCTTCATCAAGCACAATGGTGTCAATTGAGTCATCGATGTGCTCATTTGATGGGGAATCTGGGCGTGGTAAATTTCCCAACGCCGTGCTGCGGTAGCTCTTAAGTGGACCTAGCTGGTAATTTTCAGAGTGGAAAGCTCACCGAACAACATTCCGGACATTCAGAATTTGTTGCATTGAGAGCTCAGGTGGCGGTGTCAACGACCTTGATCGACTACGCGGCCGTTTGTGACCCTTCCCTGTAAAGGAAGGAGAATCGTCCACCTCTTGAGAAGTAACATCAACAACTTCCGCGTCACTCTCGTCGTCTGAGGCTAGCAAGCTAGTAATAATATGTCAAGGGTCAGCGCTCGCCTTCGGCATCTATGTAACTCGAAATAATGTCCGACGATCGACCTCGAAGCATAGCCTCTGGAAGGCCCAACTTGGGTGTGTGATGTGGAAGGGGTGACTTACGTGATATCGGCCTTCCTGGTCCACTCTGGCAGATCAGTCTCATCCCGTTGTCTTGCTTTTCGTCGTTTTCTGGGTGTCCCAGAGGATGCTTCTGAGAGCTCTTCAGAATCCGAGTTCCTGTCGGAAGACTGGCCAACCTGTTCTACAATATACCCGTCAGTCTTGCCGAGTATGCCTCAAATGTATGGCCAGGCTCGCCCTTGGCCAGTCTATCCAGTTTCCTCCAATCCTTGGCGGTCCTGTTTCGATTACGAAGGAAGAGCTCATCTCCTTTATCCAGTTCCACTTCCCTGTCTGTCTTGGCGAGCGACACAGCCTGCGTCATAGATGAGGAGGCAGTTTGCTGAGCCTGGTTACTGGCCTGGCGATTCGCCGGGCGCGGGCGAGGGCGCGGGCGAGGGCGAGGGCGAGGAGGCATAGCTTAATGAGATGGAGGGCGAGGAGTGATGGAGGGCGTTTCTGAAGTACCGTGAGAATCCACGTCCAGAACGCGGTGTGACCTATTTACCACAAAAATTCACTGTCCCGGTCTTGGTAACACGACAGGATCCTCAAGTAATCCACCTTTGAGATGATTGTACCATGCTTCTCGCATGCCATAAAAAAAGAAGAGAAAAACGAGGGAAACCAAGATTCTCGGTTCAGAGCGTTGAGCTGTTAAGACGCGTCGGTTACACCGCTGTTACAAAAGGCAAAAGGCACGCGACGACGGGCGGGCCTGTGGCCCGGACTACCATGTCAGACACTCCTGTCGTCTTCAAAAGATCGAAATTCAAGGCAAATCAGAGGGCGAGAGAAGGACCACAGCAAGATGCACAAGAACGGCGAGTACAATCGACCGAAGACGAGCCGTCTCCCAGCGCACTCGCTTCTAAAATCAGGCATAAAGCCAGACAACGCGTTCAACCTAAGACTTCTCTAAGCTTCGGGGCTGAGGAAGGGGTAAGTCCATACGGTACCAGCTTTCTCAATCTTCACCATGTATCGCAGGAGGGGAATGAAGAACTCTTCAAAATTAAGAAGTCTAGCCTCAGTCAGAAGTTGACCTTGCGTCAACATCCAGCGTCTCCAGGGTGTGATTGCCGCTACCACACTTTGAATTTCGTGCTTACGATTTGTATGGACCAAGGGTGCTGCCATCCGACTTGGATCAAGCCAGCATATCTACCCATACTACTAGGGGTCCTGTCTACGATGAAGCCTACCTAAACGAGTTGAAAGCAAGCACACCTTCATCTCGCCCCCGCATTCCCGAAGGTGGCGCCCACGATGATGACACTGTCATGCTTTCAACATCGGAGGATTTGGCAGTAGAAGGTCTTGATAACATCGGTAATAATCTGTATACTCAGTCTTCCATGTTGTTATGTGCCGATATATCTTTTCCTTTCCAGATTCTGGAGTAGCGACCATACCTTCTCAATCAGCGGTCCTCGCTGCCAAAGAGAAGCGCGAGCGCATGCGTACCACTGGCTCCATTAATTCTCGTGCTGACGAATACATTTCCTTGTCATTGACCACGCGTGATGACGAGTATCGCGGACCCCACCCAGAGAGCCGCCTCATGCGGGAGGATGATGACCTCGGCGAAGGAGATGATGGTGTGTTTATTCAACCAACCATCTTCCTCCCTGGCTAGACTCTTTTCTACTAGATTTTGCTGAGTACACGAGTGCCCAAACGCGAATAGCCCTGGGTAAAAAGGCCAGGAAGGCGGAGACGACTAAGCGACGTGAAGAAATGCAAGACCTTATTGCTGATGCGTTTGTATCCCTCCTTCACCTACTCAGTTGACTCTTTGTTTATATTCACATTAGGGAAGAGATCGATGAGGAGACACAGGAGTGGGAACGAGCTCAAATAAAACGAAGCGGTTTGAAGCCGGATGAAGCTTCCGCTCCTGCTGCGACACCTGTCTATAAACCCGCTCCGAGTACGCAACTATACTATCTCTGGTTTCCGAGTGCGTTCTCATGCAGAACTAGTTCCCCCTCCGACGGAGATACCTGGATTGGAGTCCTCGGTCATGCGTATTTCTCAAATTATGACTTCTATGACGGCTTCACATGCGCAGAACACTACCTCAGTATCTACGCTATCTGCAGAACTGGTCCAGCTTGACGAACGCGAGACGGCGCTACGAGATATCGTTACGAGGACTGAAGAGAAAAGGAGCTGGTTTGCCGACTTTAGAGAAGGGTTAGAGAGCGTCGCCACGTTTCTTGACGAAAAGGTACAGCCCCGAGGTCCTCTAACCTTTCCCACTGTTTGATTCTCTTCTTCCCAGTTCCCTCGACTCGAACAACTTGAAGATGAACATGTTTCTTTATTGAAGGAACGTCGCGACATGATCCAAGCACGGCGTCGAGCCGAGAACGAGGACGATCTCTCCATGTTTTTAGGGTCTCTCCCCACACTTCCGCATACAGCACCTGAAGAACTGGATGAAATGGGACGCGTTATCCCTCGTTTAAATGCCGAATCTACGCGAGGCGACCGACGCGCTGCACGTGCCGCTAGGCGAGCCGTTCGACTAAAGAATCGTCAAGGTGAAGACGAGGAAGGCTATTCTACAGATGCTACGTTGCCATCTTCCGATGCGGCCGACTATCTCGCTGCACTTCAGCGATTGTCTCGTCAACGCGATCAGATCCTATCAGATGTGAAAGTCAAAGAGTTCAAGGATCCTAGTCTGGGCATCGGCGTGAGATTTGCTGCGTGGCGTGAGCGTTTCGAGGATAGCTACGTCGGAGCTTGGGGCGGGTTGGCACTGGTTGGCGCGTGGGAGTTCTGGACACGGCTTGAAATGCTAGGCTGGAATCCATTCGGAGTAAATCCTGCTTAATCGTCGGTCTGATGTCCGTTAATACTTCCTTTGTTCCAGGACTCGCGAACGCTGGACAGCTTTCATTGGTACTCTAGCTTATACGAGTACTCCCGGCCAACGAAGTCCCATGAGGACAGCGAGTCACCTGAATTGGGACCAGACGGAGATCTGGTCTCTGCGACTATTATGACCGCGGTCCTCCCACGTCTATCTAAACTTATCGAAGGAGGTGCCCTCGATCCGTTTTCGGAAAAGGATATCCGACGACTGGTTAATCTTGCAGAGGAGATTGAAGTCTCCGTTGAAAGGAGCAACCATAAGTTTCAGGTGATTGCGGTTCTCTTACAGCCGGATATATTTGACGTGAACCGTTCAAGATGGTTTTAAGATCCGTTTTCAGCACATATCAAGATGCTGTGAATGACTTCATTTCTTCGCAAGAACCATTCCTTGCGCTCGACAACCCGCCCTTCCATCCAGAGGTCATCATGGCTAGGAGGCGCCTACTTGCACGTCAAGAGAAACTGATGACCAATATTATCCGCTGGAGGAGGTATACGGGTTCACTGTTCGGTATTGATGAGATTGCGAAGGATCTCTTGTTGAACTGCATTCTGCCCGTGGCAAGGAGTGGATGGGAAGTAGGGGGAGAGGTGTGTGTCCGCAGGGTGAGTTCTGCTAACTGAAAAAATGTTGTATGTCAACTAAGAATTGACCGTCTAGATCGGCCAGCAGTTGCCATTTGAATTAGTCACGCCGCAGACAAAGGCCCAATTAGGCATTCTGGAGTCTTGACTGTCCTCCTCTTGTTTGTGGCTTGTTTGCGGGCTGATTCCGAGAGCATCCTATCCCTCAGGACTACAATGCGGCAGAACCCCTAACGGTCTGCCCTTCTCACATTGTGATCCCAGGAGCTCTTGGAAGAGCAATAATTGAAGCTCTACTGACCCGCCTGCCCTCCGGAGCTTAGGAAGTAACGCATGGCGAGGCTCGTTCCGCTGTCAGACAGCCTTACTAGGTCTGGGGATAGCTTCCATGTCAGCACCTGTCATTCCATGACATACCCTATCAAAGGTCCCGACATGCTTAGGATCTGCGCAATGAAAACGGAAGGTCATGCTGCACCCCCCCACTTATCACAAGGTTGCGTGCTTGAGCCAGTTCATCGTGTTATGGAACTTTGCTACTTCGAGCCGGCAGGTAAAGTGATGGATTATTCATAGCACAAGTGCCGATTCCGAACCTCTCATCTCATGTTTGGGTATCATCGGAAGTAAAATGGGCGGTGTTAAATTGGACTATTGTTTCTTGCCTCGTGCTTCCAGTGATGGACCATAGGGCTAGGGCGCAGTTGTAGCTTGTGGTCACCATTTATCTAGAATTCTTTGTTTTGATCTGCGATGAGATAAATGAGATAAGGACCGAATCACCTCCACACGATGGACATCGAATTCCAGTATGAGATCAGAGAACAGTCCGTCCTCGCGATAGGTTTCGCGGTGTATGTGAAATTGCTACGGAACTCGAATGGATACATATATTGGCGGTTCGCCTATCATAATGCGGCGAATGGGGTTATGTAAAGAAGGGCCCCTTTTACTTCTGAACCGTGACACTCGTCCGTGATCCTGACCATAATCGTCGATCGTCGGTAAGCTTCATTACCGAATATTAAGATGTGTCATAACTGGGGCCCGAGGCTTAAGGTCTTAAAGCTTAAAGATCTTAAAACTTGTGAATAACTACGCGGTAACTTGAACAACTTAGAACAACTCAGGCTGGTGACTGAGCGCATTCGGCCTATCCCTGTGGTTGGCTCGTATCGAAGGATCGCAGTTTCTCGGATTGCAATGACATCTTTTGGAAGCTCAAAGTCCGCGGGAGTCGCCCCTAGTGCAGGACAACACTCACGAAGTATTGTTATCTGCGCCACTAAAAGGAAGCATGTATACGTCGACTTGGTATGAATTGTGCACGTCCGCTGGAAGACAGTCATGGCGAATGCCGAGAATCAGGCCGTTGCCGTGGCGAGGGAAAGGCGTGCCCAGGGCTGACGAGTCAGGGTCGTGCCTCTTGTCTGGTCCTGCCACTGCATGCGACTCAGGCTGAGGTACCAGTGGGCCATGGCAGTCATTATGTTCTCGAGAGCCCCTGTCACTGCAACGATTTCTGGTCTCCGCTTGCCGCAACATTTTCACTTTCAAGGTTACAATCACGGTCGGAGTCCCTGAATGGTGTGTCATTACACCGCTGCGCTGGTCGCCAACATACAATGGACGGAGATCGACTGTCTATGGCAGTTCCTCTCCGTGGATTCACTGGCTTCTGGGATATCTCGGACTTCCCAAACTCTTTTGTCTACCAACGTGGCTTTGGATATATGATATTCACTGATAGTGGGGTCACCTGGTTTTAAACGTACTCAGAACGGGACAAGACCTGAAACGTGGTGCCCCAGCCCTGCTCTGGCGTAGGTTAAATTCATGACACAATGTCGCCTCTCGGGATGTTCTCGTTGATTGGAATCTGAAGATCGGCTAGGAAATGAACTGGACCAAACGGGCAGCTGGACGATTCCAGGGCATACCGCAAATGTCCCGTAATCGTTCTCATCTTGGGGATGATTCCATATTGCGTGCAGTAAATGCTGCTGCCGCTTTTTGAATAAAAGGCTGCTCTCAGAACGCTCCTCCTGTCACCCTCTCGGTGTTTCCTGCATTTTTACTTCTCCTTCATACCGTCCATTGCCTCAGTCGAAACACCTATGTCTTCAGCGCCCACTTCTGCCAGGAACCAAGGTCATCGCCATGCCTCGAGTGCCGACTCCGCCGCTAAGTTCGAGAACCTACCTCCAGGGCGTGGTGGACAACCCTCTACTGACAATTTCGACGAGCGCGATGAATATCTCGCTCGGAACCCGAACAGTTGGGCAAAGTTTCGGTCAGTTATTGTCATTAGATAACGATTCCAGCCGCCCCGACGCTGATGTCATTTCGTAGCGAACAAATACGCGAGCCTGCCGCTGAAATGCTCGGTACTATGATTCTGACCCTTCTGGGTAACGGTGGTAACTGCCAGGCCGTGCTGAGCACGAACACTGGTGTTGCCTCATCTCAGCAGGGAAGTTATGTTTCCCTGTCCCTTGGATGGGCTTGCGGTTTGTAGACTCTTATCTTCTATTACGCATCTGATCAAGGACACGGACACAGGTGTTTCCCTGGGCGCCTGGGTCGCTGGTACCGCTGGCGGCCACGTGAATCCCGTGGTATGGCACCCTCCTTGAGATACTCCATCCGCGTCTTGAAACACAATCAATCATGCAGGTGACGCTATCTATGGCTGTCTTTGGGCGCTTCCCATGGCGGAAGGTGCCTGGATATGTGCTCGGACAAATTATCGGCGCTTGGCTCGGTGCGATTATCGTCTTCGCAAACTACTTCCACGCTATCGACATCTTTGAGGGCAAGAAGGGTAGACGCACTCTCTCGACCGGCTCACTCTTTGGTACCTATGCGGTTAGTCTCGCGCAACCGCTGCATAATTTTGTCTCACGTATTCTATAGCTTAACTACATGCCGTCAGCAAACTGTTTCTTTGACGAGGTGAGTTCCCAGGTCAGCAGGCAACAAGTCGCCTGACTAATGGGGTCTAGTTTATCGGCACCATGATCCTATTGTTGTGTATCTTCGCCGCCACCGACAAGAGAAATAACCTTCCAGGTGGCCTCGTTCCATTGGTTGTCTTCATCGCCATCCTGGGTATTGCCGTAGCATTCGGGATGCAAACAGGCATGTTACGTCTTTACCCTCATCCATTCTTCTTTAACAGCTCCCTGGTAGGATTTGCTATTAACCCTGCGCGTGATCTGGGACCGCGCATCATGACCGCAATGGTCGGTTACGGACGGATAGGTACCGCTTTTTCGAGCCGTTCACTCATCGTCACGGTCTCTAATATCTTCCTTTAATCGTAGTGTTCAACTACCGTAGTCAGTACTGGCTCTGGTCCCCTATTCTGGGCTCCGTTTGTGGTGGTTTGACTGCCGGCATTCTCTATGATGCTCTAGTCTACGTTGGCCCTGAGAGTCCCTTCAATGCCCCGTGAGTAACGTAACTACGCTCCGATGCCATACTTCCTGGACTGGACTTTAACATTATTCTTTCAGTAATGAGGCCAGTCGCCGTCATTTCGCGCGTGCAAAGAATGCGTCCCGACCTTCTGACACCAATCTGGATGACGGCGTTCAGGGGGCCTGAGAATGATTTTTTCCCGTTCCGTTGTTCCTGTTTCTTGCCCAGTTCAGAATTGGTTGATGTTTCCCACGATAACCCCCGAATGAGACGAAATGAGAGAAATGATTAGATAATCATCATTACCTGTGTCCGGAATCAGACGACTTTTGGAGTGCCTTGTATTATCGTATCGCCCCCTGCTTACAGCCGATTATTACTACCTGCTTCACAATGTCTGCCAGCAGGCCTCCGTCTATCGGCTCAACAGCTGGGCCATCCTCTCCCATTCTTAGCCCACACTCTCCTCCGGAGGTGGTCCTTGTCAACGATACCCATTCCCAAAATGAGGAGCTGGATTTTTCCAGTGACGATGGGCTGTCCGACGACGTGACTGCGCAGCCCGACCGTTTCAGCGCCTCTGTCATCCCTCCCCTTTCTCCAACACTTGTTCTGCTCTATCTTTCCGTCCCATATCTCAAACTTGGTCCGATATTCTTACCTACTAGTGGCACCCCCCTTTCTCGAACTCTACCTACCTTACTTCTATGCGCAACGTTTGCGGCGTTCACCCGAGAACTGTGGTACCTGCTTGCCAGGTATCTCCGAAAGATGGACATTGAAGACGTTATTTTGGATGTCTTTGCACGAGGTTCGGACAAGGCACGTACAAGGCTGCTCCTCCGCATAATGGTGAGGGTGAGCACCTTTGTCACGCGGGTTTTGCTGGCGTCGGTATCCCTTCGTGGTTCGTATATCCCTCCTATCTCCTCATTTCTCCGAAGAGCTCACACACCGTAGTCTCTGTGGATGCGCTCCTTCCTCTCGTTCCCTCACACACCCTTGCCCGGGTGCTCCTCACGGCTACTCTTGCTCTTGCCGTGCTTCCCCTCTACGCAGCACGTTCACTTGCTGCCAAGCGGATCATTTATGCAACATGGGCGTCATTTTTCGCGTACTTGACATGGCTGGGTGTGGTGTCCTATGCCCACGTAAAAGGAACGTTGCCTTCGGATCTTCATTGGCAAAGGCCTGGTGTCCTTTGGCAGGGAATCAGTTGAGTCTTGCGCCAGCATCTCCGTAGCGATGCGCTTTTTTTTACCATACCCGATAGCTACCACGGCATTGGTCTTCTCGTCATCGTGGACTATCCCTTTATATGCGTCTCTCCGAGGTTCTATGCCCCCGGCAGCCACGAAACGACGACGTCGCTCTTCCTTCAGAACATTGATTGCCGCCAGTGTAGCAATCACGGTTGCGCTCGTTCTCCCCTTATGTGTGTTTGCCTCGTCGTCTTACAAACCCGTAAGCACACCTCTGCCCTGTTTCGAGTCCGTTTGCCGATATGAAATGCAGAACATCTCGGAGCAAGGCGCAATTGCACTCATGGCTATATCAAGTGCAGCTAACCTTATACTAACTATCCCCGCGGTACTCATTACCATCCCTCCTCTCTCATTACCGAGTACGGGTCGTCGCACAAATTCGACTATATCTAAGATTATCATATACGTGGTCACCACGGTACTCTCGGTGTTACCGAGGAAGCCAACTGTTGTCCTTTTTGATCTCTACCTTGTTCTTTCATTGTTGAGCACATACGTTCTTCCTGGTAAGCCTTTTCGATGCGTCTCCGCGGCACAGAATTCATTTAATCTATACTTCTTAGCTTTCCTGCATATAACTGTACATTACTTCAAAAGGCCTTTATCCATCGTCCTACCCACCTCAGTAACACGTACAGGAGACGGTGAAGGTGATGAACTTCTACAGCGCAAAGAACGTAACCTCCAACGCAGGAGACTCGGTCGTCGTCTTGTTTGGGATGTTGTTTCATGGGTTTCGGTTTTACCGTTCGGAGTTGGTGGATCTGTGTGGGCTGTTGGGAGGCTCCTGGGGAAGTGGTAGTTGGTTGCGATATGAACGCTTTATCTATACACAAGGAACTTTTTTCTTTTCGCCTGCCTACACTGGCGGTAGCTGTAACAATACAAACGGAGGGGAGCACCATACTTTTTACCAGGTTTTCCTTGGAGTGGCAGCTACGGATTCTTTGGGAGCTACACAAGAAGCAGCCTCGTCCGACCGCCGAGCAGAGGAGACTGCTAGCGACTCAGACAGGACTGTACGTGGCCCGCGGTTTTTATGGGCTCAGCACTCAAGAGAATACTAACGCGATTGCAGCGACGCTAAGTGTATAGCCAGATGGTTCAAGCGAATTAACAGCACATCCAAGAGCAAACGTCAGAAGGTGGGCACTGCTCTCCGCGGGTCTCAGACCGCAGCTGCGACAACAGCAACAACTACCAAAAGTATTGACGACGAGATCGATTGCGTGAAACCCGTGGCTAACCTGGCGGAACCAGCGTCGTCTGGCGAGTCTCCGGATCTGTTGACATCAAGCGATGCTCTGGGACACGCCTTTCTGTTCACCTCTCGCTCTGGTATTATCTCTGACAACGTGAGGTCTCTCGCTACTTGTCTTCACGCTGGAACCAACCCACCGTCCTGGGAGCCCGAATTTGTCTATCCCACCGTGGCCCCTCATGACCTGCAAGCGAATCGGGAAGGCCCTGTATTTTACCTTCGTTCGCAGCAGGGCTCACACCCAGGACTTCTTCATTTGTCTCACATGAACCCCAGGCTTGCAGAAAATCCTCAACCCCCTCTCGGGATCGTGACCACGCCCATCTCTTACTTGGCCTTGCCTTCCTCCTTCCAGCATGGTGATGCCCCTTCTCCCAGCGGCAGCGGCGTGGAAGTGCAGCCTGCTTCTTCCCCCGGTCTCCATACTTCGCCCGCTGCTGCTGGCCTTCTGCAGACCCGCTATTCTCACCTGAGTCTCGCTTCCGAGTCTTTGTCTCTGGCTCCAGCATATACGGTCCTTGAACATCCCCCGGGTGACTTGGGTCCTCCAGCGGCAGCACACCCTCATGCCAACGTAGATCATCTCTCGGTCGTCCCCAATCTCGTCGCGCCGCAGCCAGGGCAGCTGCCAGCGGAGCCGTCTTCCGTCCCAGTTCCGAGCATATACGGGCTTCTGTTCGATATGGACAATGATTCCATTGACCAGCCCAGAGATGGGATTGATGAGCTGCCGTCAGGCATTGCCGCCGCCGCCGCCGCCGGCATGACCGCGACTACGCTGCCGCATGACTCGGTCAACCCGACACCAGTCTCGTTCATAGCCAAATGGGGTGACATGCTCGCGCTGGAGCGTCGGATTCGCTCCGAGTTGTCCTCGTCTCACGAAAATAACGACGCCGCCAACTTGCCGCCCCAGTCGAAGCAAGTTCCTGAAGCTCAGACTCAGGCTCAGACTCGGGCCCCAAATCTGTGGAGACCGACCGAACAAAGCGAAACAAACGAGAGCCTTCTCACGCGTCCTTGATTGGGACGGCCAAGTAGGCATCCAATACTTTTTTTAATTTATTTACCTTTTCCCAGCTTGCCGCTCGGTTTTTTTTTTCAATTTGTAGAAGCGCTTGTGCGTAACCAAGCCCACCCGCTTCCTGTGGTTGTTCCCGGTCGCTCTCGTTGCGCGGATGAACAGACGCGCCTGGGAACAAAGATCCTTGTCGGGTATTTTTGGAGAGCCGTGCGAGGAAGATAATAAACACCCCAGGCTTGCAAGCGTTTCATTTGCACTCTAGTTCGGGTGGACTCGACCACCGTCTTACCAGCCAAAATCATCACTACAATGGATGATCGGTTAACGTTTCTCTCTGCCAAACGTGTCTCTATATCGTATAAAATGCATTGCGGATAGCTGTATACCCTCATACGCGACCCTGTATAGTACAATAACTTCGCATACAATTCTTTTTTGCCACCTTAGCTTTCACACAAACTCAACCGGGGGCAATCAAGTAATCCGTGAACCCGTACTCGTCTCTTCAATGCTTTCCTAGAAGGGCAGGCACCGGTAGATCAGGCCACGCTGGTGGGTACAGTAGCAGCACGGTGTATGTTGCAAGCTAAACCCGGTAGCAGTCATAAAACTTATAAAGTGCGTCATGTTTCATATGAAAAGCGGCGTCCAAGGATAAATCTATGCAATACTAAGCCCGATGTAGCATACAAACATAATTCACGTCCGGCCTCTATGATCTCGAGTGAAGTGATCTGTCCCTCGAACTTCACACCAAACGGCGACGCCTCCATGTCTACAGCGTGCAGTTGATTACTGGGAACCTCCAAGGTTGGATGTGGATGGGATAGGGGCTCGCCAGTGAGCAGGGACCATCCCCGGATACGATTGTCAAGGCCGGCAGCAAAGAAATAGTCCTGAGATGGCGTGATGGCGTGGGGCTGCAAGGGAAGAAAGGATGAGTGCTCCATTACATTCTGGAGTGGAGCGTGACGTACGAGGTTAGGCTGGTACGAGTTGACGTTTCCGACGAGCACCAAAAGAGGTCGCGCTTCTTGTAGGAAGCGAATATCGAATATCTCAATCTGGTGAGTCGCACA
>WNFC01005535.1_pt1 | contig 14223 bp, 14 predicted proteins | sample 5400541 | NCBI WGS metagenome assembly WNFC01 (sample SAMN13153342, study PRJNA577476) | soil metagenome | isolation source: 120 cm saprolite under Douglas fir tree site 2 hole 2 replicate 1 | place: USA:California | collected 2015-04-18
ATTGAGGGGCGGCCCAGAGGAGCGCCCACGGATTCGTGCTGCCGGCGATCTCGCCGCTGACCGCGCCAGTCACTGGATTGATCTGCCACACTCTGCTGCTGGCAGTTCCAGCCGCGTACAGCCATTGGCCATCGGTGCTAAGCCGAAGGCTGTCGACCGATTCGCCATCGAGGATGCGCTGACGGACTTTTAGGCTCGCCGTGTCGATCGCGACGATGCCGGTACTGCTTAGCGCAAAGAGCGTCAGGCCGTCGGCCGAGACGGCGGCTCCGCCGATCCGCGCGCCCTTCGCGTCCGCCTCGGTGACAAACCCCGCCGTTAGGCTGCGGCTCGGATTCAGGGCGAGCTGCCCGGTCCGCTCGACCTGGGGCACGGACGCCGGAGTGATTTCGGCAATACGCCCGCTCGAGCTATTGACCGCGTAGAGGATCGACCGCTGATGGTTGAAGGCCAGCGACCAGTGGAATTGCTCTGCGATGTCTGAAGCGCTCTTCGCGGGCAGGTCGATGCACCAGGCGTAAGGCTGATCGAGCGGCAGGGCATGGATGAACGGACCAGCCTGGCGCGCATAAACCGTAAACACATATTGCCCCTGCGAATCGGTCACGCTGTCGATCGCCCATCCGCTCGATGAGATAGAGGCTTTGGCCGGTGTCACTGATGGCGTCAAAGCTGAAGTCGCCGGCAACGTGCACGGTCTTGAATGAACTAGTCAATGAGCTAGGCCCGACAAGGAAGCTGGTCACGAGCCTGCCGGTCATGGCGCTGCCGTCATCGGTCAGGGCCAGCCAGTGGCCGTTCGGCGAAAGGCCCGCGGTTGGTCCCTGGCGTCCGAGGCTCGGCAGGGCGTAGCCCCTCGGGATCATTGCCTGAGCGATCGTCCGGCCAGAGCTCGGATCGAGTGCCATAAGACGTGCGGAGTTGGCCACCGGCGTCACCGTGTAGTACCGAGACCAATCAGCCGCAGGCGTCCCTAAAGGAAGCTCCCGCTCGAGCGCGCCGCTACCCGAATCGCGGACGGTAATCCGTTCGCTGCCTCCGTTGAAGCCTTCCTCCATGAAGATCCGATAGCCAGCGGCGGCCGGCTGGGTGGCGCTGAAACGGCCACAGGCGGTCAGGGCGGCGAACGAGACGAGTATAAGGGCGATCAGGCGACGGCTCATGGGCACACCTCCGGCCCATATACAGTTGGCGGGCGGAGTTGGTTCCCAGGAGAGGAACTACTTCTTGAGCACGGGGAGGCCCTGGCGGAACGACGCGATCGTCTGCTCCAGCCCGACGCCGAGGTCGGTGCGGGGACTCCAGTGCAACAGGGTACGTGCGCGGGTGATATCGGGACGCCGTTGCTTGGGATCGTCTTCCGGGAGCGGCTTGTATGCAATCTCGCTGTTGCTCGAGCAGAGCTCGCGGATCAAGTTGGCCAGCTGGAGGATCGTGACCTCAGCGGGGTTTCCAATATTCACGGGATCGCTGTAGTCGGTATGAAGCAGGGCAAGGATGCCCTCCACCAGGTCGTCGACATAGCAGAGGCTGCGGGTTTGTGAACCGTCCCCGTAGACGGTCAGCGGATCGCCGGCGAGCGCCTGCCGGATGAAATTGGGGGCCGCGCGTCCGTCATTCAGTCTCATCCGCTTTCCATAGCTATTGAAGATCCGGACGATCCGGGTGTTCAGTTTGTGGGCCCGGTGGTACGCCATCGTGAAGGCCTCGGCCGCGCGCTTCGCCTCGTCGTACACGCCGCGCGGCCCGACGGGGTTCACGTTGCCCCAGTAGGTCTCGGGTTGCGGATGAACCAGCGGATCTCCGTAGACCTCGGAGGTCGAAGCGAGGAGGAACACCGCGCCTTTCGCGCGCGCCAGCCCGAGCATGTTGTGAGTGCCGAGCGTGCCGACTTTGAGGGTGGCGATGGGGTGCCGTGCATAGTCGACCGGCGAGGCCGGCGATGCGAAATGCAGAATGGCGTCGACAGGTCCGTCCAGGTAGAGCGGCTCGGACACGTTGTGATGGATTAGCTCGAAGCCGCGGCGCCCCTCGAGGTGCTTGATGTTACGGGCGACCCCGGTGACGAGGTTGTCGACGCAGACGACGTGGTAGCCATCGGCCAGCAAGCGCTCGCAGAGGTGAGACCCGAGGAAGCCGGCCCCGCCGGTGACGACGGCCCGGCGTGTCACCCGCGGGGGCTAACTGCGGCCGACACCGCGATACACGAAACCGCGATCGCGCATGGTCTTCGGGTCGAAGATGTTGCGGCCGTCGACAATGACCGGACGGCGCATCAGACTCTTCAGACGATCCAGGTCGAGCTCCCGAAACTCGTCCCACTCGGTCACCACTAGAAGTGCATCGGCACCCTTGGCCACCGCGTAGGCATCCGTGCAGTAGTCGATCGAGTTCATCTGTGCCTTGAGCACCGGCATCGCCTTCGGGTCATAGGCGCGGACGGTCGCGCCCTTCTGCAGGAGATTTTCGATGACATCGATCGAAGGCGCCTCGCGGACGTCGTCGGTGTTTGGTTTGTACGAGAGTCCGAGGATCCCGATGACCTGGCCGCGCAGGCCACCGAGCACCTCGCGCAGCTTCTCCACGACCAGGGTCCGCTGGTCGAGATTGATCTCCATCACGGCGTCGAGCAGCTCCGGATGGTAACCCATCGTCTCGGCCAGCCGGGCCAGTGCCTTGACATCCTTAGGGAAGCATGAGCCACCGTAGCCAATGCCGGCGTCGAGAAAGAGGGGGCCGATCCGCCGGTCGAGGCCCATGCCCTCGGATACGACCTTGACGTCGGCGTCGACGCGCTCGCAAATGCGCGCCATCTCGTTGATGAACGAGATCCGGGTGGCGAGGAAGGCGTTGGAGGCGTACTTGATCATCTCGGCGGTGTGAAGATCGGTGATCAGGATCTTCGTGTCGAGTTTGCTGTAGAGCTCCGAGACCGCCCGCGCCGCGGGCTCATCGTTGGAGCCAAACACCAGCCGGTCCGGGTGCATGAAATCGTAAATCGCACTCCCTTCGCGCAGGAACTCGGGGTTGGAGACCACGTAGAAGGGGATTTCATCGCCCAGGTTCTCGCCCACGATTCGTGCAACGATATTCCCGGTGCCAATGGGGACCGTGCTCTTGTTCACGATCGTCACCGTCTTCTTCATCGCGCCGGCCACGGCCTTGGCGGCCTGCTTGACGAAATGGAGATCGGCCTCGCCACGGCGGCCCGGAGGCGTTCCGACCGCAATGAAGACGAAGTCGGCATTGGGGATCGCCTCGTCGTAGTCGCCGGTGAAGGCCAGCCGGCCGGATTTCAACGTGCTTTTCAGGAGTTGATCGAGCCCGGGCTCGTAGATGGTTGGGGCGCCGTCGCGGAGCTGCGCGATCTTCGCTTCGTCGATGTCGACGCCGGTTACCTGATGCCCGATCTCCGCCAGGCATACCGCCGTCGTCAGCCCGACATATCCTGTGCCGATAACGGCAACCGAACTCATATCCTGAGAGTGTAACGAAGCATGTCGGTCAGAATTACCAGGATGCGCGAGGGTACCGGGTGATCACTCTGCGTGAAACTCCCCTCGCCGGAGTGCAGTGGATCGAGCCCGTCGTGCGTGCGGACGACCGCGGTATTTTCCTGGAAACCTACCACCGGGAACGGTACCGAGAGGCCGGTATCGGCCTGGATTTCGTCCAGGACAACCACTCGCGATCGCGCAAGGGCGTCTTGCGCGGCTTCCACTACCAGGACCTGACCGCGCCCATGGCCAAGCTGGTGCGCTGCTCGAGTGGGGCGGTGCTGGATGTGGTCGTCGACCTCCGGGTGAGCTCGCCGACTTTCGGCCGGTCGTTTGCGCTGGAACTGAGCGGCGAGAATCAGCGCCAGCTGCTGGTGCCGGTCGGATTTGGGCACGCCTTCCTCGCCCTGTCGGAGCAGGCGGACGTGGCGTATAAGTGCAGCGGCTATTATGATCCCTCTGCTGAACAGACCATCGCGTGGAACGACCCTGAGATCGCCGCGGCCTGGCCAACCAAGACCCCAATCGTTTCGTCGAAGGACGCCCACGGCATGACGCTCGCTGAATACCGAACCCGGCCGGCGTTTCCCTGATGGCGCTCAAACTTCGCCGTCTGCTGGTAACCGGCGGTGCCGGATTCATCGGCTCAGCCTTCATCCGGCAACGGCTCAAGGCTGACGCCGAAATTGTCTTGACCATCCTCGACAAGCTCACCTATGCCGGGAGCGAGGAAAACCTGGCCGAGGCGCGCGGCGACCCCCGCGTGCGATTCGTCAAAGGGGACATCTGCGATCCGGTCGTCGTCGACGAGCTGGCGCGGGACGTGGACGGCATCGTGAACTTTGCGGCCGAATCGCACGTCGACCGCTCATTGCTCAACGCCGGCACCTTCGTCCAGACGGATGTCTACGGCACCTACGTCCTGCTGGAGGCGGCCCGCAAGTACAAACACCAGCGATTCCTGCAGGTGAGTACCGACGAGGTTTACGGCCACGTCAAGGAAGGCCGCAGCCGGGAGACGGACGGGCTGGCGCCGCGCAGCCCCTATTCGGCGACCAAGGCCGGAGCGGAGATGTTGGTCGCGGCGTACTACGCAAGCTATGGCCTCCCGACGCTGATCACACGGGGGTCGAATACCTACGGGCCCTATCAATTCCCCGAGAAGATCATTCCGCTGTTCATCACGAATGCGTTGCAGGATCTTCCCCTGCCCATCTATGGGAACGGCTCGGCCGTGCGCGACTACCTCTATGTTGAGGACCACGTCAGCGGGATCGCCCGAATCCTGTGGAAAGGCGAGCCGGGCGGCGTCTACAACATCGCGACCGGCACCGAGGTGAGCGGCGTTGCGATCGCCGATACGGTGCTGAAGCTCTGTGGAAAGCCCTCCGCGCTGAAACACTTCGTGAAGGACCGGCCGGGGCATGACTATCGCTACGCGGTCGACACCCGGAAGCTGCGGCCGCTCGGTTGGGAGCCGGCCGTCCCAGTTAGCGAGGGCCTGCGTCTTACGGTGGACTGGTACCGCCGAAACGACGCTTGGTGGCGGTCCCGAAAGAGCGCGGACTTCTGGCGCTTCTACGAGGAAAACTACCGAGGCCTGCCGGCGAACGCGGTCCCCCGATAAGCGTGCGCATCCTGATCACTGGCGCGGGTGGTCAGCTGGGGCGCGAGCTGATGGAGGTGCTGGCGTCACACGAACTCCACGGTCGCGATCATCGGGCTCTCGACATCGCCAATCGAGAAGCCGTGGTTCAGACGGTCGAACAGGTGCGGCCGTCATGGGTCATCAACGCCGCGGCCTACAACGACGTCGACGGTGCGGAAACGGCGACCGAACTCGCCTTCGCGGTAAACGCAGCTGGGCCGGGCTACCTGGCCGAGGCGGCCGCGCGCGTGGGCGCCGAGATGGTGCACATCAGCACCGACTACGTCTTCGACGGTCGCAAAGGGTCGCCCTACAACGAGCTGGATCGCGCCGACCCGTTGAGCGTCTATGGACGGTCGAAGTACGAAGGTGAGTTGCAGGTACAGTCCGCGCACCCCTCGGCGTGCGTGCTACGGACGGCGTGGCTGTATGGGGAATACGGAAACAACTTCGTCAAGGCAATTCTTAAGGCCGCCGAACGGGGCGGCCCGCTCAAGGTGGTGTCCGACCAGGTGGGGAGCCCCACCTGGACGCGGCACCTGGCGCAGGCGATCGGTGAGTTGATCGAAACGACGGCCAGGGGTCTCTTCCACGTGGCTAATGCCGGGGCATGCAGCCGTTTCGAATTTGCGCGCGCGATCGTACAGGGACGGGTCGAGGTGCTCCCGATCAGCGCCGACGAAGCCGCCCGCCCCGCGCCGCGCCCGGCGAACAGCGCACTGGTCAGCGCGCGCTGGCAGGCGGCAGGTCTGCGACCGCTCCCCGATTGGGAGCGCGCCCTTACGGATTACTTCGGCGATGACGGTCGGCGCCGCTGAGATCAGGCGGCCTTTCGGTCTTCCCCGGCGAGAGGGGAGGGGATCTCTCCGAGGAGGGAGTTGAGGGCAGCCTCCATCTTGTTCACGTAGGCGTCCCATGAATGGGTCACGGCGTTTGCCCGCGCCGCCTTGCTCATGCGGGCCTGAAGGGCCGGGTCGGCCAGGTAGGCGCGGATCTGGTCCGCCATCGGCTCCGGAGCAACGTTGGCGATGATGCCGGTCACACCGTCGCGGACCAGTTCGAGGGCGGCGTTGTCTGGGTGCTGGACGACCAGCGCCGGCACGGCACACGCATTCGCCTCCAGCACCGCGGCACCGAAGCCTTCCCGGGTCGAAGGGAACACGAGGAGGCGGGCGCTGCGAAGGCGGTCGATGACGGACTCATGACCGGTCGGAGACTCGAAGCGGACCCGGTCGCTGATGCGGAGCTCGCCAGCCAGGGCGATCAGCCGGTCCTTCTCTGGACCAGCGCCGACGATCAGCCCGGTAACGCCTGGGGCCAGTGCCAGCGCTCGGAGGAGGACGTCGACGTGTTTGTGGGCCAACAGGCGGCCGACGAAGATGCAGTCGGTGGACTTGGACCCCCCACCCTGACCCTCCCCCGCGAGGGGGGAGGGAATTGTTGTGCCGGGTGAGAGAACCAGCACCCGCTGCGGATCGACGCCCAGCACCTCGACCAGGCGCCGCGCCGTCAACCTCGAGTTGGCGTAGATCAGGTCCACCGACTGCGCCGCGTTGCGCTGAAGCAAGAAGCCGAGCCGACCCAACCTGCCCACGGACTCGTGCCAGCCATCCCGGTCCCAGACTTCGTGCCAGGTCGCGGTCATGGGACGGCCGCGCAGCCAGCAGACCAGGCGGGCGGCGAAAAACGGCGTAAACGGGAACTGGTCGACGTCGAGAACATCGAAGTCTGGGCTCCAGAGCAGGCGCAGGCTGCCCAGGCCGAACACCAGCGATTCCCAGATCGAGCGGGCGCCGTTGCGGGTGTAGAGCGCGGTTCGCGGCGCGACCGACTGAAAGACCATCCCGTCCCGGGCCATCGAACGCTGCCGCTTCGGCCACCAGTGCATGGTGAGGATGCGCACCACGTGGCCTCGGCGGGCGAGGCGGATCGACCGCTCGTAGTGGAGCGTCTCCTTACCGCCGTGCTGGAACGGATACACCGCATCGGAGAGAAACGACAGCCTCATGCGGTCAGGTCTTGGGGCAGGCGATCCACGCCAGCGTAACGCCGGGGTGAACTCGAGCTTTTGCATCGGCCATGGCCACTTCGGGCACTGCCGGGTTGGCGTCGCAGAGTCGTTACACCCGGCGAGTGTTAACCGACAACGAACTCATCTCGGTCATCCTCCCGGTCCGTAACCAGGCGGATCACATCAGGCCAGTCGTCGACTCCTATAGGCAGGCGCTGCGCAGACTGACAAACCCGGTTGAGCTCGTCCTCGTGGTCAATGACAGCCAGGACGACTCTCTGGCCACCTGTACTCGGATCGCCGGCGAGTTCCCAATGGTTGTGGTCAGCTCGGTCGATGAGCCAGGTTGGGGCCGCGCGGTCCGAGCTGGTCTCAAGATCGCCCGCGGCAGCCTGCTTTGCTACACGAACTCGGCGCGTACCAGCGCTGAGGACCTGGTGCTGATGCTGCTCTACGCCGTGGTCAATCCCAGTGTGGTGATCAAGGCAAACCGGAAAATTCGCGACAACGTGACTCGCCGCCTGGGTTCGTTGATTTACAACCTGGAATGCCGCGCCCTGTTCGACTTGCCCAACTGGGACGTCAATGGAACTCCCAAGGTGTTTCCTCGCCAGTTCGATGGGCTGCTAGCCCTGACCCGCAACGACGATCTCATCGATGCGGAGTTCAGCATCATCTGCCGCCGCCGGCATTACCCCATGCTCGAGGTTCCGATCCTGTCAACCCGCCGGCATGGCGGCCGATCGACCACAAATTACCGGTCCGCTCTGAAGATGTACTGGGGCGCTTTCCGCCTCTGGGAGTCGACGCGCTCGCCTCTCCACGCCGGGGCTCGCTGATGTCGAAATTGAGTCGCGCGTGAAATTGCCGACTCGAGGCCAGCTTGGTGCTCAGTGGGCGAAGGCTCAGACCGAATGGCGCGATCCCGCACAGATCGCGAGCCAGTGGCAGGAAGCCCTCGAGACCCCACCGAGCTTGCTCGCCTTCCGCACCCGGGGGGATTGGTGGCCAACGCTGGCGTCGCTGCGGATCACGCTTCTGGTGACGCGGGAGTACGAGCACCTGATTACGGCGCTCTCCGTGGACCAGCTCGGAAGCGACCCAGAGATCTCCTTCCTCCGGATGCCACATCCCTCGGGGATTGCCGTGGACAGGCCGCGTGGCGTCGTCCACGTGGCAAGCACGAGAAATCCGAACCAGGTATACGATCTGGCCCCGGCGACCGGTCTCCTCCGGCGTCAGGAACTGGGTCGCATCGACCGGGATCTGGTTGATACGCGGCCGCTCATCCCAGTTCGATCACGATTCTTCCCGGGTTGCCTCTACATGCACGACCTGGCCTATGTTGGCGACACCCTGTATGCGAACGCCGTCGGACAGAATGCCGTGATCCGATTGCGGGGCGACGGTCGATATGAACCCGCCTGGTGGCCGCGATGCATCGAGAAGGGGGGCCGTCCGGCCTTCGACAAGAACTACATCCAACTCAACTCGATCGCAGCCGGCCCGAGCCTGGCCGGCTCATATTTTTCCGCCTCGTCGGATCGGTTATCGACACGCCGGCCGGGCCACCAAAACTTTCAGGTTGACAAGCGTGGCGTCATCTTCTCCGGGCGTACGAGGGAGGTCATTGCCCGAGGGTTGACTCGCCCGCACTCAGCCCGTCTCTATCGCAAGCAGCTCTGGGTCGATAACAGTGGTTACGGAGAAGTCGGCGTGGTGGCAGACGGCGAGCTGACGGTCGTAAACCGCCTCTCGGGCTGGACGAGAGGCCTGGCATTCCATCGCGGGATCGCGTTCGTCGGGACATCGCGGGTGATTCCGCGCTTTAGCCGGTACGCGCCCGGGTTAGACGTGGAGACGGCCGAATGTGGGGTCCATGCCATCGATGTCAAGTCGGGGCGAATCCTCGGAAGCATTATCTGGCCGTCTGGGAATCAAATCTTCGCGATCGATTGGGTTCCCTCCTCGTTGACCAAGGGGTTGCCGTTCACGACCAATCGGAGACGATCGAGTGGCCGAGAAAGGCAGCTCTTTTATGCGTTCGCTACGGAATCGACGCAGGCAAAGCGGGCCGCATGAGCCAGGACTTCCGGCTGCTGATGATCGGAGCCATGTACGAGAACGGTGGCAACACCACGCACCGGTTCCTGGACGGCCACCCGCAACTGTACGTCTATCCATTCGAGTCGCAGCTCGGGACCAGATTCGTTGCCGACCATCTCAGTTCGATGTTTCCGCTGAAGTATCGTTGGCCCGCATTCCGGCTGGACGCGACCCCTCGCGAGGATTACGGCGCGATCATCGACGAAGAAGGCAAGGTTCGCGCGCGCACGCCGCAAGTCAGCAAGTTCCGTCATGTCGCGTTCGAATTATCGGACGACGAACGTGCCGCCCTCTATGAACGGTATGTTGGCGAAACCGGCCGGTCGCGCCCGAACAACGTTGCCGCGTTCTTTCGGGCGACCTTCGACGCCTGGAAAGACTACAAGCGGTCGGGTCGCGAAGTCATGTACGTCGGCTATAGCCCAATCGTGACCGTCGATGCCGACAAGATCCTCGAGGACTTTCCCGGCGCTCATGTGCTCCACGTGGTGCGGAACCCCTGGTCGGCGTATGCGGACACGAAAAAGCGTCCTGTCCCGATCCCCCTTCGCCATTACATGCTGGGCTGGACCCTCAACCAGTACCATGCGCTCTTCTTCCAAAAGAAGTTCCCGGGCCGAATGCACATCATCCGCGCGGAGGATGTGATGGAGGACTCGTACAAAACGCTGGGTGCCCTTTGCGCCAAGCTCGGGCTTCAGCCGTCCGAATCTCTAAAAAAACCAAGCTGGAACGGTCAGCCGTTGGCGCAGGTCTACCCGTGGGGCACGATTCGAACCCCAACGCCCGAGGCAAACCGGGCTACCGCCCGCGAGCTCTCCGCCCAGGAGGCCGACGAAATCGGCAGCTATGCCTGGAAATACTGCGATGAGTTTGGCTACCACCGCATCGCCTGAAGCGCACCGAAGATGAGGAAACGGGCAACGGTGACTGGCGCCAGCGGCTTTGTGGGCGCCAATCTCGTTCGCCGGCTGCTCGAGGCCGGCCACGATGTCCACGTGCTGCTGCGGCCCGGCTATCAGGCGTGGCGGTTGCACGAGGTCCTTCCGCAACTTCGCGTCGATATTGTTGATCTCGGAAATGCCGAGAGCGTTCGCGCCGTGATCGCCGGCGCGCGGCCAGACTGGATCTTCCACCTTGCGGCCTATGGTGCCTACGCCGACCAGACCGATGTCGAGCAAATGGTGGCGACCAACATCACGGCCACCATCAATCTGGTTCGCGCCTGCGTCGCGGCTGGCTTCGAGGCCTTTGTCAACATCGGATCCTCGTCCGAGTACGGCTTCAAAGAGCACGCTCCGTCCGAGGACGAGGTGCTGGAGCCCAACAGCGACTACGCCGTGACCAAGGCGTCGGCCACACTGTATTGCCGCTCAACGGCGATCCGTCTCCAAATGCCGATCACGACCTTGCGGCTGTACTCGGTTTACGGCCCCTTTGAGGAACCGAAGCGGCTGATCCCGACACTTCTGGTCAGGGGCCTCGAAGGTCGCTGGCCGCCCCTTGTTGATCCGGCAGTTGCGCGTGACTTCGTGTTCACCGATGACGTGACCGACGCCTGCCTCATAGCAGCCACGCGGTCCGGGTCTTCGCCAGGCGCGATTTACAACATTGGCTCCGGCCGCCAGACGACGTTGGGCGAGGTCGTCGGCGCGGTCAAAGACTTGCTCGCGATCGGCGTCGAACCGAGCTGGGGGTCGATGCCCCGGCGAGTGTGGGATACGACCAGTTGGGTCGCCGACAACCGCAGGGCCGTCGTCGCGCTTGACTGGCGGCCGGATCGGACCCTGCGGGCAGGACTTACGGCAACCCTCGATTGGCTCCAGCAGAATCCCGACCGAATTCGGCTGTACCGAGATCGCCTGGCGGCCTGAGGGCCCTCAGGCCGCCCTGTCGACCTTTCCCCGACGGGTGATCAGCCGCCGGGCAGTGGCCGCCAGGCTTTCACAGTCCAGCCCGTGCCGGCGATTCATGTAGGCCAGACTTCCGGTGAGGCCGCCCGGGGTTTCGCGCACGCCGCAACGGGTGAGCTGGGACCTGAGCCCCTGCTCGGCGATGAGCTCTGCGATCCAGGAGCCCAGACCGCCGTTCGCATAGTGGGCCTCCGCCGTCAGGACGAGTCGAAAACGCCGCAAGACCGCAACCACGTCGTCCACCGGATCGGGGTTGAAGCTTGACACGATGACAATCGTGGATTCGATTCCGTCGGTCGCCAGCAGGTCCGCGGCCTGTACCACCTCGCCGGCCAGACTGCCGATCGTGATGAGCAGGAGATCGTCGCCTTCGCGAACTACAAGCGCCCGGCCCAGCTCGAATCGGCCGTCTACCCCCGGAACGACGGTCTTGTCGTCTTTTCCGAGCCGGTAATAGACCGGACCTGTAAGGTTCCAGGTTTGCAGAAACGCGGTGCGTGCTTGTTGATGATCTGCCGGGACGACGACCGTCAGGCCGGGCTGGGTCCGCATGATGCCGACATCCTCCAGGCCGTAGTGGGTAAGCCCGGCCGGCCCATACTCAAAGCCGCCGCCTACTCCGACGATTCGCACCGGCAAGCGGTGCAGAATCGGACCGTTGCGAATGAACTCGAGTCCGCGTAAGGATGCGAACGTCCCGATGGAGTAGAGGAAGGGTACGAAGCCGCTCTCGGCCAGGCCGGTTCCGACGCCGATCATGTTCTGCTCGGCGACTCCCATGTTGAAGAACCGTTTCGGATGCGCGTCGGCGAAGGGCTCGAGGGCCATGAAGCCCAGGTCCCCGGTTAGGAGAAGCGGACGTGGGTCGGCCTGCGCGATCTCGGCGAGCGCTTTGGCGAACGCGATCCTCACGTTGTCGCGCCCACCTCTTTCATCGCCTGACGATATTCGTCCTCAGACATCGGCCAGTAGTGCCACTTGATCTTTCGCTCCATGTACGACACGCCCTTGCCGAAGGTGGTATGGGCAATCAGGACATGGGGCGGTCCGTTGCTGGTATCCAGCTGCGCAATCCGCCTGGAGATCAGCTCGACGTCATGGCCATCGACCTCATGGACATCCCAACCGAAGGCCTTCCAGCGCGCCCCCATGGGCGTCATCGAGAGGACCTCATCGGTGTAGCCAAGCGCCTGCTGGCCGTTGAGGTCGACGATGGCAACCAGGTTGGAAAGGCGATGGTGCGCCGCCGACATGACCGCCTCCCACAGCGAACCCTCGTTGCATTCGGCATCACTCAGAAGGGCGAACACCCTTCGTGGTGACTGTTGGAGCCGGGCTGCCAGCGCCGCGCCGGCCGCGATGGATAGCCCGTGCCCCAATGACCCCGTCGAGAAATCGACGCCGCGAAGCTCGCGATCCGGATGGACGCCAAGCAGGCTTCCGTCGGCGCAATAGCCGTTGAGGGTGTCCTGCGTGATCCATCCGCGGAGATAGAGGGCCGCGTAGAGGGCCAGCGCGGCGTGGCCCTTGGAGAGCACGAAACGATCGCGCTGGGGATCGGAAGGCTCGAGGTCGACGAGCACCTGTCCGTAGAGGGCGGCGATGATGTCGGCAACGGAGAGGGCGGACCCGATGTGACCCACGTTGGCTCGTTTCGACTGCTCGAGGACGATCCGGCGGATCTCGGCGGCCGTTACCATGTCGTCTTTCCCAGTAACGCCCCAAGGCACCCCTCCTTGTGGCTGGCGGAATTAAAAAGGGCGCCCCGCAGGGCGCCCTTTGCGAAGATCGAGTTCCGGCTAGGCAGCGCGGACGTGGTTCGCCCGAGGACCCTTCTGGCTCTGCTCGATGTCGAAGCTCACGGTCTCGCCACCGCGCAGGCTGTCGAAGTTCAGCGAGGTGTCGACGCCACTCTGGTGGAAGAAGTACTCCTTACCATCGTCGGCGGCGATGAACCCAAATCCGCGGTCGGAAACGATTTTCTTTACGGTGCCTTTTGGCATTCCCGTTCTCCTCCTCTCGAACACCGAATGGAACGCATCGGCCCTGTTCGAGAGAGAAGAATGCCGGCCGCACGCGAGGTCGCCCGAAGGCCGAGCAACCGGGCCGTACTTTATCACACCGGTCAGGTACGGTGCATCGGTGATCTCGCCACCCAGCGTCACGAGGCGTCAGCGGCGATCGGTGGCGAGCTTGAGCCCGAGGCCGACCAGGGCCACGCCGGTGGTCGCCTCGACCGCCCGGCGAACGCGGTCCCGGCGCAGAAAATCGCCGACCCGCGCCACGACGACGGCATAGAGCGTCAGCCAGCTCACCGTGATCGCGCAGAAGATCAGTCCCAGTAGCAGCAGGCGCGAAAATGACGCCTGGCCTCGGTCGATGAACTGGGGGAGCAGGCTGAGGAAGAAGACGACGATTTTGGGATTGCTGAGATTGCTGAGCAGTCCCTGCCGGTAGGCGACGCTTCGCTTGAGCCGCACGGCCTTTCGAGACGCGGCAAGCTCGCGAACATCACCCTTTGTGAACAGCGCCGACCGCAGCGCCTGGAGTCCGAGGAAGACGAGATAGGCCGCGCCGGCTAGCCGGACGGCGAGGAAGAGCGGCTGCGAGGCCACCAGCAGGGCGGCGAGCCCGGCACTGCTGGCGAGCGTCCAGGTCGCGAGCCCGGTGACAACGCCGAACGCCGTGGCAATGCCGCCGCTACGTCCCCCGACCAAGGTGTTGCGGATGGTGAGGGCCGTATCCGGGCCGGGGGAGACGATGACGAAGAGCGATACGCCCAGGAATGCCGCGAAGTTGATGCTGCCCATGAATGGGCGAAGAATAGACGAAAGCCCCGCGCACGATGCGCGGGGCTCTTGCGGTTGGTCTTTAGACCTTAGGCCGCCAACTGAACGTTGGTGGCGCGAGGACCCTTGGGGCTCGGCTCAGTAACGAAACTGACCTTGGCGCCGGTATCCAGCCGATCGAAATCGATCGTGCCGCTACGGTGGAAGAAGTAGTCGTTGCCGTCTTCGGCGGTGATAAACCCGAATCCGCGCTCGGCGA
>WNFC01005530.1_pt1 | contig 14219 bp, 12 predicted proteins | sample 5400541 | NCBI WGS metagenome assembly WNFC01 (sample SAMN13153342, study PRJNA577476) | soil metagenome | isolation source: 120 cm saprolite under Douglas fir tree site 2 hole 2 replicate 1 | place: USA:California | collected 2015-04-18
TCTGATCGAACCGCAATACCATCTGGCGCAAGTCTTCGTTACTCCCGCGCCGAACCCGCAAGTGCACAACCAGAACAACAAAGCGCAGAACGAAGGCGATGCGCGCAAGCAGATCCAGATGATCGCCAACCGGCTGGACAGTGGCGACGACTTCGCAACCCTGGCTATGAATTATTCGGAAGACCCGGAAACTTCCGGCAACGGCGGAGATCTTGGAACAATTCCCGAATCTTCGCTGCGCAACACCGATCCGGGCACGCGCGACTTGGTGCTCAAGCTGAAGCCAGGACAATACAGCCCGATCATTACGGTGATGAACCCCGCGACCAGGCAGGCGGTCGGATTCCGCATCGTGAAACTGGTTTCCAAAGAGCCTGCGGGGCAGCGCGATTTGTCAGACCCGCGCGTGCAGCAAGCCATCCGTTCGCAGCTTCACGACCGGCGCGAACAATTGCTCAAGGCCGCGTACTACGAAATGCTGCGAGACTCCGCCAAGGTGGAGAACTATTACGCCAGGAAAGTGCTGGATAGTAACGGGCTAACGAAGTAAAAAAGGCAATCACTCAACGATCGCAAGCAAGTCGCCCGCGTTCGCTGCCGCTCCTTCGCTGACTAGAATTTTCTGGATGGTTCCTTTCTTCGGCGATTTGATCTCATTCTGCATTTTCATCGCTTCGACCACCGCAATGCCCGCTCCCGCTTCCACTTCGTCGCCTTCGCGGACCAGAAGGCGCACGACCTTGCCCGGCATAGGAGCGGTTATCTGCTTGGGCCCATGATCGTCCGCAGCGCGGAAGCGGCCGCGCAGAGAGCGCGGATCGTGAATCGCAACCGCGAAGCGTGTGCTTCCTACCCACAGGTGCAAATCGTTCCCGACCCGTTCCGACTTAACTTCATACGCCAGGTTCCCGATACGAAGCGACAGCACATCCGGACGTGCGAGAACGGCTTCAACCTCTACAGCGCGGCCATCGAGGCGGCAGGACCAGCGCCCGTCGGCTCGGGTGAGATCGAGCCGGTAATTCTTGCCGTCGATGGTTACGTCGTAGAGCATAAAATCAGTGGCCAGTGGTCGGTGAGCAGTGGGCGGTCACTACAGATCCCGCCGCATTAACGCAGAGCTTCGTTCCGGCCAGCATCTTTCCATTTCGAAGGCGCTGCTTCAGTCGCAATAGAACTATTCCCGCATGACTCGCCTGCGGCGACCGATGTAGAACCAAGCGCCGCAAACATGCCGGCGGCGATGGCGGCCACCTCCGCCGTTCTTGAATCCACTGGCTTGTCCTCGCTTCCCTTTAACATGCGGGCGAGGAATCCGGTATCGAGGTTGGCGGCGCGGAAATCCGCATCGCGCAAAATGCGGCGAAACAAAGAAATATTCGTCTTGATGCCGCCTACAAAGTATTCGTCGAGAGCTCTCGTCAGCCGCGCGATGGCCTGCTCCCGGTCGGTACCGTAGCCGATCAGCTTGGCCAGCAGCGGATCGTAATCAATGGGCACGTTCCAGCCTTCATACATGCCGCTGTCAATCCGGATACCGGGGCCCGAAGGCTGCAACAGCAAGCTGATCTTGCCAGGGCTGGGAAAGTAATTATTGTCGGGATCTTCGGCGTAGATACGGCATTCCATGGCGTGGCCGCGGATGCTCACCTCGGCTTGCGTGAAAGGCAGCTTTTCGCCCGCAGCAATACGAATCTGCAGATGAACCAGGTCAAGTCCGGAGATCAATTCCGTTACCGGGTGCTCCACCTGCAAGCGCGTGTTCATCTCCAGAAAATAGAAATTCTTTTGCTGATCGACCAGGAACTCGACGGTGCCGGCGTTGGTATAGTTTGCGGCTTTTGCGACGCGTACGGCAACTTCGCCCATGCGGCGCCGCATGTCCGGATCGACGATTGGGGAGGGCGCTTCTTCCAAAACTTTTTGATGACGGCGCTGCAGCGAGCATTCGCGTTCGCCGAGGTAGACGGTGTTGCCGTGTTCGTCGGCGAGCACCTGCATTTCGATGTGCCGCGGATTGACGATAGCTTTCTCGATGTAAACTTCGCTGTCGCCGAAGGAGCGTTCCGCCTCGCTGCGGGCCGCGTCCAGTAACGATTCCAGCTGCTCGGGGGCGGGCACCAGGCGCATGCCTTTGCCGCCGCCTCCGGCAGCGGCTTTCAGCATCACCGGATAGCCGATTTTCGCGGCTACCTTCTCTGCTTCTGCAAGCGATTCCACTCCGCGCGATGTGCCGGGCACGAAGGGGACGCCAGCTTTTTCCATAGCCTGTCTGGCGCGCGTCTTCGATCCCATGGCGTCCATGGCTGCGGCGGTGGGGCCGATGAACTTCACGCCCACATCGGCGCATGCCTGGGCGAACTTTGCGTTCTCCGAGAGGAAGCCGTAACCGGGATGAATGGCGTCTGCGCCGGCTCGCCTGGCAACGTCGAGCATCTTGGCAATGTTGAGGTAAGACTCGCTGGCCGCAGCCGTGCCGATAGGATAGGCTTCGTCAGCTTTGCGCACGTGTAGAGCGACGCGGTCCGCCTCGGAGTAGACGACGGCCGCGGCAATTCCCATTTCGTGGCACGCGCGAAGCACGCGGACTGCGATCTCGCCACGATTTGCTATTAAGATCTTCTTGAACATCGGCCTGATCTTTTCTTGAGCAGCGCAACGTGAAGGCGAACTCAAGATTTTACAACAGAGACTTGCCATGAGTTCTTTTCAGGACCGCTCCTCGGCCTGCGAGTAGAGCGCCCATGCGGTTGCCAAATCCTGGACGACATGGCCAAGCGACTTGTAGACAGTGATCTCTTCTGTCGAGCGACGGCCTTCGATTTCGCCCGCCAGCACTTGGCCAATCTCAGCGACGATGTGCTCGTCATCGATTAAGCCTGCTGCCTTGGCCCGGAGAAACTCCGCGCCTTGCGCCAGAACCCCCTCGCGGCTGTCGGCAACGAAGCGCGAGCGAACGACCAAATCATGGTCCACCTCCGCTGGTCCCGCGTGGCCTGAGCCGACAAGATTCACGTGCGTGCCAGGCCGCACCCACGAGCCTTTCAAGATTGGCTCGGCCGCGGCGGTGACGGTGCAGATAATGTCGGCTGCGGCGACCGCGTCTTCCACGGTTATTGCGGTAACCACCGGCACGGCAAGTTCCTTTTGCATGCGTTCGGCGAAAGCCTGGGCGCGCTGGGGCGAACGTCCCCAGACCGAGATCGATTCAAGGTCGCGCACTTTGCTGATCGCCCGCGCGTGGGTCGCGGCCTGTTCGCCGTAGCCCAGAATCGCCAGGCGGCGGGCATCTTTGCGCGCCAAAGCATCGGTGGCGACCGCACTGGCCGCTGCGGTTCGAATGGCTGTGATCTCTCCCGCATGCACGACGCAGACGGGCGCGCCGGTTTCGGGTTCGAACAGAATCACCAGACCCTGGTGCGACTGTCTTCCCAGGGCGAAGTTCTCCGGGAAGACGCTGATCAACTTCGCGCCGAAGGGCGCGGATTCTCCCATTGCACCGGGCATGACGCCGAATAAGCGGCCATCGGCCAGCGGGATGATCGACCGCAGAAGTTGCCTGGTCTCTCCGCGCGAGAATGCGATCATCGCGCTGCGCACGATCGGAATGCACACCTCGTATGTAAGCCGCCGGGCGACTTCTTCGCGGTCTATGAATCGCATGAGGAGTAGCCTCGTTATCGGATGTTCTTCACTCTGCGGGCACGCGGGAAAAACTCACCGCAAACGGAACGGCGGCGGGGCCTGTTCTCATCCAGCGCGAACGGCGGCTAAAGCGGTGGCGGAGAAGGGTCCAGATGGCGAGCCAGCCGTCGGCGTGGCGAATTTTCTTGCCTTCGCCGGCGGAGCGAGGCTTGTAGGCGATGGGGACTTCCGCGATCTTCTCGCCCATGCGGCTGAGTTTCGCGGTGACTTCGGGACAGAATTCGAAGCGCTGGCATTCCAAACTAATTTGCGCGAGCAGCGAGCGGCGGAAGACTTTGTAGCAGGTGGCTTCGTCGTGGATACCCGCGCCGTAGAGCAGGTTGGTGAGATGGGTCAGAAGCTTTGCGCCGAGGAAAAATCTCAGTCCGCGCTCGGGGCGGTCTGGACGCACGCCGTAGACAACGTTCGCATGGCGCTGTTCGAGCGGACGCAGCAGGGCGGGATAATCCTGCGGATCGTATTCGAGGTCGGAATCCTGAATCAAGACGTATTCGCCGCGGGCGTACTGGAGAGCAGTGCGGATAGCTGCTCCCTTGCCATAGTTTCTTTCGTGAAATACGACGGTGACGTCATTGGCGAGGGGCATGGCGCGAAGTTTGTCGCGGGTGCCGTCAGTCGAACCGTCATCGACGATGATGATTTCTTTCTTTACCGGCGAGGCGTGAATGGCCCGCAGAATTTCATCGAGATGGGCCGCTTCATTGTAGACGGGGACGATTACGGACACGCATCCCGCCCACCGGCCATTTGCCGATAATGCAACGGCGGCGGCGTTACGCGGCAATGCTTGCAACGATGCTCCGGTCATGGCCAAGTGAAAAATCCAGCGCCTAAAGGCGCTCTGAAATTGGTGCTCTTACGGCATGCCTGAAGGCATGCCCTGATACGAACCTCTCTTACCATCCCTGAAGGCATGCTCCAACGAATCTCACTCCGCCATACGGCTGTTAGTTGCGATCTGTTCTTAGCATATTATCATCTGGAATTCGCGCGTTCGCTCCGACGCACACTATGCAGCAGCCAGACACGGTGGTTAACCACAACCCAGGCGACCCGCCCCAAACCTCATCCGGACAATCGGGCTGGACGTGGGTTTCAGTGCTCACTGTCGCCCTGCTGGCCGCGGCCGCCTGCGTGTTGCGCTTTCTGTTTCTGGCGCGGAAGCCCTTCTGGTTTGATGAGTGCTTCAGCGTGGAAGTCGCGCGGCTGAGCTGGCACGACTTCGTGCGGCTGCTGTGGTGGCGGGAAGCCAACATGTCGCTGTACTACGCGCTGCTGCGCGGATGGCTGCATTTCGGCTTCAGTCCTTTCTTGATCCGCAGCTTTTCCGTGCTGGCCTCGCTCGCCGCATTACCTGCCGTCTTCTGGCTGGGCCGCAGGTTCTTTGACCGGCGAGTGGGACTGATCGCAGTCGCGCTGATGAGTTGCAACGCGTATGCCATTCGTTATGCCCAGGAAGCGCGCAGCTACGCGCTTTTCTTGCTATTGGCCACGCTGTCCAGCGCATTCTTCATCGAGTGGTTGCGGCAGCCGTCGCGGCGAAATCGCTGGGGATACATTCTGGCGAGCGTTCTTACCGTCTACGCTCACTTCTATGCGCTGCTGCTGGTTGCAGCCCACTGGTTGTCGGTGCGCGGACTGGAGGCGAGGCAAGATTCCGGGGCGCGGGTGACGGTTCCTTCCGGCATGCGCCGGGTGTGGATCGGGATCGGACTTGCGGTGCTGCCTTTGCTGGCGTTTGCGGGCAAGACGGGGGCGGGACCGATCCGATGGATCGCGCGGCCCGGTTTGCATGATGTGCTGGATTTCTGGGAACAGCTGGCGGGCAACGATGGGTTGCCTTTGCCGCTGCTCCTTGCCGCGGCCTGCCTGGCAGCGGTGCTGCCGCTGCGAGGGCGGCTGCTGAGGATGGGAACCGGCTGGGAAGTTTGGAGGCTGCAGTTTCTGCTGGTCTGGCTACTTTTTCCGGTTGCGCTGACCCTGGTGCTTTCATTGGCGCGTCCGGTCTTTCTTGCCCGCTATCTTATTTTCTGCCTGCCTGCCCTGATCATTCTGACTGCGGCCGGCCTGGCGAGTTTGCGCAAGGCATGGATGATGGGCGTGTGCCTTGCCGCCATGCTTCTACTTTCGCTGCAGGGGACGCTTTCTTATTACGATCATGACTTCGATCTGGAGCGCGACGGGTCCGAGGCCGCGGCGAATTACATTTACGATCATGCGCAGCCGGGCGATGCCATCCTGTTTCACATCGCCGAAGCGCGCGTGCCGTACGAGTTCTTCAGTTCGCTCCGTGAGGCAAGGGACTCACGCGGCGGGACGGCCGGCCCGGTCATCCTCTTTCCACGTCACGGCGATCGGCTCGACTACCGGGACGTCACCGGCAAACCAAGCAGTGAGTTCCTGCACGCTGTGCCGGGTCAGTACGCCCGCGTGTGGGTGGTGCTGATGAGTACTGGGACTCCGGGTCATCCCGATGCAACGACGCTGATCATTGAGCAGGCGCTCGGCGAATCGTTCCCGCGACTCGAGCGGGCGCAGTTCCCGCGGGTGGAAGTCAGGCTCTATGGCAAGCCGTGACGCCTTCGACGCCGACGCGGGCAGGTGCCTCGGAAGTGAGCGAATAGGGCAGGGCAGTCCGGATCAAAAAAATCTCAGATCGAATCCGCTTAAATCCCTAGAATCAATAACTTACGGATGGACGATAGGCAGACAGTCTGCCTAAAATATTGATTCTAAATAACTTACCCGTAAAATATTGCGGATAAATGAGTTAGGAGCATAGGTTTCCAGTAAGTCCTATAGAATCAACGCAGCGATTTCTGTCGGGACTGAAAACAGCCGGTATCGAAGCTAAAATCTTGTGCGGTAAGGACTTAGCCATTCGATATTAAGTTTTCAATGAACTGTTCCTACAAGAAATAGTATGTTCCGATTGTGGAGTCAAGTCAAGGAGAATCGGCCTCCGCCTGAGACGGCCTCCTGCGCAATTAGCGCGAGGAGGCCGTTTAACTTAGGAGCGGGTTGCCGAGCTTACTTGGGCTGATCCATGGTGATGCCTTGCTGGCCGGGCTGCTTCTCGGCTTTGGCTTTTTTGGTGAGCAGAGTCTGGTCGACCCAGTGGTCGGCGGTTTTCAGATCTTCCTGGCGGGCATTCAGGTCGTCGCATTCCACGTCGGCCTTTTCGCGGTACATCAGGTTCAAATAGGCCATGGCGTCGTCGTAGTCGGGCCGAAGCTGGATCGCTTTGTTAAGATTTTCGATGCCTTCCTGGATCGAGGGAGCGTTCTTCACTTTCAATTCGGCGCAGGCCTTTTTTTGATCCTTGTTCTTGGCGCTCAAGTTCTCATCCGGCTTCATGCCGAGCTTGGCACGCTCTTCCATGCGGGGCTGATAGCAGGCTGTCCAGTCAATGACGCCGACCGAGTAGTAGGGCTCGGGATCGTTGGGGTCGACGTCGGCGGCCATGCGGTAATATTTTTTGGCGTCGTCGAACTTCTTCATGTTCAAGTACAGGTAGGCGATTCCCTTGGCGGAGTTGACTCTTTGATCGCGCGCCGGCTTCATGTCGAGGACGTGCTGGTATTGCTCAATGGCCTGCTCCGCCATTTTGTTGTTTTCTGGAGTGTCGGCGCCGGGAATATATTGCTGAGCGAAGGCGGTGGCCAGATACATCTTGGCGTTGATCAGGGTGGGGTCCAAGGCAACGGCCTGTTGGAAGTGGTCGATGGCCTCTTCATACTTGGCGTTTTTGTAAGCGGTAACGCCCTTGTTGAGCTGGTCGCGGGCGCGCAGCTTGCCGCAGCCTACGGAGGATAAAAGCGCCAGCGTAGCGGCGGCCAGCGTTAGCAGACGAAAATGTTTATTCATTGCGGTATAAGTCTCCCTTGCCACAGCATCCTAGGCCCAGAGACAGCAGGTTGACAAGCGCTGGCCGAGCATTCTAGCAGAAGCGGCACCGGAACTGTGACTCCGGTGCGCTTGCGAATGCGATGCGCGGCCTTCCGGGCGCTTCGTTAAGTCTTGAAGTCTTGGGCGTGTCCTTAGCCGCCAGCCTCGATCTTCGCGGTAATCAGACCGACCTTATCTACTCCCGCGGCGTGCGCGATGTCAATCACGTTGGCGACATCGGCGAAGGGGATAGCGTCATCGCCTTTCACGAACATGACTTTTTCGGCGCGCGTCTTGTAGATATCGGCGAGACGGCCCTGCAGGTTGTCCCAAGTAGCGTCTTCCTGATTGATCTTGAGGCCGGGATCCTGACCGGCGCCACGATCGATCAACTGCACCACGATGGTGCGGTCGGGAGTGTTGTTCTTGGGCGCGTTGGGCGGAGGCGGCTGAGGAACCAGCGCATCCAGACCTTTCGGCGTCAAAGGCGTGATCACCATGAAGATGATGAGCAGCACCAGCAGCACGTCAATGAGCGGAGTGACGTTAATGTTGGCGCTTGGCCCTCCGCCGCTTCCCATTGCCATACTCATGGTCGATCTCCTCTATTGTCCGCCTGCCGGAGCGGCAGGGGGAGCGTTTGGAGTATTTTTGCGTTGTTCAGTGAGCAAGCCCAAATCATCGACTCCGGCAGCGCGCACGCCGTCTACAACCTGGACGACGGCGCCGAAATGGGCACGGGCATCCGCCTTGACGTAGACGATCTTATTCGTCTTGTTGGTCAGGCGGTCTTTTACTTTGCCAGTTAAGCTGTCCACTGCAATCTTGTCGCTGCCGAAAAACACGTCGCCATTGCGCATCACGGAGACCAGCAGCGCGTCTTCCTTGTCCGCGTCCTGCATCGGAGTCGGATTGTTCACTTTGGCCATATCGACGCTGATACCCTTCTGCAACATGGGCGTGATCACCATGAAGATGATCAGCAGCACCAGCATCACGTCCACCATGGGGGTGACGTTGATGTCGGAATTTACCTTGGCGCCTTCGTCCCGCTTGGCTAATGCCATAAATTGATATCTCCCTAAGGCAGTGGCCAGTGATCGGTGGCCAGTTGCCAGTAAAACCTTGCGCCGTCCAGATCCATTACCAGAGAACCGGATCGGCTTCCGCCTGGGTTGGAAAGGCCGGCGCTGGGAACGGTTCCAGCGCCGGACAAGCAACTCTTAGCGGACTGCGGCCAGAACGCCTACTACGACCGGCGAACGTCCCGGCGCTTCAGGAAGTAATCAATCAGTTCGCTCGACGAGTTGTCCATCTCCACGTCGAACGCTTCCACGCGGCCGGTGAGGTAGTTGAACATCATGACGGCGGGAATGGCTACCAGCAGCCCGAAAGCCGTGGTGACCAGAGCTTCCGAAATGCCGCCTGCGACCGCGCCCAGACCGGTGGCTTTCTGCTCGGAAATACCCTTGAAGGCGTTGAGAATGCCCATCACGGTGCCGAACAGGCCGACGAACGGGGCCGTCGAACCGATGGTGGCCAAGCCGCCCAGACCGCGTTTCAGTTCGGCGTGGACGATGGCTTCGGTGCGCTCCAGAGCCCGCTTGGAAGCTTCAATAGTCTCGCCGGGGATGGCGCCGGGGCTATCCTGGTGAGCTTTGAATTCCATGAGGCCAGCGGTTACAACCTTGGCCAAATGGCTCTTTTTGTTGCGCTCTGCGACCTTGATAGCCTCGTCGATGCGGCCATCGCGCAAGGCTCCGGCAACGGCGGGAGCGAAGGCGCGAGACTGCTTGCGGGCCGCGTTGTATGCCATGGCGCGATCAATCATGACGCCGATCGACCAGCCCGACATAATGAAGAGGATGACGACCACGATTTTCGCGATGATACCCATCTGCTTCCATAGCGAAATCGGATCCCACCCCACTGCGCCGCCCTCCTGCACAATCCAGGCGGCTACCCGGGGAACATGATTGAGAATTTCTGCTGCGACGTTAGCTGCAAACATGAGTTGCTATCCCTCCTCGGAACTTCTTAGACTTTGATGCGCGTTCTGTACAATCTGCAAAACTTGACGTCAGAAAGCTGCTCGCGACTTTCGGCAACCTGGCGTACCTGAGACGAAAGGTACGGCGCCCGGCAACAGGGTCTCCCGGCCACCGTCTTGGGTGGGTAGGGGAGGTTCATTCACCAGCCTTGCGGCTTCTCAGCCTGTACTCTAGCCTCCAGCCAGCGTGAAGTTGACCTGAACTTCCGTGTCCACTTCCACCGGTTCGCCATTCAGCAGATAAGGCTTGTACCTCCACTGCTTGACGGCATCGATGGCTGCTGGAGCCAGCATTGGATGTCCGCTGACCAGCGTAAGGTTTTCGATGGCACCCTCTTTACTGATTACCGCGTGCAGCACAACTGTACCCTGAATGCGGGCCTGCCGCGCCAGAGGCGGATAGTTAGGCTGTACGCGCTTGATCAGCAGACCCGACGTCACGCCCGCGGAAACACGCACGCGTTGCGGCGTAGCGACCTTGGGCACAGCCACCGGCGTGGAACTGATAATGCCGCCGATGACACCGCCCATCTGGCCTCCCGGAATGCCTCCCGGAACGCCACCGACCACGCCAGTAGCAGCCATCTGCGGTGGTGCTTCGTCTTCCTTAATCATCTGAATTTTTTGCGGGATCTTAGTGGGCGTGCGCAGGGCTCCGTTCACGATATCAGTCTGGATCTGCTTCACGATTTTCACCGGAGCAGCGGCCGGGGGTGGGGGTGGAGGCGGGGGCGGAGGGGCCACCAGGAAGGTCATCAACTGCTGTTTGGGTAGGGCTTCGGTGAAGATGAGGGGTAGCAAAACCATTACGCCGATCAACGCTATCTCAAGAATGATAGCGAAAGTTGTCGTGCGTCCCCGCCTTGTCTTCAGCCTGCCGCCGGATTCCAGAAGGCTATCTTCAAACATGAGGTTTTCTCCTGCTTCAGACCTTACGTAAATTTAGACACCGACCGCGTCCCCTTTGCTCCCAAATTCAACCACTTGGCCAGACGATTTACAGATCCGCTGTCCAGCGCTGCACTAGCCCTTTAACTATCTACAAAATAAAGGATTACCCCAAAACTATCGTTTAGGCTATCGGGCGACTACCTGACCCTGGCGGGCACTACGGCCACCCGTTTTGCCCTTGTCGATCCTCCAATCCTGGTAAGCAACCAGAATTGGCGCCGCTATCGCGATGGACGAATACGTCCCAATTAAGATGCCAATTACGAGCGCGAGGCTGAACCCATGAAGCACCTCGCCACCAAATAAAAAGAGTGCGAGTACGGTAAGGAAGGTTAGGCCCGCTGTCAAGATGGTTCGACTCAAAGTCTGATTAATACTGCGGTTGACGATCTCCGAGAGTTTCTCCCGCCGCATGAGTTTAATGTTTTCCCGGATGCGGTCAAATACCACGATCGTGTCGTTATTAGAGTAACCAATCAGGGTGAGGATGGCGGCGATTACGGTCAGAGAAATATCCGTCCTGGTTAGCGAAAAGAATCCTACCGTGATCAGGGTGTCGTGAAACACCGTAACCACGGCCGCGACGCCGTAGATCCACTCGAAACGGAACCCGAGGTAGATCAGCATACCTGCAAGCGAGTAGACCGTGGCCAGTAAAGCCTGCTTGCGCAACTGCGCGCCCACCTGCGGACCGACGATCTCTACGTTGCGGACGCCAAAGTCGGAGAGGAAAAAGCCATCCTGCAAAGAGGCGACCACAGCGGGATTTACCGGGCCCTTCAATTGATCGAACGAGCTCAGCACGCCGCCCTGCACTTTATCCCGGGTATCGACGACCGCTTGCGCTTGCTGGGTATATTTCTGGTCGGCGTCGGAGCCCAGGTGCAGGGGGTCTTTTTCCATCAGGTAATTCTTGATGCCCAAGGAACTGGAGTTGTTCAGGTCCTGCTTGCCCGCGGGAGCATTGGTTTCGAGGGTGTTGATGATTTGAGTTTTGCCGCGGTCGAGCGCCTGCTCGTTGGTTTCCTGCACGTCGAGGTCGATGAGTACCTCATTATTCGAAACCTGGCCGTAGCGCTGAATCTTGGCATTGCGCAGGCCGACGCGGTCCATGGAGGCACGCAACGCGTTGTCGTCGGGCGCGTGCGAGAACTTTACATATACCAGCGTTCCGCCGCGGAAGTCCACGCCGTAGGGGATGTGGTGCCAGAAGAGCATGGAAAACACGCCTGCGACGCTGAACAGCAGTGAGAAGGCAAGAAAATACCACTTCTTGCCGAGGAAATCTATGTTGGGATTGCGAAAGAACTCCACCGAGCTTACCCCTTATCAGATCTATGATTTCGTGAACGATTGAGTAATTGGGAAATTTGGTAATTGTGTAATTGAAATTCGAGATCAGGTTGCATCAAGTTTTCAAATTACTCAATTACTAAATTACCCAATTACTCAATTTCCTAAATGCTCAACGCTTCGCCGCGCTGCTTGCGAGTCAGAATCCAGTCGAAGATCAGCCGCGACACGAAAACGGCGGTGAACAAATTCGCCAGCAAGCCGAAGGTCAAGGTGGTGGCGAAGCCGCGCACTGGACCGGTGCCGAAGATGAATAGAATCGCCGCTGAGACAATCGTCGTCACGTGCGTATCCACGATGGTGATCCAGGCGTGACTGAACCCCTGATCCACGGCCGAAGGCGGCGTCTTTCCGTTGCGCAATTCTTCGCGTATGCGCTCAAAGATCAGCACATTCGAATCCACACCCATACCGACCGTCAGGATGACACCGGCGATTCCCGGCAAGGTCAGCACCGCCTCGAAGAAACCCATGAATCCAAGCAGAATAATCAGATTCAGAATGAGGGCAATGTCGGCATTGATGCCGGCACCGCGATAGTAGACCAGCATGAAGATCAGCACAGCCAACATGCCGATGATGGCGGCATTCACTCCGTGGCGAATGGAATCCGTGCCCAGCGACGGCCCCACCGTGCGCTCTTCCAGATATTTAATGCCTGCAGGCAGTGCACCTGAGCGTAGGATCATGGACAAATCCTTGGCCTGCTGCTGGCTCATGCTGCCGCCACTGATTTCGCCCGTGTCGCGGATGGCCTCCTTGATGTTGGCGACTTCCTGCACCTTGCCATCGAGAACCACGCCCAGACTTTCGCCCACATGCGCGGAAGTGAAACTGTAAAAGCGCTGCCCGCCCTCGCCGGTCAACTGGAAGCGCACGTTTGGCTGGCCATTCTGGTCGGTGCTGGGCTGCGCATCACGCAAGTCTTTGCCTCTGACGGCGGAGATACGCGACACCAGATACCACGACTGTTCGCCTGGGGAAGCTCCTGGGGCGCCATGGCCCGGCATTAGAATCGCGTCCGGCGGCAAAACTCCGCCCTTATCTTGTAACGCGGCTTGCTCGCTTGAATAAGGCCCGCCCAAGACCTGCTTGATCTCAAGCATGGCGGTGGACTGCATAATATCTTTCACGCGGCCGGGGTCATCCACGCCGGGCAACTGCACCAGAATCTGGTATTGGCCGAGGCCGTGCTCCTGAATCGTCGGCTCGCTTACGCCCAGGGAATCAATGCGATTGCGGATGGTCTCGATCGCCTGAGTCACCGCTTTGTTCTTCATCTCGCTGAGCATCTGCGGCTTCATAGTTAGGGTCCAGGTGTTGTCCGCCCCGGAACTCAGGTTGTACTCGGGCAGGCGCTCAGAAACGATATCCAACAAATCTTTTCGGCCATCCGGCGAAACGCCCTTCAGCACAACCTTGTCTGGACTGTTTTGCGGATCGGGCTTGGAAATATCCGCAAAGGCAATCTTGCGCTTGTTGAGCTGCTCTTTGAGGGTTTCCATCGCATTGTCAGAGTCGATGTTGACGGCGTCATTGACCTGCACTTGCAGGATGAGGTGAGTTCCACCTCGCAGATCGAGGCCGAGGTGAATGCGGTTGGTCATGGCCGCGAGCAGACCCTGGCCCGAAAAGCTCTGCGGAATGCCGAATATCCCAAACAGGAAGACCAGCAGGATTCCGACGATGAGTGCTAATTTCCAGAGAAGATTCTTATTCATGATGAAAACGGAGTCCAGATTTAAGGGTATCCGCTATTGCTTCATTTTTGTTTCTTCGTCCGCCGTGGTCACCTGCGTGACGGATGCCTTGGTCACTTCCACGACCAGATTGTTGGGCGGAACGCGCAGATGCACGGAATCATCTTTGAGCGCCATGATCGTTCCCCGCAGACCTCCGCTGGTGACCACTTTGTCGCCGCCGTCCACTTCTTCTGGCGGCGCTGTTGGGGAAGAATCAGCAGGAAATAAAAGATGGCGAAGATAAAAATCAGGGGGGCGACGCTCAGCCATCCCATTCCGCCACCACCCGCCTGAAGTGCCAACAAGAGTTGCATGTTCATCAGAAGTCTTGGAAAAGCTACATTCAACCGGCTGCGCCTCAATCCGCGAACAACCGCCCACACCTGCAAGCGGCCCTGTCATTTCACGACGGGAGTGTTGCTCGATTCCGGCCGAACCATCTACCGCCGGTTGAATCCGGGGAGGTCTTCCCAGGAAGATTACGGTTTCGGTTGAGACCAGAGGCCAGAAAGAAAACGGGACTCTTCCCC
>WNFC01005234.1_pt1 | contig 14218 bp, 19 predicted proteins | sample 5400541 | NCBI WGS metagenome assembly WNFC01 (sample SAMN13153342, study PRJNA577476) | soil metagenome | isolation source: 120 cm saprolite under Douglas fir tree site 2 hole 2 replicate 1 | place: USA:California | collected 2015-04-18
TGTTGCTGATTTTCAACACGGTGCAGATCGTCAACTTCGCGCAAGGCCAATTGCTGATGCTCGGCGCCTTCATCGGCATTAGCTGCGCGGTGACCCATGAATTGCCCGTAACGATGGCGTGGGCCATCACCATGGTGGCGATGGCATTGGTCGGCATCGTTTTCATGGTGCTGGTCTATTTTCCATTGCGCGGGCGCCCGGCATTTCTGGTTATCCTGACGACGATCTCGATGGGCATCGTACTGGAAAATCTCGCGCTGATCGTGTGGGGACCGTTGCCGGTGTCGCTGCCCTCCCCGGTCCGCGGCCCACCCTTTCGTTTCGCCGGCGTCGTCGTCTCGATGCATCAGATCTTCATCTTCGCGACACTCGCCGTGATCCTGCTGCTGCAGTATTTCTTCCTCACCAAAACCCGGTTCGGAATCCTGATGCAGGCGACCGCGCAGGATCTGCACACCGCGCGGCTGGTCGGCATTCCCGTCAACCGCACCATTGCGGTCGCGTTCGCCTTCGGGGCTGTGCTGTCGGGGATCGCCGGGCTGCTGGTGGCGCCGATCTTCCTGGCTGAGCCGACCATGGGCGGCAGTCTCGGTCTCAAGGGATTCGTTGTCAGCGTGATCGGCGGTTTTGGCAATCTGCCGGGCGCGGTGATCGGCGGACTGTTTCTTGGGTTAATCGAGACCTTCGGCGCGCGATACATCTCCTCCAATTTTCGCGACGCTTACGCCTTCATTGTCATGATCGCCGTTCTTGTCGCCTGGCCGCGCGGCCTGTTCGGCGAGAAGAGCAGCGAGAAGGTATGAGATGAGGAGCTGGCCCATGCTCGCGCTCGGCGCCGCCGTCGCCTTGGCGGTGCCGGTCGCCGCCCATGACGGCTACATCATCCAGTTGCTGAACATTGCCATTCTCAACGCCATTGTCGTGCTCGGCCTGAATTTTGTGACCGGCTGGGCCGGCCAGATCAATTTCGGACAGGCCGCGTTCTATGGACTTGGCGCATACACCACGGCAATCACAACCAAGGCCGGCCTGCCCTGGATCGCGGCACCATTCCTCTCCGTCATCGTCGTGGTTGTCGCCAGCCTCATGCTCGGTCTGCCGACCATGCGCCTGCGCACCTACTATCTGGCAATGACCACCATCGGCTTCGGCGAAATTGTCAGGCTGATGATCGTGCACTGGGAGCCGGTGACCGGCGGCACCTCCGGTCTGCGTGCGATTCCCGGTGTCAGCGTATTCGGGTTTGGACCGCAGGGACAGATGCAGCATTACTATCTGTTGATCGCAACGCTGGGGCTCGCCATTTTGATCGCGTCGCGGATTCGCCATTCGGTTCTCGGCCGCGCGATGATCGCAACCAGGGACAGCGAGATCGCGGCGGAGCAAAGCGGCGTCGATACCACCCGCACCAAGCTGTTCGCCTTCATGATCGGCGCGGTCTATGCCGGGCTTGCGGGATGCCTTTACGCATCCTCGATCCGTTTCATCAGTCCCGACAGTTTTTCCGGCACCCAGGCGATCCTGCTGATGACCATGCTGATCGTCGGTGGCATGGGCTCTATCGCCGGCTGCGTGGCCGGCGCGGTGGCCCTGACAATTCTGCCCGAGGCATTACGGTTCCTCGGTCAATGGTATCTCGTGCTCTATGGCCTCGGCGTGATCGCCGTGATCGTCATGGCGCCGGGAGGTCTGGCCTCGCTCGCATCGCTCTCACGGCTACGCCGGGCGAACGCAGGTTGACCTCGGAACCCATCATTGCGGTGCGAGGCGTGACGCGGCGATTTGGCGGCCTCGTCGCGCTCGATAACATCGACCTCGACGTGCCGCGAGGCATTGTGCAGGCCGTCATCGGCCCCAATGGCTCAGGGAAAACCACGCTGCTCAACGCCCTGAGCGGCGCCTCGCACGCCGATGCCGGTTCAATTCGCATTGGCGGCAATGAGATCTTTGGCCTCAAGCCACACCGCATCGCGCGGCTCGGCCTGGCCCGAACATTCCAGACCATCAGGATTTTTGAGAATCTGAACGTCATCGAGAACGTCAAAGTCGCCGCGGCCTGCCATACGCCGACGTCGCTTTTCAATATTGTCATGTCGAATGCACGGCAAAAGCAAAGCGAAGCCGAGATCAGCAGTAACTCGCGCGAGGCGCTGGAGATTGTCGGCCTCGCCGGCCGGGCGAACGATCACGCCAAACAACTCCCCTACGCGCAGCAGCGCTTGCTGGAGATCGCACGCGCGCTGGCGTCGAAGCCGAATGTGCTGCTGCTCGACGAGCCGGCCGCCGGCATGAACATGACCGAAAGCATGACGCTGCTCGATACGATCGCCAGGCTCAAGAGCAGCGGCATCACGATCCTGCTGGTCGAGCATAATGTCCGGCTGGTGATGGGCATCAGCGACCGTGTCACGGTGCTCGACTTCGGCAAGAAGATCGCGGAAGGCGCGCCTTCGGAAGTTCAGCGCGATCCACTGGTGATCGAAGCCTATCTCGGCAGGAGGCACCGGCATGCTTAAGATCGACAACTTGAGGGTATCCTATGGTCACATCGAGGTATTGAAGGGCATTTCGTTCAGCGTCGAAATGGGGGAGATCGTCGCGTTGATCGGCGGCAACGGCGCCGGCAAGACCACCACGCTCAGCACGATCTCCGGGCTGGTTCGCCCGACCTCAGGCACCATCACCTGGAAGGGCGAGCACATCCAAACCGCCGCGGTCGAAGCCATCGTCGGTTCAGGCCTCGCCCACTGCCCCGAAGGCCGGCGTATTTTTCCAGGGTTGACCGTGCTGGAAAATCTCGTCACCGGTACCGCCTCGCGTTCTTACAGGAAGCGCGAAGTCGATGAAGATCTCGCGCTGGTGTTCGATCTGTTCCCGCGCCTCGAGGAGCGGCTCAAGCAAGGCGGCTGGTCGCTATCCGGCGGCGAGCAGCAGATGCTGGCCATCGGCCGCGCCTTGATGAGCCATCCGAGCCTGTTGATGCTGGACGAACCCTCACTTGGTCTCGCACCGATCGTCATCGAGCAGGTGTTCGACCGGATCCTCGAACTCAACAAGCGGACCGGGCTCGGGGTGCTGCTGGTCGAGCAGAATTCAGCCATGGCCCTGGAAATCGCCAGCCGCGCATTCGTGCTGGAAGCCGGGATGATTACCTTGTCCGGACCCTCGGCGATCCTGGCCGACGATCCGCGGATCCGCGAGGCCTATCTCGGCCACTGAATCAACGACAGCGTTCGCGGCGTTCCAACAGGGATTGGATGCGCCCACGGCCCCGGACGAGTCGTCCCGGTTCGCGTCCTCGCTCAGGTTCCGACGCGAAGGGCTGCACGTTGCTTGCGAAGCCAGGCAATGACGGAGAGCGCTGTAATGCGACCGGTCTTTGGATTTTCCGACGGGATATTCTCGATCGACATGGAAAAGCGTGCGGAGTCGGATTCCACGTCAACACGATGCATGTTGCGCGTGACCGTCGGATCGGCCCAGATTTCCAGTCTCGTCCGATCAGGACCAATGCCTGCGAGCGACAGCGCGACGGCAACATTCAGATTTGCGGGAAATCCTTTCGCGGCCTGGCGCGCCGTACCCTCGAATATCCTGAGCGGTTCGGTAATTCTTTCGATGTCGATGTTGTTTTCGACGATATAGGGAGCGCCGGCGAGCCCCACGACCGGCTTTCGCGTCACCATCCTGACCGAATGGATGTTCCCGACCGCTGCCGCGGTTACGGCGTCGAGGCCGATCAGCGCGCCGGTCGGCACCACGATTTGACCGCCGTTTTGTTTCGCAAGCTCAATAAGGTCCTCGTTGTCGAGAAGCGCACCTGCGCTCAGAACCACCGCGGTCTTTCCGCTTGCCACGAAGGGGGCAACGATCGATCTGACGAGCCTGCTCGGTGCGCACTCAATGACGATATCGGCGACACCGGAAAGCTGTTCGATCGGCAAGATCGCCGGCGCTCCCGTCAGTCTGGAAAGCCAGCCTTTGTGCTTCTCGGGATTTTGCGCCGACACCGCGACGAGAACCAATCCGTCGATGCCGCGATCCAGCGCCTCCGCTACCTTGGTCCCGATCGGTCCCAGCCCGGCAACCGCAACGCGCAAATCAGCTCGTGAGCTTTTCAATACTTCTGCCATTGGCTCGCCACTCGATGTTCAATAAACACCATATTGGTCGTACGGCGTGCGACAAGCCTTGTCGCACGGTGCCGCACGAAGCCCGTTTGTTCACGTTCTGGCTTGGCTAACTACTTGAAAAGCTTGGTCGGCGCACCGGGGCTCGAACCTGGGACCCGATGATTAAGAGTCCTGACGATCATCAGGTCTATCAACGGCATACGGGCAAACCGGAGCGATATAGCTCCTTTGATAACGTTGCGGTCTTTGCCGGCAGTGCAAACCAGATTTTGAAGCTTTCACCACCAAATCAAGCCGCCATCGCCTTCTTTGCTGCCTGAGCAAGAAAGCCAGAGCGCGTAAACCCTTCTTTCTCCGCGTACCGATCGATCTCGGCAAGCACGTCTGCAGGCAAAGTGACGTTGACTCGAACGCTCTTAACCTCGGCGGCTGGCGCTTCAATTAGAACTGCGACACCGTCTTTGTTTTCGGCGATAGCCATAATCTCTTCAAGGGAAGAGGGCTCGGGAACAGCCTCACCGTCCTGTGCCAACCCTTCAAGATGAAAGGCCAAAGCCTCAGCTGCCATAGCGCGAGCTTCATCCAAGGTGCTGCCCGCGGTGATAACGCCTGGAATATCTGGAAACGAAACGCCATAATCGCTGGCGGCGTCCTTATGGATGAGGGCGATGTAGTGTCGCATTTGGGATTCTCCCGAGCCTCATTGGCTCCATTTCATATTTTACATTCATTCAGCTTCAGGCTGGCTTGCTTCTCAATGCTCCTAAGTGTCCTGATTGGCACATCTTTATTGGGATGCGGGACCGTCACGCGCCCCCGGCTTGGCTGGATGCTTGAATTGGACGTGGCTACCCTTCTGGGCGACCTGCTCCCGACCCACTCATCGAGGCATTCTGGCGCCAACGTCGATTGTCCGCGATCGGCACCCTCAACGAAGCGCTTCATGAATTGCCCCCCGGCAAACCGTCCAGCGAATCATGGCAGACCGCTCGTTTTCACGCAGCCAGGGTCATGAACTGACCTAACGCATCATTCGCGGAGAGTCCGTTTAGCCCCCAACAGCGAGCGGATATGTGTTGGTCGGGAAGGGATGTCAGTTGTACAGGCTAGAATCGTGATTCAATCGGTATCGCGCACGAGACGGGCAACCGAGATACCTAAGCGAACTGTCCAACGATCGCCACGAACGCCGGCGAGTGTGGGCGGGCGCAACAACCGGACCACCATGTCCTCTAGCTCCAACACCAGTATCGCCAAGAAAGCTCGCACAAAGGCCGAGGCGGATTTTGCCACTTGGCTAATGATGGCCAAGCTCGGTGGTTTCGATGACCTTCCGTCAAACGCACAGAGCTTTCTGACTAACTATCGAACCCGACTCGAGACGATGAGCGAGGCCGAGTCCACGGCTCTGGCCGTTCGCGAGGTCTACAGCGCTTATTACAGCGAAATGGGAGGCGTGGGCGCGGCGCCGGAACCAAAAGCTCGCACACCAACGACGGAGGGCAAAGTCGCGCGGTTCCAGAGACGGCCTAAACCTCAACCCGGTCTATCGGCCGCGCGCCCTTCGACGAGGCCAATGGTCCGAAAATCCCTCCCGGCACTGCTGATTTTCGCGGGCATGGTGGCTCTGATTGTCACATATAGATTTCTGACGCAGTAACACATCAACGCCCGCGGATTGTATGCGGGGACGAAGTGCTGCTCACATCTACAAAAACGCGATGTCCGCGCGACGTCCGTTTTTCCCGCCGACGCGGTTCTCGCTCCCGACTAAAATATCGAAAACAACCCCATGCAAAGTAGCATGGTGGTCGCGGCCTGGATGCTTTGAGCGATCTGCGCGAAAACATTTTGACACGTCGGGCAAATCAGCGGCACTATTCCATCATCGCGCCATTTGTAAAACGCCGCGCCTATCGTCATGGCGACCTGGAATTTTTGGCCCGGCGACGGAGATATGGCAGCCCCAGCACATACAGTCCGGGCGCGTCAACGACGCCGCGATCGTGCTTCAGCTCTCCCTTGCGGTCGAAGACCCCCGCATCCAGCCAGGAATAGTCCGGGCGGAAGCCGGTCGCCCATACCACCGTGCGAACGTCACGCCCAGCGCGAGTCCGAGCGGCGGTGACTAGCCGACGAGATATGGTCCCTTTTTCATAAGAGAACATTGCTAATTCTATTGTAATATCAAACACTTATATGATTGTCCGCAAAAATGCGGACTGTTAACACGGCGTAACGTCGGCGGTATCCTATTACGTTCCTTGGCACACTGGGGGTCGGGAGTGACTGTCAGCTAGATGTTGACATGTGTAAGCCGTTTGTTTACGGTCGTGTACACACATGCCGGCATGATCAAAAGCTTTAAGCACAAGGGTCTTGCCGAGCTTTTCGAAAAGGCGGCGACGGCCAAGATCGACGCCAAAATGCACAAGCGCATTCGCATTCGGCTTGATGTTCTCGACAGCGCGACGACGCCGGAGGATATGGACCGGTCCGGATATGATTTCCATCCGTTGCGTGGCTTGCCGAAACGTTATTCGGTGCATGTCAACGGCCCGTGGTGCCTGACCTTCGAGTTTGAGGGAACAGATGCCTATCGTGTCGACTTTGAACAGTATCACTAAGGAGTGCCAGTCATGACCGAATATAAGGCCATCCGTGACAAGAACCGCGCGCCTTCTCATCCCGGCGCCGCGATCGATGACATCCTCCTTGACGTAAGAGTGCCTAAAACGAAGATCGCGGGTCAGCTTGGTATTTCCCGTCAGCACTTGCACGATATTCTGTCCGGCAACAAGCCGCTGTCGGCTTCGGTTGCGGTTAAGGTCGCGGCACTATTTGGCGGAAGCGCTGAGTCCTGGTTGCGGATGCAAGCGACTTATGATGCTTGGCACGCGGTTCGGGAAGTCGATGTTTCGAAAATCAAGCGCCTCGAAGTCGCCTGAAAAAAACGAAACGGCCGCCCGCTCTCGCTGAGCCAAGGCGGCCGTTGACTGTCAACGTGTCATTTCGCCTTCGGCACAATGCCACTCTCGGTCGTGCAGGATCGGCGGGCGCGTGGCAAGTTCAAGGAATGGCGCGACGGCATGGCCGCCAATCCTCGCAAGGCTGACTATGCGTGGACCGTCTTGGCAAGGGTGATTTCGGTTGCCAAGGACCGCGGATTGATCGCCGTCAACGTTTGCGAACGCGGCGGCTGTCTTTACGAAGCCGATCGCGCCGAAATCATTTGGCTACCCGAACACATTGCGGCGTTCTGTTCGGCGGCATCGCCAGAACTGCAGTTTGCATTGCTGCTCGCACTTTGGACCGGCCAGCGTCAGGGGACGTTGATCGACATCGCTTGGTCTCAGTACGACGGCACGCACATGCGGTTGCAGCCGAACAAGCAACGCCGCACGCTGACAGTCGGCCGGCCGATCGATGTGAGCGACTGCATCACGATGCCTGTCCCGGCGTCGCGGCAAGTCAGCGGGGTTCTCGTTTTGGAGGGCTGAAGCCCAGCGAAAACCGTTTGAAAAACCGCTTTGCGTCGAATAATCTACACTCGGCAACCATTGTGGTTACCTCTCGCTTGATGAGGCTAACTTCGAGGCCCCCTTTCGTCGCTGCTGGAATGTTTGCACAGGATATGAGAATTCCTTGGGCCCATATTCTCTCTGAGGCCTGAAACCTTGCAAAGTGTAAGAGTCTGAAAACCACGCGTTCTCGTTATCCACCTGCCGGACTTGCCCAACAGACGAAGGCTCGAATTCAATCGATTGCACAGATGCTGGCGGCTTAGAAACGTTATTGCGAACATCTTTAGGAACAGCGGACGTGGCTCTTGATGGCTGCGGGAGCACACTTTCGGTTGCTTGTATAGTAGGATGCGATGTCAATGGAGAAATCGCTACAGCGTCCTGGACGGGTAATACCCTGATAACTAACGTAATACAAAAGACTATCACCGCGATGGCTAGCGCAGTGCTAACGAAGAACGGATAGAAATACTTCGATCTGCCAATAGGAGGTTGTTCAGACTCAAGTTTGACGAGCTGCGACCTCTCGCGACGTGGATGCAAAGGAACAATTTCGCCCATGGGGCTTCCGACTTCTCTTAATGCGCGGGCAAACACATGTCTTGCTTCGGCTGCCAATTTGGCTTCGTCGCCAGCAATTTCCGACATCAGTTCGCTATCAGGCAGAACTAGTATATCATCAACAACTGTGTCGGTGATTCTACTAAGTATCGCAGACGCCACATCGCGCGTCGTATCATCGCCGCCTGCGGACGCGAGCCTTACTCTTGGAAGGCGCTTCTCAGTCCTAGCAAGGGGCTGCCGAGGGATGATTGCCAACATAACAGACCTACTTCAGCTTTCTTCTTGAGTTCATATCAATCCATGCCTTCTCAAGTCGACGAAGGACTTTTCTACGCAGACTAGCGTACTCCACAGCACCGAGCGCCAGTCCCAATTCTTCGCCATGCCGCCCCTCCATCATACCAACGAGCATGCGCTGGGCGTCTGGAATATCTTCAAAGTATCTAAGAACGTCTTTGATTACTTCTTTAAGCAAAATTTGGTCGTCCGGTTTCTTTAGAATATCTTCCCAATACAAAATAGGGGAAGGGTCCTCATAGAGTCGTTTTCTGAAAGAGGTTTCACGTTTCTTATCCCGATAGGCGTCGCGCATCAGAAACTTCATGGATAAGATAAGATAGTCCCGCAATTCTAAATTGCGGGGACAGCGTCGTTTGCCGTTTGCGGTCCTGACAATAACCTCGTGCAAAAGCTCGTCCGGATCATAATACCTGCGGTCTCGCGAAATTGCATAAGCTATTCGCTGCACTTCTGCCCAGCCTTCCTGGGAGAGCCGATGGCAAGCTTCCACGAATTCCTTACGCGTGAGATATGGCACTCTTCTCTCCCCTGACCATAGAAACGCACGCCAAGTACCATTTTGGACAACTGCTCTAAATTTTTTTCTGCATCCTAATTGCCCCCCTTGATTCCATTTTGATTCTTCTGCGCGCGAGAAAATTCTGAAGGATCAATTCTCTTGTCGACGATCAATTCTCCCACAAGAAACAGACGAACCAACCGCTCCTCCGAAACATTGCAGGCTCTTCTTGAGCCGCCACCAGCTAAATGCCGTCGTCGACATCAGGTATTCTAGTGAAGAGCCCGCGTTTCATACCGCGCGGCCTTTAAAGAAAGGCGCGAGCAGAGTCCGCTGACGGCCTGAAGCTGGGAACGGACTTGCAGGCCCGAATAACTATAGGTCTAGCTGGGGCACCCAAGGTTCAACCGACGTGCGAACTCGCGCTGAGGCTTAGCGCGCTCAAACAGTAGCGCTCGATCCACCAAGCGAACCAGCTGTTCCTTGCCCGGCGAGCGGGCAAGAGCTGCTCAAAGTACATCGAGCGTCGGACTCCTAAAGAATTCTATCAAAAGCATCTCGTCGTTACCGAGCTCGTGTCTGAAATGCATCGGCTCGAACGTTTGATAGTTGGGCGCGCCTGATGTCGCCTTTCCATCAAAGGAGATAGTTCGATGACTCTCGTTATCGATGAATCCGAGCAAGACGCTGTTGTCCCCGCAAAAGGTGCTTATAAACTGCGGTGCGTAATTGAGGCCTATACGGAGGGAGATACACGTCGCGCGCACGCGCGGGCGGTAGTGAAAGAAACCACACGCGGTATCCTTTACGTCATACCGATATATCTTAGGGAAGTTTCCGGTCCACATGTTCCTTGGACGACCCCACCTTCAGGAAGGCCGATCCTCACGCAAGAACCCATCAATACTTTTGATGATGCACAGTCTGTTCTCAGATGGTGGGCATCGAGAACTTTTGCCGAGGTCGCGTCCCCGCTGTGAATAGGAGAAACTTCGCCATGTCGACCCATCTCAGTCAACGTGAAAGAAAATCCGCCACCAAACAATTAATGTGTCAGCGCTCGAACACATGCGGTTGCATCACCCTAATTCGCCAGTTGGTTTACGAAGCAATAGAAGCCGAACGTACGCGAACGGCGGCCGCTGAAGCTGAAGTCTGGAGCGGCTGCTTTGGCGACAGCGCACCGGCCAACCAGAAGGCAAGACACGACCGAATTGTCAGGGTTGCTTCAGGTCGAGCGCTGCTTTGCTTTCTCAGAACGCCCCAGATGCGAACCGATCGCTAGGTGTTCCATGCGTGACCACAAACCAAAACAAGGCAAAGGCTTCTCGCATCCAATCAAGCCGGGGTCCGAAGGAGCTGTGATCACCTCCATTCCGATGACTGCAACTGACCCGCTCGCCTCTGCCGGAGCCGCCGCTAGCGCTACGCTGGCAAAGGCGAGTAAGGGGTTTGTCACCGAATTCGGCAAGGGCCTTGTTCGTGGCGCTAAGAAGGAGGGCGCGCGTGCTGGTGAGGATGCCGTCAAGTGGATGCGCCGAGCAGTCCTATATGGCGGGTCGGCTGCCGCAGGCGCGGAATTTGGCCTTCCCGTTCTGATTGCCAAATATCCAGCCATCTCGGAATGGCTCACGCGGATCGGCCACTTGCTTCTTGGGTAAAAAATGTGCAGCTCATCTCTCTCAATTTTATCCTGAAAATTCCGTACAGTAGCCAATTCGTCCAGCATCGCCTGAGACATATGCGATGAAATAAGCTTCATGGGTAGTTGCTCATGAATCCCCTCATTTTCAGATGGCCCCATAAACGCCAGCAAACGCCGGGATTTCGAGCAGCAGAGCCCCGAAGCGTTCGACCAGAGGCCGGAAGCGGGGCTCTGGCATCATGGGTATGCGATAAATTAGATGCATACTTCTTCATGGCTTACTGGCTTTACGCCGGATGGCGGGATAGACCGGAGAGAAGCAAATCTCACCGCCACGAGCACTCGGACAGTTGTTATCGAGGCCGTCGCTTCTTCGACGACGATTTAGTCCCGCGCCGGACTTTTGTTGGACGCTGTTGCGTTGGCACAATCGGAATATTCAACCTAGCTCCATCGCAGTATGCGTTTTTTCCAATTCGGACTGTCGCTAGCAACAGGAGTGCGCAGATCGGAACGAGAGCTCCTGCGGCAATACCAACATGGACCGCAACTGCTGCCGCAATCATCGAAACAATGGTTGTCTGTGACTTTGTGCCCGCGCCGTTGACCTTCTTCCTAAGATCCGCGTATCGTTGGTCGTCCGTGCAAAGCAAGATTTTGAACTCCCGCTTCATACGCCGCCAGTAGTCGGGCCGTGGGGCGACCCCCTTGCCGCGAGACTTACTGTAAGTGCGTTCCGACCGGCTTCTTCGATGGTCACTCCCTCAAGAATCTCTGCAACAGATGGAGGCGATCTGGTAGTAGGGGCAGAGCCGCCATGCTGGGAAAGATGTTTGATGACCTCAAACTCGAAAATGGCCAACAGTTCGGCTTCTGAGAATTTATGTGAGATATTCATCTTAGCACCTTTCAACCCGCGCGAGCATATGAGTCAACACTGCAATTTGTCTAGCGCGACATTGAAATGAGCTCTCCGCATTAGACCTTACAGAGGGACATTCCGTGTCCAGATACCAAGGGTCCGACAAAAACTTGAATGGGTGGCCGCTTATCTAAACGAGACGATTGATGCACTTCATCTGCCTCCCGAACTCAAGACGGCGCTAGTGCCTCGAAGCGATTGAGAGAGTGTCCCCGCGTATTGAAGAGAATAGACAATGACAGCAGTGCGGCCACTCAAGGTGCTCCGTATTCCTATCCCTAAGGACCGGCTCCGCGCCCTATCCCCGGATGAGCGCGTGCTCTTCCTTCTCCTTGGCTACGTTTCAAATCAAATAGCGATGCTGCAAAAGCTTGTTATCTTTTCCTTGAACGCGGTGCAGAACAGCGAAGTCGACCAGCATACGACCGGCGTTCAAAGCCAAATGATCGTTCGAATGTTGGTCGGCGCGGTAAACGAAGGTTGGCGATTAGTTGAGAGACGGTTCATAGCCAACCCGACGGGAAAGGAGTATTCGCCTCTCTTGGACGCGAGTGGTCAAGCTTCCCTGCTCGCCCTTAAACGTCAGTTCGGAAGTTCCAATCTGTTGACGACCATTAGAAATAACTACGCATTTCATCACCCGAAGAGCGATGAGCTCGAAGAGGCATTTCGACTAGCGGCTGACGATACAGGCCTCGACGACGCTTGGTGCTTCTATTTTTCTCAACACGGCTTCAACACGATGTTTTTTCTGTCTGACGTGATTATCATCCAGGGAATCTTCAAGTCTGCCGGCATTGAAGATTTTATTGAGGGACAACAGAAGCTCATCAAAGAAGTAACCGATGCGGCGAACCATCTCTTGGAATTTTCAAAATCGTTTACGAAAGCAATTTGGCTTAAGCACTTTGGGAGTGAAATCTTGTGCGACAAGGTTTTCGACGTTGCCAATGCGCCGATCATAGGCGATGTTTCAATTCCATTTTTCGTAACTCTGCCTGAGGCGCCCCCATTTGGTCCCGACATCGGGATCTAAGTGCTCAAGCGAAAGGCCCGGCTCTAACCGCCGGGCCTTTCTTTCCTTTCCTATGTCAATGCATTAGGGCATGGACGATGATTGTTACCGCTAATGCGATGTCCGTCATGTCCAGTTCAAATTCAAAACTGGCCTTCACCATGTTTCTCCTTTCGATCAACCGGACTTGCGGCGCCGCAAGTCCGGTTGATCGGAAGGTGACGTCACCTCGCTTGTTGCAGGTGCCACGCTGCGATTACGGCGAAGCCTGTTTTCGGGGGCGGACCGGAGCAGCCTCTCGGATGCTCGCCCAGGTTTAACGCCACTGAGGGCGGCACTTTTTCGCCTGTGCTCATGGGCGGCTCCAATCGGAACGCTGCAACTTACCACAGTTCGGGCATCACATGAAATCGTGACGTGTCAATCCTTCCGAGGCAGCGATCGTATCGTGTCGGTCTCCCGATCAGGGATGCCGATCTGGTCACAGACCCGCCGGGTATCCACCAAGTCACGGTCACTTAACTTGGATCACTCTGAGAGCGGCCGGCGAGCGAGGCGGTCGCGACCAAAGGCAAGAAGCCCCGCAAGGCCTCTGCCGGTCAGAAGGAAATGCTGCTGCCAATCGAAGGGAAAAAGCCCGCAGCGAAAAAGGCGGCAAAGCCTGTGCCGGCCACGGGACGAAAAAAAGCTGGGTAATTTGGCGGTGCCAAATCGGTGCCACGGCGAAAAGCGCCTAAGCCCAAACTGTCCCTAAGTGCTTGAAAAGCTTGGTGGGCGCACCAGGGCTCGAACCTGGGACCCGATGATTAAGAGTCATCCGCAAGCTACTTTGGTTCAACGCGCATTCCGACATGTTCACGTTTCGAGCAGCACTGAGATCACTATGGAATTTTCCTTTGTCGGAATACAGGGATGCCGTGAAGCGGCGATCGGATCGAGCCGCACATTCGGGGGTTGTCGGGAGAGCGCTACCGCTTTTCCCCACACCATCCAAATCTGCGATATCTTCTCCGAGCGTTGGCTTAAGCCTCAATATCTTGTCGAAGGCTAGTTCGGCCGTTTTGCCCTCCCTGGTACGCCTTACAGGCGCATGTGTTCGTCGATCCGTGCGGCAGAGCCGGCATCGACCGGCCCAGCATCCACCACTTCGCCGCGCTTGAACACCGCAAATCGATCCGCAAGGCCAAGCACGAACGGCAGATGCTGCTCCACCACCAGCATCGCGGTGCCGCGCTCGCGCCGCGTCGTGGCCAGCACGTCGGCGAGCCGGTCAACGATGGATGGCTGCAGGCCTTCAGTCACCTCATCCATGAGAAACAGACGCGGCTCGGCGATCAGCCCCCGCGCCACGATCAGCATTTTCTGTTCGCCGCCCGACAGCGTGCCGGCTCGCTGGGACAGTCGCGCGGTCAGGACCGGAAACCATCCGCTGACATCGGCCAGCCGAGCCTCGAAGCTGCGATCATCGGCAAGCCCGAGCCGAAGGTTGTCGCGCACGCTGAGATCCTGGAACAGCGCCTGTTCCTGCGGGGCATAGGCAAGCCCAAGCGCGCGCTTGCGATGCGGAGGAAACCTGGTGACATCGCGGCCGTCGATGCGCACGGCGCCGTCCCACA
>WNFC01010091.1_pt1 | contig 14217 bp, 14 predicted proteins | sample 5400541 | NCBI WGS metagenome assembly WNFC01 (sample SAMN13153342, study PRJNA577476) | soil metagenome | isolation source: 120 cm saprolite under Douglas fir tree site 2 hole 2 replicate 1 | place: USA:California | collected 2015-04-18
CGACCTCTTCGATGTAGAGCTCGAAGATGTTGCGCCGGCGGAACTCGCTCTTGGCCCGCTCGCGCCGCCGCAGGAACACGCCGAGCCGGCGCCCGCATTCCTGGAGCGCGAGCTTGATCTCTTTCCGGATCTCGTCGTAGTCGGCGATCGCTTCCTTGGACTCGCTGGTGAACGGCACCCACACGGACGCCATGTGGACGAAGATCACCATGGGACCAGCCGGCAGCGCGCCGCGCGACTGGGCGACGCCGTAGTTCTTCCAGGCCGTCTCGAGCGCGGCCTTGAACGTCGCGCAGGCCGACTGCTGGTAGAGCAGCGGCACGCGGTTGGCGTAGCGGATGACGCGCGCCAGCTCGCTGTCGTCATCCCGCTGCTCCCCCTCGGCCAGCGGGACCACGGGCGCTTCTGGAACGGCGGCCGCCGCAGCGGTTTGCGCGGGCCCGTTGCCGAAGGCCAGCCCCGCCTCGATGGCGAACGGGTTGCCCCGGTAGACCGACGGCGGCCGCGTCACCGCCGTGTAGAACTCGCCCTTGATCTGCTTGTAGAGGCCGTGGAGGATCGCCTTCTCGCCGATGGGCGAGATGCAGCTCGACGGCGGCGCCATGATCTTGGTCGCCTGGATCGCCTTGTAGAGCGCCTCGGCCTCGGTGCCGTGGATGTTCCGCGGCCGCGCGTTCGGCGAGAGCTTCGCCGTCTTGCAGATCTCTTGCGCCAGGGCCGGCGAGACACGGCTGAAGTCGCCCGAGAGGAACCCGGAGAGCCAGTGGCTCCGGGTGTCGTGCAGCATTCGGAGCAGGATGCCGAACTCGATGCCGTAGGGATGCGGCTTGATCTCCTTGGGCTGGGGCGGCAGCTCGTCGATCGTCCGCGGATACTCCCGCGTCTCGCCGTCCGGCGCGTGATAGACGAGCTTCACGTGCGGATTCGCGATGGCCACCTGCTCGAGAAACTCGTCCACAGAGCCGCGGCCTTTCTGGTAGCGTCCCTCGATCTCGAGGGTCACCTGGGTGCCGCGCTGATGCTCCCAGTCGACCTTTTTGCTCTCGAAGATCCTGGGCTCGTTCTTCTTGGTGTCGATCTGGACTTCGAAGTAGTGGGCGGCGGCCCGCGCCCCGGTGCGCGAGGTGATCTGCACCGGCTTGCCGGTCGTCAGCTGGGCGTACATGCCCGCCGCGGAAATGCCGATCCCCTGCTGCCCACGGCTCATCCGCAGCCGATGGAACTTCGATCCGTAGAGGAGCTTGGCGAAGATCGGCGGAATCTGCTGCCGGACGATGCCGGGGCCGTTGTCGGTGACGATGACCCGGAAGCGGGTCGCCTGGCTGGGAGGTGGCGGCTCCGTCCCGTTGATCGGCGCGATCTCCAGGGTGATGGCGACGTCGGGCAGGATGCCCGCTTCCTCGGCCGCGTCGAGCGCGTTGTCCACGGCTTCCTTGACGCAGGTCAGGAGCGCCTTTCTCGGATTGTCGAAGCCGAGCAGGTGGCGGTTCTTGGTGAAAAACTCGGACACCGAGATGTCCCGTTGGCGGGCGCCCATCTCCGCGGCAGAAACGGCGGCCTTCGGGTCGGCGGTCGGCACCTTGGCGAGTACGGTGGCCATCTCCCCTCCTTGATACCAAACCCACCCTCGCCGGGCCAATTTTTAGTTATCCACCACTCGGGACAACGTGCCGGATTGGCCTTCGGAGATTGTCCGTGGCAGAATCCTCGCGTGAGCAGCCTCAATCTCACGGGAAAGCACTTCTAAGCAGCGATGACGTCGTTCGCTGAAGGGTTCCGTCGCGAAACCGTGGTCGCCATGGGCGCGGTCGAGCGAGCGTTCGAGCTGGCTCGGCGTGGCGTGGGCGCGAAGGACATCACCTCCAAAGGCGCGCGCGATGTGGTGACAGCGACGGATGTCGCCGTCGAGGATGCGGTGCGAGGCATCGTGCACGACGCCCTGGGCTTTCCGGTGATCGGCGAGGAGCGTGGAGGCACGGCTACCGCCGATGGCTCGCCCTACTGGCTCGTCGATCCCATCTGCGGGACGCGGAACTATGCATCCGGAATCCCGCTGTACTGCGTGAACCTGGCGCTCGTAGAGGGCGGCCACGTCACCGCCGCCGTCGTCGGCGATCCATCGACGGGCGAGATCGATGTCGCGGAGCGTGGCCGAGGCGCCTGGGCACTGAAAGACGGCGCCCGACGCCGGCTCATCACCAGCGACGAGAGCCGCACCATCGTCGTCGAAGACGGCCGGTCCAAGGGCGCTCGCCGCGAGCATGCCGCACAGTTCACGGCGGCGGCGATGCGAGCGGATCGATGGGATTTCCGGTCGCTGGGAACCACCGTGGCGCTCCCGTACCTGGCCGCGGGCCGGATCTCGGCCTACGTCGTCTTCCGGGTTTCGGCCATTCACGCGGGGGCGGGCAGCCTTCTCGTCACCGAAGCGGGGGGCACCCTGTCCGATATCGACGGCCGCGCCTGGACGATCCGCTCGGATTCGATCGTCGCCGGCGCCACTCCTGATCTCCACCAGGAGATGCTCGACCTCACAAAGTAAGGGGAGACTTCAGAACCTCGCGCTGATCTTCCCGATGACGAACGGGCCACTGTGGATGTCGATCCGGTTGTTGTTGCGGTCGCTGTACTTCTCTGCCTCGAAGTAGAACCGGTCGAAGGCGTAGCCGCCGGACACCTCGAACCCCACGTGCCTGAGATCGAAGCGGATGCCGCCCATGAGGCGCTTCTCGTAGTAGAAGAGCCGGTCGTTCGTGCGGGTACGGTTGGCGCGGAGATACCAGTCGTCGTCCCAGTCGAAGCCGGCATAGACACGCAACGGCCGGAACACCTCGTACATCACCTTCGCCTTCACCGTCCGCACCGGCGTGTAGCTCATCTGCAGAGTCAGCTTCTCGAACGGCTTCCACTCGAGGTACGTGAACGGAAATCCGACGACAAGGGTGAAATCGTCGTTAGGGGAATACAGGAAGTCGATCCCCGGCACCGGAAAGCCGCTGAAGTATTCCGAGTAGCTGGTGTAGTTCAGCGTGAAGATCCACGCGTTGCGCTCGCCCTGCGGGACACGGAGGAAGGCCGTGGCCCGGGCGGTCACCTCGTCGATGCTGTGGAACGGCCGGTTGCTCGACGAGCCGACTTCGACATTCAGGCCCGCGATCCAGCCATTCTCGAACTTGTGGCGGTAGGTCGGCCCGAACTTGATCTCCCAGAGGTCGCCGGGGAGCTGCACTAGCTCCCCCGGCAGGATGGCGGGGGTATCTCCGGTATCGAGGTCCTGGTACCGCACGCTCCCCGAGAAGGACAGCTCGTCGGTCGCGTTCTGCCAGATCGGGAAGGACAGGCCGACGCGCTCCTCGAATATCTTGAGCTCCGTGCCCTGCTGCCTCACCCGCTCATTGGGATAGTAGGTTTCGCGGACGTCGGCGCGAAGCTGGATCTCGCCGAGGGTGGGGGAGAGCCACTGCTCCTGCGCGACAGCCGTCGCCGGGACCAGGAGTGAGAGGATCGCTCCAAGGAGGAGCGTCAGCAGGCCGGTGACAGGTCTCACCTGGCCCCCTCTGCGCCAGCTCCCACTTCGATCTTCTGCTTGGTCGTCGGTGACGGTTGGCTCACCCGCTTGGATCTTCGCACGCAGTGTCCCGTCCGACCTCGAAGTGAGAGAGACTAGAGCAATAAGTGGACCAGCCTTTGCTGGATTGGTTTCGGGAAGAAACTACGCGGGAGGGCGGGATTTGCTCATGGGGCTGCAGGCGCTTCAGACCCGGCGCCGGTCTTGCCGTGGCGCGGTTGGCGCGCCCGACTCTGGCACGACGGTTGTACAGTAATCGCGCGTGAAGGCCGTGCGGGCGGCACTTTTCGTCTGCGGCGTCGGAGTCCTGGCCTACCTCATCGCTCGGGTCGGCACCGATACGCTCTTGACGGTCCTGAGCCGACTCAACTGGTGGCAGTGCGTCCTGATCTGCCTCCCGTACGGTCTGATCATGGCCGTCGATACGCTGGGCTGGCGCTATGCCTTTGCCGGCGAGCCGCCCCTCATCGCCAAGACGACCAGCACCATCGCCCAGACGCTCTTTCTCCTCCTCGGGCTCCTCCTGGTGGTCACCGTGGTGCCGGTGGACGCGCGGGTGAGGTCGGCGATGCTGGTCCTGCTCGCCGTCGAAGCGCTCCTGGTCGGCGGCTTTCTTGCGACACAGCTGACCGGCCTCGTGCGCAGGGTCGGCCGCCTGCTCGCCTGGAGCGGGCTCATCGCGGAGAGCTCCCATGCCGAGCGTCTCGATGCCAACCTTCGGCTCTTCTACCGCGAGCGGTGGCCGCGTTTCCTCCTGTCGATCGCCTGTCACCTGTGCGGTTGGATCCTCGGCGTGCTCGAGGTCATGGTCATGCTCTTCGTCCTGGCCATTCCCGCGGGCGCAGGCACGGCGGCCGTGATCGAGACGCTGGGCTCCGGCGTGCGCTTCGCGACGTTCCTCGTGCCCGGCGGTCTGGGGGTCCTCGAAGGAGCCTACACGGGCATCTTCGCCGTCCTCGGTCTCGGCGCGAGTGCGGGGCTCGCCTTCAGCCTCGTGCGGCGCGCCCGCCAAATCGTGTGGATCGGCGTGGGCCTGCTCGTGCTGGTCGCCGCGCGCGTACAGGCTACGTCCGCCGGGGAAGTCCCTCGGCGCGCGACTCGCTGACGAGCGGGACGCATGCCGCGATTGCCGCGGGCGCAACCTCCACCTCTGCCTCAGTCTGCCGTGCCTTGAGAAGTTCCAGGCTCTCTGGCAAGACCAGGAGCGGCAAGGCCCGGCGGCGCAGCGTGAGCTCGTCGGTCCGGCCGTTCGCGGTCACGCGCACGTGGCGCCCGTGGCAGAGGGCGACGCCGTTCCAGCGCCCGGGCAGTCGGAGGAGGAGCTTGAAGATGCGCGTCCACACGCCGAGCTTCGACCCGCCCGGGATCACGAAGATGTCGAAGAAGCCGTCGATGGGTGAGGCGGTCGGGGTCAGGCTGAGGAAGCCGCGGTAGGTCTCGACATTGGCCACGGTGACGACGGCCGCGTCTTCGGCGAGCACGGTCCCCTCCACCTCGACGCGAATGGCGGTCAACGGGGCCCTCACCAGGAAGCGCTCGCCCATCATGAAGTAGGCGAGGAGACGCATCGTCCGGGATCGGGGCTGCGCCCGCCCCTGCTCGACCGCCTCCTGGACCTCCGCCATGAGCCCATAGCTCCGGTGCGACAGGAAGATGTCGTTGCCGTTCGCCGTCCCAACGTCCACGCGGCGGATCTGCCCGCGCTCGAACAGCTCGATCACGTGACGGGTTTCGTCCCTGAAGCCGAACGCGCGCGCGAACATGTTGCCGAAGCCGCAGGGCACGGGCACGAATGGGATGGACAGCCTCACCGCGGCCGCCGCGGAGGCGCTGAGCGTGGCGTCGCCCCCCACCGCGATCAAGTGCGAGAAGGTGGGCTCGCAGGTCGCGGACCATTCCAGGAGACGGTCGAGATCGGCGAAGACCTGCACGCGCGCCTCGTGGCCGCGACGCGCGAGCGCCTTCCGGAGGCGCCCCGCAGTGGACTTCGCCCGCCCGTCGCCGGATCCCGGCGTCACCACGATCTGCACCGTGTAGGCCATGGCTACCTATCCGCGTTTCCTGCTGCGCTTGCGCGGAACCTTCTTCCCCTTCCCGCGGGCCTCCGATAGCGCGATCGCGATCGCCTGCTTGCGGCTCGTCACCTTGCCGCCCTTCCCGCCCTTGCCGCTCCGCAGTGTGCCGCGCTTCCGCCGGCGCATCGCGCTCGCCACGTCCTTGCTCGCGCTCGGGCTGTATTTCCGCTTGCCGGATTTCTTCTTTGCCATGCGGGATCTTCCTCCTGACCCTATACGTTCAATGCGCCGGACAAGCGAGGCAGGTCCATATCCTCGTTGGCCAAGGTCACGGGATCGACGGGGACGCGGCCGCGGATCAGGCTGGCGGCGGCTCTCAGCTCACCGTCCGGCTTGGGGTCCTCGGGGTCTCCTCCGCGATTGAGGCCGACGGCCGCGCGCACGATTCCATTCTTCATGTAGAAACCGAGGAACTTGCGGCCCTGCGGCCGGCCCCGGAAGACGAGGCGGTCCCAGTCCGCGGCAAACCCGACGTACTCGATCACGTGCTCGTACTGGTCCGACCAGAACGAATGGACGTACGCGTAGGGCTCGGCGTCACCCAGCATCGACCGGGCCGCCGCACGCCCCTGGTGCTGGCCGTTGTTCCAGTGCTCGACACGCAGGCGACCGAAGATCGGATGCAGGTGGTTGGCCACGTCGCCCGCTGCGTAGACATCCGGCAGCGAGGTGCGGCACCGCTCGTCCACGAGCACGCCGTTGTCGACAGCCGCGCCCGCTGCCGCCAGCAGCTCGCTGTTGGGCGCGATGCCGATGCCGGCGATCACCAGGCCGCACTCGAGCATCCGCCCCTTCTTGGTGCGCACCCGCTCGACCGTGCCCGCGCCTTCGAACGCGGCCACGGAATCCTCGAGGATCAGCTCCACACCCTTCTCGCGATGGATGTCGGCCAGCACGGCACCGACCTCCTTGCCGAGGACTCGAGCCAGTGGCACCGGATGACCCTCGACCGCGACCACCTCGACGCCAAGCTGGCGTAGCGACGCCGTCACCTCCGAGCCGATGAATCCGAGGCCGATCACCACGGCGTGGCTGCCGGGACGGGCGGCAGCGCGGATCCGGTCGCAGTCCTCGACCGTCCGAAGCTGGAAGATGCCCTGCAGATCCGCTCCGGGCGCGCTGAGACTCCGATTGCGCCCGCCCGTCGTCACCAGGAGGCGGTCATAGGGAATTCCCTCCCCGCCGTTCAACCTGACGATTTTGCGCTGCGGGTCGATGCCGGTGGCGCGACGCCCCAGCCTGAGGGTGATATCCCGCTCGGCGTACGTGCCCTCGGGGTGGACGAGCTGATCCGCGAATCGCTCCTCCCCGCGGAGATAGCCCTTCGACAACGGCGGACGATTGTACGGCAGGTGGGACTCCTCGCCGATGAGATGGATCTCACCGTCGAACCCCGCTTCCCTCAGGCTCGCTGCCGCGGTACCGCCTGACAGACTGGCCCCAACGATCACGATGCGCTCTCGCTTCATGCCTCAGTCCCCTTCGTGGCGGGGCCTGGCTCGTCGGCTAGTGCCGCTTGAAGTACTGGACGGCCCGCTCGTGTTTCCTGGCCGCCGCGAGCGTCGTGAAGGTGCCGAGATTCCTCCGCTTGCCGGTCTGCGGATTCTTCTTTCGTGAATACAGCCGGTATTGACCGGAGCCGAGCTTTCTGATCATTCAGCAGCCCGCTGGCAGCAGCCCGCTGGGAGCCCGCGTCGTCCGTCACAAGGCTCGGGCGTCACAAGACCCGGGTGTCGCGATTGGTGACGAGATGCACGATCAGGATGACGACCCCGACCAGGAACAGGATCCACGCGATTTGCGCCGCGACCGCCGCCACGCCGAAGAGGCCGAGGGCGCCGGCTACGAGCCCAACGAGTAGAAACATCAGCGCGTAGTAAAGCATGTGAGTATCCTCCCGCCCCATCCAATGGCAACTGCTGTGCCAACTCCTCCTACTGAGCCTAATCGGCTCGATAGGGAATCACGGGACGGTCAGGCCCCGCCCAGGGCCGGTAACCCTTACCGGTCGATCCGGTAAGCATGACCTCGAATGCGCCATCACGCGTGGCCGGAATCACTCACCTGAGGTGAGCAACTCCCTGACAGACACGTGGTGATCTCGGAAGAGGAGGCCCAGCATGATGAGCGCGGCCAAGAAATTCGCGCCGATGATGGCCCATGGCCGGAGCGTGTCGAGCAGCCACGAGGCCAGCACCGCCATGGCCGCGAGCGCGGCGACCTCGAAACAGCAGAAGAGCATGAACACGGCGAACAGTATGTGGCGATCCCTATCCGCGAGAGCGAACAGACCGGCGGACGCGACTCCGAAGGCCAGGAACACGATGCCATGGAGCACCGTGTACTTGAGCACCAGATCAGGCGTGATCCTCAAAGCGGCAGGATCTCGCAGCCCCTCGAAGAGCGCCGCGCCCAACAGCGCCGGCGTACGGAACGGCGTGCCTTCCGCCACGTCGTAGATGAAGAACCACACCGCGACCGCGATGGCGCCCGCCAGGCCGACCAGCATTCCTTCGTAGAGTATTCTCTCTCGACCCATCGCTCATTTTCCTCCTGAGAGTGCGTGGCAGCGGCAACCTGCAGCATCGCCAGAATGATTGGAGCAAGCACGGTGCCAAGGCGAGAATCCGGGATTCCTAGGCTGTCAAGAGCTCGCTGCGAGCCGTCTCCCCATCAGTCTTACTCAGGTCGGTACATTTGACCGAGTAGGGCCAAAGTCTCCCCTCGCTGGAAGCCCACAATGTGCCAAGCCTGGCAGGGATTTATCCGGGGCACCTGCTTGGCACGGGCCATGCCCCAGCCATGCTTCGTGCGGCTATTCCAGAACGAATATCGGCAGGAAGACCGGGGGGCCGTGCAGTTCGATCCTCTCATTGGCAAGCAGGGGTGGATCGTGCATGCGCGGGGCCCCGACACGGCGAGCGCCGCTCTCCCCCAGGAGCAGACGAGCCCGGCAGGCCTTGCGCCCTGGCAACTGCCGTGACCCTCCACGCCTGGCACGATGTTCTCCTGGGCGCGCGCATCGAGGATCACTTCGCCGCGGTCATCGAGATCCCGAAGGGCTCGAAGGTGAAATACGAGCTCGACAAGGAGACGGGGCTTTTGCGACTCGATCGTGTCCTGCACAGCGCCGTCCACTACCCGGCCAACTACGGCTTTCTGCCGCAGACGTACTGCCCGGACGGTGATGCGCTCGACGTCCTCGTGCTGGGCCAGGAGCCGGTGACGCCGCTCTGCATCCTGCGGGCCCGCGCCATCGGCGTCATGACCATGACCGACGACAAGGGCCGGGACGACAAGATCATCGCCATCCACCTCGACGACCCCGAATACGAGCACTACACGGATATCGCCGAGCTGCCGCCCCATCGCCTGAAGGAGCTGGAGCGCTTCTTCCTCGACTACAAGGTGCTCGAAAACAAGACGGTGAACGTCGAAGAGCTTCGCGGCCGTACGCACGCCGAGGAGACTGTGCGGGAGGCCGCGCGGCTCTATCGCGAGAAGATCAAGCGGTAGCGCCGCTCAGAGCTGCGGGAACAGCAACTCGAAAATGCCCCCGCTCGGATGCATCACCTTGAGGAAGAAGATGGCCAGGCAGGTAACCGCGAATAGCACGAGGGCTATGATGGCGACGTCGCGGCGCTCGTCCATGCCATGATCTCCTCTTGTGCCTCCCCCTTGGGAGGTTTGTACAGGCAGTCCTCGCATGCCCACTGGCCACTCCCGTGGATCCAGTGAAAGACCGAATAGCGGGTGCATCTCGGGCAGTACAAAAAATCGTGTTCCATGGCTCGCCTCCACGAGGCCTATGTTCCAGCCTCCTGTGAGAACGATGATGCAAGAGCCGTGCTGACGAGCCGCGCACGATCGAGGCCCTGATACAGAGAGATGTCTTCGACGCAGCGGATGAGGCGACGCGAATCCCCGGGTAGTTCCTACCGGAGTGGGAGTTCTGTTCCCTGGAGGCTCATAAGCCAGCGGCGGCCTGTGCGGCGCGGGCCTGGGCGTCCCAGACCGCTGTCCAGGTATCCCTCTGCTCCGGGCGCCACCCGAGATCTGACACGTTGCTCAAGGCGCGCAGGGCGACGTGCTCTCCCAGCTCCCGGTACGATTCGAATTGATCGTCGTCGAAGAACTGATCGGCCGTGGTCTCGTGGGGGAATTCCGGGTGCTCCTGCCGGTAGTTCTTCACCGGCTCGGAATCGTCGGCGCCCCCGACGAAGGATGACTTGAGCACGAGGAGATAGCCGGTGTCGGCGGGCTGCGCTATGGCGCCTCCGTCGAGCGTCTCCGGATAGTAGATCGTCCCGATGGCCCAGTGGCCGGCGCTCCGCTTCGTGACCGGATCGGGTCTCAGGCGATCGAGGTTGATCTCCACGCGGATGTTCTCGTCGATGTAGATCTGCCGCAGCGCTTCCGTCAGGGAACCGAATGCGGACTTCGGATCGGCCTCGGCATCACAGGCGATGATCACGGCGCACCGGCGCTTGAGGAGCGGGCAGATCCCCACGTTGTCTCCCGTGTGTCCGCCGTCCGACAAGTTGACGAGACGCCGGCTGGCGTCGGTGGACCCGATCATCTCGCGCAGGAGGTAGAACGGCCAGAACACGCCGCCTTCGTTGCGGTTGGCGCGGCGCCCGTCCCGGTACCGCGGGTTTTCCATCCACTGGCCGAGGCGCACGCCGAGCAGGGTGAGCGCGAATGACTGGGCCAGGAACGTTTGCGCCCCCGCCGCGGAGGATGCCGCCGCGCCCGAGATGGTCATGGCCCGTGCCAGCTTGGTCTCGCCGCTGCGATACCTGTCGGTTCTCATGTAGCCGGTCGACTCCGATCCACAAAAGAGCTTCGAGAACACGAAATAGTCCGACTTGCGGTCGCGGCGCGTCATGTCGCGGCTCGCCGTGAGGTTGAGCGCCGCCATGAGCAGATGGTAGGGAGCCGATGTGACGCATCCGTACCCGGGCTGCGCGGCCGCCTCGCGCCGCTGCCCGAGCAGCTCGGTCAGGGGCATCTCGCTATCGTCCCGCCTGCGCACCTCGACGCGCGCTCCGTCAGGCGGCGGCGCGAACGTCTGCAGGTATGCCTCCACCAGGCGGTCGCGATAGAAGTAGTGGAGCGAGATCTTGTTGAAGTCGAGAGCCACTCCGAGGAGCGCGAACAGGCCGAGCGCGGTAAGCCCGAGGGCCAGCGGCAACCTCACCGGGTGCGCGGCGGGAACGAGCTGGAGCATCCACACGCACAGGAGAATCACGCCGCCCACCACCAGAAGGGTGGCAATCGCGCTGAGGAGAGCGTGCCTCAGAGGCGGCGCGAGCCCACGAAGTCGCGCCAGGACGCCGGCCGCCTCACCCGGGGCCTTCTGCGTCGATCCGCTGGCCAGGAGTCGCGCGACGAGGACGCTCCCCAGCCAGGCGGCGGCGGTCCTGCCGCCGGGATTCCACAGGAGCAGCGTGACGATCACATACGGGAACATGACCACCACGAGCGAGATGACATTCAGATACGTGAACAGGCCGTGGGCGCCGGCGAAGCGAGACCGGTCGTCGCGGCCGATGCGGCTGGGAATCGACACCAGCGGATAGAACACGAAGCCCGTCAGCTGCCCGCCCACGTACACGCCGAGCGGCAGGGTCAGGAAGGCCAGACGCGAGTCGAGGCCACGGATCCACCACCACGACACGGCCACGGCGGTGGCGATGGTCACCCAGAAGATCGTCCACAGGGCAAGGTAGCCGCGGCTTTCCTCCTCCGACTGGCCCTCGCTGTCGAGCCATCCCGCGGGAATGACAAAGGCGACCAACCCGAGGCAGAGGCCGAGCGAGCTCGCGACGATTCCTGCGAGCACCGCGGAGAGGAACGGCCTGAATCCCGGAGGTCCGGCGTCGAACAACGCCTCGATGTACCCTCCCGGCGAATGGAGCAGCGGGGCGACATGGGTGACGAGATCCCCGACCATCAGCCCAACGATGGCAAGATAGAGGCCCGCCACGCTCACCAGGAACAGCAGCGCGACGAGGACGTGATAGAGCGTCGAGCCGAGCGTGTTCCCCACCGCGCGCAGCGTGTCCCGCGACAGGAGGGTGCGGCGCGCGATCAGGAAGTCGCCGTGGGTGCGCAGATGGCGGAGCTGGTCCCGGCCGTTGAAGCTTCTGAGGGCGGGCTGCTCGGCGGCGTTGGGGTTGAAGGGGAAGGAGGCCTCGTGCGTTGTGAAGTACGGCGCGTCGCCGGCGTCGAACGTGTAGGAGTCAGGCTCCGGCTTGGCCTTGCTCGGGTGGGAGAGGAGCGACGAGAGGCAGCTTCCGATGTATCCGCCGCCCGAGACCGTGCTGAGGTAGTCGACGTACGGGAGAATGCCGAGCCGCGCGAGCGCCTGGAGCACGCCAAGATTGAACGTCGCGGAGCGAATCCCGCCGCCCGACAGGGTGAGGCCGATGGGGCGGAGACGCTTCGACTCGGCGACCTGTCCGCCCATCCCCGCAAGCTTGCGGCGCTCCGCGAGGTAGGCGCGCTCGGCCGCGAGAACCGCGGGAAAGGCCTCGACGACTTGCCGCGCCGACCGCGCCCTCCGGGGAAGCCTGATCAGCGCCCAGATGATGGCGATGGGGATCACGACCAGGAGAAGCACCCATTTGACCGAGGAGGCAGCGCCACCGAGGGCCGCCGCCGCGGCTGCCGGTTGCCTCGGGTTCGCCAGCGTCTCGAGGATGCACAGGTTCTCGGCGACATCGAGCACTCCGGCGATGAGCGGGCAGCACAGGAGCACCGGCGCGAAGGTGTGCTGCTCGTAACGCAGGAGCCACATGAGCAGAAGGCCAAGGGAGCTCAGCCACACGCTGTAGCAGAGAATGAAGAGCCAATCGACGCGTATGCTCTCCCTGGCCGTCTCGAGCTTGGCAGCCAGTGCGCCGGCATCGGCCATGCCGGCCGTCGTGAGGCTCCAGGCGGCGAAAACCGCCGAGGCGTTGTCCGAAGTGAAGGCCAGCTCCAGGCACAGCAGGTCCTGAGGGCGGGACGGGGACAGGAACCATGTGTTGATGATCTGGCCGCCCCGGCAGGTGACGCGTGGCCCGCCGTGCCTGGCCAGCTCGTCGGTCAAGCCACCCAGGTACTTCCCCGTCCAGAACGTCCCGATCAACGCGAGAACAATAGCGGGAACGAGGAGCGCCATCCACCACCGCGTCACCTCGCCGCGGGGGTGTGATCCAAGCGACGCGCTTCGCATGAACGGGTCACCTCCGCGCCGGGATTCGGCAAGCGGCACGTTATGCGTGGGGAGTCGGCACTGTCAAGGCGATTGTGCCCCTACTGCGAGCGGTTGCGCTCGCCTCGAGGAAACGCGCTAGAATCCCCTCTATGAAGATCCGCATTGGAGTGGGGGCGGCCGGCGCGTCTTCGACCCCGGAGGCGCTGGCCGAGCTCGTGACGGCGATCGATGATCTCGGGTTCGACTCGCTGTGGCTCTCGGAGGTGCTGACCGGGCCCGTGCTCGATCCGATGGTGGGTCTCGCCTGGGCGGCGGCGAGCAATCCACGGGTGAAGCTCGGAACCACCATGCTCTTGCCGGGACGCAACGTGTTGCGCCTCGCCAAGCAGCTCGCGAGCCTGGACGTGCTGTGCAGAGGGCGGCTCCTGGTGACGCTGGTGCCCGGGCTCACCTATGCGCCGGAGCGCGAGGCCATCGGCGTCGAGCCCAAGCGCCGCGGCGCGATCATCGACGAGGCGCTGCCGCTCTTGCGGCGCCTGTGGGCGGGCGAGACGGTGAGCCACGAAGGCGTGGCAGGCACCTTCCACGACGTCAAGCTCTCGCCCCTGCCCGTCCAGCAGCCGCTCGAAGTCTGGCTGGGCGGCACGGTGCCCGCCGCGCTCGACCGCTGCGGGCGATTGTCGGACGGCTGGCTGCCGTCACTCTGCACGTCGGAAGAGGCGGCGGCGGGGCGCGTGGCAATCGATGAAGCGGCGGACAAGGCTGGGCGCTCGATCAGCCGCGAGCACTTCGGCATGAGCATCGGCTACGCGCGCGAGCCCATCGATCCCGCCACCGCGCGCACGATGGCCGCCCGCCGTCCACGCGCGCTCGAGTTGACGGCCGTGGGCTTGCCCGCCGTGCGCCAGCTCCTCGAGCGCTTCCTCGCGGTGGGCTTCTCCAAGTTCGTTTTGCGCCCGGTCATTCCGCCGAAGTCCTGGCGCGCCGAGCTCGAGGCCCTCTCCTCAGCGGTGGGCGACCTCCAGACCTGACGGATCTACCTCTATCTGCTCTCGTCGGCCGGAGCGCCCCAGCGTTCCTGGAAGACGATCTGTTCTAACGGCAGGCGCGTCGCCCACCCGTGCCGTTGGAGCTCCGGCTCATCGAGGAATTCCCGTGGATATCCGATGCAGAGATAGGCAACGGGAACTACGGTAGCCGGGATGCCGAGAATTGGCCGCAAGTCGTCGTAGTCGAGGATGCTGACCCAACCGACGCCCACGCCCTCGACCCTGGCCGCCAACCAAAGATTCTGGATGGCACAACACGTGCTGTACAGGTCCGTATCCACCACGGTATTGCGCCCGAGCACGTGGGGCCCGGAGCGGGTA
>WNFC01005238.1_pt1 | contig 14213 bp, 13 predicted proteins | sample 5400541 | NCBI WGS metagenome assembly WNFC01 (sample SAMN13153342, study PRJNA577476) | soil metagenome | isolation source: 120 cm saprolite under Douglas fir tree site 2 hole 2 replicate 1 | place: USA:California | collected 2015-04-18
CCTCCTGGTGCAGACGACCACCGATTCGCGCGCCGAGGCGGTGGAACTCGCCCGCGCCGCGGTGGAGGGCCGCCTCGCCGCGTGCGCCCAAGTCAGCGGACCGGTGGCGAGCACCTACTGGTGGGAGGGCGCGGTGGAGCGCGCCGAGGAATGGGTGCTGACCCTGAAGCTGCCGGCCAGCGGGTATCAGCCGCTGGCTGACTTCCTCGCCCGCAGCCACAGCTACGACGAGCCGGAGATCGTCGCGACGCCCATCGTCGCAGGCTCGGAGCCGTATCTCAGCTGGATCCAAGAGGAAACCCGCAGGCCCTGACCGCGGTCGGCCGTTGCGGGTGACAGCCCTCCAGGTGGATGCCTGCGCCGCTCGCGGTGCCGGGGCGGCCACGGACCCGTTTCGCGTGCCGTGTATCACCGGCCGTGCGCCGCTCTCCTAACTGATGAGAGCCCAAATAAACAAGGGCGTCTGGGTGGACACCGCGACCTCGGCGGCGACTATGCCGTCCGCGCCTTCCACCTGCTCGTAAAAATCCAGTAACCACTGGTCGTCAGGGGCTTCACCGTCGGCGGGGGCCGGTCAAGCCCCTGATGGTGAGCGGCCCTGGTCGTGTCCGGCTCGGAGCCGTATCTATGCTGGATCGAGGAGAAACTCGCAGGCCGTGACCCGGGGGCGTCCCGGCACGAGGGAGCGCCCGATGCCGACTGAGCCCGCCCCCGCCGACGGCGGCCCGGCTCCCGCCGACCACGGGTTGTTCGGCCCCGGCTCCGTCACCTGGCGGGTGGGGGAGCCGGTCATGTGGGTGGCCGGCATCCGTGCCCTGTACCTGCAGGCACTGCATCCGCGGGTGATGCGGGGCACCTGGCAGAACACGGCGCTCGCGGACCCCAAGCAGGCCTGGGGACGGTTCGTGCGGACCACCGAGTTCGTCCACGTGCGCAGCTACGGCACCCTGGCGCAGGTGGAACGGGCCGGTCAGCGGGTACGGAAGATCCACGCCTTGCTGCGCGGGACCGACGAGGACGGCAGCGAGTTCCGGCTGGATGAGCCCGAGCTACTGATGTGGGTCCACTGCGCGGAGATCGGCTCCTACGCGGACATCGCCCGCCGGGCGGGCCTGCCGCTGACCCCGGACGAACTCGACGCGTTCGTCGACGAGCAGCGCCGCGCGGCGGCGGTGGTCGGCCTCGACCCGGCGACGGTGCCCGCTTCCATGGCCGAACTGGAGAGCTACTTCACCGCGATGCGCCCACGGCTGCGGGTCACGCCGGAGGCGCGCAGTGCGCTGTTACGCTCGTTCAACCCGCCGATCCCCGCCCCCTTCACCCCGCTCAAGGTGGCCGTTCCCGCGCTGACCAGCCTCGCCTTCGCGACCCTGCCGCGATGGGCCAGGCGGCTTTACGGCATTCCGGCCACCCCGGCCGCCGACGCGGCGGCCACGGCGGCCCTGCGGGCCTTGCGGCGGGGGACCAGCGGCACGCCCGGGCGGATCCTGCTGCTCTCCGCCGCCAGGGCCGCGCGTGCCGGCCGCCCGCGCCCCGCCGGGCAAGCGGCCGGCTAGCTGGCCGCAGCTATCGGCGGCACATTCCAGGAACTGATTACCGGCTCGGCGTGCTCGGTGCCCAGCGTGCTCAGGGTTCCGGTGTCGAGCCGGAATAGCCGGCCGGCCTGGGGCTCCAGGCGCAGCCAGCGCGCGGTGAGGACGCGCAGCAGGTGGCCGTGTGAGACGAGCACGACATCACCCTCGGCGAGCAGCGGTGTCATCCGGCGGAGCACCGAGTCGGCCCGGGCGGCCACCTGGTCGATGGTCTCCCCGGGATGGTCGGCGTCACCGGGGATGACGCCGTCGCGCCACAGGTACCAGCCCGGCCGTTCGGCCCTGATCTCGGCGGTGGTGCGCCCCTCGTAGCCGCCGTAGTCCCACTCCCACAGGTCGCGATCTTCCCTGGCGTCGGTGAGCCCGGCCAGGATCGCGGTCCGCACGGCGCGCCGCGCCGGGCTGGTGAAGGCGGCCCGAATCGGGCGGGCGGCGAGCGCGGGAGCCAGTGCCGCGGCGGCGGCCTCGCCCTCGCGGGTGAGTGGCAGGTCGGTGCGGCCGGTGTGGCGCCCCGAGCGGCTCCACTCGGTCTCGCCGTGCCGGAGCAGGATCAATTCACCCATGCGCGCCATCATGACGGGTCGCAGAGGCGCGACGGCGCGTCAGGGGGCGAGGAAGGGCAACGTCAGGACGCGCGGTCGCAGGCGATCCCGGGCGCCGGCCCGGTGCTGCTGCCGTGACGGGCCGGTTCCGCCCGTGCGTGTCCCTCGCGTCGCCATCGCGGTGATCTAGGGCAGGGTGAGGATCTCGTGCCCGCCGCCGGTGACCAGGACCGTGTGCTCGAACTGGGCGGTGCGCTTGCGGTCCTTGGTCACCACGGTCCACCCGTCCGGCCAGATGTCGTAGTCGATGGAGCCGAGCGTGAGCATCGGCTCGATGGTGAACGTCATCCCGGGCTCCATGATCACGCTGACCTCGGGGTCGTCGAAATGCGGCACGATCAGGCCGGAGTGGAAGGTGGTGCCGATCCCGTGCCCGGTGAAGTCACGGACCACGCCGTAGTGGAACCGGCGGGCGTAGGACTCGATCACCCGCCCGATCGCGTTGAGCGGCCGGCCGGGCGCCACCGCCCGGATGCCCCGCATCATCGCCTCGTGGGTGCGCTCCACCAGCAGCCGGGATTCTTCGTCCACGTCCCCGGCGAGGAACGTGGCGTTGGTGTCCCCGTGCACGCCGTTCAGGAACGCCGTGATGTCCACGTTGACGATGTCCCCGTCGGCGATCACGGTGTCGTCCGGGATGCCGTGGCAGATCACCTCGTTCAGCGAGGTGCACAGCGACTTGGGAAAGCCCCGGTAGCCGAGCGTGCTCGGGTACGCGCCGTGGTCGCAGAGGAACTCGTGCCCGATCCGGTCCAGTTCGTCCGTGGTCACCCCGGGCGCGACGTGGCGGCCCACCTCGGCCAGTGCCTGGGCCGCGAGCTTGCCCGCCGCGCGCATCCGTTGGATGGTCCCGGCGTCTTTGACATTGGGCTCACCGGTCCGCGGGCGGGTCCGGCCCACATACTCCGGCCGCGGGATGTGCGCGGGCACCTGCCGCAAGGGGGAAATCCGGCCGGGCTGGAGCAAGGTCGCCATGGTCTGCGAGTCTAATCGGCATGGACACGCAGCAGCGCTGGTGGTACTGCCTCCGGCATCACACGGTCGAAGAAGATCCCGGCTGCCCGGCCAAGGACCGGCTCGGCCCCTACCCCACCCGGGAGGAGGCGGCCCAGGCCCTGGAGAAGGTGCGCGAGCGCAACAAGGAGTGGGACGCCCAGAACGGCGACTGATCCCGGCCCTGGCCGGCCCGGTATCGTGAGAACGGCGCCGGACCGCAGGGAAGGGAGCGCGCGTGGCCGATAGCAGGCTTCCTTCGGCGGCAGAGGCGCGGATGGCCGAGATCCGGCGCAGCGGTACCTGGGGCTCGTCGCTGTCCACCGGCGAGTTCGCGGCGATCCGCAGCACCGGCTTCGAGCCGGTCGGCCAGGTGCTCGGCGCGGCCGTCTACAACGTGGGCTACACCGGCGGGTTCTCCTGCCCGGGGGCCTGGTCCGGGCTCGGGCGCTACGGTGCGCCTGCCGTGGGCATCACCACGGTGTCCGGAACCGGTGAAACCGGGTCCTTCGGGCCCATGGTGGCGACGCTGTACGAGGCACGGCGCACCGCGATCGCCCGGATGACGGCCGAATGCGCGGAACTCGGCGGGCACGGCGTGGTGGGCGTCTCCCTGACCATCGGCGCGTTCCCGGCCGGCGGGCTGGAGTTCAAGGCGATCGGCACCGCGGTGCGCGCTCCCGGGCTGACCCTGGCGCGGCCGTTCACCTCCGACCTGTCCGGCCAGGACTTCGCCAAGCTGTTCATGGACGGCTGGATGCCGGCCGGCCTGGTGCTCGGCATCTCCATCGGGGCCCGGCACGACGACTGGCTCACCGTCACGCAGGCCCGCTGGGGCGCGGGAAACACAGAGGTCAGCGGCTACACCGACGTGATGAGCCAGACCCGCCACGACGCGCGCGAGCAACTGGAGCGCGATGTGGCCCGGCACGGTGCCGACGGAGCGGTCGTGAAGACCGTGACCGTGCGGGTGCGGGACCGTGACTGCCCGGCCACCGAAGGCCGGCGTGACCATATCGTCGAGGCCACCGTCATCGGTACCGCCATCGCCCGGTTCCACGCGGCGCCCCGGGCCGCGGAGCGGCCCAGCCTGGCGATCATGTCCCTTGACCCGCAACGCCGGCAGGCGGCCAGGGTCCGGCTGGGCCCGTGAGCACGGGCCCGGGCCTCCACCATGCTGATCCGAGGAGAACGATGACCGACCAGACCTCAACCGAGCTGAGCGCGGCGGGCGTGCCGCATGACGCGCTGGCGCGCCTGGCCGAGCTGACGCCGGGCAAGCCCGGCGCCATCTTCACCTCCGACCTGTCCGTCAACGAGTTCCTGCTGGTCCGCGAGGCGGGGTTCCGCCCGCTCGGCCTGGTGCTGGGCAGCTCGATCTACCACGTGGGGCTGCAGTTCGGCCGGTGGGGCAAGAACCAGGAACTGGATGTGCTGTCCCAGGCCATGTACCACGCCCGCGAGCTGGCCATGGGCCGGATGGAGGCCGAGGCGGACGCGCTGGGCGCGGACGGCATCGTAGGGGTCCGGCTGGATGTGGAGCTGAAGGAGTTCGGCGCCGACATCGCGGAGTTCATCGCGATCGGCACCGCGGTCAAGGCCGAGGAGGGCGCGGGCGGCGGCGGCGTCACCACCTGGCGCAACAACAAGAACCAGCCGTTCACCTCCGACCTGACCGGCCAGGACTTCTGGACCCTGATCCGGGCCGGGTACGCCCCGCTGGGCATGGTGATGGGCACCTGCGTGTACCACATCGCGCACCAGCGCCTCGGCGGCGTGCTCGGCAACATCGGCAAGAACGTGGAGATCGAGCAGTTCACCCAAGCCCTGTACGACGCCCGCGAGCTGGCGATGAGCCGGATGCAGGCCGAGGCCGAGGCCTACCACGCGGAGGGCATCGTCGGGGTGCAGCTCCGCCAGCACAGCCACACCTGGGGCTCGCACACCACCGAGTTCTTCGCCATCGGCACCGCGGTGCGGCCGCTGCGCGACGACCACGTGATCGAGCGCCCGACCATGGTCCTCAGCCTGGACGGCTGACCAGCCGGAGCGCGGCCGGCCCGTCAGCCTTCGAGGGCGTCGCGCGGCCCGTCCGCGACGGCGTCCCTGGCCTCGCCGCGGACGCGCTCGCCCTGCTTCCGGTCCAGCGGCTTCCGCTTGACGTCGACGCCGCCCATGAGCGCGAAGCCGATGACCCGCAGCCGCGGCCCTCCGGGCACCCCGGGACCGCTGGCGTTGTGGTCAAAGCCGCCCATGAACGCGATGCCGGAGACGTCCACGTCGATGTCCTCGGGCACGGTGATCTCGATGCCGCCCATCACGGTGTACGCGTGGATCGTGACCTCGGGCTCGCTGAACTGGGCCTCCCGCAGGTCCAGTTCGATCCCGCCCATCACCGCCACTCCCACGTAGGTGCGCGGGACCACCCACCGGCCCATCCGCCGGGCGCCGCTCATGATCGCAACCGAGAACTTGGACCGCGGCGTCCCGCCGATGCGGCCGGCCGCGGCCGCCCGGACCGCGTCCGGCGCCTGCCCGGACTGCGGCAGGTCCCGGGTAATGGCCGCGAGGTCGGCGTAGGTCTTGGCGGCGTAGGCGAGTCCCAGGCGCTCGTCGAGTTCATCCATGGTGATCCGGCCGTGGCCCGCTGCCTCACGGAGCACCTCGGCGGCCTGCTCACGGTCGCTGTCGGACACCCGCATGAGGCTGCGGTCCGCAGGTCCGGAAAGCTCGCTCATGGCACAACCATAGCGACCGGCCGCCTGCCCGGAAGGGCGCGATTGGCGGTGATCCGGGCCGGCCGCAATGGCGGGGGGGACCGGCGGGCCCCGGGCCATCGGGGGGTGCCCCGGGCTAGAACTCCGGGCCGCTGACCGCGTCCAGCAGCCGCGCGAGCCGGGCACGCAGCCGCCGAGGTTGCTCGATGCGATTCCCGGCCGCCGCGCTGACCAGGTGCTGGGCGGCGTCGAAGGTCAGCGGCGCGGTCGCCGCCACGGTCAGCGCCTCGTGCGCCACGTCCGCCAGCCGGCCGTCCCCGCGGTCCAGGGCCAGGATCGTCGCGCCGCCCTTGCGGGCGTCGCAGACCCGCTCCAGCAACCGGTCGGGTGCCGCCTGCGGGCTCACCACCACCAGCGAGTCGCCGCGGCCGGCGTCGCCCAGCCGGGCCAGGCCGACGCTCAGGTGCGCCGGCGCCCCCGGCGGCGGGTTCCAGCGGACCAGCGTGGGCGCAAGCTCGGGCAGGCCGCCCAGGCGGCTTTCGTCGTCCAGGTGCGCCGCGAAGTGCCAGGGCTCGTGGTCGGGGGTGCCGACCAGCAGCAGCCCGCCGTGAGTGCGGGCCGACCCGCGCAGGGCGCGGGCGAACTCCGCCGCCCGGTCCAGCCACCCCGTGGGGGCGAGCAGCATCCGGAGCGCGGCGACCTGCTCGGCGTCCACGCCCCCATCGTGCCACGGCCCGGTGCCGCTCTGGCAGGATCGGGGGCATGCCCGACCAGCAGGTATCGCCCGGTATCGGCCTCGATGTCGCGACTATGTCGATCGGCATCCTGGGCGGCACCGGTGACCAGGGGCGCGGCCTGGCCCGCCGGTTCGCGCTGGCCGGCAACCCGGTCATCATCGGATCCCGCAGCGCGGAGCGCGCCGCGTCGGCGGCGCAGGCCCTGGGCGGTGAACCCGGTATCCGCGGCATGGCGAACCCGGACGCGGCGGAGTCCGCGGACGTGGTGATCGTGGCGGTGCCCTGGGACGGCCACGGCGCCCTGCTCAAGTCGCTGGCGGCGCCGCTCGCCGGGAAGATCGTCATCGACTGCGTGAACCCGCTCGGATTCGACGAGCGCGGCTGCTACCCGCTGCCCGTGGCCGAGGGAAGCGCCGCGCAGCAGGCGGCGGCGGCGCTGGCGGACTCGGTGGTGGTCGGCGCGTTCCACCACGTCTCGGCCGTGCTCCTGCTCGACCCCGCGGTCGAGACCGTGGACCTGGACGTGCTGGTGCTCGGCGACGACCGGCAGGCCACCGACCTGGTCCAGGCGCTGGCCGCCCGGATCCCCGGTGTCCGCGGCGTGTACGCGGGACGGCTCCGCAACTGCGGGCAGGTCGAGGCGCTGACCGCCAACCTCGTGTCGATCAACCGGCGTTACAAGGCGCACGCCGGGCTGCGCATCACCGACGTGTAGCTTCCCCGGACCGGTCACGGTCCGGCGCAGCAGCTACGGCGCGGTAACCGTCAATGAGCCCCTTCGGCGGCGGCTGGCTTGAGGAGTAGGCCGCATCTGCCACGGCAGCACCGCTGCCGTCTCCGCGCAGCAAGACGGTTCGGCGCAAATATGGACCAGGTGCGTGTAACGTCATGCGCGGGTTGGGCGTTCTCCCGGATGTGATGCCTGGGTTCACTTCCCCAGCCGGCCCGGCTGCGAACTAGACATGCCACCGCTGGACATGCTCCTGACCAGGCGGCCGCGCTCGCTGGCTGCCCTGGAGCAGCTGCGTGCGGTGGCGGGAATGCTCGCCTCGCCGGCCTGGCTGGACCCGGCAGGCCCAGGCGAGCTGACCGGGGGAGGCGGTGCCGCGCTTGGCACACGCGCGCGCCCGTCGCCTTGGCCGGCGTCTCGCCCGTTGCCCGCCGATCGATCCGACGGAGGCTATCTTGGCGTTCTATCCTCCTCAGTGCCAGGCTTGCCGCTGCCCTAGCAGCGGCAGCGGTCGTGCTGGGCCGGGCCGGGCATCCTGATGATGCCCGCCCAGCCGGGTGGCGACACGGGCGGGGCAGAGCCGGTGCTGGCGGGACGCCAGCGCGCCGTGCGTCGCCTCCCATGGATGCTGGCGCTCCCCGGCATTCAGGCCGCCTTTGCGCATCGCATGGTGTGGTCCAGCACCGCGTTCCAGGACGAGGTCCGGTACCAGTGCTGGCTCCGGCCAGCGGCCCTGTGATGTCCCCGGGCAGGCAGTACGCCGGTCTCGGCGCGCTCACCACGATGGCCTGGTTGGATGCCCCGGCCGAGATGCCGATGCTGCCGGAATACATCCCCGAGCAGCCCGCCCAGGCGCCCGCTGAGCGCGAGCCGCGACCAGGACGAGACCTGTGGCGGGCCTGGTGGCTGCCTGTGATTCTCCTTGCCCAGGCGTTGCTGTCGCTGCGGCTGATCTGGTCGAACACGGCTTTCCAGGACGAGGCCATGTACCTGTGGGCCGGGCATCGAGTGTGGTCGCACTGGCTGTACGGCGCCCCCGTGCCGGGATTCTCCAGCTATTTCTCTGGCGCGCCAGTGGTGTACCCGCCGCTCGGGGCGGTGGCTGATACCTACGGCGGGCTGGCCGGCGCGCGGCTGCTCTCGCTGGCGTTCTTGCTGCTGACCACGTCGCTGCTCTACCTGGCCGCGCGCCGAATCTTCGGCCCCCGGTCGGCGCTGTTCGCAGCCTGCCTGTTCGCCGGCCTCGGTACCACCCAGTTCCTCGGCGCGCTCGCGACCTACGATGCGATGGCAATTGCCCTGCTGGCGCTCGCGACCTGCCTCGGCTTCTGGGCCGCCGGTCTGGGGCCGGGCCGCCGCACGGCGCTGCTGGTCCTGGCGGGCAGTGTGCTGGCGCTGGCCGATGCGACCAAGTACGCGGCCGCCCTGTTCGACCCCGTCGTCATTGCCGCCGTGGCGGCGTTCGGCTGGCGCCAGCGCGGCCGCCGGTTCGGGCTGGTGGCTGCGGCAGTCCTGCTGCTGACCACGGTCCTCATTCTCGCTGTCGCACTTCGGATCGGCGGGCACGCTTACTGGCACGGTGTCATGTCCACGACGCTGGCCAGGCCAAGCGGAAGCGCTGCCCCGGCGGGCGTTCTCTACCTCAGTGCGACGTGGGCGGGCGGCGTCATGGTCCTGGCTCTGCTCGGCACGGTCGTGGTCTTCGTCGTCGACCGGCGCTGGGTGATGCGCTGCCTGGTCGCCGTTCTGGCGGGTGCCGCGTTCCTGGTCCCGGCCGAGCAGGCCCGGATACACACGATCACCAGCTTGTTCAAGCATGTCGGATTCGGCGCCTGGTTCGGCTGCGCCGTCGCCGGGTTCGCCCTGGCCTCCCTCGTGAAGGCGGTGCCGGCCACGAAGCTAGCCGCTGCGTCGCGTGTCGGCCTGGCCGCGATAGCCCTGAGCGCGCTCACCGGGACGGCGCTGGCCGGCAGGCAGTTTCATTCCTGGCCTAATTCGGCGGCATTCACCGCCGGCCTCCGGCGGGCAGCCGTGACGAATCGCGGGCCCATACTCGAGAGCAACAGCATTCCGCAGTATTACATCCCCGGCCTGTGGTTTCGGAATGAGATAGGAACAGTCACCTTTTCCTACCCTGATTCGGCAAAGGGCAGCCTGAGCGGCCCGGGTGCTTACGCGGAGGCGATCAGGCACGGTTTCTTCTCGATCATCGCGCTGGACGACACGAGCACTCTGCCGCAGGACGACGCCATCCGCGCGGACATCCGCGCCGCCAATGCCCGCTGGCGCGCCCGAGGAGGAGCGACGCGGTACGTGCAGGTAGCCAGCGTGCCCTTCGTAGCCGACGGCTCTCGCGGATACTTCACGATCTGGATCCTCGGCCCGGCCAGGCCAGGCAGCAAGGCAGCCGCCCACCACGACCATCGGAAGCAGCATTGACTGCCACAGCGGCCTCCCTCGGGGAGCGTCGCCGGCGGGACAGGCTTGTCCTGCCGGACGCGCCGACCTATAGGGAGAAATGGTCCTATACCTGGCGTTCCCTGCCGTTCCTCACCAGCGCGCTCGTCGCCAGCTCGATGTGCGTCATTGCTGCGCAGGCCTGGTTCGAGATCCGCAACCCGGCGGCATTGCCGTTTGCCGCGTACACCTTCCTGTACTTCGCCTACCAGGCCGTCAGCGTCCCAATGAACTTCGCCGGCCCGAACTTCCACCCGGGCAGGCACAGGGACCTCGTCGCCCGCTGGCGGCCCGCGGTCTACCCGTCGGTGGATATCTTCCTGCCGATCTGCGGTGAGCCTATCGAGGTCTTGCGCAATACCTGGATCGGCGTATTCGAGCTGATACATGCCTATCCGGGCAGCGCGCTGGCCTACGTCCTCGATGACGGGCCGAGCGAGGAGGCCAGGTTCCTCGCCCGGTCGTTCGGCTTCGGCTACGTCCGGCGCCCGGAGTTGCGCTACCACAAGAAGGCCGGCAACCTCAACTACGCGTTCGCCCGCACGGACGGGGAACACGTCGTCATATTCGACGCCGACTTCCGCCCCCGCGCGGACTTCCTGGACGAGACGCTGCCCTACCTGGACGACCCGGAAATCGGCCTGGTGCAGACCCCGCAGTTCTTCCGTGTGCACCCTGGCCAGACGTGGGTCGAGCAGGCGGCAGGCGCCTCGCTTGAGGTTTTCTACCGGGTGGTGCAGGTCTCCAGGGACCGGTTCGGCTCGGCACTGTGTGTCGGCTCCAACGCCGTGTACCGGCGCGAGGCGCTTGAGAAGGAGGGCGGCTTCACGCTCATTCCGTACGCCGAGGACTCCCATACCGGGCTCGACCTGCAATACCACGGCTATCAGGTCAAATACCTGCCCGTCGTGCTCGCGGCCGGGGTATGCCCGTCCACCATCGACCTGTTCATGCGGCAGCAGTACCGCTGGTGCTGCGGCGCCACGTCGCTGGTGTGGACCCGCCACATGTGGGACGTGCCCATGCCGTTCAGATCGCGGCTGCCGTACGTAGCAGGCTGGCTGTGGAACCTCCTGACCGGATTGCGGACGCTCGTTATCCCGCTCTTCCCCATCACCCTGCTGATCTTCCTGCCTGGTGCGATCGCGCTCCGCAACGCTCTCCTGCTTATCCCCGCCATCGTTGTCGGGGCTGTCTTGTATCCCCTCTGGCATACTTCTCGGTACCCGTTGTCCATGTGGCCGCTGGCCATCGCCACCGGCTGGGCTCAGCTACTTGCGATCTGGGACTATGCGCGCGGGAAGGTGATGTCGTGGCAGCCGAGCCGCGGCCCGGGCGATGCGACGCGGCGCTTCCGGAAGGCTGTGCTCGTATGGAACGGCGGCCTCGCCCTGGCCTGGCTGTTGCTGGCCGGATGGCGTATCGCCCAGGCGCCGTCACCCAGATTCGCCGCCATCGCGGCACTGGGAATCGTCAACGCGGTCATCGTCGCTCGAGTGATCTTTCCAGGAAGGAACGCTCGGTGAAGGCCCGCATCATCAATGCCGCCGTCCTCGTGGCATTCTGCGGTGCTGTCGCGTCATGCGCGGAGCCCGCCGGTCCGCCGGCGGAGGGTACAAACGTCAGCGACGCAGTCGCCGAGGCCGCTCCCGCTAAGGCTGCCCTGGCCGGGCCCAAACCGGCGAACACCGCGCCCCCCGCGTCCGGCGCACAGCGCGACAGCATCCTCGGCGTCTACACCAGCGGCGTCCCGGGGTCGTACTCGCTTGTCAACAGGTTCGCCATGGAGGTGGGCCGTCAGCCGACTGTCGTCATGTACTTCAGTGCCTGGGGTGACAGATTCCAGACGGGCTTCGCCGATGTCGCCCGGCAGCACGGCGCGGTCCCGTTGGTTGAGCTGGAGCCCTACACGGTCTCTATCCAGTCGATCGCAGCCGGCCAGCAGGACGCCTATCTGCGATCGTATGCCGACGCCGTGCGCCGGTTCGGCCATCCGGTGCTGATCAGCTTTGGGCACGAGATGAACGGCTCCTGGTACCCCTGGGGATACACGCACACCTCGCCGCAGGTGTTCCGGCGTGCCTGGCGGCACGTCGTCACGGTCTTCGACCACGCCGGGGCCAGCAACGTGAGGTGGCTGTGGGTCATCAACGGCCTGGCCGCTGGCGAGAGCCCGATCCGTGAATGGTGGCCAGGCGCGAAATACGTCACGTGGGTAGCCATGGACTCCTACTACACACGGCCGTCCCAGACCTTCCACAGCGTGTTTGGCCCGACGATACAGGCACTGCGCGCCTTCACCCAAAAGCCCGAGCTGATTGCCGAGACCGGCATCGGACCAGCGGCCGGCCAGGCATCGAAGATACCGGACCTGTTCGCAGGGGTCAGGGCACAGCACCTGCTGGGATTTGTGTATTACGACAAGGCACAGAACAACGGGATCTACCACCAGGACTGGCAGATCGACTATGACCGGCCCGCGATCGCCGCCTTCCGTAGCTGCATCGAGCGCTACCTCACATAAGGAACGGGCTGGACTTCCCCGCCAGGGATGTCAGGAGGGCAGGGCCAGGAAGGAACGCCGAATGAGAGTCCGCCGCATCGCCGCCGCTGTTCTCGCGATCGGCTGCGTGACGCTCTCATCGTGCGCCTCGCCTGCCTATCCGTATGCGGCTCCGCCGGACGCGGGCCGCTCGGCCGAGCCCGTTCGTTCCGTGACCGCCCCGCGCCCGCCGGCCAAGGTCGTGGGCATCTACAACAGTGGCGTCCCCAACTCCTACAAGCTCGTTGAGAAGTTCGCGAAGGCTGCCGGCGTGCAGCCGAACGTCGTCATGTACTTCAGTGGCTGGCACACGCTGTTCAAGACCCAATTCGCCGATGTCGCCCGGCGCCACGGCGCGGTCCCGTTCGTGGAGATGCAGCCCTTCGGCCGCAATATCATGGCGAAGATCGTCGCGGGAAGATTTGACATTTACCTGCGAGAATACGCACAGGAGGTGCACAGCTACGGCGGCCGGGTGCTGATCGGCTTCGCACACGAGATGAACGGCAACTGGTATCCGTGGGGCGCGACGCACACCAGGCCCCAGGTATTCCGCAAGGCCTGGCGGCATGTCGTCACAATCTTTCGTAAGGCCGGTGACTATAACGTGACCTGGCTGTGGATCGTCAATGGCCTGGCCCCGGGCGAGGCCCCGATCCACGAATGGTGGCCCGGCTCGAAGTATGTCGACTTGGCCGGCGTCGATGCCTACTATGACCAGCCGACGCAGGGCTTCAGCAGCGTGTTCGATCCCACGTTTGATGCAATCAGAAAGCTTACTAGCAAGCCGATTCTGATAGCCGAGACTGGCATCGGGCCAGCCACGGGCCAGGCGGCAAAGCTGCGGGACCTGTTCGCGGGCGTTGAAACGACGAAGAACCTGCTCGGGTTCGTGTACTTCGATCAGTACCAGAACAACGGGATCTACCACCAGGACTGGCAGATCGATAACAACCCGCGCGCGCTCGCGGCCTTTGGCAAAGGCGCCAAGCAGTACCTCAGCTAGGCTAGCCAGCGCGATGACGGTGGGCCGCGCTGGCCGCGAGCGCCGCGGCGATCCTCGCCGCCCCGCTCCTCGCTGGCTATCCACGCGCCCAGCGGCGGGTGACGCGCTGGAACATTCTGCAGGCCGTCACGACCCGTCGGCAGCGGCCTGACGCTGCCGTGCCTGTTCCTCGACGCCCACCGGGTCCGCGGTCTCGGTGGGCGCCTGAGTAACGGCCCGGCCGGAAATGAGCAACCGCTACTCAGGCGGTCATCATGGCGCGGGAGCTACAACTATATGGAACCGGCGGACCCGGCGGTCCGCCGGTTCAGCAAGCGAGCGGCTCAGCCAGAAAGCAACGACCTACTTTCCTGCGCAACTCAGGATGACTGCCCGCAGTCATCCTGACGTTAATAGAAACCATTCCGGTCTAGTGGCCAGAGCATCAACAACAACCAGTCCGGGCCGTGGCCCGGACCTAAGGAGACAAATGAACATCCACAAGCTCAGTGCGGTGCTTCTGGCCTGCGCGGCGGGAAGCACCATCCTGCTCTCGGCCACCGCGGCCGGCGCCGCGGTCAGCCGGGCGCACGGTCACACCACTGGCCGCGAGGTCACCAAGAGCGTTCCCGTTCTCTCGGCAGCACCGCGGATCCCGTTCACACTGCCGAAGGGCTACACGGTGGTGACCAGTGACTTCATCGCTTACGCTGGGGCACAGGACGTCGCCACGGCCTATTGCCCCGGCACCAAGCAACCGGTCGGCGGCGGTGCCTTCGTTTCCTCCAGCGACCTGCAGGTGAATCTCAACAGGTCCTACCCGGACTACGGTGGCTGGACAGTCAGCGTCAGCAATGG
>WNFC01005242.1_pt1 | contig 14212 bp, 12 predicted proteins | sample 5400541 | NCBI WGS metagenome assembly WNFC01 (sample SAMN13153342, study PRJNA577476) | soil metagenome | isolation source: 120 cm saprolite under Douglas fir tree site 2 hole 2 replicate 1 | place: USA:California | collected 2015-04-18
GCATCAAAACCTACCTGGCTGAAGGCCCGGACGTGCGAGGTGTCATGATCGGATATCCCGGCAATTACGGCATCGTGGTCGGAGCCCGGGGGTTTTATCGCGTACGCGCTGAGGTTTTTGGAACGAGTGACCACTCGGGGGGCAAGAGGAGCGACCCCCAGAATGCCATTGTCAAGGCAACGAGGCTAGTTCAAGCGTTGAGCTGGGTTTCCTTCCCTGACGAACAAGATGCTGTCTTCCAGTTCGGCCCGAAGCTGACCGTGACACAGATCCACGGTGGAAGCGGGTTCTCCGTCGTTCCCGATAGTTGCAGGATCGATGTGGATATTCGGTTGACGCCTTCCTTTGGGGCTGATCGGGCGCTGAGCCTGATAGAAGAGGTTTGCTCCGAGATCGACAGACAATTCCCGAGCGTCGGTGAGCCAGAGGCAGAGTACCTCGACGTCGAAGACCTGATAGATTTGGCGACGCGAACCAGGTTTGTCGGGGAAGTTTGGCGGGAATTTGTTCGTGGCGAACGAAAAGGCACCAAACCTCTGATCAGAACGGCCCCCGGGGTCCTCCCCGGGAGCCGTCAAGCGAAGTCGCTTGCCTAGCCCTCGGCTTGCGCCGTCGTCGCGGCCTGGTTCAGGCCGTGGCGGGGGGCGGGCATCGGGGAGGCGGCGCCCTTGACGCTCTCCCAGATCGCCTCGTTGAACACCTGCATGTCGATCTTGTCCTCACGATCCAGCGGCTGGGCGGCGGACTGCGCTGCCATCGGGGCGTTGGCGGCGTTGATGATGTTGCCGGCGTCCGCCGGCTTCACCGCGGTGTACGGGGTGAAGTCTGGCTTGTTCGTGAAGGAGTCGCTCATCGGCGTGGCGAAGGTGTCGAACTGTGTCAGCGGGCGGATGCCAACGATGTCTTCGATCGTCCGCAGCATCGACACCGTCGAGTAGAAGGTGGAGTCGACCCGGCCCGTCTGCGTATAGGGGCTGATGATCTGCGAAATGGTCCGGTGGGCATCGGCGTGGTCGGGTCCGTCCTGGGCGTCGTCCTCGGTGACGAAGATGGCCGTGCTGCCCCAGTACTTGGAGTGGGAGACCGCATCGACGAGTCGCCCAACGGACAGGTCGTTGTCGGCGGTGTAGGCCGCCGGGGTAGGAGCGCCGGGCGTCGTGCCGGCGTTGTGGTCGTTGGGGAGCCGGACGAGCTCGACCGTGGGCAGGTTGTTCCCCGCGACGTACTGGTTGAACTCGTTCTGCCACTCGGTGAACCGGGGCGTGCCACAGGTCGGGCTCAAGGGGGTGAAGGTCTCGGGGTTCTCGGGGCAGCGCAGATCGAAGCCCCGGACGTTGTGGTCGGTGTTTGCGTTCAGGACGGGATCGGCGGCCACGAAGGTGTGGGTGGGTGTCTCGTTCACGTAGAAGCCGTAGTTGCGGAAGGATAGGCCGGCCTCCCCGAGTTGATCCCAGATGTAGGAGGAGGGCGGGGTCTTGTTGGGGGCGATGGCGGGGTCGCCACTCTCCGAGGGATAGGGGGCATTGCGGCCGGAGTAGTCGGCCGGCCACAGGGCTTCGGAGTACGGGTTGGAGGCGCTGGCCGTCGACCAGTTCCACCCCTGGGCGCTGACCTCGGCGTCGGCGTAGAAGTTGTCCAGCGTGGCGAAGCGCCGCTGCAGGGCCCGCGAGTTCGTGGCCGATTCATCGCCGAACAGGTTCAGGGACGGGTCCCCGTTTCCCTTGCCCAGCGACCCGAACTCCTGGTCGTAGGTCCGGTTCTCCTTGACGATGTAGATCACGTGCTGGATCGGCTGGTCCTTGAAGTGCTGCCGGTTGTCGAATCCATCGTTGGCGGCAACCTGCCGCGTGTCTCGGGCGAGCTCCGCCGTACGCAGGGGGAGGCCGATGGTGGAGAGGGTACCGACCATCATCGAGCCGACGTACTCGTTCGGGCTGGTCGGGGCCGTCGAGGCGGGGTTGGGGTAACCCGGCCCGTCGTTGGGCCCTGCGCCGAGGCCCTTGGCGTTCCCAACGAACAGCTTCGAACCGTTGGTGGCCACGTCGCTCGGATACCAGGCGGTGGGGATGCACCCCTCCACGCGGCCTTGCTTGGTGTCGATGACATCGACGTCGTTGTTGCCCGAGTTGGCGACGTAGAGCGTGCCCCCGTCGGCCGACAGCGTCATGCCGATGGGGTTGGTACCCACGGTGGCGTGATCGTAGGGGGAGAGGTCGATGGTCTTGACGACCGTGCTGGCCGCGGTGTCGACGACGCTGATCTGGTCGCTGTCCCCGTCGGCAACGTAGAGGCGGTGCCGGCGGCGTCGAGCGCCTCGGCGTTGGGATGCGTTCCGACCGTCACCGTGGCACGCACGCTCGGGGTCGCATCGGTGAGGTCGATGACCGACACCGTGTTCGCTCCCTGGTTCGACACGAAGGCGGTGGTGCCGTCAGGCGTGACGGCGACCCCGTAGGGGGCGTGGCCGACGGCGACGGTGCTCACCTGTTTGGTCGCCAGATCCACCACGCTCGCCGCGTCGGCCAGGTGGTCGGCGACGACGAGCCGCTTCCCGTCGCCCGTGGCCTGCAAGCCAGCCGGGAACATATTGACCTTGCCCCCGAAGGGAGTCGTGGTCGGCAACCCGATCGGCGTGCCCTCGCTGAGGTGACCGCCGGAGACGGCGTACACGTGGATCTGCTCATCCCCGCCGCCGCTGGCGTAGGCGGTGGCCCCGTCCGGGCTGAACGCCAGCCCGACGAACAGGGACTTGGGAGACGGGGACGGCAGCGTCTGCACGACCTTGGACGTGGCAGGGTCGACCACCTGAAGGGACTGGGTGCCCTGACCGTCGTTGCTCACCAGCAGCATGCTGCCGTCCGGTGAGAGCCGGAGCGCCAGGGGCAGGTCGCCGAGGTTCGTCTGCGTCCCGGCCGGCGTCACGCGGTAGCCAACGGGCGTGATGGCCGTTCCGTCGCCCTGGGGTCCGGCATGCCGGAACGTGGCCGCGGCGGCGACGGCGCCGCCGAGCAGGAATGTCGCCGCTGCCACTCCTGTGGCGCGGCGGGCGAACCGCCCTTTCATGCTGATCGATGCCATCTGATCCTCCCTACGCTTGGGCTCTACGACGTGCCGGCGACAAAGGGGGCCGCAAGGGACGAAGCGCGACCCGGCCGCCACAGCCGGCTCCCTTTAGTGGGGACGCTAGCCTCGGCGCCTTATCTCGAGGCGAACGGGAGGTGAATGGGAGACGAATTTCCCGTGAACTTCTCCTGGCACTCGCTCTGGGCGCGCATCAGGCCCTGGGAGAATTTAGAAAGCAGTGCGTCAGGCGCTGCGTACAAGAATTTGCCATAAATTGTACGTCCCGGCAGATCGGGTCTGGCACGAAATGTTCATGAAACCTTCGCGGTCCCGTCTGGTCCTCGTCCCGCTCCCGACAGATTGGGTCCCTAGCATGGCCCCCAACCGCGCGGGCTGAAGCTCAGATGTTCTCCGACCAAGGAAGGAGCAGATTATGCGCGCTCTCGCGCGTGCCCGAGCTCGATTGTTTGGGCTCGCAGGGCGTCCTGGCAGCCCTCGCGGGGTTCGCCCTGCATACACCGGCGCCGGTTGCCGCAGCAGGCTCCGTGCCGGCCTTCGACCACATCTTCACGATCATGATGGAAAACCACTCGTACAACGAGATCATCGGCTCGTCGCAGGCCCCCTATATCAACAGCCTCGCCAACCAGTACGGCCTGGCGACGAACTACTTCGGGGTGTCGCACCCCAGCCTGCCCAACTACCTGGCGGCGACCGGGGGGAGCACCTTCGGCGTCACCACCGACTGCACGACCTGCTTCCAGGCGCAGCCCAACATCGCGGTCGACCGGGTGGAAGCCTCGGGGCGGACCTGGAAGGGCTACATGGAGTCGATGCCGAGCCCGTGCTTCGTCGGTGACTCCGGGACCTACGCGCAGAAGTAACTGTTCAGGTCCCGGAGTCCCGCTTCTGACAGAAATTCGCGCGGAGCGCGCGCAAATCCACCACTGAGCGCGCGGGCTGGTGTAAAACGCGGAGGCGATGACCGATGAGCTCCGCGCCCTCGCCGCCCAGGTGCTGGACCAGTACCCAGGACCCGAGCACGCCAGCCTCCAAGCCCTGATCGTGGCCCTGCTGGATCTGGTGGACAGTTTGGCGAACCGGGTGGCCGAACTGGAAGCGGAGGCTGGACGGCACTCTGGCAACTCCTCCAAGCCGCCCTCGGGCGACACCCTGGCCCAGCGGCAAGCTCAGAAGGCCCGGCGCCAGGAGTGGACCAACAAGGGCAAGGAGAAGCGGAGCAAGGGCAAGCAGCCCGGTGCGCCGGGTGCCCACCTGGCTCAGGTGGAGGTTCCGGACGTGACCGTGCCCCATGCCCCTGAGCGGTGCGCGGGATGCGGTGCCTCGCTGGCGGACGCCGAGGTTGTCGCAACCGAGACCCGGCAGGTCTTCGACATCCCCACCCCCAAGATCGTGGTGACCGCCCATGTCGTCGAGACCAGGCGCTGCTTGTGCGGGTGCGAGTCCACGGGCGAGTTCCCGCCCGAGGCCACCGCCCCGGCGGTCTACGGGCCCGTGGTCTCGGGGGTGGGCACCTACCTGCTCGCCCACCAGCACCTGCCGGTGGCCCGCACCGCCGAGGCCCTGGCCGACCTGGTGGGCATGGAGGTCTCCACCGGGTGGGTGTCCGGCCTGCTTCCCAAAGCCAAGGGACTGCTGGAGCACTTCCTCGTCGACCTGCGCTACCGGCTGATGGCCTCGCCCGTGATGGCCAACGACGAGACGGGGGCCAAGGTCGACACGGAGCGCTTCTGGTTCCACGCCGCCACCACCGAGACGTTGACCCTGATCACCTGCCATAAGCGTCGGGGGCACATCGGCATGGAGGCTGCCGGGGTGCTCCCCGAGTTCAAAGGGGTCTCGGTGCACGACCGCTACGCACAGTACTGGCGCTTCGGCTGCCAGCACTCGGCATGCCATGCTCACCTCATTCGCGATCTTGCCGCCGTTGCGGAGCGGGCCTCGCAGGAGCCCTGGGCCGAGGCGATGGCAAAGCTGCTGCTGGATGCCAAGGACGAGGCGGAGAAGGCCCGGGCCGCCGGCAGGACCTCGCTGTCCCGGCGCCGGCTGAAGGCCATCTCGGCGGCCTATGACGCCATCGTCATCCGGGCGATCCGGGCCAACCCCGACCCGTGGCTGCTGGGCCGGGAGAAGCGTACGCAGGCTGAGCGGGAGTCCTGGAACCTGGCCCTGGCCTTCAAGGAGCTGAAGGCCGAGATCCTGCTGTACTGCAAGAACCTGTCGGTGTGGTTCACCTCCAACATCGCCGAGCGGGGATTCCGCATGATCAAGATCCACAGCAGGATCTCGGGGGGCTTCCGCAGCTTCGAGGGCGCCGAGGCGTTCTGCGCCAGCTGGAGCTACGTCTCGACGGCCCGAAAGCACGGCCAGAGCCCGCTCGGGGTGCTGGTGGCGGCGTTCCAGGGCCGGCCCTGGGCCATCCCCGACGCAGTTCCCACGTAAGGCTCCGGCTCTCCCTCAGCGGCCCCGCTCTTTGGGCCGGACCCACTCCCCACCCACCAGGCAGCCACCGGCGATCAGCGTTGCTGCCGCGATGGACTCCAGGCAGGCCCGCCGCAGCGAGACGTCGATGCTTCGAGACCCGGGCTCACCGAAGGCCAGGACCGAGGCAAGCTCCCCGGCGAAGAACAAGAGGTTGAAGCCCACAGGCCCCCGGGCCACTGACCCAGCCGGCGTGGAGCCCAACACCACCTCCGACATCTCGATCATCGCTTCCAGCGCCTGGCGGTGCTTGGCGATGCGCTCCTCATGCCGAGTTGACGGCTCATCCTCCAGGACCATCCCCAGCGTGACCGCCTGGCCGTCGGTGGTCTTGCCGATCCGGCGCAGCCACGTGGGAGCCTGGGTCAGCGAACCGGCCGGCTGCGGGAACCAGAGGTCATGCTGGCTGGAGCTGCGCTTGGGCGTTGGCACCCAAGGATTCTCCGCCATCGGCGGCACTGGCTGAGGGAGGGTCCTGAACAGTTACGCGCAGAAGCACGACCCGTTCATCTACTACAACGACATCCGGCTGAACTCCACCGAGTGCAACAAGGTGGTCCCGTACACGAGCTTTGCCTCGGACCTCGCCTCGACGGCCACCACGCCCAACTACGCGTGGGTGACGCCCAACCTGTGTGACGACATGCACGATTGCTTGATCTCGACCGGCGACACCTGGCTGAGCCAGAACGTCCCCACGATCCTCAACTCCCCGGCGTTCACCACGCAGAACTCGCTGGTGCTCATCACCTGGGACGAGGACGACGGGACCCAGAACAACCAGGTGCCGATGCTGGTCATCGCCAAGAGCGTGCCCGCCGGGTTCCGGTCGAGCACCCTGTACAACCACTACTCGATGCTCTCGACCATCGAGTCCGCCTGGGGCCTGTCACCGCTGACGACCAACGACGGTACCGCCACGCCGTTGAGCGACTTCTTTAGCTCCACCCAGTCCGCGCCGGTGTTCACCGCGGACACCCCGCCCACCTCCGCCACCGTCGGAACGCCCTACAGCTATACCTTCCAGGCCAGCGGCAACCCCGCCCCGACCTTCGCGGTGGCCAGCGGTACGCTGCCGCCCGGGCTCGGCCTGGCGTCCGGCACGGGCGTGCTCTCTGGTACGCCGACCACGGCGGGCTCGTTCACCTTCACCGTGTCGGCCTCCAACGGTGTGGGGAGCCCGGCCCTCACGCCGCCCATCACCATCGTGGTGTCGGCCCCGACCGTTCCCGGCGCCTCGACCGGGGTGACCGTAGTTGCCACCCGTAAGGCGTCGGCGACGGTGTCATGGGTCGCCCCGTCAAGCAACGGAGGATGTGCGATCACCAGCTACACGGCGATGTCGTCACCTGGGGGAAACACCGCAACCGTGAGCGGCTCGACCACGACTGCGAAGGTCACCGGCCTCACGGTCGGCACGACCTACACCTTCACGGTCACCGCGACGAACTGCGCAGGCACCGGCCCGGCCTCGGCCCCATCGAACGCCATCACCGCCCGCAAGTAGCCGGACCACCGACCTTGGAGGAGAGACCCATGCACCCAATCACCCGGGCGCGCCGGGCCACCGCTTGCGCGATCGCCGTGCTTGCCGGCACGGTCGCTGCGATCGCCCCGGCGAGCAGCACCAGCGCCGCTTCCGCGTTCCCGCACTACGACCATGTGTTCGTGCTGATCGACGAAAACCACGGCTACAACACGATCATCGGGAACCCGGCCGCACCCGAGATCAACGCCCTGGCCAACGACTACGGGCTCGCAACCTCGTACACCGGCGTCGCCGATCCGAGCGAGCCCAACTACGTGGCCATGCTGGGCGGCTCCACATTCGGCATCAGCAGCGACGACCCGTACTTCTTCCCCGGGCAAACCGTCTCGGCGCCCAACCTCATGTCCCAGATGGAGCAAGCCGGCCTGAGCTGGAAGGGCTACTTCCAGGACATGCCCTACGCGGGCTACCGCGGCTACTGCTACCCGGCAAAGTGCAACGGCATCCCGGACAGCGACACGCAGTACATGGCAAAGCACAACGGCATCGTGAACTTCGCCAACATGCAGACCTCTGCCGAGTTCGCCAAGCAGAACCCCCTCAGCCAGCTCTCGAGCGACCTCGCCTCCGGCAACGTCCCGAACCTCAGCTACATCGTGCCGGATGAGTGCGCGGACATGCATGGCGCACCCCCGTGGTGCGTCGACTCTGGAAAGTCGGGCGACGTCGACGACACCTGGCTGGTCGCCAAGGGCGACGCCTTCGTCGGCACGACGGTCAACCAGATCACCTCATCGCCGGCGTGGGGGAGTGGCAACAACGCCATCGTCGTCACCTTCGACGAGGGCAACGTCAAGACGAGCAAGGTGGTCACCGTCGTGGCCACCAATCACGGCCCCCGCGGCGTGAGGGACAACACCTCCTACGACCACTACTCGCTGCTGGCAAGCCTGCAGCAGACCTTCGGGCTGGGCTGCCTGCTGAACAGCTGCAGCGCTACCCCATGACGCCTTTGTTCCAGATCGCGGGGTCGTCGGGCACACCGACCCTGCCCCCTCCGTTCAACCCGGGCCCTGACGGGTCCGACACGGTGTCGGGCACCGGAGGCGGGGTGCAGGGGTCACCCGTCTCGCTGTCGTGCTCGGGCGGCTGGAGCGCCGTGTCCAGCCCGAGCATCGGCAACCTTGACAACAACCTCGCGGCGGTCTCGGCCGGCTCGGCCAGCGACGCCTGGGCCGTCGGGTCGTACTACGCCTCCAACAACCCCAACGTCCTGCAGACGATGGCCGAGCATTTCGACGGCACGCGCTGGACCGAGTTCCCCCTCCCTAATGTGGGGCCCAACGAGAACTCCCTGCTCGGGGTCTCGGAACTGGCCTCGGGCCGCGCCTGGGCGGTCGGCTACGACGTCAACGCCGAGTTCGCCCAGCAGACGCTCGTCGAGCACTACGACAGCACGACGTGGTCCGTGGTACCCAGCCCGAGCCTGGGTGGCCGGGAGAACATCCTCTACGGCGTGTCCGCCGTGTCCGACAGCGATGTCTGGGCGGTGGGGGCGGACCAGGATGCCGCGGGGCTTTGGCACACCCTGACCGAGCACTGGAACGGTTCGGCCTGGTCGACGGTGCCCGCAGTCGATGCGGGGGCCTCCGGCAACCAGTTCTACGCCGTCACAGCCGTGTCGTCGAACAGCGTGTACGCCACCGGCCAGCAGTCCGGGAGCGGGTTCCCGAGCCAGGCCCTGGTGGAGCACTGGAATGGCAGGTCGTGGTCCGTCCTGCCCACACCCAGCGACCCCACCGAGACCCTGACGCCGTACGGGATCACGGGATCCGACAGCGCGCTCACCGTCGTGGGGGACCGTGAGAGCAGCACGGCTCCCTACACGACGCTGGTTGCCGCAGGGGCGCCGAACTCCCTTGCGCTCGTCGCCTCGCCGAACAACGGCACTGGCGAGCAGGATCTCTTCGGGGCTACCACGGCGGCGGACGGCTCGACGTGGGCCGTCGGCTGGTCGCTGAACGGCAGCGAGCAGACGCTGACCGAGCAGGGCGTCAACGGCACCTGGTCGCTCGTCGCCAGCCCGGATCCGGGTACGGGCGACAACGGCTTCGCCGGCGTCGGGGCCATCCCGGGCGGGGGCGTGTGGGCCGTGGGCGTGACGTCCAACAACGGGGGCTTCTCCACCCTGATCGCTCATCACTGCTGAGTGAGGGCTTGACTCATCGGGGGGCGGGGCCGGCTTGCCGCGGCCCCGCCCCCGGCGCGCCCGCGCCCCGATCGTCCTCCCCCTCGCCCACGCCCTGCCTTGGCCTCCCTCCCGGCCTGCGTACGCCGCATCTCAGGCTCAACTCTCTTCTCACAGCGAACGAAAACGCTAAGATGCTATTTGCTCGTGAAAACCTCGTGCCGCTACACCCAGTCCCAGGATCGAGGAGGGAACCGAATGGCAACGACCGAGGAGGAGGCAGTAGGAGACGCGAGGAGGGAAGAGAGGAAGTGGGGTGGGAACATGACGTGCTACGTGACGAATCAGACCGGAGCTTTCGTCCATGTGGTCGCATGGCACAAGTGGGATGGAAAGAGGCAGGACGGCAGCGGCGAGCTGAGCCCAGGACAGAGCTTCTCCTTCGGCATCGAAGTGGGCAGCGGCGGCCACGACCTGTGGTCACTCAGGTATGACACTAGCGACAGCCCTCCCAGAAGCCGAAACCGGTCGGACAAGCAGTGCGACGTGACTCACGGCGATCTGAGTTCCGGGGGCAGTGTCTACATCAACGTCGGGTGGGACAACTTCAGCGTTGTTCTGCCTGACAGCAGCTCCTGCAACGAGAACAGTTACGCCTAGTCCTCGACCAGTCGTGTCGTGGACATCGTGTCCAAGCAAAGCCCAGTCGTCATAGCTCTCGGTAGGCGTATACTAAGGCGTATGCCAAGAATGCAGGTCTACCTACCCGATGACCTCTACATGCAAGTGAAGGAGCGGGGGCTCCCAGCCTCTGAGCTGCTGCAGGAGGCTGTACGGGCGGAACTAAGGCGCCAGGAGCTCTCGGACCAAGCCGATGCATATCTGGCGGATCTCGTCTCCGAGGTCGGGGAGCCGTCGGCCGCCGAGCTTGCCCAAGCCGAGGCCATCGTCCGGCGGATCCGAGAGCACCAGTCTCGACAGGCTGGCTGACCCCCGGTCCGCGTGCTCGTCCTCGACGGCGGCGGTGTTAGCAGGCTGGCCGAGCGTTCGACACGGGCGGCGGCGCTGATAACGGCGTTCAAGCAGGGAGGACTCTGGCCACCGGTGGTCCCAAGCGTCGTCCTCGTCGAGTGCCTGAGCGGCCACCCAGGAACCGACGCCGGAACCAATCACTTCCTGAAGACATGCGACGTCCAGGTTGAGTTGCCAGAGCGCCGAGCCCGGCGCGCGGCCTTTGTTCGAGCTCAGGCGGGACGCGGTTGCGCCGTGGATGCGGTGGTCGTGACTGCTGCCGAGCCGGGTGGCTCGGTGCTGAGTGGTGACGTCGACGACCTCCGCGCTCTTGCCGACCATTGCGAAGACGTTCACGTTGAGAGGGCCTGAAGGCGATGGGCCGCCGACCCTTGTGCATTGTTCGGCGCTCGTGAGGCCCTACAGCGTCGGGGGGAGGTGGAAGACCGGGAACAAGGAGGCGTCGAACGTTGTGATCTCGGCGATGGCTCCGCCCTCGATGCGCAGGACGTCGAACTTGAAGGCACGGAACTGGGTGTCACCGGGCCGCCTGAGGTAGCTGGCGGCCGTGGGCATGCGGTTGGCCATCGTGGGGACGCGCCGCCAGTCGCCGTCCCGGTCGGGGCCGAAGGCTCGCTCGAGGAGCGGGGCGATGCTGTCCAGCCCCTCGAAGCAGAACGGGTGCGGCGGCATCGTGACCCGGAGGTCCTTCGAGGCGACCGCGACCGCGGCGGCCACGTCGCACCGTTCGTGGGCATCGATGAACCGCTCCAGCAGCGCTCGTTCCTCCGCGCTCGGCTCGGAGGCCTGCCATTCGAGGCGCCGGGACGGCAGATGCTCCTGCATGGTGGCCCGCGCCCGCTGCAGCGCGCTGTTGGCTGCGGCGACGCTCGTGTCGAGGATCGACGCCGTCTCGGCCGCCGGTCTCCCCAGGACGTCACGCAGGATCAGCGCTGCCCGCTGCCGTGGCGGCAGGACCTGCATCGCCGCGAGGAACGCCAGCCCGATCGTCTCCCGCTCGACGACGACGGCCTCGGGTTGTTCGTCGGTCGTGGCGACCTCGTCCAGCAACCGGTCGGGGTAGGGCTGCAGCCAGGGGACCTCGGCGAACGAATGGAGCTGGGCCACGCGCCGGGATCGGCTCCGGATGGTGTCCAGGCAGACGTTGGTCGCGATGCGGTACAGCCACGCACGGAGCAGCGACGCACCCTCGAACCGCTCGCGGTTGGCCCACGCCCTGAGGAACGTCTCCTGCACCGCGTCCTCGGCCTCGTCGAACGAGGCGAGCATCCGGTAGCAGTGGACGTGCAGCTCGCGCCGGTGGCGCCGGACCAGCGTGTCGAAGTCCGGGCTAACGGTCACGCCCCGGGGTCGCTTCGCCTGCCCTGTTGCACGATCCAGCTGTTGCCGTCGGGGTCGCTGAAGAAGACGAACGAGCCGAAGTCGCGGTCTTCGGGATCCGGCCCCGGCACCATGCCCCCCGCCTCGAAATGCTGGATCTCGGTGGCGTCCACCCCACGTTCGACGAGCTCGGCGTGCGCGGCGTGGATGTCTGGGACGACAAGGTGCAGGCCCTGGATGGAGCCCGGCGCCGCCTGCGTGATCCCGTTCCCCACAGAGATCGAGCACGCCGAGCCCGGCGGCGTCATCTGGACGACGCGGAACTCGTCGCCGGCGCGGTGGTCGACGTCGAGGACGAAGCCGGCCTTCTCGGTGTAGAAGGCCTTCGCTCGATCCACGTCCGAGACGGGGACGATCACGAGTTCGAGCTTCCAGTCCATGATGCAGCCTCCTTCATAGGTCGGTGGTTGGGCCGATCGCGCGTCACCTCAGCACGATCCCACTCGTCACGTTCGCCATGGTCCCGGTCATGCCCCTGGCCCGGTCGGACGCGAGGAACGCCGCCACCTCGGCTACGTCGGCCAGCCGGGGAGCCCGGCGCAGCGCAGCCATCCCCGCGATCATCGCCTCGACCGCTTCCGGCCCCGGCATGCCCGGGCCGCCGACTGCGGCGAGCTTCTCCTTCGTCAGCGTGTCGGCGACGCCGGCCGTCCAGATCCCGCAGACGCGCACCCCGTGGGGTCCCACCTCGGCCGCCAGGTACCGCATGAACGCCTCCGTCGCCGCGTCCGCCGGGCCGGTGCTCCCCATGCCGGGCATCGCCGCGTCCCCCGATGCGCTGTTCAGGTGCAGGATCACGCCGGTTCCCTGGTCGATCATGCGCCGCGCGGCGGCCCGTGCAGTGATGAAGTTGCTCCGCAGGCCGTTGACCACGGCACGCAAGAGGTCGTCGGTCGCCATCTCGACGAGTGGCGTGCCCTGGACGTCCCCCCGGCTGATGAGGTTGAACGACACGTCGACGCTGCCCGCCTTCGAGACCACGTCTCGGACGTGCCCGTCGACGGCCCGCTCGTCCAGGGCGTCGAGGACGGCGCTCTCGGCCAGCCCGCCGGACGCCGTGATCTCGTTCGTGACCGCGTCGAGCTTGGCGCCTGTCCGTCCGGCGAGGAAGACCCGGGCCCCCTCCCGTGCGAAGGTGCGGGCGACGCCGCCGCCGATTCCCCCTCCGCCGCCGTAGACGATCGCGTTCTTGCCCTCCAGCAGCTTGCTCATGTCCCCTCCCATCGTCGTCATGGTCACCAGGTGAAACGCCGGCGGGCACCAAAACTCATCGGTGGCGCGATGAGTCGTGCCGCAGCCGGGCCTTGTCACATCAGCCTGGGTTCGTTCGTCACTGGTATGACGGACGCGCAGAGCGCCCGCAGAGAGAATGGGACCGATGGACGAACACGATTGGCTGGCGGAACGATTCGAGGCCAACCGGACCCAGCTGCGGGCCGTGGCCTACCGGATGCTCGGCTCGCTGAGCGAGGCCGACGACGCCGTCCAGGAATCCTGGCTCCGCCTCAGCCGCACCGAAACGAGCGCCGTCGAGAACCTCGGCGGATGGATGACGACGGTCGTCGCGCGGGTGTGCCTCGACATGCTGCGCTCCCGCAAGTCGCGGCGCGAAGAGCCCCTGGACGGGCACGTGCCCGAGCCGAGCGTGGGCCGCGAGCATGGGACCGACCCCGAGCACGAAGCGCTCCAGGCGGACTCGGTCGGTCTGGCGCTGCTCGTGGTGGTCGAAACGCTGGCTCCCGCGGAGCGGCTCGCGTTCGTGCTGCACGACATGTTCGCCGTGCCCTTCGACGAGATCGCGGGCATCGTCGAGCGCTCCCCGGCCGCGGCACGGCAGCTCGCAAGCCGTGCCCGTCGCCGGGTGCAGGGTGCGGCCACCGTCCCCGACACCGATCTCATCCGCCAGCGGGCAATCGTCGACGCCTTCCTCGCGGCCTCCCGCGGCGGTGACTTCGAGGCGCTGCTCGGGCTGCTGGACCCAGATGTCGTGCTCCGAGCCGACCGCGCCGCCGTGGTCGCAGGCGCCTCGACGGAGGTCCGCGGTGCGGCGGCCGTGGCCGGCACCTTCTCGGGGCGTGCCCGGGTCGCACAACTGGCGCTCGTGAACGGGGCCGCGGGAGCCGTGTGGGCTCCGGGCGGACGACCGCGTGTTGTGTTCGGCTTCTCGATCACCGGTGGAAAGATCGTCGAAATCGAGCTGATCGCGGAGCCAGGGCGTCTGGGCCAGCTCGATCTGGCAATCCTCGACTGACGCATTCAGAGAAACCCCAGCCGTCACCGCCGGGCACTCGGACCCGCGGTCCGCCGGCGTCCGGCCGATGAGTTTTCGACCGCCGGGCCGTCTAAGGGGCATGACGCTACGCCCACGCACCCCAGGCACACCGGACCAGAGGAGGCAGCAATGACTGACGCACCGAGCGCCACCGCCCTCGCAGCCACGGTCACCAGGGTCTTCGATGCACCGCCGGAGCGGGTGTGGACCTGCCTCACCGATCTCGAGGACTTCGCCCAGTGGTTCGGCACCCCGCCGTTCACCACGCCCGCCTCGACGGTCACGA
>WNFC01010340.1_pt1 | contig 14209 bp, 12 predicted proteins | sample 5400541 | NCBI WGS metagenome assembly WNFC01 (sample SAMN13153342, study PRJNA577476) | soil metagenome | isolation source: 120 cm saprolite under Douglas fir tree site 2 hole 2 replicate 1 | place: USA:California | collected 2015-04-18
CAACCCCAAGCCGTTCCGATTCCTGAAATCCGACGAGTCGGAGTAGACGCTTCCACAGAGAGTGCGAGCCTCCCGCGTCACGTCGGCGCTATCAGACCCGAGGTGGCAGACCCGCCACCTCGACCCTTTGTCGGCCTAACCTCGCCGACGCCTGCCAAAGGCTGCCAACGGGTGCCACAGCCGCGCCGGCCACCGCCGATCAATGGCTGAAAAGCGCCAAAGATCCCGGCCCAGTGGCAAGACCCGCTGCTCTATCCACTGAGCTACGGGGGCCCGGGCGGCAGAGTAGCGCCATCCCGCGCCCGCGCTACAACGGGTCGGCCGTCCAGAGCGCCAGCTGAGATTCTTGCCGGTACAGTCCAAGGGGAGCGCCGCGACCGGCTCAAGGGATGCAAACGATCCATAGAACCTTCTCAGCTTTGCCCGAGTCTTGCCCGCCGGCTGCCACCTTCACGCGAGGGTACACACTGACCACCGACGAGAGCGCGGGCTGATACGCGCGGGCCAAGGTCGCGTCGCGTTTCCAACAAAGAGCGACAGGCACGCACTCCGAACACAAGCAGAGCGAACTAGTGCTTGCCGTGGCCAGGGCTCAACGGGGTGGGTGTGGGGTGGTATCTGTACGGAATGAGGGGGGCGGTCACCGGTGTCTTCTCCTACAGCGGTCGCTTCATCGCCGAGGCGTTGCTGGCGCACGGTTGGGAGGTTGTCGCCCTCGGCAGAAGGCGGCCGCCGCCCACGGATAGCCTCGCGGAGCGCGTCGACTTCTATCCGCTTCTCCTTGATGACGAGGAAGGGCTTGTCGCCGCTCTTTCTGGCTGTGAGGCGCTCTTCAACACGTATTGGGTGCGCTTCGAGCACGGTGGCGCGACCTTCGCCGAGGCGATCGAGCGCAGTGGCCGCCTCTTCCATGCTGCGTCCGCCGCTGGGGTGCGCCGGATCGTCCATCTCAGCGTTAGCAACGCCAGCGCAGACTCGCCGTTCCCGTATTTCCGTGGCAAGGCAGCAGTTGAGGATGCGCTTCGAGGTGCCGATTGCTCGTACGCGATCTTGCGGCCGACCCTGATCTTCGGTGGTCGCGAGGAAGTGCTCGTGAACAACATCGCTTGGCTGCTGCGCCGGCTGCCGCTCTTCCTGCTGCCCGACGGCGGCCACTGCCGCTTTCAGCCCGTCTCGGTCTTCGACCTGGCACGGATCGCAGCCGATCTCGGCGAGACCGACGGGAATGTGGTGCTCGATCTTGCCGGCCCTGAGACGTTCACCTTCGCCGACTTCGTGGCCGAGATCAAAGCCGCCGTCGGCAGTCACGCCCGCCTCCTTTCAGCGCCAAGCGGTTTCGTCTCGACCTGCTCGGCACTCGCAGGTTTCCTTCTGCGCGACCGGCTCCTGACGCGCGACGAACTTGGCGCGCTCACCGACAACCTGCTCGCCTGCGAGACGGCAACAACCGAGAGCCGCTTCAGCGACTGGCTCAAGGCGAACGCCTCCTGGCTTGGCAACGACTATGCGAACGAGTTGCGTCGCAACTGGCATCCCAGCCTTGCCAACTCTTAAGCACGCGCAACGTCCGAAGAGCGGCCGGCTCCTAACGCCTGGGTTGAGGCCGCCGCAAATGGGACGCGCAAAAATCACTCGACTACCAGGTGCGGCGTGCTCGGCCAGCCCCCAACAAGCCGACGACACCGGTGTCGCACTGAGAGACTGCGCCGGTGAGCGGGCGATTGCGAGCGGCTGCGGCAGGGGCGACGGCCGCGACCATCTGGGCACTAGAGGAGCCGCTCGACCAGCAGCTCCTACGCTGCGACTACTCCGACGTCGCCCTCCTCGGCAAAGCGGTGACGCGCGGCCCAGGCTGGCGCGCAGCCGGGCTCGCGATCCACGCGCTCAACGGAGCGCTGTTCGGGCTCGCGTTTCATGACGCCCGGCGGATCCTCACGGTCGACCCCAAGAAGCTCGCGCTCGGCATGGCCCTCGCCGAGCACCTCGTCCTCTTCCCGCTCTGCTACTTCGTCGACCGCTATCACCCAGCGCGCGGTGAACCCGGCATCCCGCCGCTTCTAACGAATCCGCGCGCCTTCGCCCAGGCGACCTGGCGCCACGCTCTTTTCGGTGCCGCGCTCGCCTGGCTCGCCTAATAACCACATGGTCGTCACGTTCTGCTCGCGTCCGCCAATTCCGCCACGAAACGAGGAGAACGCCTGCCGCGGCAAGCCGTAGTTCGCTCCGCTCGTGTTGAAGGGCGGAGCTGTCGCGTTTTGGCGGAAAGGCGACAAGAACTTCTGGTGTCGTGGGGGTCCTGTCGGACGAGGTTTTGAGGTTTCGCGGGGAGGGGGTCGGGCGCCGCACTGTCGCCGTTCGGCTCTTGGTCACGGGCAGGCTTCGTGGGCATCCCCTCGCACCGAGCGACCTACCAGATCGCCGCGCACGTCTCCGACCGCTTCGGCGTCATCCTCTGGATCTTCTTCGGCCGCGCACATCCCGAGCGTGCGCAGCTCGACCGCACGTAGATCGATCGCCTCCAGTTGCCCAACCGGTAACCGATCTGCAGGCAAAACCGTAATTTGGCACACCCAGCGTGGGTCTCGGTATTGCGGCCTCTCTAACACCGCCCGAACAACGCGCCAGTACCGTTCGCTGAGGCAATGGCGTCGGGCCGTCGAGGCAAGGAGATGAAGCGGGTCAGGCTCCTCGCGTTCGTTCTTGCGGCCCTCGCCGCGACGATGCTCGCCGCTGGCCGCAGCGGCGGTGCCGATCGGGATCAGCCGCCGGTGACGTCCTCCGTACCGATCAGCGGTGCAACACCGACGAGCCCGACACCATCGGTGTTCGGGAGCAGTGAGGTCACGCTTCGCGGGGCCTTGCCCGGCCCGTTCGTGATCGATCTGACCTGGGTGAGCGCACGCACTGGCTGGGCGCTGGCCGTCACCTCTTGTGCTCGCGGACTGTGCCCGCAGATCGCCCAGACCCGGAATGGCGGACAGACCTGGCAGCGGCTGCCATCCCCACCAGGCTTCATTGAGGACGGACGCTTGGATTGCAGCAAGAAGCCGTGCGTGACGCACCTGCGCTTCGCCACCGCCTCGGCCGGCTACCTGTTCGGCCCCGCGCTGTTCGTCACCCGAGACGGCGGGCGAAGCTGGGCCCGCGAGAACAGCCCTCCCGTCGAGGCACTCGAACCGAGCTCGGGCGCCGTCGTCCGGATCGTCTACGACCACACCGGCTGGCCAGGCCCCTGCGACCGCACGGTCGAGGAGGCGCCAGCCGGTTCCAGCAGCTGGCGGACGCTGCTCCGGCTGGGCTTGCCGCGTGGCGACTCGCGCGAGGTCGCCGCGCAAGCGATCCGCGCAGGCAGCCGGGTCATCTATGTGCCCATCTATGGAGACCAAGCGGCCGGCGCCGGCACCCAGCACACGATCATCTTCCGCTCCCTCGATGCCGGACGCTCCTGGCGCCGCCTCGACGACCCCTGCGGCGGCAGCGGCCGCCGCGTCTACGACGCCGTCGCCTTGGCGGCGGCACCGGCCCGCATCGTCGCTGCCCTGTGCGCTCCCCGCAGCGGCCGCCCGACGGGCGAGTTCGTGCGCACCTCGACCGACGCGGGATCCTCGTGGCGACCCCGGCATCGTCTACCGGGCTCGCCGCGGCTGATCGCCGCCGCGAGCCCCAGCCACCTCGTCGTCGCCGACGGACCGGTTTCCGGCAACGGCCCGTACACCTATCGCCTGGCTGTCTCGACGGACGGCGGGCTGCACTGGAACGCCGTCATCACCGATCGCGAACGAATCAACGCCGCGGCGCCGGCCAGCGCGTTCCTCGGTTTTGAGAACGCCAAGGTCGGCCGCTGGGTTGGCGACGAGCGGGCGATCTGGACAACAAGCGACGGCGGCGTCCATTGGATTCGTCGTACGTTCCCGTAGGCCCCAGCGTCGAAGTGGCGTGGCTGACGGCCACGGCAGCGCCAAATGAAAATCACCGAGCGGTCAGAGAGAGCCGGGCGGTCGATCAGGAGATTTGGCGAAAGCAGGTCGCAGCGAGTGTGGTGGACGAGCGATCGAGGTGACAAACGATGCTGCGGCGACGTACTGGGGATCGCCAGGCTCGGCTTCGCGCATTTCCACCAGCCTCGTGTACGCGAGCGCGACGAACCTGTCGGCAACGACGAGCCGGATCTGGCGGGCGCACGCCGACGGCTCGCGCCCAGTCCTCATCACCGAGGGGACGTCGCCGCAGCTGTCGCCGGGCGGCCGCTGGATCGCCTTCGTCCGCACGCGGCAGCGGCCGCTCCAGTCCGAGCTGTTGCTGGTCGCCGCCTCCGGCGGGCAGCCGCGGCTGCTGCAGCACGTCAGTGGACAGTTTCTCGAGGCGCCGGTCTGGGCGCCCGACTCTCGCGACTTGGTCTCCGTCGACGCCGGCGGCCCCAGGAAGAGTGGCGGGCTGGTGCTGATCGATCTCCGCTCCGGCAAGCGAAGAATGTTCGCGTCAGCGAGGCGTTTGAGTGCCGTCGTCTCGCCCAGCTTCTCGCCCGACGGTCACCAGATCGTCTATGCGCGTGAAGACCAAACCGGCGCCGATCTCTACGTCTACTCGCTCGCCGCGCGGACGACACGACAGATCACACACGATCACAGGGACATCGACCCTAGCTGGGGCCCGACCTGGATCGCCTACAACCGCGGCGGCTTCACCCACGCCGGCGACGTCTGGCTCGTTCATGGCGACGGCAGCGGCGCCCACCGTTTGACGCACACGAACGCCGGGCTCTACCCGGCCGCCTGGTCGGCCGACGGAACGCGCCTGCTGGCCGCCTATCCGGCGATGCACAACGGCCGCCTATGGGCCGTCGAGCTACCGAATGGCCACAGCCGTGCCCTCACAGGCTGGGTCGGCGACCTCTACCCGCAAGGACTCAGCCGCGACGGGAGCACGGTCCTGGCTGCGATCGGCTGCGGCGGCCTCGTGAGCCCCTACGGCACGATCGAGACACTCCCGTTCTCGGGCGGCAAACCAACCGTGCTCGTCAGCGGCCCATGCCGGGCCAGCTGGAACCGCTAAAGCGAACAGTGCATGCTCGCCGCCAGGTCGCGAACAGAACCGCGCCGGCCCCTGTAGCGATGTCGTCTTTCCGCCAAAACGCGACAGCGGCCCACTCTGTCGTGCTGGCAGGAAAAGGAGTGGCAGCAGTCGATCGCCGACGGAGGGGGATCGTTCGGCTTCGCGCTGGCCGCATCGACAGGCTCAGAGCGGTCCCGGCCGCCCGGTTGATCGAGCAGCGGCTGGCCTGGGGGTGGAAGGCGGCTAGGTTTCAATGTTTCGCGGGGATGTGGCTGGGGCACGCGGCTGGGCGGTTGCTCTCAGGCTCGTGGCGGCGACATTTTGCCGGCCGGTGGTGGCCGAAGAAGCCTTGCCTGGGAGTCACGAGGACACTTAGCGCTGCCGATCTGACGGTCTTCTCTTCCTCGCACGCTCGCCACTGGCCTCGATCACGTCGACGAGGGGCTTTGCTTGCGGCCGCTGGGGTTCTAGCCTTGGGTTGTGTTGACGTGTGCAGCGTGCGGCCGCGAGAACGTCGCGGGGGCGAAGTTTTGTAACGAATGCGGAGCGTCGCTTGACGCTGGGCAGGCGCAGCGCGAGCAGCGGAAGACGGTGACTGTGCTCTTCTGCGATATCACCGGCTCGACGGCGCTGGGGGAGTCGATGGATCCGGAGGCCCTGCGGACGGTGCTGGCGCGCTACTACGAGCGGATGAAGGGTATCGTCGAGGCCCACGGCGGCTCGGTGGAGAAGTTCATCGGCGATGCGGTCATGGCGGTCTTCGGGGTGCCTGTCGTGCACGAGGACGACGCGCTCCGCGCGGTGCGGGCAGCAGCGGAGATGCGGCAAGCCCGGCCGGAGCTGGGCGTGCGGATCGGCGTGAACACGGGCGAGGTCGTGACCGGCACCGAGGAGCGATTGGCGACCGGCGACGCGGTCAACGTCGCAGCGCGGCTGGAGCAAGCTGCCGCGCCGGGCCAGGTACTGCTGGGCGAGGAAACGATGAAGCTCGTGCGTCAGGCCGTCGACGCGACACCGGTGCAGCCGCTGACGGTGAAGGGGAAGTCGGAGTCGGTGGTCGCGCACGAGTTCGTGGCCCTCCGGGTCCTGGAAACGCAACGGCCGATAGCGCCCATGGTCGGGCGTGAGACCGAACTGCGACGGTTGCGCGACGCCTTCGCCCAGGCAGCGCGCGACCGTTCATGTCAGCTGTTCACGGTGCTCGGTATGGCGGGGGTGGGCAAGTCGCGATTGGCGGCGGAGTTCTTGTCCGATCTCGACGCCCGTGTCGTCCAGGGTCGCTGCCTCTCCTACGGTGAGGGGATCACGTACTGGCCAGTCGTCGACGTGGTGAAGCAGCTCGACGCGCTCCCCGAGGATGCGGCGGCGGCGCGGGCTCTTCGCTCGCTGCTCGGCGAGACGGACGCGGGTACGTCGGCGGAGGAGATCGCCTGGGCCCTTCGCAAGCTGCTCGAGCAGACCGCGCAAGAGCGGCCGCTCGTCTGCGTCTTTGACGACCTGCATTGGGGCGAGGAGACATTCCTGGATCTGGTCGAACATGTCGCCGATCTGTCCCGCGATGCTGCGATTCTCGTGTTGTGCATGGCACGGCCGGAACTCCTCGACCTCCGGCCGGGTTGGGGCGGCGGGAAGTGGAATGCGACCACCGTCCTGCTTGAGCCGCTGAACGCGGCGGAGACGGACGAGTTGTTGGATGCGCTCGGCGGGGTCGAGGGGAAGCTACGCGACCGAATCCATGCCGCGGCCGAGGGCAACCCGCTCTTCCTCGAGGAGATGCTCGTTTTGCTACGGGAGTCAGGCGACGGCGAACTGACGGTGCCGCCGACGATCCAAGCGCTGCTCGCGGCTCGCCTCGATCAGCTTGAGCCGGCGGAGCGGAGCGTGCTCGAGCGGGGTGCGATCGAAGGCCAGGTCTTCCACGAAAGCGCCGTGCAGGCGCTCTCCGACGACGAGACGCGGCTGGCGGAGCGCCTCACCGCCCTCGTGCGCAAAGACCTCGTGCGGCCGGAGAGGTCGCAGGTTCCCGGCGAGGATGCGTATCGCTTCCGCCACCTGTTGATCCGCGACGCCGCCTATGACGCCCTCCCGAAGGCGACCCGAGCAAAGCTTCATGGGCGTTTCGCGAACTGGCTCGTCTACAGCGGCGCCGATTTAATGGAGCTGGACGAGATCCTCGGCCACCATCTGGAGCAAGCGTTCCGGTACAAGGCCGAGCTCGGCCAACCCGACGCGACGCTTGCAGAGCGCGCAGGCGAACGGCTCGCAACCGCTGGCCGGCGGGCTCTCTCACGCGGCGACGAGCGCGCGGCCGCGAGTCTCTTGAAGCGTGCGCTCGAGCTGACGCGACCGATTCACCTCGATGTGCACCTGGAGCTCGACCTGGCCCGAGCGTTGTGGGGGCGCGACATCCAGGCCGCCGTCGCGGTCGCGGCCTCCACCGCCGAGCGGGCGCACGCAACCGGCGACGAAACCGGGGCAGCTCTCGCCCGCGTCGTTGTCGGCCACTACCGTCTCTACTCCGTGGCAGACCCCGCTCTCGACGAGCTGGAGGCGCTCGCCCGCAGTGCGTTGCCGCTGCTCGAGCGCACCGAGGATCACGCCGGGCTGGTGCATGTTTGGTGGGCGCTCGGCTACGGCGTCGCGAACCTCCTCGGACGTTACGACGAGTGGGCTGAGGCCGCCGAGCAGGCGATCCATCACTCGCGCCTCGCCGGTCAGCATCCCACCGACCTCTTCCGCCTCCCGGACGCACTCTTCTTCGGATCGCGGCCCGCCGACGAGGCCCTGCAGACCTTGGACGCGGTACTTCCCGATCCTGCTCATCCGAATCCGCTGCTCTGGCGCGCCGTGCTGCTCGCGCTGCTCGGTCGCTTCGCCGAGGCACACCAGATCTCGGCCGAGGCAAGCAAGCGGCTGCAGGAACTCACCGGCGACGAGGCAGGTGAGTACATGTTGTCGGAGATCGCGACGTGTGCCGGCGACCACGAGGCGGCCACGCGTTATCTCGACCTGTATTGCGACCAGCTCCAAGAGCGTGGCCTGCGCGCTCAGCTCTCGTCATACGCGCCCATGCTCGGCCGTTCGCTGTGCGCGCTTGGACGCCACGAGGAGGCCGAGCCCCGGGCGCAGCTCGCACGTGAGCTCGGCGACGAGCAGGACGTGCTGACCCAGATGCTTTGGCGGCAGGTGCAGGCGCTCGTTCATTCACAACGCGGTGAGCATGCTCAGGCTGAACCGTTTGCCCGCGAGGCGGTCGCGCTCAGCGAGCAGACCGATGGACTCAACTGCCAAGGCGACGCACTCTGCGATCTCGCAGAAGTCCTCGCACGCGCCGGCCGCAGCGAGGAGGCCGCGACGACGCTAACGCACGCGCTCGAGCGCTATGAGCGCAAGAAGAACGTCGCGATGGGCGCGCACGTGCGCGACCGCCTCGTGGCGCTGCGTGAAGAGGTGCTGCCCACATGACCCAGCCGCTGCTCGCTCGACCGGCTGGTCGGGACGCTATGAGCGTGTCGGGGGCGTCGGCACGAAGCCGAGCGATCTGCCCCCTCGCCGGCGATCGACTGCTGCCACGCTTTTCCTGGAAACACGACAAAGCGGGTCACTGTCGCGTTTTGGCGGAAAGGCGACAGACGACTCGGCTCCAAGAGCTCGCGGTTGCTCCGGACCTAGCGGCGGCGGGTGGGACGCGGGAGCATGCTTACCGGCGGCGCGGTCGTTCTGCCTCGTCCCACCAGTCGATGGCGTCGGACTCGGCGGCTCGGTGCTCTAGCGTCCGGGCAACCAGGATGACCTGCGAGCCCGAGCCGGTCGACCAGCAGAACCTCCAAAGTGCACGCGTCGCCTTCGAGTAACGGTGAATCACGTCGTCGACCTCGTGCGCGTCGATCTCGCCGTCGCGATAGCGCGTGAGCGCCTCCTCGACGCGGTCGATGACCTTCGCGAGCTCGGACTCGTAATAGCGGGAAACGCGCTCGCGCGCTGCTCGCCGTTCGCCTTTCGTGGCGTCGTGCACGACCAGGCGATGGTACGTCTCCACTTCGGAGTGCGCGAGGTGAGGCCGCTGCCTACTTTCGCGGCGAGCGCTCTCGAGCAGGGGCGTGCGCCGCGGGCGAGGATCTGGGCTCAGCGGCGGGCGACGAAGACGTATTCGCGGCTGTCGTCGTCGAGCGGCTCTCTGTCGAAGCCACCGAAAAGAGCCTCGAGCCCAAGCCCCGCGAGATCGAGCAGCCCGAGCCATTCATTCTTGGTTGCCCACCCGGGCGAGCTGGTGGCGCCGTCGTCTAGCGTGATGTCGATCCGGTTGTCGCCGACGGCGTACCGAATTCTGTGCGGAACGGGGTCGTCCTGATGCTGCCCGTCCAGCCGGGCCGCGATCTGATGATCGAACGCGAAGGCGTTCCAGGCGAACAGTCCGCCGGGACCGAGCGACGCCGCAACACGTTCGAAGGTACGCCGTCGGTCAGCCCAGGTCGGCAGGTGCAGGAGCGCCCGGAACGGGCAATAGATCAGCGCCGCCTGCTCGTCGACGGTGAGCTCGCGCATGTCGCCTTCGCGCAGGTCGAGCTCCACACCCGCCACGGCGCCGCGGGCGCGCCTGCTCGAGCATCGCCGGCGAAGAGTCGATTCCGATGACTGACCGACCGGTCGCCTGTGCAACAGGAATGGCGACCCGACCGTTCCCGATAGCAAGCTCGACAAGCGGCCCGTCGGCCTCGCGCGCAAGCTCGACATAGAGGGCGACGTCCGCCGTCATCTGCGCCGACCACTCGTCGTAGCGACTCGCGAACGCCTCGTCCCAGCTCATAAACCGATGCTATGGCAGCCGAGTGATCACGAATGCGTCTCAACAGCGGCGACAGCAGTGCTTCCGACCGCAACGAGAGCTCCGACTGCGGAACACAGGTGCCGTCCTCAGCCTATGGCTAGAAGCCGATTGGGTTCTTGGGTCGCGTGGCCGCGTTGAAAGCTTTTGGTTGCGCCCGCTGGGCTCCATAAATGCTCCATCCATGCTGCCCCAAAATCCCTGATGGGCAGAGGCGTTCCGGCCCGGTCCCCCAGGCATGCGCACAGTTCCTCCCGTTGACCGCGCAGAAAGCTCGCCGCTCCTCCGCGCGAAGACTTAAGTGACACCGGACCGGTAGATAGTCACGGAGCCGCCGCCCGAGCCCGTGAACTGGCCCGAGTCGCTTCCATGAAGCGTTGCGTTCACGACGCCGTATTCGTTCTCGACGGTGACCGTTCTTTCTGTGCCGACGAAGTGGACAACGGTTGGCATTCGACCTCCCTCTCTCTGAATCGATGGCGAGGGACCCTCACACGCGCAGTGTGTGGCGGCGGCGTGACGACCGTTCAGTAGCCCGCGTCGGGGCTGACGAGACCGATCAGCTCGTCGCCACGGGCGAACCGTTGGACGTTCTCTCGCACACGTTCGGCGAGAGCAGCGTTGCTCATCGCCCACCCGCCCGCTGCTGTGTGGCTCGTAACGATCGCGTTCTCGAGATCCCAGAGCGGGTGACCGTCAGGGAGCGGCTCCGGATCTGTTACATCGAGCGCCGCACCGCCGATTCGCCCGGTGACAAGCGCCTCGACTAGGGCGTCAGTGTCTACGAGTGTGCCGCGGGCGACGTTGATTAGCCAGGCGTGCGGCCGCATTAGGGCGAGGCGCTCAGCCGAGATCAGCCGGCGCGTCTCTCTGGTGTCGGGCACAGCGAGTAGGACCCAGTCGCTCTCGCCTAACAGGCGTTCGAGCGCATCAGGGCCGAGCGATTCTGTCGCCCCGGGGACCTTGCAGCCACTCCGCGTGATCGCGAGCGTCCTCAGCCGGAGCGGCGTGATGAGCTCAATCAGAGCCCGGCCAATCCCACCCGCGCCGACAATGCCAAGCGTTGAGCCCGCAACGCGACGCGTCTCTGGCTGGTGCCACGAGCGGAGGCCAACGTAGCGCGGCAGCTGTCGCGCTGCCGCGAGCATCATCGCGAGCACGTACTCTGCGATCGGGCCGGCGTAGACCCCTTTTGCGGCCGTCCAGAGTCGCTCGTCATCGACCACCGCCGCCGCGAAGAAGTCCTCGATTCCGGCGAAAGAGAGTTGCACCCAACGGATGCCGGGGTGGAGCGCACGGGCGAGTTCCTCCGGGTCAGACGCTGCCCAGACGATCGCGTTCGCTTCCTCGAGTGGGACGACGACTCCGCCGCCCGCGACCACGGCCTCGTCGAGCCGGATCGGCGCATCGTTTCGGACGAAGATGCGGGCCTCAGCGCTCGGCATACGACCGGCCCCGCCGGGGTGTGAGCCTCAAGTCGCGGCTGAGCGGTCCTTCGGTGGAAGCGATCGCTCGGAAGCCGTCACACTTGACCTCGTACGCGAAGTCTCGTCGCTGTGGGAGGGGGCCAGACTTCGCGAGCATCGGCTCCGCTAGCGAGCTGTACGGCATTCGGCAAACTATCGCGGATCGCTTATGTGAAAGAGGGCGTCGCAGGAGGGGAGGCGGTGTCGCCCCTCCTCGCACACCCAAGTCCCCGAGTAGAGGAACGGGCCTCGATGAAGTCTGCGGTTTCTCCCGCTTGGAAACGGGCGATAGGCCGCGACGTTTTGAGATAGTCACTAAGCTCGCGCAGCGTGAACTGGGAGGTCTTTTTGACGTGCGCCGTCACCGGCGTCGGCGACACGGTGGGCAGAAGCGACCGTGTTCCGATCGCCCCCGAGCAGATTGCCGATGCGGCGATCGAGGCTGCGCAAGCCGGAGCAGCAGTGGTGCACCTCCATGTGCGCGATCCAGAGAGCGGCAAGGGCTCGCGTGACCCGCGCCTCTACCGCGAGGTCGTCGATCGGATCCGCTCGTCAGCGGTCGACGTTGTGCTCAACCTCACTGCGGGGATGGGCGGCGACCTCGTCCTGGGCGGAGCCGAAGCGCCCTTGCCGTTTGACGGCACCGGGACCGATCTTGCCGGGGTAGAGGAGCGGCTCGTTCATGTCGAGGAACTCCGGCCGGAGATCTGCACGATTGACTGCGGGACGATGAACTTCGCTGCAGGCGGAGACTACGTGATGGTTAACACGCCGACGCTGATCCGCGAGATGGCGCGGCGCGTGCTCGAGCTCGGAGTGCGACCGGAGCTCGAGGTCTTCGACACCGGGCACCTCGTCCTCGTTCATGAGCTGATCCGCGACGGTCTAGTCGAGGAGCCGGTGCTGATCCAGCTCTGCACCGGGATTCCGTACGGTGCGCCGGACGACCTGGCGACGCTCCTGTCGATGGTTCAGCGGCTTCCCCCGGGTGCGATCTTCTCCGCGTTCTCGATCGGTCGCATGCAGCTGCCGTTCGTTCCGCTCGCCCCTCTCATGGGTGGGAACGTGCGCGTGGGCCTCGAGGACAACATCTACCTGTCGCGCGGCGTGCTCGCGGGCAACGGCGAGCTCGTTCAGCGTGCCGTCACGATCCTCGAGGCGATGAACGTCCGTGTCCTTGGCCCCGACGAGGTGCGCGAGCAGCTCGCACTACGCCGTGCCTGAGCGCCCTGCGGCGGTGGCGCTGCTCGGTGGCGGCGTAATCGGCGCCGGCTGGGTTGCTCGTTTCGTGTTGAACGGGGTCGACGTCCGGCTCTTCGACCCCGACCCGGATGCGCCGAGGAAGATCGGCGAGGTGCTCGACAATGCCCGTCGCGCCTACGGTCGATTGACGCTGGCTCCGCTGCCTCCGCCGGGCCAGTTGACCTTCGCCGACACCGCGGCCGAAGCGGTGGAAGGAGCGTCGTTCGTGCAGGAGTCCGCGCCCGAGCGGCCGGAGGTCAAGCGCGAGCTGCTAGCCGCCGCGAGCGCGGCCGCGCCGCCCCAGACGGTCATCTGCTCGTCGACGTCCGGACTCCGGCCGTCCCTCCTCCAGGATGGGATGCGCCATCCTGAACGGTTCGCGGTCGGACATCCGTTCAACCCGGTCTACCTGCTCCCGCTGGTGGAGGTCTGCGGCGGCGAGCGAACCGCTCCGGAGTTTCTTGACCGGGCGGCGGCCGTCTACGAGGCGGTCGGGATGCACCCCCTTCGCGTCCGGACCGAGATCGACGGCTTCCTGGCCGACCGGCTCCTGGAGGCCTTGTGGCGCGAGGCGCTCTGGCTCGTCCAGGACGACGTCGCGACCGTCGCAGAGATCGACGACGCAATCCGCTACGGCGCCGGACTCCGTTGGGCGTTCATGGGGACGTTCCTGACGTACCGGATCGCAGGAGGCGAGGCGGGAATGCGGCACTTCATGGAGCAATTCGGCCCGGCTCTCCAGTGGCCGTGGACGAAGTTCGTCGATGTTCCAGAGTTGACGGACGATCTCGTTGCGAAGATCGCAGGACAATCGGACGTGCAGGCAGCCGGTCGCTCGACGCGCGAGCTCGAGCGGCTTCGGGACGACTGCCTCGTCGCCGTCCTGCAAGGCCTTCGTGCCATGGGGGCGGGCGCGGGCGCGGACCTCGCCGCATGGGAGCGCGTGCTCTTCGAGTCGGGGAACACGCGCGTGCTGGGGGAGGACGACGACCTCACGCAGCCTGCTCGACTCCATTCGGCGCGCGTGCCGGCCGACTGGATCGATTACAACGGCCACGTTCACGAGAGTCGCTACCTGCAGTTGTTCGGCGACGCTTCGGACGCGCTCCTTCGCTACCTCGGCGTCGACGCGGAGTACCTCGCGAACAGCAGCTACTTCACGGTCGAGACGCACCTCTGTCACCTGCGCGCACTCGCGGGCGGTGATCGGGTGCACGTGACGACCCAGGTCCTCGGCTGGGACCCGAAGCGCCTACACGTATTTCACACGCTGTATCGCGATGGCGAAGAGGAACCGGTCGCAACGGCTGAGCAGCTGTTCCTCCACGTCGACACTGCGGCCGGTCGTGCGGCGGGCGTGCGCGAAGGCGTGCGCGATCGTCTCTCGCGCCTCGCGGACGCGCACGCGCGTCTGCCGCCACCGGAACGCAGCGGGCGGCGGATCGCTCTCGGCTAAGCGTGGTCTCGGTCCGGCGAGGAAGCGGCGGTTGAACGCGTGCACCAGGTCGTCCTTCTGCGGATGAACGCCGTGCGTGAAGGAACGCGACCGCACCCCTTTCTGGCGTGCTCGCAGATGGGGTGGCCCGCGCTAGCGGCCGCGTTTGCGGTGAGCCCCCGTCGAGCT
>WNFC01018110.1_pt1 | contig 14209 bp, 17 predicted proteins | sample 5400541 | NCBI WGS metagenome assembly WNFC01 (sample SAMN13153342, study PRJNA577476) | soil metagenome | isolation source: 120 cm saprolite under Douglas fir tree site 2 hole 2 replicate 1 | place: USA:California | collected 2015-04-18
GTGCTGGCGGCCGACGTGACGCCGGAACGGCTCCTCAATCCCGACAAGGAGCCGCAGAACTGGCTGATGAATCACCGCACCTATGACGGCCAGCGCTTTTCGCCGCTCGCCCGCATCAACCGGGACAATGTCAAGAACCTCAAATTCGCCTATGCGGTGCCGCTCGCGGGCACGCAAGGCAAGGAATTCATCGAGGCGACGCCGCTCGCCGAGGACGGCTTCCTCTACATCACGGATTCCTGGGGCGTGCTGTACAAGATCGACGCAACCGCCGGCGACGCCGGCCGCATCGTGTGGCGGATGGATCCCAAGCAGGACCGGCAGGTCGCCAATCGCGGCGCGGCGTTGTGGGGCAATCTCGTCATTTCGCCGGCGAGCGGGCCCGCACGCATCATTGCCACCGACAAGGTCTCGGGCAAGGTCGTATGGGAAACCAACGTCTCCGATGCCGAGCGGATCACCATCACGGGGGCGCCGCTTCCCATCCGGGACAAGATCATTATCGGGGCCTCGGGCGGCGACGCCGGTGCCCGCGACTGGATGGCGGCGCTCGACGCTGCGACCGGCAAGCTGTTGTGGCGAAAATACACGATTCCCGCGCCGGGCGAGCCCGGCAGCGAGACCTGGAAAGACAAGAACAACGCGTGGCGCACCGGCGGACACGCTCGCTTTGCCCGCCTTGCGAGGCTAAGATCGCGAAACACACGGGAGGAACACCATGAAGAAACGCACGGCTTTCATGCGCAACGCTCTGCTCGCTGCCACCATGCTGGCCTCGCCGGCATTCGCCGCCGACGTAACGCCGGAGCGGCTCCTCAATCCCGACAAGGAGCCGCAGAACTGGCTGATGAATCACCGCACCTATGACGGCCAGCGCTTTTCGCGTCCAGACCTATTCGGGCATCGCGGATCCAACTAAGGAAAACCCGATCAAGAAGGTCTGCCCCAACCGCACCGGCGGCAACAACTACTTCCCGTCTGCCTACAGCCCCAAGACGCAGCTCCTCTACATTCCGGCCACGACGGCCTGCGAGTTCGTCACCAACGATCCCGACCTGGCAAAGCGGGAACCGGGCTGGTTCGGGCGCAGCGGCGGCGGCTACAAGGTCGACGGGCGCTACGAGAGCAACCTGACGGCGGTCGATCCCGTCACCCTCGAGATCAAGAAGAACGTACACCTGCCGTATCCGAACTACTCGGGCGCGCTCGCCACCGCTGGCGGGCTGGTGTTCCTCGCCCTCATGGACGGCACCATCGCGGCCTTCGACGACACCACCCTCAACCAGCTCTGGAAGATCAATGTCGGCGCCGGGTTCGGAGCGCCGCCGATGACATTCGAGGTCAACGGCAAACAGTATATCGCGATCGCGTCCGGGCCGAGCGCCACCTCCCGCACGAAGCTCCTGGCGACGCCGGAGCTCAATGACCAGCGTAGCGCTACCGTGCTGTACGTGTTCGGCTTGTGAGCAGAGGCCCGGAGTGGTCAGTTGACAGCGGGAGGGTGGGTTTGAGCCACCGGGTCCGACCAAAGGCCCGGACCCGGTAGGCCGGCCCAATGGTTAACGCCGCGAAACCCACCGTCGGCCTCGCCGCTGGAAGGGTCATGATGGGTTTCGCTTATCGCTCAACCCATCCTACAGCCCCCACAGTCAAGCTCGCGAAAGATTCACAGCCTCGCAGGGCGGGCAAGGTCGCCCGCTGCCGCCGATGATATGGGGCGCTGGCCTCGCGCGACTTTGCCCACCTCTCAAGCCGCAAAGGCCGTCGGCGTCGGCAACGGCGCAGGGCAAGCCTTGCAAGTTGCACGGCGCGGTGACGCGCTGTTGGGACGGTAGGGGTCATTGCAAGCTTTTCCCCACAATCCCGTGTACAACCAAGGCAAGTTAAGGTTTTTGGCGCCATAGTTCTGCCGTATTGCGCTCTCTACCGTAGTAATTGTAGTACATTTGATTCGTTTAATGCGCGCTGGGTACGCTGATCGGCTGGGATTATTGAATCACGATCGCGGGATGCGCTTGTGTAGGACTGCCCTCAATCGCGATGCTGTGCGATATTAGCCGCAGTCAAAACGACGGAGTGGAAAGAAATGAGTAACGTCGATTGGCAGAATGGAGCGACCGATCGTGGCCGGACGTCGTTGCCTGATTCCTACAAACCCAAGGCCTTGCGCCTCGCCCCTACTGACGACACAGCGTCAGCAGAGATTGATCCGCCGATCGTCGATTTGCTCAAGCTTGAGGAAGAACTCGGCCGCCGGCGCCTCGACGAAATCGCAGACGTGGTGCGGGCTCTCACCTATGGGGAAATGATGGAGCTCGCTGCCTCCATGTGGAACGTCAGGCCGGATGGCGGGAACCTCACGGAACACAATTTACCGGCCGTGCTCTATCGCTGGTCGACGTCACGCCAATCCTGAGAAACCGAGATTCGGTCCGCAGCGGTCGGCGGCCGGTGAGGGCCGGAGCAATTCGGGCGGCCGATCAGAGGCGGGCCCGGGACGCCAGTGCGGTTGGACGATTTGGCGACGCGATCAGTTCAGCGCCTTGGAACAGCGCCTTAACGAGCGCACAAGAACGTTATCGATCGCGCCCGGAAAATGGCGGGCGATGCGATCGACAAATCCATACTCCAGGCCGCCGGCGCGCCGATCGTTTTCTCGCAATTTGATTGCGATGAATACCAGGACACACTCAATAAAGACATGTTGGCCGGTGGCCCGGACATGACAGATGGCCTCCTCGGCGTAGCGCTGACCTCGCAAATAGTCGGCCTCGCCGCTGCCGCAGGGCTCGACGGCCCAGAAATCGATCCAGGTAACGACGGATGGATTTTCGTCCTGACAAGCGAAGGCACAAAAGGTCGGAAGCTCGTGAAGGCGATCGATGATGAGCATGTCGGCAGTTTCAGTGGCCATGGCTGATGACCTCTGTGGGCGAGGTTCATCCGCGCCACGCATCGCTACAAAAGTGAGGGGGACGATGGCCCGCCGGCGGTATGGGGCCAAGGACAAGATTGTCGCCGGACCATACGCCACACGTCCGAAGCAACATCCTACGATCCGATCGTTACGAATTCGTTGCGGGCAGAGGTAAAGGGGGAGGCTGGGGCTAAGTGATCACTCCTGGCGAACTTGCCGCCTTCGGGAATCCAGGCTAGGAGGATAACCTATGATCACCGTCATCTTTGAGGCTTGGCCGACCAACGGCCGCAAAGCCGACTACCTGGATCACGCCGCGCGCCTGCGCGTTGAGTTGGAGCATGTGGACGGATTTATCTCGGTTGAACGGTTCCAGAGTCTTGCGGACCCCGACAAGCTGCTTTCCGTGTCCTTCTGGCGCGACGAGGCTGCCGTCGCGGAGTGGCGCCGCCACGCCGCCCATCGCGCAACGCAGTCGGCAGGCCGCAGTGGAATCTTCCGCGACTATCGCCTGCGCGTTGCCGCCGTCGTCCGCGACTATGGAATGACACGGGGCCGCGAGCAGGCGCCCGGGGATAGCCGGATCACGCATGATGCGGTAATGTGAAGTTGCGTATTGGGGCGCCGGAATCTCAGTGGCTGCGTGGGTACCTTCGGTGGGCTGGATTCGGCCGCCACCCTTTGGAGCCGAGGCACGCCACGGCGGAGACAGAGTCCGAGAGGGCCGGTTGATAACAAAGTGGAACGTAAGAGGGTCAATCGTAACGGCGACAGGTGTGACTAAATTGCAACCCTTATCGTTTTTTTGAGTGCTACATTATGGTTCGCCTGCGGAGGATACCGATGAGAAGGCTGGGGATTGCATCAATTGCGATCGCTTCGCTGACCAGCCCGGTCGCCGCGGCGGACCTTCCCGTGAAGGCGCCCCCGACGGTGGTCTTGCCGTTCACCTGGACCGGCCCCTATGCGGGCGCGTTCGGAGGTTATGGCTGGTCGACATCAGGAGGTCTTGACGCCAAAGGCGGCTTTGGCGGCGGCCAGATCGGGTACAATATCCAGACAGGCACCCTTGTGCTTGGCATTGAAGGCGACATCGCAGGCGGCGACATCTCGCAGACTGTCAATGGCAGCACGGTGCAGGGGATCCCGTTCACGACGGCGTTTACGAATGACGCGCTGGCCTCGCTGCGCGGCCGTGCCGGCCTCGCCTACAATACCTGGCTGTTCTACGGTACGGCCGGCGGCGGATGGGGGCACAACAAGATTTCCGGGAACCTAGGCGGCATTCCGTTCTCCAACGAGGGCTGGCTATCCGGGTGGAGCGCCGGCGCCGGCGTCGAATGGACCTTCGCGCCGAATTGGAGCACGAAATTCGAGTATCTGCATTATGGGCTTGGCACCCCGAACTCCTTCGGCACCGTGCCGTCGGGCAAAGTCGATATTGACACCCTCAAAATCGGCATCAATTATCTGTTTCGCTAATCGCTCCCTCTCCCGCACGTCGGAAGGTGGTGTGACCGAAAGAGGGCGCCCTTGGGTCGCCCTTTTGCTTTGCGACCTCTGACCCGCATGGCGAGGTTTTATTGAGATGGCGGTTTTCCCGTCCGCACGATATTCTCGTATGAGAGGGTTGGTCTAACCCTAGGGTAGGCGCGACCCTTGATGCACGGGGTCGCTCCCCAATGTGCAATCAAGTAGCCCGCCCATTGTTAGACCGAGGGGCCGGGGGTCGCTCCCCCGGCTTCCTTCAAGTTGCCGAAAAAGCACCGCTCAAAACCATTCAACAAGCTGGAAGGAGGACGGCAATGGCACTCTCGCCACGGCGCGAATTCTTCGCGAAACTCGCTCTCCTCGGCGGATTTGCTGCGCTCAGCTCCGCCACCGGCGCCAAAGCGCAGATCGCGGGCAGTGTCACCTTCGAAGACATCACTTGTGACAACGGAATGCCGGCGGTCCTGGCATATCCGGCGGGCGGCGGAAGCTTCCCGACCGTGATCCTGATGCACGAGCGCTATGGTCTCGTGCTGCACACGCGCGACCAGGCGGCGCGCTGCGCGCGCGACGGATACGCCGTGCTGGCGCCTAATTTCTTTTTCCGGCATCCCGATCAGGTTGCTCTCAATGCCGGCAAGTCGCGATACGACCTGACCGACCCTGAGTCTGTGGAATTGATCAAGGTCGCTCTCGCGACCCTGACGAAGTACGCGGCCGCGGACCTGAGCAAAATCGTTGTCGCCGGATACTGCCAGACCGGGCGGCACCCGCTCGTATTCGCTTCTGAGGCGCCGATCAGCGCTGCGGTGGTGTGGTACGGTGCCGCTTCCAAGCGCGAATGGGAGGTCAACAAGCTGCAGCCGAGGCCGCTCGAAGCGGTGATTGCAGCGCTTCCCTGCCCGGTCTTCGCGGCCTTCGGCGAGGCCGACCACATCATCTCGCTCGAGGACGTGCAACGTTTTCGCAACCGCCTCGAAGCCAACCATAAAAGCTACGACATTCACGTCTACGAGGGCGCCCCCCACGGTTGGCTGAACGACACCATGCCGGGCCGGTACCGCAAGCCGCAGGCCGATGCCGGCTGGGCCGCGCAGCAGCGCTTCCTGGCCAAGGTCTTTACGGGCGGCTATGACCCCAAGCGCGTAAGCTGGCGCTTCGAGAGCGAAAGCGGGATCGACTACGATTTCACCAAGAACGTGCGAATGGAATAATGGGGACCGCTCACATCAACTTGGCGTCTAGTGTGATTACGGCGTTGAGGAGCTTGGAGACCGGGCAGTTCTTCTCGGCTTCCCCGGCCATTCGGGCGAATGTGGCCTCGTCCAGGTTCGGCACGGTGGCGCGCAGCGTCAAAGCTGAGCGGGTGATGCGAAAGCCCTGGCCTTCCGGGTCCAGAGTGACGGCCGCCTCGGTGCTAAGCTCCGTCGGCGTATAGCCGCCGCCTTGCAGCTGAAAGGCGAGCGCCATGGTGAAGCAGCCGGCGTGCGCGGCGGCGATAAGCTCCTCCGGGTTAGTGCCCTTCTCGTTCTCGAAGCGAGTTTTGAAGGAATAGGGGGTCTCCGCGAGCACACCGGAATCGGTCGAGAGGTGGCCGTTTCCGGCGCGGCCTGTGCCGCGCCACACAGCTTTCGCTTTGCGGATCATGAAAAGTCTCCTCTTGTAGGCCGGGCTGGCAGGCCGCCGGCCGCTCCCTCGGCGCTCAGAATAGCATGCGCCATGCGCCGGCGAAGCGCGCGGGTTCGGGATGCTGCATTTCCTCGTGCCAGAAGTCAGCCAACAGGGTCATCCAACCCGGAACGACGTGATGCCTCACACGGTTCCCATGCCGATGCCGCGCCCGAGGTGACGCCACACGACCCGCCGTGCCGAGCGGTGGAACGCGCTGCAAACGAACAGGTTGCGGCCAGGCGGAAGGCAAGACCGAATAACCACGCGCGAGGAGGCGCAGATGCCCCAAACGGTAGCAAGCATCCTGGTTAGCGCGCTTGAACAGGTCGGGGTCAAGCACATCTTCGGATTGATCGGCGACTCGCTCAATCCGCTCGCCGATGCGGTTCGCCGCAGCGACATCGAATGGATCGGCGTCCGCCACGAGGAAGGCGCGGCGCTCGCCGCCGCCGGCCAGGCCAAGCTCAAGCTCAACGGGCCGGCGGTCGTCGATTGCGTCGTTGCGGCCGACGAGATGCCCAACCTTCCGCATATCGACCTGGAGACGGTCGGGAACTTCGCGATGGCAAAGATCAGGGAAGCCCTGCTCGCAGTTACGGGGCCATGACAGCCGACGTGACTTGCGGTCGGACTGATCAAAGTGCCGGCCAAGTGGACGGCATCCGATGGGGGATTTGCGGCTGTTATCTGGGGTACACGCATCAAGGACGGTTCTTTACGAAGAGGGAGAACATGACCATCAACCAAATCGAGATCGAACGATTCAACATTATATCATCCAAGCCGTTCGAGATGGTCATGGCGAAGCTCAAGGCGGCCGTTGGCCAACCAGATATCGTCGAGTTCACCAAGACCATCAGGGGCGCGCGGACATTCGCCGAACTGGAGCGTGCAGTTCATAGAGGTTTGGGTGGAAAAGGACTGATGATTTTCATGGAGCTCGATGAGGGTGAGATTCTGCGCCGAGAGACAGGGCTCGATACGCCAAAAATCGTGCGCCTTCTGATCGGCAATCCGCTCATCATAAAGGAAATGATAAAGCACGTTCCCGACGCAGGATCTTACGCCCCAGTCACCGTGCTGGTGGACGAGCGGCCGGACGGTGTGCGTGTATCATACGACAAAATGGCGAGTCTTCTGGCCCGCTACGGAAACCCGGACGCTCTTGCCGTCGCTCGGGATCTGGATTCAAAAATCGAGAGCCTTCTTCGAGCTTGTACGTATTGATGATCGGTCGCAATCTCTCCGTCGGTGAAAATGCGACGAAGGTCGATCACGATCGAAATAGGTGGCTTCGCGCAAGATCTCGCGAGCGGGCAGCTGCTGCGCCGATTGCCGGCCGGCTTATTTGATGTTTTCGCTAATAAGTAACCAATCCGAATCATCTTTGAGCTGCACGCCTGAGAGGCGTCGCGCCCGCATGCTGCGCAGAATATACGTAATCTTAAAAGTCGCATCGCCGTAGCCGATGCCTTCGGGTCGGATGTTGGAGACGCAGTTGCGGTCCGCGTCGGTGGTGCGCGAGCAAGGCTGCCACGTCAGGTATGCGCCCATGCTGTCGGGCGCCGTCAGGCCTGGACGCTCGCCAATAAGAACTACCACGCAGTCTGCACGTAGCGCGATCGCAATTTCGTCGCCGATCGCGACCCGTCCGTGGCGGGCGGTCACCAACGGAGCGATCCGCCAGCCTTCGGCTCGCAGCACCGGCAACACCTCGGCCAGGACGGGCTTTGCATGTATCTGCACGGCGCGTGCCGACAGCCCGTCCGCGACCACGAACACAACATCAAAGCCGCTCCCATACGGCGCCAGCGTGGCTTCCGCACCAGGCGCGAGGCGGCGGCCCAGGTCGGGACGCATCAGATAGCGCTGCCGATCTTCGGCCGCACTGGCAACCGCAAGCACCGGGAGGCCGAGCGCGGCGGTGTCGGCGATTAGTCGCGCCTCGTCGAGCGGCTCGCGAACCGCATCGCGCGCGCGGGCATGGGCGAGCTTGAAATCGAGTAACGGTGCCGTCGCAAGCGAGGCGCCGGTCCGCCTAAGGCCGATGCGCGCGGCGGTCAGGCTGCGCAGATGGGTCCACAATGTATCGTCTTCCGGAAGAATGATCATGTAAGACTGACCAAAATTAGATGAATCTTGGTAATTCTATCCAGAACTCACAGATCGGCCTATACAAGGCCAGTAGGAGACCGACCGATGCAAGGACGACGTCTTTTAGCAATACTGGTTTGTGTGGCGGTCTTGATCCCGGCTCGCTTGATCGCCCAAGGAAGCAACTCAACATCTAGCACAAGGATTGATATGAAAGAACGACATACGCTCGAATCTGTCCTGGGTGACGAGGAAGTTCAGCAGGCGTTGCAACACATCGATACTAATAAGCTAAAGACGGCAGACTTCCTGGCGCACCTAGCCGCAATACCGTCTCCATCAGGTAACGAGGGCGAGCGGGCCAAAGCCGTCGAGAGGAAGATGCAAGAGATTGGGCTTAAGAATGTCACCATCGACCCGAAGATTTTCAATGTCCTCGGTGTCATTCCGGGCCAGCCAAAAGCGGGCCAAGCACGACCGAAACGCGCGCTGGTCATCGTCTCGACGCTGGATGACCTTAAAGCAACTGTCGAGGCACAAAACCAGGCAAAGGTAAGGCCGCAGGTCGAAGGTGATCAGGTCAAAGGTCCCGGAACAGATCATGCCTCTAGCATAGCATCTATGCTCGCTGTTGCAGAGGCGTTGGTGGCGAGGCCAGACGTTCAGCTCGGGCATGACGTTGTATTCGCTGCAGTCGCGGGAGAAGAGAGTGGACTCACAGGGATGAAAGCTCTGTACGCAGATTACAAGGACCGTTCGTTCGCCTTCATCGACATTCTCGGTGATGGAGGTTTGGCTATTTGGTACGGCGCGTCTGGCAAGCGTCTGTGGAAAAATATTGTAGCGAAAGGGCCAGGCGGGCACACTCTCGATGGGGGCTTGCCAAACGTCAATCAAGCGATAGGGCGGGCGGTTGATCAAATTCTCACGATGCAACAAACCAAGCCCAAGCAACTCAGCGACCCCAGTCTAAGAATTAACATCGCGAAGCTACAAAGCGGCAAAGATGAAAACCACAAACCAGAGGAAGGTTCGTTCTCGTTGGACGTTCGCTCAATGAATGATGTCGTGATCGACAGAGTCGAGAAGGACGTACACTCTGTCCTCGATCAGGTCGCGAAGGATACTTCTGATGGCGACAATCGGATTTACTTCAAAATGGGAGAACCCTCTCAGATAGATCAAGCTGCGCAGATTCCGTGGGAGGAGGTATCGGCACTTGCTGAATCGTCCAAAGCCGTCGCCGAACACCTTGGCCTAAACGAGTTCAAATTCAACGGCCTCGGTTCTGGAAATTTCAAAATCGCCCTTGCGGGGGGAAGTCCCGCCATCGGCATCTATGGCGAACGTGGCGACAAAGATAAGGTCGGTAAGCCTGATGAGTTCGCCGACATTCCCGCCCTGATACGGACGGCGAAGCACGTACTGCTATTGACGGTAATGCCCTGGGACGATAGCGCGAATCGTTTAACGCTTGCTCCGCTACCGCTCCATTCGCGCTAAACACTCTTCTGACAGTCCTTGCCCCAGCGGCGGGGCAATCGTCCGTCATGAGCTTAGACCGGCAGCAGCGCGGAAAACCGGTTCGGTATGCTGTGTGGGCGGATACGGCCGGCAGCATCTATCAAGCCCTGCCTCTTGAGCCATGCGTCAAATTCCGGCGCCGGACGGCGACCGAACAAATCGCGCATGGCCAGCGCGTCATGGAACGAGGTGCTCTGATAGCCCAGCATAACGTCGTCAGCGCCGGGTACTCCCATCACGAAATTGACCCCGGCCGTCACCAGCAACGTCAGCAGCGCGTCCGCGTCATCCTGATCGGCCTCGGCGTGGTTGGTGTAGCAGACATCGACGCCCATCGGCACGCCCATGAGCTTGCCGCAGAAATGATCCTCCAATCCGGCGCGCGTGATCTGCTTGCCGTCGAACAGATATTCCGGCCCGATAAAGCCGACGACCGTGTTGACCAGCAGCGGCTTGAAGTGGCGCGCAACCGCGTAGGCCCGTGCTTCGATGGTCTGCTGGTCGACGCCGTGATGGGCATTGGCGGAGAGCGCGCTACCTTGTCCGGTCTCGAAATACATCACGTTGTCGCCGATCGTGCCGCGGCGAAGCGCCAGAGCGGATTCGCGGGCTTCGGTCAAGAGCGCGAGATTGATCCCGAAGCTCCTGTTGGCGGCCTCGGTCCCGGCGATCGATTGGAAGACAAGATCGACAGGTGCACCCGCTCGGATCAGTTCAAGCGTGGTGGTGACGTGCGCCAGCACGCAGCCTTGCGTCGGGATATCGAGCCTGGTTCTGATCTCCTCGATCATCGCTAGCAGCTTATGCGCACGATCGACGCTGTCGGTCGCAGGGTTGATACCGATCACCGCGTCTCCCGAGCCCAGCAGCAGGCCATCAAGAATGCTCGCCGCGATACCGCGCACGTCGTCGGTTGGATGGTTGGGCTGCAATCTTACCGACAGGTGGCCGGACAGACCCACCGTATTGCGGAACCGCGTCACCACCGCGCATTTCGCCGCCATCACCATCAGGTCCTGCAAGCGGCTGATCTTGCTGACCGCGGCTGCCATCTCCGGCGTGACTCCCGGCGCCAATGGTGAGAGCGCGGCCCGCGTCGCTTCATCCGACAACAACCAATCGCGAAATCCGCCGACGGTCAGATGAGCGATTGGGGCGAAAGCCTTGCGGTCATGGGTGTCGATGATGAGGCGAGTGACCTCGTCGGTCTCGTAAGGAACGACAGGCTCGTGAAGGAACGCGGCGAGGGGCAGATCGGCGAGAGCATATTGCGCCGCGACCTGTTCTTCGCCGGTCTCAGCCGCAACGCCGGCCAGCTGGTCGCCACTGCGCGTCGGCGAGGCCTTGGCGAGGAGTGTCTTGAGATCGCCGAACGCATAACGGCGATTTCCGATCGTCGCGCTGTGCATGTGGCCCCCGAGGGGTGGATGCGCCGCATGCGGGCGCGAGATCCGCCCGGACGCGGCTTGTTGGTGCTTCAAGAGAGCGGGCAAACGGGTGCAGGTCGCGAAGGTACTGACCGCATCCGTGCGCATCGGCAACCAGCATTTTGCCGGTTCGGCACCGTCTCACTCCCCGGTGGCTCGCTCCTGACGACGCTTCGATGTGTTGCTCAGATACCACGGAATTGTGGACGATCGCGCAGACCGCGATCAAAATCCTTCCATTTCAACTTTTGATGTATTATTATACGTAATTGCTCGCATTGAGAGAGCGGGCTGTCGGCAGTGCAGCGAACACCGCCGACAGCCCTAACCACAACGAGAAAGGACCTCGTCATGGCTGATCGGAAGCTTACTCTCCCTATGACTATCGATGAAATCCGCGCGCTTGCCGATCGCCTGGAGGCGCGGGGGACAAGCGTATTGATGAAGGATCAACCGGCGCAGTGCGCGGACCTCGAGCGCGCGGCGCACCTGCTGCGCTTGCTCGCGGGCTCCGGCGCACTCCCGGCTGGCAAAGGATAGAGTGTTGCATCGGCGCCGCGATGTGTATATCATAGTCTTTTCATACACAGGGATCGGATCGATGGGATGCGGACCAATATCGAAATCGATGACGAGTTGTTGTCTCAAGCCATGACGGCGACAGGCCTGTCGACCAAGCGCGCCACAGTGGAAGAGGGTTTGCGGCTGCTGGTTCGGGTGCGCCAGCAGGCCAAGGCGCTTGCGGAACTCAAGGGATTGGGGTGGGAAGGCGATCTGGACGAAATGCGTCAGGGCCGCCCGCCACGCAGGTCGTGATTCTCGTCGACAGCTCCGTCTGGATCGCGCATCTGCGCGGCCATAGAACGCCAGCAACTGCCAAACTGGAAGCCGCCGCCAGTCGGGAACCGCTCCTGATTGGCGATCTCATCCTGCTCGAGGTCCTTCAGGGCGCCCGGGATGAGACTCATGCTGGGCGCATTGAACGGGGATTGCGCCGGTATGCTCTCGTGCCGCTTCTGGATGCCGATCTTGCCCCTCGCGCCGCCCGGAACTATCGCAAGCTGAGAGAACTGGGCATCACGATCCGCAAGACGGCCTACATCATCATCGGCACATTCTGCATCGAGCATCGCCACGCGCTGCTACATGACGACCGCGATTTCGCGCCGATGGAGGAACATCTCGGTCTTATGGTCGCGTGAGACGGCGGCGGAGGGGCCAGCACGGTCGCCCGATATCATGTCGCGCTCTCGCATAGATCTTGGCGGAGAGGGAGGGATTCGAACCCCCGATACGGTTGCCCGTATGCCGCATTTCGAGTGCGGTGCATTCAACCACTCTGCCACCTCTCCATCCGATTGTGATCTATCACGGAATCGACTACGAACCAGCAAAATCCGGTGCTGCGGCTGGATTGTTGCGGTTGTCGCAGTGCAACGAGCGCTGCGATTTTGGCGCCGCGTTATAGCACCCTGGGATTTGGCGTCGAGTCGCGGTGTTATCGGACGTGTCCGACCCGGGGCGCACATTCTGTCCATACAAATTAGAAACGATACCGTTCGGAACAATGGCAATGGAATAGTAACAAGCCTCGGTCCATCCGTCGGATGCTCGTGTAGCTACCTCGCGTAGCCTACGGGAGCTGCCGCCGGGCTCGGCGCAGGGTTTCGCCAATCGTTTTCGCAGCCGGTATGGGACGGCCCTTCAATCCGGCTTCTTCGCATCCCGGCGAAGTGTTAGCCTTGGCTCCAATCGGCAGCAGCAGCATGCCGATTGATGGGAGGATCACCGCATGGAACGTTTCATCGCTGGTCTGGTCAAAGATTTTGAACGCGGCAAAATGGACCGCCGCGAATTCTGCCAAACCGTCGCGCTTGCCGCGGCCGTTTACGGCGCGGGCGACGCCGCCAATGCCCAGGCGACCCGCGGCTTCAAGATGATCGGCATCAATCACATCTCCTATGCGTGCCCGGACTATGCCAAGGCGCGCGATTTCTACACCTCGGTGTTCGGCATGGAGAGTACGTCCGGCAAGGACAACGGCAAGCGGGCCAATCTGATGTTCGGTCCCGAGCCCGGCAAAGGCGGCTCGTTCATCGTGGCGCGCACCGCGCCGACCGACGCCAAGCCGTCAAGGGCCGTGGTCGACCATGTCTGCTACACCATCGCCAACTGGGACGACCAGAAGGTGCGCGCCGCCCTCAAAGCGAAGGGCCTCGAAGTGGGCGGCCGAGAAGGCAGCCTGCATGTGTTCGATCCGTTCGGCTACTACGTGCAGATCGCGTCGGCGGAAGCCGAAACCGCGTTCCGGCGCTGAGCGAGAGGGAGAATGGTCATGGAAGGTTTCGTCGCGCACAAGCTCGCCGAGTTCGAGCAGGGCAAGATCAGCCGCCGCAGACTCATCGAGACGCTCACGCTCGCCGCCACCGCCGCCTATGGGGCCGGCCGCGCCGGTGCGGCCGAGCAGCCGGGCCTCAAGGCCGCGCTGGTCAATCACATCTCCTACACCTGCCCGAACTTCCGGCAGGCTGCGGACTGGTATTCCAAAGTCTTCAACCTCGACCAGATCGGCGCCCGCGACAGGGACGTGGCGATGCCGTTCGGCAAGAAGGGCGAGCAGCCCTACAACGTCGCCGCCAAGGACGTGCCGCTGACCCACCTCATCTTCCGGACCCGCGATCTCAATTCGGCGCCGGCGGCGGGCGAGGCGCCACGGCCGAAGGTGCAGGCGGTCATCGACCACGTCGCCTACACGGTGGCGGATTTTGACCGCGAAAAGGCAAAGGCGGAACTCAAGTCGCTCGGCGTGGAAAACGTCCGCGACGGCGGTCTCTACAGCCTGCACATGACCGACCCGTTCGGCTACGACGTGCAGATCAGCGGGTTGGCCAATAATGCGCTGACGGATGGGTGACGAGGCGCGCAAGAAGGCTTGCCTGGGCGCTGCCGACAGCGCCCGGGCGATCTGCCGGCGCCCGCATTCGGAATTCGGCCCGCTTACTCAGGCGGTCAGCCGCGCCACAACCCACAAGAACCGGCCATCCTCGTTATCTTGATTAATCACCGCTGCCTGCTCAATATCGAA
>WNFC01008123.1_pt1 | contig 14208 bp, 14 predicted proteins | sample 5400541 | NCBI WGS metagenome assembly WNFC01 (sample SAMN13153342, study PRJNA577476) | soil metagenome | isolation source: 120 cm saprolite under Douglas fir tree site 2 hole 2 replicate 1 | place: USA:California | collected 2015-04-18
ATCTATTCGCGGCTGCTCGACCGTCTGGAGACTTTCTGGGTACAGAAACTGGCAATCCCACCAAAAAAAGAGCAACGTTTTCTTGTAGCCGAATACGAGGGTCAGGTGCTCGGCTTCGTGGAGATTGGTGCAGCTACCTATCCTGAAGAGGTAGCATTAGAGAGCACGGGGGAGCTTCATTTTCTTTTCGTCGCCCCAGATTACATGGGATGCGGGATTGGGTCTCGCCTCCTAGAACGCGCCACTGAACTTTTACGCGAGGATGGTTATCGCCAAGCCATTCTCTGGGTGTTTAGCAGAAATCTCCAAGCCCGTCGCTTCTATGATCGCCAAGGATGGAGCACGAATGGAGTTGAGCGTCCTGACCCTGCCCTGTCCTTTCTGGAAACTCCCCCTCTCGAAGTCTGTTACACTCTGACCCTGCCCTGATTCAATCAGGAGCACAAACTGGCAAACAAGGTAGGGATTCCACAAAACTAAAATAGGCTATTTTTGCTCAACGCACCGAAAAGGTAAAGTAGTGACGGTACCACCAAATTTACATCACTTTTTTTCAGTGTCATCAGGAGTCGTACGTTCTTGGATAAATTTTTCGTAGTCTTCTTTTTTAATGCGGTAATCTCTACCAAAGCGCGTTGCCTTGAGTTTCCCTTCCCGTATCCATCCCCGAATAGTATTTACATGCAAGTCTAGTTCTTTTGCAATGTCTTCAACCTTTAGCCATTGGCTACTCACGGCTGCCCTCCATACGTTCTTTGCCGAGATTATACGGGATAGAAACTAGCGCGTCAAACATATGTGGTAAACAGTTGTATTTTTATGATTTTGTAAGTATACTTATCTATACGTTTCATTCCTTTAGCAAATAAGGGGAGGTGATAAAATAATCTGACTCTGCCGTGTATAAGACGACAGAGCCAGTAAAGACGAGAACACGCCAACCTTTGCTCAAGTTATTGGGTTCTCATCTGCCATTTACGCACTTGAGAACCCCAAGTGTCAAGAAAGGCAGATACGTGCAAGGCACACCATACGATCCAACACAGAATTACGCACCGCTTACTATTCCGTTTGAAACAGATACCAACCATCCCCGGAGCATTGTCCCGATCTACTTTGTCCATACGCCGGAGCAGCCTTTTTGTGCAAATACCCTTTGTTCCTGCCACCGGAACCAGGCACACATTGCTCTGCTTGTCGCAGCAATCCAACAAGGGGAAATGACCTTGCGAGAAGCAGCCGACTTTGCAGACGGCAAGGGGTTATAACGCAAAGGGGAAATGGTATGCGAGAGCAGAGAGGGATCAACGCCAATACCTTTAAGCGGCGTGCGAGTTTGCCACCAGAGGAGCGGGAGTATACAGCCTCACGCTATCGCGTAGGAACACGAGCAGGGATGCATCCAGAGGATAACCCCTATATCACCACCCACAACTGCTATCACGCGCCCACAACAAATAGCTACGTTGAGATCGACGAGGAAGGCGAGGAGGTCTCAACCAGACCGCCAAGCCGATCAAGCGCCAGGCGCTATGATCTTTCACCATATAACAGGGAAGAACGTCGAACCGAGGAACTCCCACGGCAGGGGAAACATCCTCTGTTCTATATCGGGATTTGCCTGGTGATTATGACGCTGTTTCTCACAGGATTTGTGCTAATCCCGCCAGCGCTGCAAAAGTGGAGCGATGATAGAGTCTATGGTTATCCTCGCACGTTCCAGGTAGATGCGAATGTGGGACATGGAGATAGCAACTTTCCGGTCAGTCACTTTATCGCGTTAAACCTCAATGGACGGATCGAGATCATTGAAATGCCCCAAGGAGATGCAGAAAAGCTTCAACCGCATCTGTATCTGATTGCTCGGCTTGCCATGCAGGGGAGTGATCTTGTTCCGGTGACGGTGTCCTTTGGTGACATGAACGGCGATGGAAAGCCGGACATGCTTGTTACCTTTAACGGCACACAGTGGATATGGTTCAACAATGGAACACAATTTGTTCCCAAGGTCTAGCCAGTGTTCAGAGGAGCGGTAGCAATACCGCTTCTCATAAGTCAGAAAGAGAGCCAGGATGCATAGAAGCGCACTTGAGGAAGCGGCATTGACAGAACACACCAACGAGCAGAAGCCACAACCGGAAGCTTCAGAAACAGCCTATTCACCGGAACCGGAAGCAGCGCAGCCGGAACCGCAGAAGCCGGAGACAACAGCACTTGTTCCCACAGAGCCGGAGGTGATCGAGGGAGAGGTTATTGAAATTGAGCCACCGGAAGTCTCAGAAGATCACACGCCTCCAAAGCAAAAACCCTATTGGCTGCTTATTCCGTTGACGATATTTCTCTGTCTTGTGTTTCTTGCTGGATCTCTGCTCTTGCCGGTTCTTACACCCCCGGCAACAATCACCCTTATTCCGGTTGAGAAGAGTGTCTCAACCACAACAACGATCCAGGTACAAGGCAGGCAATTAGCGCCGCTTACACTCATGCAGAGTATGAGTGTTGAAGCAACGGGTAAAAGGCATCAAGACGCAACTAGAGCAGAAGGCACAATCACCTTTTATAACGGCCTGCTCTCAAGTCAAACCATTGCCGCCGGAACCATATTAACAGGGAAAGATGGAGTACACGTTATCACTGACCAGGCAGCAATTATTCCGGCTGGAAATCCGCCGATCTACGGACAAGTCACAGTATCAGCACATGCGGTTCTTGCAGGCACACAGGGGAACATCCAAACGTTTAATATCAATGCCGCTTGCTGTGCAACCTCAGTCGTTGCAAAAAATACGCAAGATTTTACCGGCTGTACACCGACAGTTTTGAGCAACAAAAAGATAGGAGACGAGGCAAAACAAGTTATTGTGACGGTTTCTGTGACATGCGGAGGCATTACCTATGTTGCTCACAAAGTATACGCACTTGCTACGCAGTTGCTCACATCACAGGCTGAAAAAACGCTCGGAGCAACTTACGCTCTCATTGGAAATATGCAAGTTGGTATCGTACAGGCGAAGGTGATCCACCCGCGTCAGGGAATAATCAGTGTTCTTGTGCAAGTTACCGGAACCTGGATCTATCAGATCACACCAGCTATGCAGAACCATCTTCTACACCTGATTGCAAGAATGAATAAGCAGCAGGCACTAGCAACGCTTCTGAAATTCCCAGGAATTGCAGGAGCAAACATCACTATGAAAGGGGGGAACCAGACGCTACCAGAAGACCCCAACAACATTCACATGATTGTCATGTACCGAAATAGCTAAATATGTAGCACGTTTTTATGTAGTTCGTCTAATTCGTACTAAAAGGCTTGCAAAATGACCAGTATTTCTACTATAGTATGGAACAGGTATCCTCTCCTGATGGTGAAGGCAATGCAAATTCACCACCACTCACCATGCCTCCATACTTTCCAATACTGTCATCATGCGAGACCCCACTTCAATAGTATCCGCATCATGGAAGTACCTCATGCCTCAGAGAAAAGAACGAATGGCATCTTACATTCGTGAGAGCGACATCAGTTTATCCGACTCAACGACAATTGAGTCGCAGGCCAAGGCTTGCCGGGAGTATGGAGGAAAACAGGGATATGCGTTTAACATCCAAGTGCATGAATATCGTGAAGCAATCAGTGGCTACAACATTTCATACACCGAGCGACCACGATTGTTACAGATGCTTGAAGCTGCTAAACGCCATGAATTTGATGTGTTGGTAGTCACGGAAATACGCGCCATAGGCAGAAAACAAGTCGAAATCTTTGTGATTTACGATCAGTTGCAAAAGTATGGTGTTCGTTTGGAAACTATTACCGAAAAGTTTGAAGACTCTGCTATGGGTCGGCTCATTTTGTCACTACGGGCAGCGTTCTCCGAGATTGAACACGATCAAATTCTCCTTCGCCTTGAAAGAGGACGCAAAGACCGCCTTGAGATTGGTCAAGCACTCAACGGTCATTGCCATGCAGGATACGGTCATGTTTTTATTGACTCGGATAAGGAGCAAAACGCAGCATACGACCTGGATGTACGAGTTATCCATGTTGATGAAGAAGGGAAGGAATGGACACCTGTAACTGTCGTTCGTCTGATGAGTACCCTTGCACTCAAAGGGTACAGTGTCAGACGGATAGCGCTTGTTTTAACAGCAATGGGCATCCCTAACCCTGATTTCGGAAAATCACGTAAAGGAAAGGCAAATGCGAATATATGGTTGTGGGCAACGGTTTATCGCATTTTGACCGATCCGCGTATTATGGGAGTTGTCTACGCCAATAAATCCCAAAAAAGAGGTAGGAAACGGGTGAAGACTCCTGAAAGTCAAATACGACTACCCGACTGCCCGCCGATTATCACGCTTGAAGAATTTGCAAAAATCCAGGAACAGTTGCAAATTCATAAGAATGAGTCACTTCGTAACAACAAGCAACCCCATGAACAGATAGGATTATTCCGTGCAGGATATGCGATCTGTGGTATTTGTCAATGCAGGATGGTTGTACGTCATCCCAATCCCCGCTACAAGCGACCAAACAGCCTTTATGCATGTTGTAAGGATACGGGGAAAACAGCATTGATCCACTACCACAACACCACCATTATTGTCCCATTTCTTGATGGTGAAGGATGGAAACATGCGGTTGAAGTTATCCAAAATCCTACATTGGTACGGCAACGCATTGCGCTCTATCGTCAGGAACACACTAGTGAGATTGATCCTCAGTCTGTTGCAGAAACGATTGCTGCCATTGAGAAGGAGATGGAAAATCTATTCAATTTAGCTCGCCATGCAACTGATGATAGTTCAATCGCCCGACTTGGACACGTGCTTAATGATCTTGAGATGCAAAAGCAGCAAGCCCAGGGGATGCTCTATGACATCGAAGAAGAACAGGAAGTACAGGAGAAAATCGAATCGGAGATACATCGTTTTGAAGCATGGACAAATGAGGTACGCCCATTCTTAGGCAATCCTGATTACCACCCTACATATGAGGAAAAGCGGCTTGCTATTCGGATTATCGGACTTCGGGCAATCGTCTATCCTGCAAATGGAGATTACCCATTTCGCTGCAAGTTTGACCTTGCGCCGCCTGAAATTATGAAATTGCTGGGTAAACATTGTGTTTCTCATCTTGAAAAATAATACCGTAAAGCGCATCATTCAGCATCATGTCCAGCCGTTCTAAGGCGCCCATGGCGGCAATTTCCGGCATGCACAGCCCCGAGCAGTAGTTGGTCAGCCGCACGTAGCGGCCTGCTTCTCGACTGACCTCGTCAAGTGCGGCGCGCATAAGTTTGAAGTTGGCCTGTGTGGCGTACGTGCCGCCGAATCCTTCAGTGGTGGGACCAAAGGGCACGTAGTCGAGCAGACTCTGCGCCGTGGATCGAATAACCGCAATCACATCGGCACCTTGCCGCGCTGCAGCCTGCGCCTGCACGATATCCTCGTATATGTTGCCCGTCGCCACAATCACGTAAAGCCAGGGCATCGGCGGGTCACCCAATTCTTTCACCATAGCGGCCCGTTCATCCCGCCGCGCACGAATACGGCCCACACCCTCGCGCGCTAATCGCCTCACTGCGGCGTCGATGTCAGAAAGCTGCGCCTGCTCCGTTCCCACCTCCTGCAACGTGCATTCGCCGCGCCCTATAGCCTCGGCAGTGGCCTGTATACCCTGCTTACTGTGCAGCATCGCGGCCGCGAATGGACGTAGGATACCACCCGGCAGCAATGGCAGCGCGGCCTCGACAACGCGATTTGGCAGCGGCACTCCTTCCTCGTCGACACCATCTACACCTATCAAGCGCAACGTCGCCCGCTCGATTGTAACCGTCGTATGCTTGTGAATGTAGTCAACGACCGGATTGACGATGTGCCGGGCCAGCGCGCGTGCTTCGTCTATCAAGCCCTGGTCAAGTTTCAAATGAGGCATCGCAAGCTCCCTCGTATACCGATAAAGAAAAAGCCCATCAACATCCGTAGGGGCGAGGGTGGTGGAGTGGTGCGGGGAGGGCCTTTATGGTCGCCCGCCTTCCCCACTACGTAGGTTGAGTATAAACGAGCACCATCGATATTACAAGTCATTTGAACATCCTTGCTACAGTCTGCTATAATGAAAAACGACAAAGGGAATTGGATAATGCAAGCAAGGAGCGCAATCAATGCAGGACGATACTCAGAGCAAACCCCAATCCGAGCCGATTGTCACTGGAGACAGCACCGTCTTGCAGCCAGGTCTCTTCGCTGGCGCACCTACTGTCATTGCAGAGCCGCCGGACCCCACCGTGACACCCTTTCCACCATTGGTACGTACCAATCCACTCACCGATCAATCCAGCCTGGCTGCTTGCGCGCTGCCTTACCAGCAAGAACTAAAACTGCGCGGCAAATCGAACTACACCATCACCTGTTTCCTCTCCGACCTGAAGATGTTTAGCGACTTCATTGGCCGCGATACCCCCGTCGGCCGCATTAACAAAGAGCAGGTCACCGACTGGCTGATGAAGCTGAAGTTTGGCACAAAAGGTCAGGTTCCAGCGCCCAAAACCATGGCGCGTCGTGTCACCTTCCTCAGGAATTTCTTCTCCTGGCTTGGACGCGATGGCGTCATTCGTGAAGATCCATCCGCGAGCCTGACGCTGGAGCGGCCGTTGCCACCCTTGCCCGAATTGCTCTTTGATGATGAAGTGCAGCGGCTGCAAGAGGCTGCAGCTCAAGATTCTCGCTGTCACTGCCTCGTTTACCTCGTGCTGCATGCAGGACTGAAAAAAGAGGAGGTCAAGGGGTTGAAGCTTGATCAAATCGACCTCTCCGATCCCCAGGCGCCAATGATCGCCATACGTTTCCCCGCCTCGACCGGAAAGCAACATCGCGAACGCAGCCTCGCCCTCCCCGCCACGTTCGCGACCATTCTCAAGCAATACCAGGCGCAGTATCACCCTACCGGTGAACTCTTCGCTTGTACCGACCGCAATCTGAACTACATCCTGGCGCGTGCCGTGAAGCTCGCCGGCATCAAGAAGCGCGTCACATTGCAGCTACTGCGCGATACCTTTGCTGTGCAGCAACTGCGTGCCAATGTCCCTTTTGAAACATTGCGCGAAAAGCTCGGCCTCTCCGACGAAGCCTGGATGGAATCACGAGAAAAGTACCGCCGCCTGGCCTTCCCGAAGTAATCGCTATTGGTACGGTGGGTACCGCGGCGGCATCGGGTTTGCCTGCACCATAACAACCTGCGCCGCTTTGCGATTCAAATGATTGTTCAGCAGGACAGCATTGACAATGATCGCACCGATGGCCACCGGCACGAGGCAAAACAGGCCGAGGCCGAGCGTGAATATGGTGCCTAGTATTATGAATGGCCAGTAGACAACGAAGCTACAGATGAGCAATACGATACCTGTGGTTGTCTCGCCTGCCATCAGCCAGCCCACGCCATAAATGCCGAGACACAATGAGAGCAGTATTTCAGCGATCAGTGGCCCGCTGTCCTTGTTCGTCACCGGTGGCGCATTGTTTACAAAAACGTTGACAGGACCTGGTTGATAGACCACATTAGGTTGTGGCGCGTAGCCGTAGTTCTGCTGTGGAGGCATGTAGCCTGGCTGCGGCCCGTAACCTTGCCCATACGATGCCTGCTGCTGTGGTGGGCCAGAGTATCCTCCGGGTGCATACTGTCCATAGCCCGTCGCAGGCGGAGGTGTTGGTCCCTGCGCAGTTGATGTAATCGTCCCGCACGTCGGGCAGATAACAGCATAGTCGGGTAGCCCTGTTCCACACCGCTCACAATTCATAATATATTTCCCCTCTGTAATACCGATCAGTAGCTATCTTGATAATTCTATAAAACCGCTGCGTATCATAACATAGACGATTGCCCAGCGCAATGAAAAAAGTATCTGCGATGCTTCACAACTTGCTCAAAAAATCCAGCACAATGGCATTAAATTCCTCTGGCTTCTCCATATTAGGCATGTGATGTGTCTCGGAAATCAAGACTCTCCTGGCGCCTGCAATATCCTGTGCTAGTTTATCCGCACTCTTATGGAGTTGAAAGTGGTCTTCATCTCCCACGATGATCAGCGTCGGCACACGAATTTCTGTCAGTCTTTCGTATGCAGTAGGAACAAGTTCTTGCATGGGGGCGGGGTCCAGAACATAAGCGAACGAATACTCCGACAATTGTTCCCGCACACGCTGGCGGGCGGCAGGGTACTTCGGAGAGGGAACCAGGGTGGTATCCTCCATCAATATATCAACCATGGCAGATGTATTTCTCTCCGCAATTGCTTTCTCGAATGGCGCCCACCGTAGTATCTGTTGCTGTAATTGCTCTTCAGTAAACATCAACTCCACGGGGAACCCGGACACAGGTGCTCCGACGAGAACAAGAGCATCCACCATATTGGGATAATCAAGTGTAAAATCAGTCGCAATCACCCCTCCTAGAGATAGCCCGAGCAGATATGCCTTTTCAACACCAAGAAACATGAGTAGATCATAGAGATCTTGCCTGTCAGCATAAGGTACCTGTGGCAACTCCGTTTTTCCAAAGCCGCGCACATCGTAGCGAATCACCCGGTAGTGCTCAGCAAACGCCGCAAATTGATCATCCCACATCCTTCTGTCCATGTATCCTCCATGAATCAGGACCAGTGTATGTCCCTCACCCAGCACTTCGTAGTACAGCTTCGTTCCGTTCACTTCTGCAAAGCCAGTCTCTGGTCGTCTTGCTTCCGACATGATATCTCTCCTTCAACTACAGTTACTCCAACCTTTGCCATTACGCAGCCTGAATGTCCCATCCTGTATCGCTGGCATCTACCTCTATCGCCCCCACCTGCGCCGTTTGGATCACCTGCAAGCTTGATCCCCCGAAAACCAACGATGTTGCTGGAACAATGCTGGTCGTAACACCTGCCTTGCGCTGCTTTGCGCTCAGCGCCCCAGGTGTAATCACCAATTGCGATGGATGCGCTGCCTGTAAAAGAGCGCTTAACTCAGCAGGAAAATCTTTGCCCACCGCGCCCGTGATCTGTACAACATTGGCCTGGAGGTAACTTTGATCAATACCGGTCAAAAGCCCATTGAGCGCGAATTTGCTCTCGGCTGTATCGCCCAGCAAAAGCATGCGTACTCCGGGAGCAATAAGGCGCACTACCAGTGCATTGTCCCTCTCCTCGTTACTGCTCTTGTGTAGAGGCGAGGATGGCCACAAAACTTGTAACGTTAGCTGTGTTCCTACCATGAATGCTGTACCTTGGCGTACCTGTACATAATGCAGTCCGTGTTGATCGATTGTGCGCCGCCACAGTGCGTACGCGCTATTTGGATGGAGCATACCTGCATCTACTACCTCGCCAACATGGTAGCGGCTGATAATATCTTGCAGGCCTCCCAGGTGATCGGGCCGGGTCGAAGTCAGCACAACCATGTCAAGTGAGCGCTGCCAGAAGGGGAGGCGACTATCCAGTTCCTCTCCCAATGATGTAGAGTCCAAACCCCCGTCGATCAAAATGGTCTTCCCGTCAGGCGTGGAAACAAGGATAGCTTCTCCCTGCGTTACCTGCCCAGGGGGCGCAACGTTGAGAAATGTGATCGTCAAGCGTCCATCCGGCTGGGCCGCCAGCGCCATGGTTCCCGTTGCCAGGACCATCGCCAGCGCCGCGCCAAACTGGATGATACGCCACGTGCGCCGTGATAGCAGCGCTGGAGGAATGTTCATCTGCAGCCTTTGCGACTGCCCTGGCCACTTACGCACTACCGCTGTTGTAACTAAAGCGAGAAGTCCGTAATAGGCCCAGGACAAACTGCTATCCACGCTGCCCACTGTCATATAAGCTCCGGGAAGCGCCGAGCACCACGTGATGATGTGATCGGTGTACCACAGCAGCGGCCAGACAATCCAGCCACACACCACCGCCAGTGGCGTGAAAAGTAGCCCTACACCGCAGACTAACATGCCCAGCAGGATCAATACCCCGAGCAGTGGAACCGTAAGCACGTTGGCGAGCGGCGCAATGAAAGAGATCTGCTTGAAGTCTAAAGCAAAAATGGGCAGCGTTGCTACCTGGGCCGCCAGGGTAACACCAATTAGCTCCGCCGCGTGATGACCAAGCGGCAGGTGCTCCAGCGGCTTGAGCAGGCGCTGGAAAAGGGGCGCGAATAGCGAAATGCCAAGCGTTCCGAGCAGCGACAACTGGAAACCTGCATTCCATACTGAGAATGGATCGAGCAGGGTCATCAATAGGGCTGCCAGCGCCAGGGCCGTGTAGATATTGTAGATGCGATCGATCCTCGGTGCGATAACCAGCAGCATGCCCATGATGCCAGCTCGTAAAGCCGCCGGTCCGGCTCCGCTGAGGATAGTGTAGGCGGCAATGCTCGCCAGCACCACTGCTGTGGCTGTCCATCGCCGCCACTGCCCTTTCTTTCTCTGAGCGGGCAGCAGCATCGCCATCCGACCGCTTTCTTCTTTGTCGTATAGCCACTTCATACTGCTGGTAACCAGCCCTGCCAGGATTGTGACCTTGAAGCCCGATGGCACGATCAGGTGTGCCGTGCCTGTGTGGTTAAAAGCGTCGATCAGTGGCTTTATCGCTGGGGTTTGCAGACCGAGCACTATAGCTGTAAGCAGGGCAGCTTCGGGCTGCGGCAGCGCCTGTGCAATAATGCCTGCTAGCCAGACCCGTAAGGAATACAGCGCGGCAAACACCGGGTTGCCGCCCCCACTCCGCACGCTGATGCGTGGAAAGGCCATGCTGGCGAAAATGCCCGGCGCACTATGCGGCGGTGGAGGTTGGAGTTTGCCCTGTAACTCGACATTATCGCCGTAATTCGCTCCGTAAGGATCTTCGATCAGGGTGCCGAGGGTCTGCACCTCCATTTGTCCATGCGCATCCTGCCAGGAATTCCCCGCGTTCTTGCTCACAGCGCTCACATCGACCAGCAACAGGCGCAACCGCCCTTTCAGTCTTGGTTCGTCAGCCACCATGCCGCGCACTTCGAGTTTGTTTGTGCCGATCAATGCGCTGATGGCCTGCGGGTCGTTGACGGGTGAAACGCTGGCATAACGCCATGCGCCCAGGAGCAGGCAGAAAAGGGCGAACGCGATAAGCCGGCCCTGAGCATGGCGCCAGAACACAACCAGAAGTACCAGGGCCGCGCCAGCGCCAGCCAGCAGTCCAAAGGAAGGCAGGAGCAGCACCTTGTCGAGCAGTATTCCGGCCAGCCACGCCGACACCAGTGCAACCAGTAGCAGTCCGCGCAGGTCCGGGGTTGCCATCGTGCGCTGCATCTTGCCATCCCCTTGATATAATTGTCGACTTTTTCAGCCGCCCACTTTTTGGGTAAGTAGGTGTGTTATGAATGCGATTGCCTGCGATGCCCCGTAAATGCCCGCGATGATCCCCACCGCTATACCGGCCAGGCGCCCTATACGCCTCCCGATCCGCACACCATTTGCCACACGTGCATCGAGTGAGCCCGCCACGATCCAGCCAAGCAGCGTACCCAGGATGCCGCCTACCAGCGAGCCGATACCGATGCCAACGAGGATGCATACAATCCAGGCTACTATATCGATGATAGTGAGCGCGCTCGTTGAAAGTGCCATTACACCGTGACCAGTTTCCTTATCTTGTCATAGATCGATCTACTTACAACCTGTAACAACTGATCTACGGAAGTATAGTTCCCATGTTGCATGCGGTAATCGATGATCTTCTGAGCCGTCGCGGCGCTGATGTGCAGCACCTGGCGCATCTCTGCCACGCTGGCTGTATTGATGTTGACCAGCGTGCCCGAGTTGGCAGTATTCGGATTGGTTCCTGGAACCCCACCCAGGTAGGTCGGCGGGACTTCTCCCACCACAGTCACGTAGACTTCCTGGCCGTCGCTCAGTTTGGCCGCCATATTCAACGCGACCAGGTTCGCGTTGGGCAGTGGACCACCCGCTGCCTGCAACAACTGGTACACTCGTGCATCCGCCGACAGCGTATACACTCCGGGATGTTTAACAGCCCCGACAATATACACCTGAATCACCCCGCTGGTATCTGTGGGGGAGTTCGACGAGACGCTGCTCAACGTCTGTTGTGTGATGCTGGGAGGAGTGGGTGTCGCCGGTGAGCGCCAGGTAAGATAGAGCGCGATGGCCAGGATAATAGTGACGGCGGCCACGACAACGCGCGTATAGGTCTGCTTCTTGCTCGGTGTAGTGGGTGCATCGGGAGATGCTATATCGGTGGAGGACGGGTCGATGAATGCAGCATGAGGCATGGTCTGTTGTCGCGAGATGTGATCTGTAGCGTGCGAATTGTCTTGCTGTGGTGGTAATGATGCCATAGCCAGTTCCCTCCGACATATGCTCTTCCACGGCAAGCATAACCGAGAAAAGAGACAATTGTCAATACAAGTAGTAGTAATAGGCAGGAAGTGCTCATTACTTCTGACATCCACTCATAAAAGCAGGGGTGCAAGGGACGCAGTTCCCTGCCGGAGCGCGAGGTGTCCTCGCCCACTCCCTTCCTCTGACATCCACTCAGAAATAGGGGTGCAGGGGACGAAGTCCCTTGCCGGAGCGCGAGGTGTCCTCGCTCACTCCCCCTCCTCCCCAAGCGGGCGCAGGCCCGCCAAAAGCAGTATGAATGTAACTCAGTCCTTGACGCTTGTCTTCCGAAGCGATACGATGATAGTGAGGAGAAACGTACAGATTACTCAATGGACACGGGCGTCGAGGAGGGAACATATGGAAGTACGTAAATTGACCGTTGCAGATGCCGAGGCATTTTGGAACATTCGACTGCGAGCATTACGTGACAACCCGGAGTCGTTCGGTGCATCATATGAAGAGATCCTTGAACGAGGCATCGCGGGTATCACGCAGGGACTGCGCAAGAGAGACACTGCGCCTGACGACGTGACCTTCGGCGCATTCGAAGGGACAACGCTGGTGGGTATTGCTGGCTTCCGGCGAGAGGAAGAAACAAAAAGACGCCACAAGGGTGTCATCTGGGGCATGTATGTGCCACAGGAGTTGCGCGGAAAAGGTACTGGCAAGGCGCTGTTGCAGGCTGCAATTGCCTATGCGAAGACCTTACCCGACCTCGAGCAGATCAACTTGAGTGTTGTGCTCACTAACAAAGAAGCCCGTCACCTCTTTATCTCGCTGGGTTTCGAAACCTATGGCCTGGAACGACACGCGCTGAGGTTTAACGATCGCTATTTTGACCAGGAACTCATGACGCTCCGCCTGACCGAGGTCTAGCTTATTAAGTTTCATGTAGGGGTGTATACATGCGAACAGTGGCTCAGCGGCTAATCCTCGCCTTTATGCTGGTGGGAGTATTTGCCATAGCTTCCGCTTTTATCTTCAGGACTTTTGCGCTATTTTCCTGGCTTGTAGCACTTGCAGCCATCATTGCAGCCAGTGTCATCCTGCTGCGGCAGCCCGATAAGTAGAAATGGTACAATGCCCGCGTGGATGAACAACGGGGAAAATCTCCGATTAAGAAAAAGTAGCAGTACTCCTGCTGTATTGAAAAAATGAGACGAAAATGTTTACATTCAATGATTTTAGAGTCTTCTGGGTCTCTTTAAATTTCTCCCCGGTAAGCAACCTATATTTTTGTTATCTAGCAGACCAAAGCTTCAATCAGCTTTCTTTTGATCATTATGTTGCTGCTCCTGTCGCCTGATGTACTCGTTAATGGCCTCGCGTCTGAATCTCCATTGACTGCCTACCCTGAACCCTGGCAATGTACCTTCACTAGCAAGGCGCTTAACCGTTCGTGGATGAACTCTTAGGAGCTTGGCTACTTCGTCAGCGTCAAGAATTTCTTCTAACACGCTTGCCTCTCTTTCTTAGGTTTGCCAGATAATACTATTTTTTCGTAAATCTGTCAATAGATACTGATTTTTGCTAAAATCACTGCTGTTTACAGAAACCGATATATTATTCCATAATATACTGAATAATACCAAAAAATCATTGACTTTACCATCTTGTCATGTTAAGCTTTAGATGAGGCAGAATGTCAGCAACTCCTCAAGGACTATCGCCGAACCGTTACCGATGACAGTTTTTCGAAAGACAATTTGGGAACAATGAGTTGGGATAAGCAGCGGTCATACTTGTCCCTTGGACGAGAATACACCTTAATGGTGAAGCCAACGTTGTCCAGAACCCACAATATGTGC
>WNFC01006417.1_pt1 | contig 14205 bp, 11 predicted proteins | sample 5400541 | NCBI WGS metagenome assembly WNFC01 (sample SAMN13153342, study PRJNA577476) | soil metagenome | isolation source: 120 cm saprolite under Douglas fir tree site 2 hole 2 replicate 1 | place: USA:California | collected 2015-04-18
CCTCGAGGTGGAAAGAAATACAACCAGCAGGAGTACATCCAGGTCGACACCACCAACATCCTCTTCATCTGCGGGGGCGCCTTTCACGGCATTGATGGAATCATCAAGCGCCGCGTGGGAGAGAAGGGGTTGGGATTTGGGGCCAAGCTTGCCCAAAGAGACGAGCGATCGGTCGGAGAGTTGCTCAAGCTGGCCGAGCCCGAGGACTTGATGAAGTTCGGGATGATTCCCGAGTTCGTCGGCCGGCTTCCGGTAGTCGCCACCTTGAACGATCTCCGGGAGGATGACCTGGTCATCATCTTGACCCAGCCCAAGAACGCGCTGGTCAAACAGTATCAAAAGATGTTCGAGATGGAGAAGGTGAAGCTCTCCTTCAGCAAGGAGGCGCTTCGGGCGATCGCGCGAGAGGCGATGCGTCGCAATTCGGGCGCCCGCGGGCTGCGCGCCATCCTCGAAGACACGATGCTCGACATCATGTACGACGTTCCCTACCGGGAAGGAATCCGGGAGTGCCGGATCGGCGAGACCGTGGTCACCAAACGCGAAGCGCCGCAGCTCGTCTACGAGAAGGAAAAGAAGACGGCCTGAGGACGGACCGACGAGTACGGTTCGATGGCTCAGGTCACCCGCACCGTGGTCTTCATTTCTTTTCCGGTCGCCGGATCGCGGGCGTGCATCGTGAGGATTCCCTCCACGTTGACATCGAAGGTGATCTCCACCTCCACTCGTCCTGCGCGCTCGGGGCGGATTCCGGAGAAGCTGAAATCCCCCAACAGCTCGTTCCGCGCGACCTGGTCGTTGTCCCCCTGAAAAATCCGCATCGCCAGCTCGGTCTGCAGGTCGTAGCTCGTCGTCGCGGTGACCTGCTTGGCGTTGGGGATCGGTGCGTTTCGCGGAAACACCACGTGGAAGCTGCCCCCGGCCCGCTCGAGCCCGATCGCCATCGGGATCACGTCGAGCAGCTGAAGGCGGAGGTTGGTGTCGTCCTCGAGCGAGTGGGCATAGAGGGCCGCGCCGATCGCCACCGCTTCGTCGGGGTTGACTCCCCTGCTCGGCAGCTTTCCAAAAAAACGGGTGAGGAGTTGTTGGACGGCGGGCATCCGCGTTTGCCCTCCGACGAGCAACACCTCCCCCACGTCCTTGGTGTCGACGCCGCAATCCACCAGCACGCCGGCGACGATCGTCAGGGTGCGGTCGATCAAGGCCGAGGTGAGCTCCTCCAGCTTCTGTCGGGTAAAGCTCATCTCCAAATTTAACGGCTGACCCTGCTGGGTCATGGTGATGAAAGGGATGTTGAAGGGCACTTCCTCGCGGCTGGAGAGGTCGCACTTCGCCCGCTCGGACAGATCGCGCACCCTCTGCATCGCCACGGGGTCGGTGGCGAGGTCGATCTGCGTCTTCGCCTTGAAGGCTTCGAGCACGTGCCTCATCAGGACGTTGTCGAAGTCGATTCCGCCGAGGAAGATGTCGCCTCCGGTCGCCTTCACCTCGAAAACGCGGTCTCGGATTTCAATCACCGACACGTCGAAGGTGCCGCCGCCCAGGTCGTAGACCAGCTTCACCGGACGCCTCAAGTACTCGGAGGCGACCTCGACGATCTTTCTAAGGATCCGCGCGCTGACTTCCTGCATCGAGAATTCGCGACGACCGACATCGATCACCACGTCATTGTGTGGGCCCGGTCGCACGCTGTACCCGGCGACCTGCTTCATCGTTTCCACGATTTCGCTGCGAAACGATCGCCCCACCAGCCGCTTCGCGCCGTAGACCGTGTTTTTGGGATTCAGCTGCCACTGGCGCTTCGCCTCGTGGCCCACCAGCTCGTTTCCCTTGTCGTCGATCGCGAAGACGGAGGGGATGATGTATTCGCCGCCCTTGTGGGGAATCAGTTTGACCTGGCCGCTGTCTTCAACGACGGCGGCGCATGAATTCGCCGTCCCAAGGTCAATCCCGATGATCGTCTCTTTTTTCATCCTGCGGAATCCCTCGCGCCCGGCCTCGTCGCCATCTAGATCTCCGCCCGACCGCTCCCAACGCAAACGCTCAATCTTTCACCCCGCGTCGTGGGTCGGCGCGATCGGGCCCCGGGGGTTTGGCTCGGGAGCATCGGAAGTATACGATAGGGTATTGCCCGCAGTGAGTTCTGCTCGTTCGGCCGATGTGGGTGCTGACGCGAGATCGGGCTGGAAGAGGAGACCGGGTGGAGGCTAAGCGTCTTCTGCAAGCGACCGGCTCGGACGTTCTTGCAGACTTCGTCAAGAATCGCAGCATTCTTTCGTTCGAGGAGTACCTGAACCTGTTTCTGCAGGAGCCCCGCAAACAGGCTCGAAACGCGGCGCAGTACCTACGCGATGCGCTGGACCACTTTTCCCTCGATCAGGTTCCCCATCCGTCCGGGAAGATCCGGAGGTTTCGACTCTTCGACGCCGGGACCGACGGCGGCATCCGGGTGGCCGGGCAGGAGGAAGTTCAAAACGCGCTCTATCGCGTTCTCAGCAACTTTACCCGTGCCGGCCGGATCAACAAGCTCATCCTCCTCCACGGCCCGAACGGATCGGCCAAGTCCACCATTGTCGACGCGCTCAAGCGTGGGATGGAGCACTACTCTCGTTTGCCGGTTGGCTCGCTCTACAAGATCAACTGGGTATTCCCCTCTGAGAAGCTGGTGAAGGGGTCGATTGGTTTTTCGGACCGCCTCGCGCCCCATGGCGAGCTCGCCAGTTACGCGCACCTGGACATCGAGCACGTCGATGTGCGGATCTCCTGCGAGATGAAGGACCACCCGCTGTTCCTCGTTCCGCGGGAACAGCGCCGCAAGCTCCTCGAGCAGAGCGTGAAGACATCGGACGGCTCGGGCCGGGAGGACTTCGTCATTTCCGAGTACCTGCTCGAAGGCGAGCTCTGCCACAAGTGCCGGCGAATCTACACCGCGCTGCTCGGGGTCAATGGCGGTGATTACCTCAAGATTCTCCGCCACGTTCAGGTAGAGCGCTTCTACATTTCACGCCGATACCAGGTGGGGTCGGTGACCGTCGAGCCGCAGATGAGCGTGGACGCGGCCTACAATCAAGTCACCGCGGATCGATCGCAGACAAACCTTCCCGCGGCGCTCCACAACACGGTGATGTACGATCCGCACGGCGCGCTCGTCTCCGCCAATAGGGGGCTTATCGAATATTCCGATCTTCTCAAAAGGCCGCTCGAGGCATTCAAGTATCTGCTCGGGACGAGCGAGACCGGCGAAGTCCCGATGGAGCACTTCATCCTCCAGCTCGACGAGGTCTTGATTGCTTCGTCCAACGAAAAGCACCTCGGCGCCTTCAAGGAGCTTCCCGATTTCGCCTCGTTCAAGGGCCGCATCGAGCTGATCCGCGTACCGTACCTTCGCCACTATCGGACCGAACGGGAGGTCTACGACGCGCAGATCACCTCGGTCACCGTGGGCAAACACGTGGCGCCGCACGCAACCGAGGTGGCCGCGCTGTGGGCCGTCCTCACCCGTTTGAAAAAGCCGATCCCGGATCGCTACCAGGGCGAGTTGCGGGAGGTGATTGACCACCTCACCCCGATCGAGAAGCTCCACCTGTACGATGAAGGCGCGGCGCCGGATCGCCTCAACCTCTCCCAGGCGAAGGAAGTGAAGAAGCACCTGGTGGACGTCTACGAGGAATCGGACGCCTATCCCAACTACGAGGGGAGGACGGGCGCTTCGGCGAGGGAGATCAAGACCGCCCTGCTCAACGCGGCGCAGAATCCGAACTACAAGTGCCTCAACGCCCTCGCCGTCCTCGAAGAGCTCGAGGCGCTCTGCAAGGACAAGAGCATTTACGAGTTCCTTCAACAGGAAGTGGTGGACGGCTACCACGACCACGAGGAGTTCGTGCGGGCAACGGAGAACGAATACCTCGACCGCGTCGACGATGAGGTGCGCGAGTCGATGGGACTCATCTCCGAACAGCAGTACCGCGAGCTGTTCGAACGGTATCTTCAGCACGTCTCGCACTGGCTCAAGGGCGAGCGGATGCTGAATCGAATGACCGGAGACATGGAGCGACCGGACGAGGGCCGGATGGTGGAGATGGAGTCCATCGTGATGCCCAAGGGCGAGGATTCGGGTGAATTTCGCCGCGGTCTGATCGCCCAGATCGGGGCGCACAAGCTGGACAATCCCGATGTGGAGATGGACTACGCGAGGATTTTCCCCGACCTGTTCCGCCGCTTGCGGGGCCACTTCTTCGAGGAGCGCAAGCGCCTCCTTCGCAAGAACAAGGAGAACATCCTCAAGTTTCTTTCCGATGAGCGTGCCTCGCTGAGCGCCAAGGAGGCGGCGCAGGTCGAAAGCACGTTGAAGGCGATGGTGAGCAAATATCGGTACTGCGAGAACTGCGCCAAGGACGCGATCGTCTTCCTGATGCGCAAGCGGTACGTCGATTGAGGAATGCTCGGGCAGCGGCGCGGGCGGTCGTTTTGCCATGCGAGCCCCGCCCGGGCGTAAAACGCGGTTTCGGCAACGGAGCATGGATGAATCAGCGATTGGGGTGGCCCGCTTGTCTCGTTCTCATTGCGTCCGCTTGCGCCAGCGCGCCGCCGCACGCCGCGGTGGCGGTTCCCTCCGGGCCTGTTCATGCGGAAGGCGGTGATCGCAAATCGATGTTGCGCCGCATCCTGCCGCAGAACGTCCGCATCTTCGTCTTCGAAGGCAAAGAGGCCCGGCGGAGCGCTTCGGGGGTGGTGATTGGATCTGAATCCACACCCGACGGTTGCTTCAGCTACGTGCTCACCAGCGCTCACGTCGTCGACTCGGAGGGGCTCGATGACCCCCGGATGGTGGTCTACGTCGATCGGGACGGAGACTCGTTCGACTACGCCGCCCGGTCGGTCGCGGTGGGCAAGGTGCCCGATCTGGACCTCGCCCTGATCAAGGTTCGCGGCGTTTCTCTGGCCGCGGCGCAGCTCGCCGACGACGCGGAGCTCGAGCCGGGCGAGGACGTCCTCGTCGTGGCCGCGCCCTACGGCAAATCGCTTTCCATTTCCGGCGGGTTGATTTCGCAGGTCGAGTGGGATCGCCAAAGCCGCGTCCCGGCAATGCTCAAGACCGATGCCGCGATCGGGTATGGCGCATCGGGCGGCGGGGTGTACTCCGCGACGAGCGGTAAGCTCCTCGCGATCGTGGAAGGGTACCGGACCGCGCGGGTGGGCTTCGCGGTTGCCGAGCAGTCGTACAGCTTCGATGTGCCAATGCCGGGAGAGACCTTCGCCGCCCCAAGCGCGAAGGTGCGCGCATTTCTTGAGAAGAACGGGTTCGGCCGTTTTGTGGCGACGGGCGCAAGCCCGGGCGTCGAGGCAACGCGCGCCGCGCTCCGCTAAAGCCGCCTTCGAGCAAAGACGTTTTCATCGCGGTTGACACCCGGCACCGACGCGCGGGAAAAGCTGATCAGGAGGTCGGTGATGCGTCAGCGAAGCTCTTGGGACGAATACTTCATGGCTATTGCTCGCCAGGTGGCGAGCCGAGCCACCTGCGATCGAAAGCACGTCGGCGCTCTGCTCGTGCGAGATCGGACGATTCTCTCCACCGGGTACAACGGCTCGATCCGCGGCCTGCCTCACTGTGACGAAGTGGGCCATATGATGGAAAACGGACACTGCGTGGCCACCGTCCATGCCGAAGCAAACGCGATCATCCAGGCCGCGAAGAACGGCGTCCGAATCGATGCGGCGACGATGTACACGAGCGCCAGCCCCTGCTGGTCCTGCTTCAAGCTCATCGCCAACGCCGGGTGTACCCGCATTGTCTACGGAGAATTTTACAGGGACCACCGCATTTTTGAGCTCGCCGGCCAGATCGGCATCGAGCTTGTCGGGCCAGGTCCTCAAGTTTCGGGCGAAGGCTCACCTCAAAAGGATGCCTCGGACCGTCCGGAAGTCATCTTGGAGACACTCCCGGTCCCATAAAGCGACGCAACTGATGGCCCGCTGAACAAATTTCAGCGCCGACGGTTGAAAATTCAGGTTCCCCGCCCACATTGTCCCTCGCTGCTGCATTTATGGGAGTGACCGTGTCCGAAGAGGGGTTCTTGGCGACGAATTCGACGAACGGTGACGCAACCCTCGATCCGGTGATCGGTGGCCTTCAATGGGAAACTGCCCGGGCGCTGCTCCTGGGCTTGCTTCACGACGCCCGCAATCCCCTCAACGCCCTCGCCATAAACCTAGAGGTCCTCACCGATAAGATTCGTCAGTCCGAAGCCCCGGCCACGGGTGAAAAGAATCTGAAGGCGATGCGCGAGCAGATCCGCCGCATCGACAGCATGCTCCGGCGATTTGGCGACTTTCTGGCGCCCCGCGCACTTGGGGCCGGCGAAGTGAATCTGACGGAGATCGCGGAAGCCGCGATCGAGTTGACCGGCCACGAGGCGCGCAAGAAGCACCTTCACCTGACTGCTCGGCTGGAGCCCGGCCTGAAAATCTGGTTGCCGCACGGAGAGTCGGCGTACTTCCTCACCCTGCAGCCGATCCTGCGGGCGATCGGTCGGGCGGAGGATGGATCGGACATCGAAGTTTCGCTCTCCCACCAGGCAAGCGGAGCGGTTTTTGCGGTCACCGGATCGTCCTCGCGCAGCGGGAAGGAAAGCGCCCTGGGGCCTGCGTTAGAACGATTGTGCCGGGAGATGGGCGGTACTTCGAGAGTGCGGGGCGCCGAGTGCCTCCTCTCTTTTCCTTCGAAAAGCTCTGATGTCACGGGGAGGCTGCTTTGAGCGGAGCAAGGATCCTTGCGGTAGATGACGAACGCGCAACCGGCGAAGCGCTCTCGGAGATTCTGAGCCGTTGGGGGCACCGCGTGGAGACCGCGATCGACGGCAACGACGCCCTGAAAAAGGCGATCGAATTCAGACCCGACGTCGTCTTGTCGGACCTGGCGATGCCTCAGACCGACGGACTTTGGCTTCTCCGCGCCCTGAAGGAGGATTTTCCCGAGTGTCCGGTGGTCTTCCTGACCGGGCGCGGCACGGTCGATGCCGCAGTGGAGGCGATCCGGGCAGGCGCTTACGACTTCATCGAGAAGCCAGTCGATCCGGCGCGGCTGAAAATCTGCATCGATCGGGCTCTGGAAAAGAAGGAAACGCTGCGCGAGGTACAGGGATTGCGGCGCCGGCTCAAGCAGATTGGGCCCAGCGATTTTCTCGGACAATCGATGCCCATGCGCAGGGTGTTCGAGCTGATCGACAAGGTCGCCCCATCGAAAGCCTCGGTGGCGATCAATGGGGAATCGGGGACGGGAAAAGAGATGGTGGCCCGGTCGATTCACAACCTTTCGACCCGGCGGGACAAGGCTTTCATCGCCGTGAATTGCGCGTCGATTCCGCCGACCCTGATGGAATCAGAGATCTTCGGGCACGAGAGAGGCGCATTCACCGGCGCCAACCAGCGGCGCCCAGGCGTTTTTGAGCTCGCCCACGGCGGAACGCTCTTTCTCGACGAGGTGGGTGAAATTCCGATCGAGCTTCAGGCGAAATTGCTGCGGGTTCTCGAGGAATCAAGACTCCGCCGGATTGGCGGCAAGGCGGAGATCGAAGTCGACGTGAGAGTGCTCTCTTCGACGAACCGGGATCTCAAGGCGGAAATCAAGAACGCCCGATTCCGCGAAGATCTCTTTTTCCGTCTGAACGTCTTCCAGATTACTCTGCCCCCCTTGCGCGATCGCCGCGAGGACGTCCCGCTGCTCGCTCAATTCTTCGTCGAGAAGTTCAATAGCGACTCGGGGAAACACATCGTCGGACTGCACCCGGAAGCCCTGGACCTGCTCAAGAATTACGAGTGGCCCGGCAACATCCGGGAGCTGCGCAACGCGGTGGAGAGGGCAGTCATTCTCTGCGACGGCGACTTCATCCAGCGCGACCACTTGCCCCCCGATATGGCGGGCAGGGGCCCCGAGCGGCAGACCTTCAGGCTCGCTTATGGGCTGCCCCTGGATCTCCTCGAAAAGGAATACATCGTCGGAACGCTCCAGCGAAATGGCGGAAACAAAGCCAGGACGGCGGAGATTCTGGGTGTTAGTGAAAAGACGCTCTACAACAAGCTCAATCGCTATGCCGCCGAAGCCAGGGCGAAGAGCGAGGCAGGAGGTTTCGCCAGCCCCCCGACCTCGAATGCCGAAGCGGCAGTCAGTAAGGCCTAAAGCACGTCCTTAGCTTGACGGCAGGCCCGGTAAAGAGGGACTCTTCGACCCCCAATTTTAAGCGCGGTCGAGGTGTCGAAGTAGATCAAGTTAAAGTGGAAGGTCGGGCCCAACCAGAAAACCTTTCCGGTCGGGCAAGGTCGGCGTCAAGGAAGGTTCTGGTCGATGATGGATTCAAGGATTCTGCATTTTTTTGGTGGCAAAGGCGGGGTGGGCAAGACCACCCTCGCAACCGCTTTCTCGCTGAACCTGGCCGAAAAGACGCCGGACGAGAAGGTCCTGTTAATCTCGCTAGATACATCGAAAGCCCTCTCAGATCTTCTGAAGAGGAAGCTTCCCGAAAAGCCATTCAGAATTGGCAACGGGAACCATCACGGCCTGTTCGTCGCCGAGCTCGATCGAACGACCACGCTCGAGCCATTCCGGGCCAAGAACAAGGCCGCGTTCGACCAGGCGGTTGTAAAGGGCGCCTTGCTGACGGAGGAGGACACCCGCCAGCTCTTGAACGAAGCCACCGCCGACCTTGAGGATGTTGCCGGGCTCTTCCAGATCCTGGACTGGCTGGAGGAGAAAGCCTTCGATCGAATCGTGGTGGACACCGCGCCGACCACCCAGGCGCTGCGGTTGCTGGACTCGCCTCAGGCATTCAAGAAGCTGCTGACGAGTTGCCGGGGCGGCGAGAAGTTTCTCAAAGCGAGGAAGGCGGGCTCCCCGGCGGGGCCGCTCGATGGGCTGAACGAGAGGGTCGAGAAACTTCAGGCATTGCTGAAAGATCCAGCGCGGACGGCCTTCCATCTGGTCGCGCTCGCGGAGCCGGTGGTCGAGGCCCAGACGCGCTACTATTTCTCACAGCTTCGTTCGCGCGCCATTCCGGTATCGGAGATCACCGTCAACCAGGTCGAGGACGGAATCGGTTGTCCCGCCTGCCAGGGCCGCCGGGGACTTCAAGCGCCACACGTTCGCAAATTTCAGCAGCTCGACAAGACCGTTCCGGTGCAGCTGGTGGCCCGGCGGGAGATCGCTCCCCGCGGAGCCGAGGCGCTTTCGTTACTCGCTTCGGAGTGGCTCAGCGGAAAAGAGAGCAAAGCGTTGGAGTTTGCGATCTCCGAGGGGCCGCCCGCGCTGGTGCGCGCTCCCTCCATGCCGCCGATCGCCGCGCCTCCTCTTCCGCCGACCCGCCTCATCTTCTTCGTCGGGCAGGGCGGGGTGGGAAAAAGCTCCTGCGCGGCCGCGGCGGCGGTCACCTTGACCGAGAAGGAGGGACCTGTCCTTCTCATCTCGACCGACCGCGCCCACTCGCTGTCCGATGTGCTGCAAAGCAGGCTGACCGACACCGAAACCCAGGTCAAAGGGACCAAGGGTCTCTATGCCCGGGAGCTTGACGCCTCGGGGTGGTTCAATTCGCTGCGCAAGCGTCTCAAGGAGCTCTCGGAGAGTCTTTTTGAGCCGGATGCCAAGGCCGAGTTCGCGCTTGACCGGGAGATGCTCAAGAATCTTCTCGATTTCGCGCCCGCGGGTGTCGACGAGCTTTCGGCACTGGGAACGCTGACCGATGCGCTCGTTCAGGAACGGTTCAAGCGCATCGTGGTCGATCCGAGCCCAGCCAGTGGGACGGTGCGCCTGGTCGAGCTGCCAGAGGCGGCGCGGGGCTGGCTGACCTCGGTGCTTGGAATCCTGGTGCGGCACCGCTCGAAGGGGACCGCTCCTCTGGTGGACGAGATCTCCGCTCTCTTGAAACACGTGAAGCGATTTGAGGATGCCCTCACCAGCCCGAACGAGGCGCGCTTCGTCGTCGTCACCCGGGGAGAGGAGCTCGCCGCCCCGCGGACGGAGCGGTTGGTCGAGTTCCTCAAGGCGCGAAAGCTCGCCGTCGAAAGGGTGCTCGTCAATCGGGTACTGCCCAAATCGGCGTGCCCCAAGTGCGAGAACCGCCGCAAGCTGGAGCTGGCGGCGGCCAAGAACATCGAGAAGAAACTCGGCCTTCCGGTCACGGTGGCGCCGGCGCTCGGGCGTCACCCCGCGGGCTTGCGGGAGCTGAAGGCTTTCCGGACGTCCTGGTACGCCCTGTCCGCACCGGCGAAGATCAAGGCGGCATAAACCTACCGCGGTCCTCATGCGGCGCGGAACACTTCCTCTCGTGACGCCTTGCGCGTTGAAAGGGGAATTGCGCGATGCTACTGCTCGATCACATGGCCAACGCCACCAGCTACGCGCTCGACTTCGAACGGCCGCTGCTCGAGCTGGAGAAAAAGATCCAGGAGCTCAAAAAGCTCTCCGCCAACGGGAGCGCGGATCTCTCTTCCGAGATTTCGAAGCTGGAGAAGAAGGCGAAAAGGCTGCAGCAGGAGATCTTCAGCGATCTGAGCAGCTGGCAGATCGTCCAGTTGTCCCGGCACAATGCCCGCCCCTACTTCCTCGACTACGTCGAGCATCTGTTCACCGACTTCGTCGAGCTCGCGGGGGATCGAGCGTTCGGAGAAGATCCTTCCATCGTCGGTGGGTTCGCGCGCCTGGACGGTCAGCCGGTGATGATCATCGGCCATCAGAAGGGCCGGAACACCAAGGAGAACATGGCGCGCAACTTCGGGATGCCTCGCCCCGAGGGGTACCGGAAGGCCCGCCGGCTGATGCAGCTCGCCGAGCGCTTCCGTCGCCCGGTGCTCACCTTCGTCGACACCCCGGGTGCCTATCCAGGAATCGGCGCCGAAGAGCGGGGCCAGGCGTCGGCGATCGCCGAGAGTCTGGAGATGATGTCGCAGCTGAGGACCCCGATCATTTCAACGGTGATTGGCGAGGGCGGCTCCGGAGGAGCCGTGGCGATTGGGGTAGGGAACCGGGTTCTGATGATGGAAAACAGCATCTACTCGGTGATCAGCCCGGAGGCGTGCTCGTCCATCCTCTACCGGGATCCAGGCCAGGCCGCCAAGGCCGCCGACTCGCTGAAGTTGACCGCCAAAGACCTGCTCGGCCTGGGGATCATCGATGAGCTCATCCCTGAACCCGCCGGGGGGGCTCACCGCGATCCGGCCAACGCAGCGAAACAGGTCGGCGCCGCAATCCGAAAACACCTGGCTCACCTTCAAGAATTGACGTTGGACGCTCTGGTGGAGGATCGATATCGAAAGTTTCGCGCGATCGGCGAATTCTCCTCCAAATGGGGTAAGCGGTAGTCCCATGCGCCCGCTCGTTCCTTCCCACATAGAGACGCTCAAGCCGTACCTTCCGGGCAAGCCGATCGAGGAGACCGAGCGTGAGTACGGCATCACCGGCGCAATCAAGCTGGCCTCGAACGAAAATCCCCTCGGCCCTTCTCCACTGGCGATCGAGGCGCTCCGCGCGGCGGCGAGGAAGGTGAACCTCTATCCCGACGGCTCGAGCCACTTCCTCGTCCAGAAGCTTTCATCGTTTCTTCATGTCCGGCCGGACGAGGTCTTCGTCGGAAGCGGCTCGAACGAGATCATCGAGCTGCTCATCCGCACGTTCACCGCGCCCGAAGACGAGGCGATGCTCTGCCAGGGCTCTTTTCTCATGTACAAGGTCGCCCTCCAGTCCCACGGGCGCCCCTTCGTCGAAGTCCCGATGCAGGCCGGGTACCGCTATGACTTGCGAGCGATGGCGGATCGGCTCTCGCCGCGCACGCGCATCGTCTTTCTCGCCAATCCGGACAATCCCACCGGAACCGCCTTCAGCCGAGCGGAGTTGGAGGCATTTCTTCGCCGCGTCCCCGAGGACTGCCTGGTGGCGCTGGACGAAGCGTATTTCGAATACGTCGACTGGCCGCAGTACCCCAATGGGATGGACTACTTTCGCAGCCATCCGAATCTGGTCGTCTTGAGGACGTACAGCAAGATCTACGGGTTGGCAGGTGTCCGGCTGGGCTACGGCATCATGCAGCGGCAGTTGACCAGCTACCTGAACCGCACCCGCCTTCCGTTCAATCTGAATTCTCTCGCCCAGGCGGCGGGAATCGCCGCCCTCGACGACACCGAGCACCTGCGCACGACGCGCGAGACGACTCATCGGGGACTTCGCTACCTGGAGGAGGAGCTTCCCAAGCTCAGTCTGGAGGTGCCCCACAGCCACGCGAACTTCGTTTTCGTCGGGTTTGGGCGGCCCGCCGCGCCGATCTACGAGCAACTGCTGCGCCGGGGAATCATCACCCGTCCGATTCCGGCCTATGGTTTTCCCAATTCGCTGCGGATCTCGGTCGGGCTTCGCGCCCAGAATGAGAAGCTGGTCGCCGCCCTGAAGGAGATCTTGAGGTGACCAGGCGGCCGTTCATCGTCGCCGTCGACGGGCCCGCGGGAGCGGGCAAATCCACCGCCTCGAAGATCCTTGCTCGCCGGCTTCAGTTCTCCCTCGTCGACACCGGGGCGATCTATCGCTCGGCCGCTCTGATTGCCTCGGGTCGGGGACTGAGCATGGAGGACGAGAGCCAGCTGGTCGAGTTGCTCGAGCGGATGCGATTGAAATTTCAGGTCGGTGGGGATGAGAACCGCGTGTTCCTCGACGGTCAGGACGTAACGGCTGCGATTCGCGCGCCCGCGGTTTCAATGATCGCCTCCCGGATCTCCGCCATTTCCTCGGTGAGAAAGGCCCTCCTCCCGCTTCAAAGGAAGCTCGCGCTCGAGGCCGAGGGAGGAGCGGTGTTGGAGGGACGGGACATTGGAACGGTCGTCTTCCCCGACGCAGATGCGAAATTCTTCCTCGACGCCTCGCCGGAGATTCGGGCCCGGCGCCGATACGAGGAGCTGTTTCAAAAAGGGGTGGAGCTGTCGATCACCCAGGTTCTGGCCGATCAGACCAAGCGCGACCGCGACGATTCGACCCGGGAGGTGGCCCCGCTGCGACCCGCGGAAGATGCGATCGTCCTGGACTCTTCGCTTCTTCCCGTCTCCGAGGTCGTCCAGGCAATGGAGAGGATCGTCCGGCAACGGATGGCCGCCGGCTCGGCCTGAATGCCGCTATCCAGGCGGGGGAATCGCCGATACCCGCCGAAGCTGTTCATCGCTCGGCAGCCGCGAGCGAAGCGCTGGATCGCCGGCAAGCGTCCGCAGCGTTTTTTCCAGGGATTCGAGCCCGACGCCGTGTTGTCTCGGCACGAGCCGCAGGGCCTGAGTCGAACCTCCCTCCACCGCCTCGACCAGCCGAAGACAGACCAAGCCGTGCTGCCTTTCGACCTCGCCGATCGAGCTCCACGGAATCACCGCCACCGCTTTGCCTTTGACGATGAGATACAGCCTTTCCTGACTCAGCACCAACGCCGGCCAGCCAAGGGCGCGAAGCTGGCCGCGAAAGAGGACCATCCCCAGGGCGAAGCCGATCAGCAACCCGGCCACCGACCGATCGCTCCCCGTTGCAGCGCGCTCGACAAGCGCTCCGAGGATGGCGCAGCCGCCGGAGAACAGGAAGAAGCGGATGACATAGATGCCGCGCAGCGTGCCAGAGGTGTCGAAACGCCACTGCAACCGGTCGGCCGGAGTCACGCCAGGGCCATAGCACAATCGCCTTCGACAGGCGGCGCCCGCGGACCCCCGAGCTTTAGGTCGCCCCGCCTCGGTCGACCTGGTGAACCGTCGTTTCGAGGGGCTTGATCACCTCGACAGGTGGCGGAGCGGCAACCTTCTTCGGCAAGTGGTAGCGCTCGGCGGCCGATTCCACGATCCGCGCGATCAATTGGGTGTAGCCCATCCCCCTCTCCCGCGCCGCCATCGCCAGCTCGCTCTGCTTTTCCAGATAGGGGTTCGGGTTTACCTCGAGGATGTAGGGTTCGCCCGTTTGGGCGGAGATCCGGAAATCGATGCGGGCGTAGTCGCGAAGCTTTACCGCTCGAAAAGCGAGCAGGGCAGCCCGCTCGATGCGCGCCCTCAAATCGTCTGAGATGTCCTTCGCCATCACCAGCCGCGGGGAGCCTTCGGTCTCGGGGCCGAACTTCACCTCGCGGTCGGAAATTCGCGGTTGATTGGCCTTCCAGTTACCGAAATCCAACTCGACGAAAGGCAATATCTCCGGCCTGTTCGCGTCGCCGA
>WNFC01020918.1_pt1 | contig 14205 bp, 13 predicted proteins | sample 5400541 | NCBI WGS metagenome assembly WNFC01 (sample SAMN13153342, study PRJNA577476) | soil metagenome | isolation source: 120 cm saprolite under Douglas fir tree site 2 hole 2 replicate 1 | place: USA:California | collected 2015-04-18
CCTAGGATCGAGGACTATCTTCGAAAGGACGAAGCACCGAACTCGGGCGGGAACGAAAAAGTGGACGAATCGTCTCAGGGGCAAGCTAGGTCCTTGCCGCCCTTAGATAGACTCCTGGAACTCGTTGGCCTTGCCTCGGAGGCGAAAAATCTCTCGCATTTGCCCCCCTCCGCTCGCAAGCGTTATGAAGATCGGGCCAACGAACTTCTAGCCTGGTTCCGCCGCGAGCTGCAGGAATATCAACTACTGCTGGAGACAGGACATCGGAGAAAGACGCCCTATCCCAAGAAGGGGAGGAAGCGCCCGGAACTCTGACAGCAATCGTGTCCAGTCTGTCTGCCGCGTCCTTCGGCAGGCTAATGGCTTTTTGGGCTAGAAGTTGATGGCCGTGTTCGCCTCGGCGGCCGCCATGAGGATTAGGGACGTAGATGCCAGGGTGCAGCGACTCAAGATAGCGGTCGGATGTGACTAAGAGTCGACAGGGGGATTGCGAGCCTGACTTCCCGAGCGAGCAACGATTCAGGTGAGTGCTATACTTTGCCTCGATCCTCACGCTCTTTGATTCGCGCCAGAGAAGGCTGGATGGTCGCCGGCGTGAGGCAACTCACGCGGGAGGAAAGTCCGGGCTCCACAGGGCAGGGTGCTGGCTAACGGCCAGGGGGGGCAACCCCACGGACCAGTGCCACAGAAAGCAAACCGCCGTCTCGGAAACGGGGCGGTAAGGGTGAAACGGTGAGGTAAGAGCTCACCAGCGGCGTGGGTGACCACGCCGGCTCGGTAAACCCCACCCGGAGCAAGGCCAAATAGGAGAGCAATCCCGGTCTCACGACCGGGTGAAGCGCGGCCCGCGTGGCGCTCTCGGGTAAGGCCGCTGGAGGCGCCGGGCAACCGGCGTCGTAGAGAAATGACCGTCTCCCTGGGCATCCCCCAGGTGACAGGACCCGGCTTACAGGCCTTCTCTGGCGCGATTTATATCTTTCGCGCCCTTAGCCTGCAAAAGTTATTGGGACCCCCCAGGGGGGTAGATAACCACTAGGTGCGTTTTCCAGATTCCAACGCCTGAATCGCCTGCCGCTGCCGTGCCGCACTCACGCGCGTGTAGATCTCTGTCGTAGCCACAGACTCGTGACCCAAGAGTCCCTGGATCACCAGCAGGTCCACGCCGAGCTCGTGCAGACGCGTGGCGTACGTATGGCGGAGCAGGTGGGGGTGCAGGTGCGTCTTGAGCCGCCGCCCCGCTCGCGCCACGGCCTTGGTGATGACCCGGGCCGTGATGCGACGTCCCCCGCTGACGAGAAACATGGGTTCTTCCGGCTTCGCACTCGGGCGCGTGGCCAGGTACGCGTTGATGGCCTCGACTGCCTGACCAGGCAGTCCGACCACCCGCTCCTTGTTGCCCTTGCCGCGAACGCGAAGTGCGATGTCCCCCTCCCGCTGCAAACTGTTCACGTTGAGCCTGACAACCTCCCCTCGCCTGAGCCCCGTATACACGAGCACGGCAAGGATCGCGCGGTTCCGAACGCGCGACTCCCCGATGACCACCTGCTCCGCCACAGACCATGGCAAGACCTTCGGCAGGGTCTTCTCCCGCCTCGGGATCTCAACGTCATCCAGCGGGTTCGCCTTGAGGTGCCCGCGCTTCACGAGCCACTTCCCAAAGCGATTCAACTGGATGATGCGCCGGCGGCACGTCGCCCGGCTCCAGCCCCGCGCCACCATGTCGTACTGATGCTCGCGAACGGCCTCGACCGAAAACGTTGTCAGCGCATCCTGTCTCGCCAAGCCAAACCGTCCGTGGTCGCGCAACGATTCCACGAACTGCACGAAATCACTCCTGTAGCCGACGATCGTCTGCTGCGCCAACTGCCTTTCTACCTCGCAATACCGGAGAAACTTCTGGTGCAGACCGAGTAATGTCATCGCCTCCCTCGTCGGCCTGCCACCGCGTCGAGTTTTCTCGCGAGGAGTATCCTCGGAAAGCTCGTCGATCGCAACGGCGAGCTGTCCGCCTGGTATCCCATGCACCCACGGCCAGACAGACGGTGCGTGCGCGATTGGACCGTCGTAAATGTCGATTCGTGGCCCGAACGTTAGGGATTGCATTACCCGCAAAGCAGACACGAATTCGTCGCCAAAAGACAGCCCCGAAGATTTTTCTCTGACAGAGCGCGACAAGGTGGCCGGTATCCCCCGGGGTACGGATACCAGCAGGGGATACCCTGTGGGATAGGAGGGGGATACTTACCCTATGTGGGGGGATACTCGGAATATCCCCCCGCTGAAGCATGCGCCGAGAATTTGATCAAACCCGGATACAGCTCACAAGAAGACTGGGGCCCATCGCTTGATGCGAAGTTCAGGCACTAAGCCTTGCAGACCAACTAGGATTTGGGAGGGCGCGTAAGGCGACTTACAGCCTCCGACCACTGGATTGACAGGTCTCGAGGGCCCGCGACACCGCCCAACGGTAACCAATAAGATGGCACCCAACCACTCAAGGGCTGGACCGGCGCTTGCCTCGGGGCTGCGTCCGGGCTCGACAGCCCCGTCCGCCGCACAAACCCCGCATACTCGCTAGCGGGCCGTCCCCACGATCCACGGGACGCGGGCGGCCGTTCAGGGGCGTCAGACCCCCGCGGTCTAGGGCGCGCTGGTAGCGATCACCTGTCCGTCCGGCGAGGAGAGTTCGACACGCAGGGCCTCGCTCAGGTTCACCTGCTCGGTAATCCCCACGCCTGCCTTTCTGAACAGCACCTTTCGCCTCGCCGGATCGTACTCGGGGAAGGCGATGGTGAAGGCGGCCGCGTTCTGGTCCCTCCGTACCTTGGCGAGCCGGATACGATAGCCCTCTGCGAGCCGGACCAAACCGCTCTGGAAACCGGTGCTCGCGAAGAGGATGCCTTCGACTTTTTCTCCGGTGGTCTCCGCGAGGTCCGCGATCTTGGCCCTGAGCGCGAAGATATGCTCCTTGGGGAGGTTCCGGGCCCACCCTCGGCATTCGCCGATCAGGATGCGAGTCTGGTCCGGCGACCGGAGTGCGATGTCGAGGGTGACCTCTCCGGTTCCGATCTTGACCTCCACGTCGATACCATCACCAGCCAAGGGCTCCCATCCTTCTGCTGAGCGCATAAACCGGACGGTGTAGGCGCAGAGCCGCTGGTACTCGGCATCAGCAGGCTTCGTCGCGCTGCCGCGCCCCAACTTCCGCTTCCCGCCCGGACCCGTCATGCCTTGAAGCATACCACCCCGCCACCCTTCCTCGCCCTTCACCCCCTTCCCGCGGCGTCGCTTCTACGATCGGGCGCAGGTGGCGACGACCCCATACCACTCTCACGCTTCTCGACGATCCACGGCACCCGGAAGGGCTTCTTCCAGTCGCCCATGATCATGGGAACCACGCTCGTCCCCTCCGCCCTCAGAATGAGGCTGTACTCCTTGCCGAACCTCTCCAGGAGATCGACGCACCGGTCGAGCTCGGCATAAGTAGGCAAGCGCCGCATCTGACGGCGGTCCCGGTGCGCCACGTGCTTGTTCACGAATGTCCGGAGGCGGCGCTGCGCCGTAATGAGTTCCCGCCGGTGGGCTCTGACCAGCCGCCTGTCGATCCTGTCGGCGCCAGGCCCGGCGAATCGCTCGAAGTGCAGATGCCCATACCTCGCGGGCAGGTGGCCCCGGTACAACCCCACGAATCGGCGCCGGGAGATCACATCCGGGTGGCTGGCGATCTCCTCCATGAGCCGGATGAGAGAAACGGTGCGCTTGTCCCAGTCGATGAGCCGCCGGATTGCCGACGCTTGGCCCGTCACGTAGGCAAGGCGCATCCAGTCGTAGAACACGCTCGGCACATGCAGCGCGGGGTTGGCCTCAATCATGGCTGTCACCTCCCGGTAAAGGTGCCGGTGGTGGGCGATGGTCTTAATGTCGTCGAAAAGCAACCTCCACCAACGCAGCCAGCGTCGGTATGCGACCGCCCTCTGGGCCGCCGGCTGGATCGGCAGCGACTGAGGGCGAGGCTTCCAGTTCCGCTTTCGGGCCATGATCAGATCTCCGTTTGAGCTACCCGGGGGGCGGTCCAACCTGTCCAGGTAATCTCGAAGTAGGTCAAGGGCGCGCCTGCTCCCATACGGCGAGCCAATAAAGTACAACTCGCGGGTCGTCACGATCTGCGGAAGCCGGCGATTGGCCGAGCGCGCCGCGCGCCGCAGGGCCCAAGATAGTTGAAGACGAGCAAAGGGGAGTGATAGCGCTCCCCACGCTTCAGCCAGTAGAGCCTTGACTCCTTGCCGATACCAAGAGCCGAGCCGTCGTGGTGGCAGCAAAATGAAGCCCATCGGCAGGAGCCCTACCACATTCCCCGTCATTTTGACGACCGGGGTTGGCATCGGTCCCTCCTTCAAGATCACGTTTCGGGCTTCGACGAAGAAGGACAAGAGGGGGTCGCCCCGCATGTCGTTCTCCTTCCACGCATACCAATAATCGAAGTCAGGCCGATGGCCGTACTGTTTCTGAAGGTGAAACGTAACACTCCGTCCAAACACAATCGCAGCGTTGAGGTTGTGTTCAGCTCCTACGGCGTCCTCCGTGCCGAACGCCGCGGCTTGGCGCAGAAAGAAGCGGGCTCTCGCTAGTGTGGCTCGGCCAGTAGTGGCTTCCCGTATCAGTTCCTCTACTTCACCGGATGGCGGCACCTCGGCCAACTGAATGTCCACTAACTTTACACGCTTGTCCATCCTAGACCTCCTCGGGCGATAGAGAGATCCGTCAGCGCCTAGGTTTCACCTCGGAACGTAACGTGGCGCGCGGCACAATTCCCGCACAAACGAAGGGCGGCAGGACGCCGCCCCCTCGTTGGATCTGAATGGCGGGCTCGACGGGAATTGAACCCGCGACCTCTGAATTGACAGGTCTCAAGTGACCACGACACCGCCCAACCGTAGCCGACAAGACCGCCACTCAAGACCTGGACCGGCGCTTGCTTCGGAACCCCGTCCGGTCTCGTCTGCTCTGGTCGCCGCACAAATCCCGCACAAGGATGAGCCCGGCAGTTCCCACCGGGGTGCGACGTCTGCTGTAAGAACGCGGAGGCCCTATCGTCGCAGTTGCGCGGAGGCCCGAGGGGCCGATCACCCTGTTCGACGGGATGCACCGCATGGGCGCGTGGGTGGCGCACCTCAGCCCGTCTCCAGCGGCGCGATCCTCGAGCACATTCGGCAGGTCCCACTGTTCTCAACAGGCATCATCACCAGGCTACCCCAGCTGTGGATCGGCCCGGTGGGCGGAAACGGGGAATCCGGCCGAGCCGACCGTTGTTTTCCTAATCCAATGGGCGAACCGGCTCGCCCGGGACAGCGCGATCATTGTGCTTTAGCGGTGTCCGAATGCGGAGATCCTGGTCGACGCCCTCTCACAGGGTACGTAACGGCACTTCTGTATCCTGGGCCGCAGTTCGATTTCGGTGGTTGCGCGGGCCCGCAATCACCGAAATCGACTCGCCTCACCTTCGAGGTGGACGTCGTCTGATCACCGAGCTGGTCTCATCTTCGTCCGAGCCCCGGGTTCCATTGACCTCAATGAATGGGAATTAAGTGGGAATGGGCGTGGGAATTTCCTGGGAATATGGGAATCGGGTTTCCCCGGGCCGGCACCGGATCCGGCTGGCAGGCATGCAGCGGGGCCGCGCACAGGATTTTCAGACCTGCCTCCATCCCCTCCCTCAGATACATGACTCGTCGCGATCCGCTGTCATTTGCAGCCTTAGACATCGTCGTAGCCCTTGGCGAACACTCCTTAAGGTCGATGATTCCAGATCACTCGGTCCGAGTACAGTCCGAGTCAATCGCGCGAAGGGTCCTCAGGACGAATAGGACGATTTGTGGCACCCAGGCTCAAAGTGCGCCGCTCATAGCCGGAGGGATATGGACACCAAGAGCGTTCTTTGAACTGGATTGGCGGGCTAGACGGCCTCGTTCGAGATTTTCAAGTATGCGCTCATCTCAGCAGCATGACAGGATGACTCCGAGTGGCAGAATCGCCCTCGGATGTATGGCGAAGTCATCCTCATGCTGTCGAATGTCTTCGGCTAGCTTCTGCGCTTCCTTAGTCGTGTCGACAAACACAATACAATTCGTTGGCAGCTCGAGATCCCCAGGAGCACGCCACTCGCGTTCGTGTATCCAATCGGATCTCCGAATAGGCGTAACTTCGTCGTCCTCCCTTTCGAAATCGTAGTCTAACCTCACAAGTCGCCACCATTCTGATCTCGGAATCCCAAGTTCAGTTCGCTCAACCCGCGAGATGTAGATTACCGGCTTGGCACCATGGGCAAGCGCATATGCCTTGCTCACCGAAACCCCATAGGGCTCGTACCTCAGCGCTCCATTGGGATGTTTATCCTGCAGGGTCCACTTCAGGGCTGGATACGGCACGTCCATAAGACATACTGCTTTCCGGTCTCCCTGGATGAAGCCCGACGCGCTGTCACTTCCTATAAGCTCACCTGAGAAAAGAATCTTCCGCAAAACTTCGAATCCCGAGTGATTGTCTACTGATCGCGTGAAGTGGTGTAGAAAGGGTGTCAGATCCGGTCGAAGCTCGACCCGCTCATCCGCGATGCTCAAATATCGCGCTATTCGTACCTCCAAATAGGTGCGTTCTGCTCCGAATGCTGCCAGGGCAATTCGAATGTGGTTAACAGGTCAGCGCCAACTATGTTTTGCACCGATAGGGTTCGCGCGAGCCAAATCAACGGCATGCTGAATTCCGAAGACCAACACAATACCCGTATTCTCACGAAACTTCAAAGAGAGCTCCGCCTCTCCCGCGAATATTGGTTCCTCCGAGTATCGATAGCCGCTCACAATTCCGGCCAGTTTAATGTCTGCGAACCTACTTCAAGGAAGACCACAGGGCCACCAGAGCAATGGTAGGCCTCGGTTGAGATCGTTCACATCGCCGAATGCGCCATACGGAAATCCGAGGAAATAGACATCCTGGCCATAGATCAGGCCACTTATATCAGCAGGGAGTGGAACAGATGGCGTGCAAAGAACCAGAGGCGGCGCCAGGACACTGATGTCAACTTCCCCGGGAGCATGGCCAACGAGTCTTACGGAGAGTGACTTCCATTCTTCCTGATAGAAGACATCGAACACTGCTTCGCTTGATATCGTCGACGCAAAATGTCGAGCAGTTACTAAATAAGAACGGTCGTCAACATCAATCGCGACTCCCGTCGCCACTGCCCTTTCATGCCGCAAATGGAAGGTACGCCCAAGGACATTGCTCGTAATCACCTTGTCGATCCCCCAGATCCAAGCTGAGGCCCGCATGCCCTATTCGCGACACACTTCCTCAGCTGTTTCCAGCAAAGTGGCCCGGGCTCTAACTCCGCCTCCTGGATTCACACCTTACGGGTGGTCTAATATTCATCCGACATGTGAACCTACAGATCGGCCCCCTCCAAGCGAGTTGGCGTTGACCACGTACACTCTCACCACCTATACGAGTACACCACCCCAATTGGTGCTATCAGCGGACCTCCAACCTCAAGTTGAATCTAAGTGGCGTTTGCAACTCAGCGAAGGTCTCGCCGGTGTCAGTATGCCAATTCGGGTGGGTCGAATCCGAAACGAGTCGTTGAATTAGATTGCGAGCCGGCTGCCCCTCGTCGAGAGCAGCGACCAATGGTCCGGGGGCTGATGCGAGGAAGCGAGCGTGCCACGACAACGGCGCCTGAGCGTCGGCACGGCTTTGCAGATCGGATGTATCGAAGACAATGTCAAGCGGTTGAGTGTCTGATCTCCTGCGTCGTCTGAGTTCGCCACGAGCAGTTGGGGGGAGTTCGCCCCGCTCGTCCGGCCTCATACTGACCAGTGCACTGGCAGTCTCTGGAAAGCCAATTAACGCAAAGCTCTTCGCTAGAGCGACCTGAACGAGTGCTTCATTGACGTCGAAGTTCGAGCGGCTCGCGAGGAGCTCCTCGAACTCGTGCCATGTTGGGTCAGCAATCGTTATCTGGGAACACTCGCTACTCCTCCATGAAGGAATAAACAACCCAGCCACCAACGAATGCATGACCGTCGTCCCACCTTGAGGTGTGAGGCTTTCTTTCTGTTTTTGGCCACGGCCAATCGCTGCAGCAAGTTCTTTCAGGTTTGACTGAGTGCCTTTGCACTCTAGGACGTAATAGTTGGAGCTGCCATCACGAGCAACGTAATCGGGTGACTTCTTAGGCCCCCGCTTAGCGGAGCTAGTTAGCAAGAAGCTGCCAGGCTCTAATACGTTGACGAAATGCAGCGTATCGACAAATTGTGAACATCCCAGCTCAGTCGATAGAAGGTATGTTGTAAAGCCAACACCGAGTTCGTCGCTTAGCACAGCCTTCTGGTGGGGGTCGACGTTTTCCCATTCCGGCCGAAGTCGTAGATCGGGCGAGCTGTCAAAAGCCCAAGCGTATCGATGCCAGGCCCAGAAGTCAGCGAGGTGGAAGCCTTGAACGGTCGGTGGCCGAGTTGATAATGCGGTGAAGAGGAGAGCGAGCGGCACGCTCATCGTCCGAGGGCCAGCGAGAACGGCGATGTCCGGGGGTACGGGGCGCTGAGACCAACTGACCGAATCGATCACGATCTCAGTCGAGCGGTCCACGCCTATAGCGCTATGCCGACCGAGGTGCCGATGAGTAGGGCGTCAACATCCCATCTCCCTCCGCCGTCCTTCATACTGCTACGGTTGATACCTCGCGTCCCGCTGATCGAACGCGGGCCGTGTACCTTCGAGCACGTCGACGAGTTTTTGATTCATCACCGGATCCTCGATTGACCCGGCAATGTACCTCACTTCGTTATCCTCATCCTTTCGAATCTCAGCATAGATCACTTGCTCGGCATCGCAGACAACAACTAGATTGGGGTTGTGAGTCACCATTACGATTTGCCGGCGTTTCTTCGCATCCTTAATACAGGGCACAAGCGTCCTGACTACCGTCTGGTTGTCAAGATTCTCTTCCGGCTGGTCAATTACAAGCGGAATGTCGTCACGGTCGACGAGAAGATAAAAGATCAGCAGAAGGTTCCCGCGTTCGCCAGGCGACAGCTGTTCGAGGCCCTTACCGTCCCACGTCAATCTGTAAATTGGCGACAGATACCCAAAAGCGAACAGATAGTCATAAAGACCCTGAGCCGTCTCACTTTGAACGAGTTGTTCTTCAAATCCCACGACTCGCGGCAGCCTCGCCCTTGAGCCGTTCGACCACTTCCCTCGCGAATCTAAGAGTACTTCGCGCTGAATTCCAATCCACCGCGTCGGTCATGCGCTTCACCGCGGCAGCTCCCTCTTCCACTCCTGAAAAATAGCCCAGCTTGCGCTGGTTGATCCTAGCCAGGAACCTGTCCGCAAAACCGGACTGAACCATCGTTACCGTAAACGTGACTCTGAACGCGTCGCTGGTCGCAAGCGGATGAGTCGCCAGGAATTTCTGAACCGCTCCGTAGTAGTCCTCGTAGTATCGTCGCAGCCGCTGCTTTTCTCGGAGAATCTCAAGCGCTTTGCGCTGCCTCGCCTTCTCACGGCGACGGAGCTCCCCGGGCACCGCGTTCAGATCTCCGAGCACCTTCTCAAGAAACTGGATCGTTCCAGGCTGCTCAGATGACCCGACGAAGCCGTCACGAACACCCTCCCAGTCCTTCAGCTTCTGGACGTACTCCTGATACGCGCGCTGTGGAGCCGTGAGAGACTCCTGCAAGGTCTCGATCTCCCGGCCAATAGCCGCACGCTTGGCTTCTTGGCTGTCGGCGCGTTCAGGATCCAGATTCGCAGCGATGGCGGCCCGCTCCTGTTCGACCCGGCGACCGATCTCCTCAATCGGCAGCGTCATGACCTCGAATCTAATGACCTGATCCCGCGTAAGACCCACCTCCGCCAGATCGGCCGCAGCCTCGTTCAGAGAGGTGTCCACCTGAAGCTGCAAGTTTCTGAGCTTTGTTGCCAGGCGCTCGGCCGCAGTTCTCCTCCTAGCGAGGCGCCCATCGGCAGACCTAAGCTCGCGAATCTCGGTCTCTAACTCGCGCAGCGTCCGTTGCTTCGCTTCCAAATCCGCCGATGCCTGTTGCGACTGATGCAATGCCCCCGGATCATCGCCCGGCTTCGGCACCGCCGACGGCCTTCCTTGTTCGTGAGCGTCCAGCTCGCGCCGCTTCTCCGCGAGCTGCAGTTCGAGGCCCTTTCGATGCCTCGCAGTGAGTCTCTCCTCGAAGGCAACGATCTCGCGATTGATCTCGCCCAGCTGCGAGACGAGTATGTCGATACCCTTGCTGACCTCCTCTCCCTTGTGTCCGAGAAGCTCGTCCAGTGTTTCAAAGCCAAGTCGCTCTGATTCGGTGACGTGTGAAAAAATGACCTGCTGCAGTTCTCCATAGAAGCGGCTCTCCCTGCCAAGGCCCACTTCGTTGCAGATCTCCTCCAGATAATTCTGCGGAACGTACCTGATCTTCTCGACGGCTTCGGGTACCGGGTCAGCGGCGAGCGACACTGGCCCGTCTTCCGTCCCGTCAGCCCAACGCAATAATGCCTGGAAGTGCCTTGCTTGTTGTTCCTCGGGTCCCGAAACCGGTCCTCCCGCAGGAACCCGAAGGACTGGGATCGCGGGGTATTGCCGAGTAGCCCAAGAATATCGGCGAGCGCGCTCTTGCCACCACCTTTGTTTCCAATGATGGCTATCAATTCCGGGTTCAGCACTAACCCGCAGTCAAACCACTTCTCAGTAGTCGTAGTCGCAGTCGCCTTTACGATTGTCAGAGAGTCAATTACCTTGGTGGGACGCGCCTTGGCGCGCTCTACACTCGCCGGGATCGGGCCAATGAAGACCCGGTCTGCCGGCTCGTGCAGCACCTGCCGCAGGCCCTCAAACGTCGGGTCAGCCTTGATCCACAGATATCGCCGCTCAGCGGGCTCAAACAAAGAATCATACGAATGAGCGTCCGAACCATGAACGCAAGGCTTGAGCGTCTTGAACTCACCGAGAAAATCGCTCACCGATCGATGCTTCCACCCCAGACCAAACGCGCGAGTATTGCCGTTTGAAGAGAAGAGCATGTGCGACTTCTGGATGAACAGCTTGCGTGCAAGGTGCGCCTGACCGTCCCAACTGCATTCGGAAAGGTCCTCATCTGCCGGAGTCACGAGCAGAAACCGATCCTTGAATCGAGACGTCTGGCGTTCGAGGATCTGCGTGACCTCCTCGTGTGACACAACTGCGTTCGACATTCCGACATACAAGTCCGACTTGCCACGAAACTTCGCGTGCTCTTCCTTTAGCCGTCGGCCGAGGTCACTAAGATTGGTCGGCGTCAGCGACCAGCGGTCATCCGGATGATCCGGGTTCGACTCCGCAGTAAATTTGAGCTCTCGGAGGAAATGCTCCTCGATCATGTTGGGATCCAGTAGGTCGGAAAACAGGACATGGAAATTGACCCGGCTGTCTCCGCGACCCTCGCGCGTGATAATCACAGAAGTCCGCAACTCAATATTCGGCAGCAGCAAAATGCGTCTCGCCGCTGTGCCCCGGTCAGCTCCGAGTAGGGATTCCAGCTTTCCGCCCTGGTCGCGTAACGCCTTGAGTCGCTTGTAGCCCTCGATGCAAAAGTAGTCACTCACGCCAATGGCGACGATGTTCTTTTCAAGCGCCTCCTCGAAGAGGCGCCTAGCGTACTCCTCGAAATTCTCGCCGAATCCGTTGTTCAGGGCCGAGAAGGGAGAGTGGACCTGCAGGTCCCATTTCCGCCATTCTGACCCCCGTGGATAATATGGTCTAGGCATGTAGCGCACCTCTCACGATGGCGAACCTGTCATGTGAACGTATTCCGTCGTCGTCACGCAGGGACGCCTGCGCCACCGTGATTCTGGTTGCGCGCTCACGTGCTCTTGTAAAGCGGGCGATATGAATATGAACTCATCAGCCCCCTTGTCTCGCTTCCTTCCAACTGCACCCGCCACACCCTTAGCGGAACCAGCCTAGCACGGGCTCGACTGCTTCAAGATCACCCTCAGAGGGCCGCTCCGCACTTGCCCATGATTTGCGGTCTGAGACCACCGGCTCCGTTACAGGGACTTCCGAGCATGTACCCGAAGATCCTTCGAGGTTAGGGGACTGAAACGCCACTTATGTATCCCAGACGGCTTCTCGATTTCGGTGGTTGCGGGGGTCGGATTTGAACCGACGACCTTTGGGTTATGAGGGCTACGGCCGTCTCGTCCCAGATACCCTGCGCTACAGGCGCAAGTAGAAGGGGCCGTCGGCCGCCGCTCTCGTAAAGAGCATGTCCAGAAAAGCGGGAAGCAAAGAGGGTCACCGTGGAATTGACGAGGACGTCACGGCCCATCGCTTCTGGCGTCCAGAGTGCCGAGTAGCCCCCACTGTTCCACGTCGCGCGCGAATTCGGCTTCGGCGCTTGCAGTCAAACAATCCACTTGCACCCATACGCCCAGTCGACCGATCTTCATGTGAGTTTCCTCATGAGTTAGAGCGTTCTCCCGCTAGGTCGTCGTCTCGGCGGCGGGCATGGGGCAGGCCCACGACGAGCAGCGAGAGGAAGAGCGACCATGTGCCGGCGACCGCGAGAGACCAGCGGCACGGCGTGAGGGGCGCAGGTGCCCGCGAGGATCGCGGCGCATCCCGCGAGGACTCCCGACGCCAGAGCAGAGTCCGGCGGTTACGCGGCATGCTTAATCATATGTGTCACCTCGGCGACTCGGCGCGGCCGCCGAAGGCCGGGCCTGCCACGACGACGGCAGGGGGATGCGCCACCCCTGCCGTCGTCGCGAACGCCTCAGTGCTTCGGTGTGATCTTCCCCGCGAAGGTCTGGGTGACGATCTTCCCATCCTTTACCACGAAGGTATCCGTCCCGATCTCGTAGCGGTTGTCCGCCGTCTCGGCCTTCCAGAGGATGTAGGCGGTGTCCCCGTCGACGTCCTGCCTCAGCATCTGGAACGACGCTCCGGGCTTGGCGAACTCCTTGAACTGCGTCGTGACAGTTGCCGAATGGCCTCGGGCCCCTTCAACATCCCGTTCGAGGTGAACAGCCGCGACTCGGGCGAATAGTCTGCCATGACTCCGGCGAGATCGCCCTTGCCGAAGGTGTCGAGGTGGTGGGTCAGCACTTCCTGAGCCGTCGCAGCCATCGTTTGTCCCTCCTACTGCTTGCTTGTTAGACGTCCGTCGTGGCCCGGTGGTTGGGCATGCCTCTAATATGTGTGCCCTGGGCGGCTCGGCGCGGCCGCCGTACGTGTCGACCAGCGCGTCCGCGGCCCGCGGCTCATGGCGGCGCAGCGCGGCGACGAGTCCACTATCTCGGTCAAGCGAGCCGGCCACGTCGCGGTGCTTCTCGCAGATCGCCACGCGCTTGCGCCTTTTGAGGAACAACGAGGAAGAGCACATCGACATCCTGAACGACTTCTTCGAGTGAAACCGGTATTGCTCCCGTCTTCGCTCCGAGGTCTTTTAGTGACTCTGGGCCTCGCGAATTTGCCATTTCCACTGGCTAACCGGCATCTCGTAATCTCCTGACAATCACTTCACCGATATTTCCAGGTCCGATCACGCCGAAGTTCATAGATTCTCCTTTTCCTGAGTGATGCCGGGTTCCCTGATTCGTGAGTTGGCGAGTGAGCGGCCAAATTCGCGCTCAAGGGTCCCTGGCTTTAAGCCTCGTAAACGCGGGGCCGACGCAGTGTTAGCTACTCGCAATTTCCAACAACTCATTGGCGTGCAGCTTTGCCCAATCCCGCAGCAACAATGGCTCGCGACCAAGAACTTTCTTTGTATCGTCTGCTACGCTTCCAATGTACGCCATTCTTCCGTGCTCGACCTCGCGGAACAATTCGATTCCTCCCTTTGCATACGCTGGTTCGAACGTTGAACCAGGCGGCAGCGCCATTTCTTTCAGGAAGCGTTCGTGGTCACGAACTGCTGCTGTGAACTTATGACCGGTAGCCGCAGTTAGAGTTTCAGCCACTTGCTGCGGATCGAGTACGTCCGCTGAAAACCAATAGTCCTTTCCACTGTGTTTTTTCGGTCCTTCCATGAGGATGACAGCTGCAGCTTCTGTCACATCTTCCAAAGCAGTAAACCCAATAGGTTTGGAAGTGTATACGCTGTACAGACCGCCTTTGACCCGCCAGCCAGCCAGCAAATTCTGCATAAACATATTGGG
>WNFC01008645.1_pt1 | contig 14201 bp, 10 predicted proteins | sample 5400541 | NCBI WGS metagenome assembly WNFC01 (sample SAMN13153342, study PRJNA577476) | soil metagenome | isolation source: 120 cm saprolite under Douglas fir tree site 2 hole 2 replicate 1 | place: USA:California | collected 2015-04-18
GTCACCACCGAAAAAGTTTGGGACTACTGCACCGAGTACGACATTCCCCGCGCCTTCGTTCTCACCTGGATGGACCGCGAACTCTCCAGCTTTGAGCGCTCCATGGAATCTCTCGAACAGGTTTTCGGCCGCAACGTCGTCGCGCTCCAATTGCCAATCGGCGCCGAAAGAGGTTTCCGGGGCGTCATCGATCTGGTGGCCATGAAAGCACACCTCTACCATCCCGATGGCGACGGCAAACCCTCCATCGAAGAGATCCCCGCCGCCCTGGCCGGCGACGCCAAGGAAGCTCACGAAAAACTCGTCGAAATGATCGCTGAAGGCGACGACGAAATGATGGAGGAGTTTTTCCGCGAAGGCACCATTCCCATCCACGACCTCATCCCCGCCGTCCGCAAAGCCATCGTCGCCGAAAAAATCTTTCCCGTCCTGATGACTTCCGCGCTTCGCAACATCGGCACCGCCAGCCTGCTCACTTTTCTTGCCGACGCTTTCCCCCACCCTGATGAGCACGCCCAGGTAGGCTTCAAAGACCCCGGCGGCAAGGGCGATCGCCTCGATCGCAAGTACGACGACAGCCAGCCGCTCTCCCTCTTCGTCTTCAAAACGCTTGCCGATCCTTTCGCCGGCCGCATCAACTACTTCAAGGTGAAGAGCGGAGTCCTGAAAAACGACGCCACCGTCACCAATTACAATCGCAACATTGCGGAACGCTTTCAGCATATCCAGGTCGTTCAAGGCAAGCAGCTCATCGAAGTCGGCGAGCTTCACGCCGGAGACATCGGCGCCATCGCCAAACTGAAGGAAACCACCACCGGCGAAACCCTTGGCGACAAAGCTTCGCCCATTTTTTACTCGCCCGCGCAACTTCCCGAGCCGTCCATCACCTTTGCCATCGAGCCGAAAACCCGCGCCGACGAAGACAAGATCGGCGTCTCGATCCATAAAATCCTCGAGGAAGATCCCGCGCTGCGCTTTTCGCGCGATGCGCAAACCAAGGAATTTCTGCTGGCCGGCTCCGGCCAGCAACATATCGAAGTCGTCGTCGCCAAGCTCCACAAGCGCTACCATGTCGACCTCACCCTCAAGCCCCCCAAAGTTCCCTATCGCGAAACCATTCGCGGCAAGGCCGACGCGGAAGGCAAGCACAAGAAACAATCCGGCGGCCACGGCCAGTTTGGCGTTTGCCGCATCAAGATGGAGCCCATCGAGCGTGGCAAGGGCGTCGAGTTCGTCGATGATGTTTTCGGGGGTGCAATTCCGAGGAACTGGATTCCGTCCGTGGAGAAGGGCATTCGCGATGCCGCCGCTCGCGGCTATCTCGCTGGTTTTCCTGTTGTCGATTTCCGTGCCGTGCTCTACGACGGCAAGTATCACGACGTCGACTCGTCCGATATGGCGTTCAAAATCGCCGGCTCGCTCGCTTTCAAGGAAGCCATGAAGCAAGCTCGTCCCGTTCTCCTCGAACCCATCATGCACGTCGAAGTCTACGCCCCCGACCAATACTCCGGCGACCTGATGGGTGACCTCAGCGGGCGTCGCGGCCGCATCGCCGGCAGCGAAAGCCGCGGCCACAACGTCATCATCAAGGCGCAGGTGCCACTCGCGGAAATGCTGTCGTACGCCAATGACCTCACTTCCAAAACGCAAGGCCGCGCCACCTATTCCATGGAGTTCTCGCACTACGATTACGTGCCCAGCGAGCTCGCGGAAAAAGTCATCGCCACACACAAAGCCGCCCACGGCGAGCAACTCGTCGAAGAAGAAGCCTAGTGCTTTTTGTCCCCGCGTTGTACAGGCTCGGCTCATTCCTGAGCATTAGCGAAGGACCGCTGCACCGCCATCGGGGCAGGATGGCGACCGCCCGCGACTCTCATTACTGATGCCGTTAATCACTTCTTAAATTTTCTGACCAGCGCATCAAGAAAGTGGTATGTTCAGGGCCAGTTTGTTGGTTTCCTCTGCGCCCCTACACAACAAACCTTTAGATCGCGGCTTGTCCGGGAGAGCGCCAATAAAGCGCCTTCTAAGTGGAGAAGAGCACATGCGCATTTTGCTTTACAACCCCGACAATGGGGTCACTCGCAACTTCATGCCCCATCTCTGGATGTTTCTGCTCCAGTCGCTGACTCCAGAAGGCCACGAAGTAGTGCTCATCGACGGCAACGCGCAACCTATGGATGAAGCGGGCATCGCCCGTTTTGTGCGCGAACAAAACATCGGGCTTGTCGGTATCGGCGCGATGACCCGCATGATCGCCAAGGCCTACCGCGTGGCCGATGCCATCCGCGCCGTTGGTGTCCCGGTCGTGATGGGCGGGCCCCACGTCACGGAAGAGGCCGACGAAGCCCTCGGTCGAAACGGCGGTCCGCGCCATGCCGACGCGGTGGCTCTCGGTGAAGCCGATCAGACCTGGCCAAAGATCGTCGCGGATGCCGCGCGCGGCAAGCTCAAAGATATCTATGCCCCGGTGGATGACTTCGGCCAGGAAAGCAAACCCAGTCTCAAGGAATATCCGGCGATTCCCTGGGACAAAATAAATCTCGACCAGTTCAATCTCGTTCCAAAAATGGCAACTCGCACGCTCCAGCGGATCGGCGAGGGCTGGGGTACATTTCGCATCATTCCGATGGAGTCTGGGCGCGGATGTCCTTATGGCTGCGAGTTCTGCACGGTAACCGGCTTTTTTGGCGACTCCATCCGTTTTCGCACCAACGAAAGTGTGGTGAATGAGCTGCTCCTCTTGAAAGCCCGGGCCAAAAGCGAAGGCGGCCAGATTGCCGTCTTCTTCATCGACGATAATTTCGCCATCAACATCAAACGCACGAAATCGCTGCTGCGCGACATTATCGCCGCCGGCGCCCAGGTGCACTGGGTCGCGCAGATCAGCGCCAATCTGTTGCGCGACGAGGAACTCGTTGACCTCATTGCCGCATCAGGAGGGAAGTGGGTCTTCATCGGCATGGAGTCCATTGATCCTACGAACTTGGCCGACGTGAACAAGGGCTTCAACAAACCGGGTGAGTACGCCGCCGTGCTCCAGAGGCTCGCCCAGCGCAACGTTTACGCCATCACCTCTTTCATTTTCGGCATGGACAACGACACTGTAGGATGAAAGAGATTCGTACTTGGCCCGCGGGGCTGCCCATCTTTGGCTTGCTCACCCCTTTGCCCGCGACGCCTCTTTACAAAAGGCTGGAGGCCGCCGGGCGATTGACGCGCCCAAAGCACTGGCAGGAGTTCATCCCGTTTGCGATGGCCCACACGCCGCTGAAGATGACCATAGAGGAAGCTCATGCCGAAGTGAAAGCCGGGTGGGCTCGTTCGTACAGCCCTGAAGCCATGGCTCAGGCTGTCGATTCCCTCAAGGACAAGCCGTTAGGCTACCGGATAAACATATTCATCGCCCGCATGTGTTTCCGTGGGATCTATTTCCCCCAAATGGGTCCTCTGTCGTGGCTGAAATTGATCTATCAAAATCGCCGTACCATTTCCAGCCTCGTCAAGGAGGGCTTCTCCACTTGGCGCGGCCGGGGGCCGATCACCCCGGTGGCCAACGGAAGCCTCCAAACCGGCGTCGGTGCCACGTAACGGCTGCGTCCCGCTCCAAAGCTCTTATTTCTGCATCAACTCACAGACGCCGGCGCCGGACAATCAGCCTGGGCTGTACGCGTTGACTTGCCTTGGTCTGGAACCTAAGATGTGCGTCACATGGCGGACTCCCCATCACTCATCGGGCAGACCGTCTCCCACTACCGCATCCTGGAAAAACTCGGAGGCGGTGGTATGGGCGTGGTCTACAAGGCTGAAGATCTACGACTGCACCGGTTTGTAGCCCTGAAGTTCCTCCCTGACGATGTAGCCACAGACTCGCAGGCCCTGGCGCGATTCGAGAGAGAGGCACAGGCCGCCTCCGCCTTGAACCATCCGAATATCTGCACGATTTACGACGTCGGCGAGACAGAAGGCAGGACCTTCATTGCCATGGAGTTTTTGGAGGGCGCAACTCTGAAGCACGTCATCGCCGGCCGCCCGATGGAACTGAAACGCTTGTTGGATTTGGCCATCGAGATCACCGATGCTCTCGACGCCGCTCACGCCAAAGGAATCATTCACCGGGACGTCAAGTCTGCCAACATCTTCGTTACCGCCCGCAGCCACGCCAAGATTCTCGATTTCGGTCTGGCCAAGCTGATTTCTCCCAGGATTGCCACGGAGGCTGGCGAGGGCGTCACCATGTCAGGCGCGGACACCGGCCAGCACACCAGCCCGGGCACGGCATTGGGCACTGTGGCGTACATGTCGCCCGAGCAAGCCCTCGGCCAGGAACTCGATGCCCGCACAGACTTGTTCTCCCTCGGTGTCGTGCTCTACGAGATGGCCACCGGAACCCTGCCATTCCAGGGCGCCACTTCGGCCGCCGTCTTCAACGCTATCCTCAATCAATCCCCGCCGCTGCCCGGGCATGTGCGGCGCGGTCTCTCCCCTAAGTTGGAAGAAATCATCAGCAAGGCTTTGGAAAAGAGTCGCGAGTTGCGCTGCCAAAGCGCTGCGGAAGTGAATGCCGATCTCAAGCGCTTGCGGCGCGAGTTCGAATCCGGCACGACAGCCGGAATGGCCGCCGCTACACAGCCACCGGTTCGCAGCCGGAAAGCGGTGTGGGCGGTTGTGATGATTCTCGCTGTGCTTTTCGCCGGCTACTTTCTCCGCAAAGGATTCAGTGGAAACCCGGCCAATTCGCTTTCCGCAGCTCAGCTCGTTCAGCTCACCACCACAGAAGGCCTTCACGAATTCCCGGCCTGGGCGCCCGGCGAAAAAAGCTTTGCGTACAGCCGTGAAGTGAACGGTTTCAAAAAAATATTCGTCAAAGCGCTTCAGGGAGAACCGCAACAATTGACTGCGGGGACCGGAGACGACATCCAGCCAAAGTGGACGCCCGAAGGCCAGAGCATCTTGTTCCTTCGCTCCAATCAGCCTCGCGGCAAACTGGAGCCGGGTGACGTATTCGGCCAGTATGATGGCGGCGACATCTGGAAAAAGGATCTCGCCTCCGGCAAGGAAGAGAAATTTCTCGACAATGCGTTCAATCCTTCTTTCTCGCCGGACGGAAAGTTGCTTGCCGTGGATGCTTCCTGGGCGGGCCCTCGGCGCATCTGGATTGTCGATGGCCAAGGGCACAACCCGCAGCAAATTACGTCGGACAGCTCTGAAGCCGTGGACCACTTGGAACCGAACTGGTCTCCCGACGCTAAAAACATCGTCTTCCAGAATTTGGAACGCACGAAATTTAGCGTAAAAGTAGTCAACGTCGCAACGCGCGCGGTAACCGCTCTCACCGACGGCCGATTCCAGGACCTGAATCCGGTTTGGTCCCATTCGGGAAAACATATTTACTTCTCATCTTACCGGGGCGGCGGACTGAACATCTGGCGCATGGAAGTCTCCGGAAACGGTACGCCCATCGGCGTCCCACAGCAGGTGACCATGGGCTCCGGCCAGGACGTGCAGTTGGCAATGTCCCCGACCGGTCAACAGTTGGCTTTTGCGATTTTGCGCCAGAACGCGGACCTGTGGCGTTTGCCGGTCTCCCCTCAAACCGGCTCGGCTACCGGCAACCCTGAGGAGGTTGTGGCTAGCACGCGCGAAGACAGCCGTGGCGCGTGGTCGCCGGATGGGACCCAAATCGCATTCAATTCCGATCGCAATGGCGAGATGAACCTCTACGTACATTCGCTGGTGGACAATTCGAATCGCCAGGTCACCAGGGGCCAGGGCGGCGACTTTCAGCCCCAATGGTCGCCCGACGGCAAGCGCTTGGTGTTCTTCTCTTCTCGAGCGGGCAACACCGATATCTGGCTGGTTGATATTGCGACAGGCGCCTTGACGCAACTAACCTCGGACCGGGCCCTCGACATCAATCCCTTTTTTTCTCCCGATGGCGCCTATATCGCTTTTCAATCGGATCGCAGTGGCAGGCTGGAAGTTTGGGTGATGAAGTCCGACGGCAGCGAACAACGTCAGCTCTCGAAGATCGGTGTTACGGGACATTTCCTGCGCTGGTCGCGCGATGGAGCGCTCGTGACCTTCCGGTGTCCTTGTGCCGGAAAGCCTCAGGCGTATCAGGTCCCGCTCAGCGGTGACGACCCCGTTCCGCTCAACAGTGAAATCGTTGGCGGTTCGCACATGTCCTTCTCACCTGACTATTCCCTCATCATGGATGTGGTGGGGCACAAGACGCTCTGGGTGACCCCCGCTGCGTCGGGTAAGCCGGCGAAAGTCTTCCAATTCCCCGACGGCGAAAGTCGCATCGACTATCCCGTCTGGTCTCCCGACGGCAAGTGGGTGCTCTTCGACCGCTTCCGCCCACAGGGCGGCGACATCTGGATGATCAAAAACTTCGAATAGCCCCGGTCGACCGCGCTCGGAGGCTTTGCGCGTGCGTCCACGCGCGTAGTCTATATTTTCCCTCTACGTCCAGTCTCCTCATCCATCCCTAAGATACACCTTTCTTTTCTTCCTCTTATCTGGCCGTGATCGCTCTTAAGAGTTGCTCCCGCGCCGCCTGCACTTCGATTCGAGCGCCATTGATTTTCGTCAGAGCCGGCGTTGTTTCCTGGAAGAAGGGATGTAGCGTCTTAACGGAAGCTTGCAGGGTCTTAAGTCGTTCACTCGCCGTGTCGGGCGGCAGCCGCAACGCCTCTTCTGCCGAGTTCATCAGCCTGTGAAACGCAGCGATCTCGGCTGCTTTGGGCGCCGTGAAATCACCTGGCGCGGGCTTCCGCATCATCTCTTGAAAGTACGCAGACGGACTGCTTGCCTCGGCCATCTGCTTGACTGCTAGATTGAGCGTATCTTCTTCATACCGCAGCGCCTCACCCCAGTCGAATCCGGTTTCCGGCAGTGCACGCACGGTGGCTTCAATTTGCTTTTTCTGCTCGCCACTCAGCGTGCCGCTTTGCGCCTCCTGTGTCAGCGCATGAAAGTTGGAAATCAGACCCATCTTCGCGATCAGCGAAAAAATCAGACTGCCGCCTCTCGTCAGGTGCTGCGAAAACCGAATCCCTGCGAGCCACGTCTCGACCGCCTTCTGCGAGTCGCCCTTCGCGGCCAACCGCATTCCATCCAGAGTGTTGAGCCGCGCGAGAACGCGCGCCCTTGGAACATAGGCGATGGAGGCGCGCGGGCCAAGATCGTATTCCAATCCCCAATCGCATTCCGGCAGTTTCGTCGCCCGCTGCATCTTCCAGATCGCCGTTTCGTTCTTGTCGAGAATCGGGCCAAGTTTTGGTTCGTCCCATGCTGCTTCTCCCGCCGCCGCTTTCTCCAGCAAATCTGCGGTCGCTTTGTCTGTCGGCGGATCTTGTATGTCCGCAAACGCCAGCCAGTAGCGCAACGCCGCATTCCGCGTTTCAGTGGAGATGTTTGACTGGGCATGGGCCGTCACCGCGGCAAAAAGCAGTGCGATAACAGCGGCGAATTTCTTTCTTTGTGCAAACATTCTCAGCCCTCCTGTAGGACTACTCTTTCGCCAGCACACGCAGCGTGCTGGTGCTGCCTCGAAAATCAGGAAGCACTCTCAGCGAAGCCGCGGTCAATTGCGCATCAAGCTGTTTGGGATCCTGCAGCGCGACTTGCGTGAGCGGCAGCAATGCCAATGGGCTTGCCGGCGACTTGGCTTCCAGCATGCTTGTTGAATCCTTTGCAACTACTTCGCCGTTGTTTAATTCGTTTTTCCTCCGGACAAACCACAGTGACGCTCCCAGGGAAATCGCTATCGCCGCTGCGGCAGCAAGGCGCCGGGGCCAAACTTGTCGATGGACAATCAGCTCCGGCAAAGCGCGCGGCTTCCGCGGCCGAAATTCACCCAGATACTCTTCAAATTTCCTGTCGTTATTTTCCATCTTCCATTGTTCCATTTTCATTCCGTTCATACGGCCGCAGTTTTTCTCTCAGTTTTTCCAGCGCGTACCTGTACCGCGATGCGATTGTGTTGAGCGGCGCACCCGCGGCCGCCGCTACTTCCTCCAGCGTCATCCCGCTCCAGACTCGCATCACTACCACTTCGCGCTGTTCTTCAGGCAGTTCCGCCAGCGCCTTTTCGAGCGCCAGCGCCGACTCTTGATTCCCGCAGCGATGCTGGAAAACGCTGCTCTGCGGATCAACTTCTACGGCCCTCAGCCCGCTTCTCTGCGCATTCAAAGCCGCGTTTCGAACGGCGCGATAGACATACGCCACCGGCACATCCGGAATCGCTATTTCTGCGCTCAGCAGGCGCAAAAACACCTGATGCACTACGTCTTCAGCCGCAGCGGCATCCGTCACGAAACTACACGCATACGCCACCAGCGCAGGCCCGTGCTGGTCATAGAGTCGCCGCACGTCCTCGGCGCTCAGTTTTCGTTCCGTCAAATGTTCCGCCCCGGCCGTGCCACCATCTGTACCTATGACACGCCAGCCCGCCCAAATTGTCTATCCCATGCCAATTTGGCGTCTGTTTTTGTTTGGCCACAAGGAGCGCACCCTTCCCATGAAAACAGGCCAACATGCAAACTCTGTCCTCTGCACGTTTTGCACTGGGCGCACCAAGACCTACTATGTCCGGGAAGCCATTCTCGAGCAGCTTGCCGATCTTGAGGATCTGCATATCGCCGAAGGCACTCCTGAGCGGATCCGCAGCGACGAACAACAGACGATCCCGCTGAAAGACGTGATGACGCGTCATAGCCTGGCAGGTTGAGCTGTCCACTGATGCAGCCTGGCAGTTGAGCCAAACTCGACACGCCGCAATTACTCACACTCGCGGCAGAAACATGCCGGTGCGTTTAGCATGCGCTTCAAATCCCGCGCCGAATTCCCGCGCCAGGAAAGCTTCTTCCTTGCGGGCCTTGAGGTAGAAACCGAGCCCCACGATGACAAGGGCCAAAAGACCGCGGACTTCGCCCACGACCAGGGCCGTGCCCAGCAGGCCCAGCAACATCCCGGTGTAAATGGGATGCCGCATGGTGCGGTATGGACCCATGCGAATCAGCTCGTGGTCTTTGCGGATACTGACAGCCGCGCTCCAGTTCTCTCCGAGAACCAAGCGCGCCCACATGGCAAGGGCCACGCCCGCCGCCGTCAACACCACCCCTGTGACCGCAAGCGCGATTGTGTCCGGCGCAAAGCGCATGCCGAGCCAGGAATAGTGCGAGCGGGAATTAAACAGCAGCGTAACGCCGAGAGCCACGGGAAGCACATAACCCAGCCGCTTTCCAAATGACTCCCGTGACTTCACCGCCTTGGTCCGCAGAGCGGACAAGATCCAATAGAGGCACAACACCATCCAGATATCGCAGGCTATGGGAAAGAAGAACTCCGAGGGAACGCTGGAGCGATTCCAAAACATCCTAACCAGGAATTTCAGAGCTCCGGCGATCACATCCATCCAACTGACACTCATGGTGTCCTCCTAATGTTTACGAACGGGCCGCGTGCTTTCGTGATTTGGAAGCTTTGCGATCCATTTCCGCGATCCACTTGCGCTCCGCGCGAACCTGCGAAAGATAAAAGCGTAAGACGCAATGGCCCCACGCGTCGGCGTTCATGGCAGCCATCGCGGTCTGGATCCTCTCGAGGCGTTCTTGGCGCCGGGCTAGCCAGCGGTCGCGCTCTCCGAGAATGTTTTCGCGCGCCTGGCGTTCGAGCATGGAGAAGAGGCCGACGCGGACGCGAAACTCGTGTTCGGAAGACGCTTCTTTTTCGCTGAAACGCGACAACCGCTGAAGCAATGCGAGTTTTCCCTTGGAGGTCAGCGTGTAGAGATCGCGCTTTTGTCCGCGTTCGCCACCGGTAGTGCGTTTTGTAACCCAGGAACTTTCGACAAACCGGCGGAGGAGGGGATAGACGAGGTTGTTGTGCATGTCTCCGTGGCCGGCCATGAAGCCGGCGAGTTTTTTGAGGGCGTAGCCATGCTGCGGGCCTTGCGTGAGGGCAGCGAGGAGGATTAGGTCATTCATGACACTGTCAGTATTGTACTAGTCCGAGGACGATTGTCAACGGCGCGCAAGGCACCAAATTGGCGCTTGCCGGGCCAAGAACGGGGCCCACAATGGACGGCATGACGAAGAATAAGTCCACACACAAACTCGGCCCCCAAACGCAGGCCATTCATGCTGGAGAGCCTGCTCGCCACGGCGTCAACGGCCCCGTCGCGACGGAAATCATCCGGTCTTCCACTTTTACCTTTTCCTCCACCGAGGAAATGAAATTGTGGGCCGAGGGCAAAAACAAGGCCTACATCTACACGCGTTACGGCAATCCCACGCTCTCCGTTGCCGAAAGGAAAATCGCCGCGCTCGAAGGCGCCGAAGCCGCCGTTGTCACCGCTTCCGGCATGGCGGCCATTTCTTCCGCGCTCCTTGCCGCGCTGAAAGCCGGCGATGAACTGATCTCCACCGCGGAACTCTACGGCGGTTCGTACCGCCTCATGCGCGACGTTTTCCCGAACATGGGCATCACTGTACGCCACGTCGGAACCGATCTCGCAGGCATCGAAAATCTCGTCACGCCGCGTTCGAAAGTTCTCTACGTCGAAACGCCCACCAACCCCACCCTTCGCCTCGTCGATATTCACAAAGCCGTGGCCTTCGCCAAAAAACACAAACTCGTCTCCATCATCGACAACACTTTCGCCACGCCTGTTCTGCAAAATCCCATCGCGCTCGGCTATGACATGGTCGTTCACAGCGCTACAAAAGCCCTTGCGGGCCACTCCGATATCATTGCCGGCGTCGCCGTTGGCAATTCGAATTGGATGAAGCGCGTCCGCCAAATGATTATTTACCTGGGTGGCTCGATGGATCCCGGCGCCGCGTATCTCCTGATTCGCGGCATCAAGACGCTCGGCGTTCGAATCGAGCGCCAGTGCGAAAACGCCATGGCCGTCGCCAAATTCCTGGAGAACCATTCGAAAGTCGAGCGCGTGCATTATCCCGGCCTGAAGTCGCATGCCGATCACAAACTCGCGCGCAAGCAGATGCGGGGATTCGGGAGCATGCTGGCGTTCGACATGAAGGGGGGGCTGCCTGCGGCGCGTCGCTTCTGCGACCGCGTGCGGCTGTTCCTGCTGGCGGCAAGTCTTGGCGGCGTTGAATCGCTGGTGATTCTTCCAATCTACAGCTCGCACTACAACATGACGAACGAAGAATTGCGGCGCGCGGGCGTCAGTCCGGGAACGGTGCGCGTTTCAATTGGTCTGGAAGACAAAGAAGATTTGATTGAAGACTTGAAGCAGGCGCTCGCTTAATTTGTCGCGCGCAAGAGTCCCTCGAAACTTTGAAGCAAGCGCTCGGTTGAATTTTTCTCGCGCAAGAGTCGCTCGAAATTTGCGCAGGGCTAAAGAAAACCCAAAAAAAAACAAAAAAACGAGACGGCCAGCTAAATCCTAAAGTTTGCCCACGACAAATGACCAAGACCGCCGGCGGAATCCTAAATCTTTCCCGCGGGAATCTTTGCCACGGGAATCTTCGCCGCGGGGACGGGGGCGGCCCACTCATCCTGCGCGGGGAGGAGGGATTTCACGATGTCTTCCAGTTCGTGCGAGCTTTTCACGTGCTCGGGATAATTGTGCGCGGTAATGTCAAACGACAGATTGTGCTTGGCGCGGACGCTTTGCAGTTCTTCCTGCAGGCGGATGGCGATGCGCTTCGCGTTTAGAACGTCGGTCTCCGGAAGAACCAGGGCAAATAGATCCGTCGAGAGCCGGTAGATGGAATCCGTGGGCCGCAGCTTGCGGGACATCGCTTTCGCGGCATCGCTCCAGGCTTCGGAGCTTGCGTCATTTTCGATGGCGACCGTAAGACGGTCGACTTTTGCGGACGCGGATTCAGGCTTGGCCTTCACGAGCAAGAGAGAGAGCGTCTTCTGCATGGTCATGGCCCTCCGGAATTCCATGGTCAGGCGATCCCAGAAATGATCCTTGTTCGGCATGGATTGCAGCAGGTCCACGCTGGCTTGATGCTGCAAGGTGACGTTGCGGTCCAGCTCGGCCAGAATCTGGTCCTTCAATTTGCGCACAGTGCGCTGGCGATCGAGCAAATAACCGACAAAAAGCAGCGAAAGAGCGCAAAAACCAAAGAAGGCGACGCGGAGTGTCCACTTATTACCAATGGGGTGGAGAAACACTAGCGGGTACATGAACGCTGTCAATCCGCTGGCGAGCACCAAGACAAAAACAGCCGCCAGGATCGTGAGTTGCAGCTCGCGGCGTTCGAGATTGTCCAATTCCTTGCGGTTGAGCGTGCCCATGAGGTTAAGTTTAGGCTCCCATCGGCCAACGGCCACACGTGTGAGGCGGGCTTCGCCTGGAAGTGCACTTCTATCGTCCGGCTCGGAGCAACGCTGCACAATGGGCGCGAAGTACTGTGTAGCGGAAATGCTACTGGCCTTCGGGACGACGAAGCAATGAAGTAACGAGGTAAGGATGTGATGAGGGGAATAATGGGCAGTGGTTAGTGGACAGTGGTAAGTAAGGAGAAGAATCGAAGGGAGGCGGACAGATGCCGGAGAAGAATCCTTCAACTCGCGATGCTCGCTCAGGATGAGCATCCTTTGTCGGATGCTCACGACGGGAATTAACACAAAGGCCGCCGAGATCGCGGAGTTCACGGAGACCGGTGCCGAAGAGGGATCGGCCTGGAGGTACCGACCGCGCTGAGAGGAAGGATGGCTGGTCAACAAGACGCACCCCCCGATCCGGTTCGGGGTAAGCGCCACCCGAGAGTGGGGCAGGCGCGCATTTTGGGGAGAACAGAGAGAAGAGTCTTTGTCTTGAAGGATGCCACGCCTGTTCCTACCAAAAACTCCATTCAGCGGCTTTCAACCCAATGTGACATTGTTACATTCTGATCGCCTGGTTTGCACGCCGGGGGTTCCCTTGGAAATCCGCAGACGCCATCTGCGGAATCGGGAGGTCTGGCTCGGCCTTCTCCGTTTCCCCTGCCGTGGTCTCATTACGTCCGGCTACTCTCCTTCAACAACCAGCAAGACCGCTCGTTCTACGAGATCGAAGCTTTGCGTGGCGGCTGGTCCGTCCGCCAGCTGGACCGCCAGATCGCAACCCAATTCTTCGAGCGCACCCAGTTGTCACGCAACAAGGCGGCAGTTCTCCGCCGAGGTCAGACGCCGGAGCCGTCCGAGCAGTTGACCCCGGAACAGGGGATCAAGGACCCCTTGGTTCTCGAGTTCCTTGGACTGAAGGACGAATATTCCGAAAGCGCTGTGGAAGAAGCGTTGATCCACAGGCTGGAACACTTTCTCCTGGAACTCGGCAGCGACTTCGCTTTCATTGGACGGCAAAGGCGGTTGGCATACGCTGCGGCACACGTTTGCTTCGCGCCTGGTGAACCGAGGCGTGGACATAGTGACGACAGTCCAGCAATTGCTCGGACATTCGGCTGTCACGGTAACCATGCGATATACGCACACAAATCTCGCCTCAAAGCAGGCGGCAGTCGCGAAGCTCGAAGGGTTTGGTGACAATTTGGTGACAGTGTGCACCAAAATGCAGCAACCGAAGGAGAGACTGTCACCAAATGCGGTTATAAGTTACAATGTTGCAAGACGTTAGCCGCGGAGAGGTGGCAGAGCGGCTGAATGCGGCGGTTTGCTAATTTTTCCTGCCCTGTTCGTACTCACCACGCTTCGTTTGTTTTGAATGATTTACAGCGCTCTCAGTTGCGCCAGATAACCTCATTTGCAGTCTACTGTGCACCAAGTGTGCACCAAAATCCGGTGCGCGGACTCAGGGCTAGACTTGGCCGCCACCGTGATTGAACGCGCATTCAAAAAGAATCTGATCTTGGATTCAGCTCGATAGCCTGCCGCGCCACCGCACACCTGAGATATTTGTGCGCTGTTCCATATAGCGCGACGCCTTTAACAACATCGTCCTTCAGGAATTCACCGGATTCTTAGACGTGTGTCTTGTCGGACGCGTAGTCAGTTGAGAGGCTCAGATCCTTCCAGTTCCTATCTGACTCGATCTTATCAAGAGCGCTCTTTTCGGCTGCCGCGTAAGAGTCGCTTCCGAGCAACAGCCGTAGCGGCGGCTCGGAGAGCGAGGCGACGTGTAGAAGCGCCGCCGCTGCCTTCGCCGGATCCCCCGGCTGTCTCCCGTTATAGCTTCTCTGGAAGCGAACAGCCGCACCGACGGTGGAGTCATA
>WNFC01005246.1_pt1 | contig 14200 bp, 11 predicted proteins | sample 5400541 | NCBI WGS metagenome assembly WNFC01 (sample SAMN13153342, study PRJNA577476) | soil metagenome | isolation source: 120 cm saprolite under Douglas fir tree site 2 hole 2 replicate 1 | place: USA:California | collected 2015-04-18
AGCTTTTTACCGAAGAGGTTCGCGCGGGCTTCAGATCACTGCGCAAAATAGCAATAGCAGCGTAGTCGCGGCTTGGCGCGCAAATCGTTAAACGTCGTGCGGAGTCGATGGACTCCGCACGTTTCTTTTTCTTATACCCTGAGGTTCGGGGACAGCTCTGGTTGTTGGCGTAATCGCCATAGCGCTCACAATGCCAGATCACGTCACTTTCGTGGATAGTCAGCAACACGGAAGTTGGGATTTCGGATGTTGGTTCAAGAACAACTGAATGAAATTCAAAGGCGACTTCTGTCGTGGTTTTCCCAACACGCGAATGGTAGAAGATCGTGATCACTTTAAAGACATTGTTCCGTACCAAGGCTTCGCAAGGACCAGCCCGCCGAGAACAGCCAGCCCAATACTGAGGAGAGTGCCGATGAGGAAATATTCCGCAAATCGTTCTTTCAACTCCGGAAATCTTGCGATCGACTTTCCCGTAAGAATCAGCCCTACCATTGACGGAGACTGAACCAATATTGCCGTCACCACCAGAAACCGTTCCAACCAGCCAATGTACATCCCGGCGTTCTTAACCTGTTCTGCAGTCTCACCTGGCTTCTCAATTCCCGCTGAGAGATTACGAGTTAAATAACGAATGAGATATCCACCTGCGAAAATAACCCCCACGTAGACAATTCCCGCTTCGAGAACTCGATCTCCTGTCGCTGTGGACCAACTGAGCTGGGATCTCAAAGTTGCCCAGGTCGGCCGTATCATGAACCACGCGAGCGCGATAATGGTGCAGACGTGCAGTACTTGATCAAGAAGAAAAACCGTAGCGGAATCTGCCAGTTTTGCAGTGTTCACCAGTCCTTGCTTTGCCCGGTCAATCCCCAGATGTATGCCTATATACACGCAAGCCGCCATCCAAAACCAAAATGAGGTAAGCAACTCAAGGCTGCTAAACCCGGCTACGCACACCACGAGAACAAGAAGGTGAACAGCGCCATGCGCAAGGTATGCCCGAACTCCTTGGTGCTTAGCTCGCACCATGCTCGACGATTGAAGCGGGAAATCGCCTAGAAGATGTGCCAACAACACCGTAAGGAACAATTTGATGAATGGTTGCATATTACTGTGCAATCCCAGCCCCTTGCACTCTTCTGTGCATCAAGGGAAATAGGACCCAATCACTCGCTCCATCGCTTGCCGTGTTTCCTGAATTTGCCACCAGAAACCGCGCCGCAAATTCCTCGAAACGGTCGATTCGTTCAACCGCAACTTCCTCGCCGTGAGGTCCTGCCGGTTTGTCTCCATATGAACGTTGATCGTCTGCCACTGCTTAGTAGAGATGCTTTGCAGCAGAGTATCGTGCAGGTGGTAAACGGTATTCGCGATCAAACTAAAGGTTTCGTTCCCGGTGACGAATGACGTCAGAATGCCGGTCTTACTACGTTTGGCCTTAAGCTGATTGATTGCCTCCCGAGTCCGCTCGAACGCTTCACCCCCGGCAAATACATTGACCGGCTTCCGGTGCGGCTCCGTGACCTGCCCAATTCCAATACCAATCCAAAGCTCAAAGGGATGAAAGTGCCTCCGAAGGTCCAAAATCGCAGCTGGTATGTTTGTCGGCCGTGACAAAATTCCCTCGAATTCATCCCAAGCTGTGATGGCATATTCCGACAAAATCCATTTCCTAGCAACGTGCAGTTTCGAGATGTGGTGCAGCTTTTGGTCTCGATCTGGAGGGTCTGCGCGAAGTCGCCGCCTTGGACTTGAAGCCGCTCACTGCCTGTATCGAGCGGTGCGAACAAATCGCCGCTCCCTTTTACCGCATCGGAGAGATCCAGGCTCTGCGGGATGTGGGCAACCTTGGGCTGGGAGGTGTCGCGTGAAAATCACCGGCGCCATCCGGGAGTTCATCCTTTTACAAGCAGGCGCTCGGCATGAGCTACAAAAACCGGGCACTCAAGCTGAACGCCTTCGCCCGCTTTGCTGGGCCCGTTGAAATCGATAGCGTCAGTCCGGAGACAGTCCGCCGTTTCCTTGACGGTGACCGACCCGTGACTACGGAATGGTTCAACAAGTTCTCAGCACTCAAAATGTTCTTTCGGTTCGCACTGTCACGCGGTTACGCAACACGCAATCCGCTTCCGATCTCATGCCAAAGAGTCCGCGGCAGTTCCGGCCCTACATCTACTCCATGGAAGAAGTGCAGAAGATAATCCGGGTCGTAGACAATCGACATCGCGGGAACTGGCACCTTGAGCCATACACCATTAGAACGTTGATCCTTCTTCTATACGGGACCGGCCTCCGCATCGGTGAAGCGATTCGTTTGCAGCACCGGGATGTGGACTTGAATGATGCCATCCTGACAGTGCGCGAAACAAAGTTTCATAAGACAAGGCTGATCCCGGTGAGTTCGGACCTGGCCGGCGTCCTTCGAGGCTACTTCGAGAGGAAGTGGAAAGGGTCCGGCTCCTCAAGCACCCACTCCGTTTCTAGCCACGTACGATGGACGCCCTGTCACGCATCTGACCGCAGAGCTGGCGTTCAAACGCATTCGATATGAAGCCGGAGTGAAACGTACGGACGGCTTTTATTACCAGCCACGTCTTCATGACTTCCGCCAGCATGCCGACTTCCTGATTATGCCGACTCTCGCCAGGTAGCTTTCTTACTCCCTTCTATTTGAGCGGCACTCCTCGCTTTATCTATGAACAGAATTCGGCATAATCCGTCTTCTCTGGCTGCCGATAGAGCCAGGACCGAAGGAGACGACCGTGTTGAAAGATTGGTTGAACAACAGCAAACGCGTTCAGGACAGCCCGCTAAGGCCCTATCTTCGAACATTTGCGACATCACTGACGGACGAGGGCTACACAGATTTGACCGTGAAATCAAAACTATGGTTCCTTGCGGATTTTGGGCAGTGGCTACGAAAAAGCAACCTCTCACTCAGGAATCTTAATGAGCAGCGGGTTGAGCCATTTTTTAGCAAGAATAAGCGGCGAGTCGGCAGGGGCGACTCCAGGACGCTTCAGCAGTTTCTCGATCACCTTCGAAAGGGTGCCATTATCCCAGACCGAAAGCCGATCCCCGATAAATCTCCATTTGCTGACATTCTGAGTCGATATCAACTACGAGGCTGTCGCGCCTGAACTTGCGTCGCTGCGGGCTCTTCTTCGGTTCAAGAGAATGGCCTTAGTGTTGGACGAAAGCCACCGTATCAAGACACCCACTGCGCGGGTCACCCGTGCAGTTCATTCACTTCGGTCCGACGCAGCCAGGCGTTACATCATGACCGGTACGCCAGTAGCGAACAAACCGGAAGACCTGTGGACCCAATATTTCTTCCTAGACGACGGCGTCACCCTGGGACACAGCTTTGATGCGTTTCGAAGCCCGATTCTGCACGGGCGATGGAGGTCACACCCGTGTCGACGAACTCCGGGAACGCCTCGCCTTGCTTTCCCTCCGGAGGGAGAAGGACGGTACGATCGAATTATCCTCGAAAACCGTCACTCGAGTTTCTGTCACCCTAGTGGGTCACCAATTGAGGATGTACGAGGAAATGCGCAATCGCCTTGCTCTGTGGATTCGGGACCTGTCGGGGGCAGAGGTCCTCGCACGTGCCGACAACATCCTAACCCGCTTGATTCGCCTAGCCCAGCTGGCCTCTAACCCGGCGCTCATCGACTCGCGGTACCAGGAGACGCCTGCAAAATTCGCGGCGCTCGATGAGCTCCTGCCCGGATATCTACGAGACGCTTCTGACAAGGTCATCGTCTGGACATCGTTCGTTGGCAATATTCCCCTATTGCTGGAACGCTTTGCCAAATTCAGACCGGTATGCCTCCACGGTGATATGGATCGTAAGTCACGGGATCGTGCTGTTCGGGCATTCAAGCGCGATCCGCAGGTACACCTCCTGATAGCAAATCCGGCGGCGGCGAGAGAAGGTCTTACACTCACGCAAGCGCGAACCGCAATTTACATCGACCGAACGTTCAACCTTGTCGATTTTCTGCAATCGCAGGATCGCATACACCGCTTATCCCAGAGCAAGTCCTGCGATATTCTCCTCTTGACCGGTGACGGAACAATCGACGAGTTCATTGACTTCAGCATTGGTCAAAAGCACAGACTAGCTCGCTATACTCAAGGCGATAGTCAGGAGATCAGCACGGCCGACCTAGCACTTCAAAAGCCGGACCTCCTCAAAGCACTAATCGAACCGGTCACTAGTTCTGAATCTCACGGCTAGGTGGGGCTACCTGCCTTTCCCCCTACTACGCTTCTTCAGGTTGGACGCCGCTCACCCGCGCTCGCAGGGGAGTTTCGGTCTGCGCCGATTTCGCGCAAACCAAGAATCAACTCCGGATGGCAAGCCGTCTGCGCACACTTTGCGCACACATACACCTGAAATAGTGCATTTGTACTTTCGCAGTAAATCGAATTAACCTCTTTGGAATCTTGTGGTGCCGGGAGGGGAGTCGAACCCCCAAGGGCCGAAGCCCGGCGGATTTTGAGTTCACTGGCGGGTTCTGAACCGTTTGGAAAATTTTCTACTTTACTCTTCTTTTCAACGTGCTACAAGTCGCTCGATTTGATCCGTTCTTCCTGGAAATGATCCGTTTTGAACATGCAACTACTACAGTTTTACTACAGCGCCGTTCTTAGCAGTGTGTCGTGGTCTCCCCTTTCGACAAGGACGAAGTTCCGGGGCCTGGCTGTCGAGACTCGAAGAACAACTTAAGCCAGTCTTTTCAACCTAACTGAACCGTGAGCATCGTGGTAATGGAATGCTGTAAGGAACCCGACGTGCCAGTGACGGTGATGGTGTATGTTCCTGTGGGAGTGCCGCTGCTGCCACCACCACTGCTGCTCGTGCCGCCCCCGCCGCCGCAAGCGACCTGGAAAACCAAGCCAGTCAATAGCACCCACGCTAGTATCACTGCTTCCCCTTTCCTTGTCCGTTCCGAGCCGAAACTAACGCCCGCCACAACCAATCCAAACAGCGACAACCAGACTGCATAAAACGGTGTAGAGCCAGCACTGGAGGGCAAAGCGCCTGCTGTTGGTCCCGTCGTGCTCACGGTCAACATTGCAGCGGTCCCGGCAGTCGTGGAACTGGGGCTGATCGAGCATTTCGGGGCCAGCGATGGCAACGGCTGCACGGAGCAGGAAAGAGCGACGGCACTGCTGAAGCCGCCTGCTGTGGTCACATTCACTGTGGCGGTGGACGATGCGCCAGGGCTTACCGTACCCGGTGTGAGCGGAGAAGCTGAGACCGAGAAATCTGGCGGATCCGTGATGGAAACGATGGCGCTGGCCGATTTCGTGGGATCGGTCACGCTGGTGGCGGTCACCGTGGCGCTGCTGGCGGCCGTTACCGTGGGAGCAGTATAGAGGCCGGAGGCAGAGATACTGCCAGCGGTTGCCGACCAGGTGACGGCCGTATTGCTGGTGTTGGACACCTTAGCGCTGAATTGCTGGGTTCCCCCAGACAGCACACTTGCTGACGTTGGAGAGATGCTCACCGAAACCGGTACGACAGATGTTCCAAAGAACTCCGCCATATCAGGAGCAGAGGCTGCGGCTCCGGCGAACCCGCTAGTGATTCCCTGCGTCTCGAGCATCATCCGCAAGGTGCTCTGGTGCTGATAGGGAGTCGTCGATTGATATGCTGGCTTCACCTTTGGTCCGGCAACCATCCACTCAACCCGCCCACCTCCATTCGTGTGGTCGCTTCCAGATTCATCAAAGACGATGATTAGGAGGCCGTCGGTCGTGAACTGCCCATTAGTTAGAAGCGGAGCGATGTTGGTCTGTAGCCAGCTGTCGGCTTGGGCAGCGGAACCGTCATGCAGATCGTTGCAACCGTCCGGAGTAACAAACGAATAGTTAGGCAAGGTTCCGTTGGCAAGATCCGTTGCAAATTGCGTGAACGGAACTAGGTTAAGCTTCTGCGCCGCGCTATTTTGCACATCTGTTAGGTAAGCCAGCGGGAAGTGCCGAACGTAACCTGTGCATCCGTTGAAACTCCAATCGCCACCGGTGTATCCCACCGACGGCAATCCCTCACCGTACCCCTTCCATGTCTTACCAGCCGTTAGGAGCTCGCGAACCACATTGTCGACTGAGACGGAAAAGCTGCTCGGAGTCTGACTGTCGTCGTTGGTGAGAATTTGCCCAGTCGTGAGCATGAAATAGTTGCCAATGGACGGATGCGTGTTGGCGTAATACTGGGTTGCTAATCCGTACTTGTTTATCAGGCTGTTCAAATAAGGCATGGAAGAACTGCCGACCACGTTTGAGTAGTTGCTGTTTTCCTCAAGCACAATGACCACGTGGCTAGTGGTCGGCACTTGAGCCTGGCTGAACGACACTAAGCTGAATGCAACTAACGAAACTCTAAGCAAGGACTTCCGTTCAATTCCGTTTCGCGCTGCTTTGGCTGCTTCTCCACGTGCCCTCGACAATACCTGATCGGAGTGCAGTCTGCCCCGTTTTGACCACGGCAGCGATTGTTTGTTTCCCGAGGTTCTGTACGGAGTGGCCAAATATCGCCGTTCGGATTGTCCCGCTGCAGGTACGCAAAGGCCGTCTGAACAGGCGGTCTTCCAGCGGATGACCAAAAAGTACAGGTTCATCATCGGTCTGAGTCCGGAACGAGATGGGCTCACATCACTCCAGGATACGACTTTCTGCGCCCCACCCTGGATGCCGAGCATGTTGGGCTGAAAGAAAGGCCAAACGCGTGCAAGGCCAATGGTGTGCCGGACCACTATCACGAAGCTATTCCGCCAGCTCCCAAATGGCGCGGGCGTGGGCTTGCCTCGCGTCCGCTTTGCTCGCCGGTGGGATGCCCCACGCCCTCGCCTGTAAGGGGATCAAATACCTGCCTGCCGCGAACACCCTAAGCGGCCCCTAAGTTGGGTTTTGGAGAAACTTACATTTTACGTGACACCATGTTCGGGGGCTAGGTCAGGGCCCAATCATGGAGGAGGAGGCTTTCCGTGAGCGATCGAAGTCACGGCCACAAATATATTGATCAGAGGAGCGAATAGTTCAGCCATTTGGTATGTCACAAGGAAAGAAAAGAGGTAAAACTGGCCTGGCCTTGCATCCAGCCACCGTAATGCCCAGCCCGTCAGAGGTTTTCGGATTAAGGGACGATTCGCCAGCCAGGCCATGGACGTTCCCAGAGCGGCACCCGCGAGAATGTCCGTTGCGTAGTGCTCCCCGATGTAAACACGAGGCAGGCAAATGACTAGAGAGACGTAGACGAGCGCGAACCAGCCGGCTCTCCTTGAGGCAAAGAAGATTCCGGTGACCAAGGCGAAGAACAACACGGTGTGATCGCTCGGAAACGAGCTGTTGCCCTCCCAATAGGCCGCCTCTACGCCGTAGGGGACCCGAAAAGACACAAACCGAGTGTCGTTAAACGGTCTGGGACGAAAGAATACCCACGATAAAACCCTGGCAACCGCTAAGGCCGGGAAACTCGCGATGATTGCTGCCAGCAAAGCCTCACGCGTCCTCCGACGATCTTCGTCCTGAAACCATGCCCACCAGATGAGCCCGAGGATTACTCCTCCCTTAAGCAACCTGGTATTGTTGACCAAAATGACGAATAGGTCGAATCTGAGGGATCGGTGGGCCAATCGGCTAATTAGAGACGAGATAGAAAGATCAAAACTGTTCATCGAGACTCGTCCTCCTGGCCAGGCGCACAAATTATCCTACTAGAAAGTGTTGTCGCATTGACGTGCCCCCGTTCGATGTTCCAGGTCGAGTGTGAGTTCTCAGCCAAAGTCTTGTTGTTTTTAGCGGGGATGAGGTCTGGAGCAGGGGATGGCGGGTGCCAGTAGCGGGCGGGCGCTGGCGGATCGACTGGCCGAGGACGAATCGGGGTGCGTGACTTGCGTTTCCCCCTAAGCGGAACCCGCTATCTATCTGATTTCCGGCTTACAAAAGATTTTGCGGCTTGGTAGCGCCGGGCGCTGCTCACGAGCTTCATCGGTGGGGATCGGTTTGTTGCCTCGCCGCTCCAACCTCGTAGGCTACGTGCAATGGGGTGCACGGTTTGATCGATTCCTCCTTTGTCAAACAATCATGTCCAGCAGCTTTCCAGGTCGCAGTTCAATGCGATTCTCGAGCGCGAACCTCCATCGGCGTCGCGCGTGAATCCGAGCTTGCCACGGAAGTTCGAAGAAATCATCTCGAAGGCAATCGAGAAAGACCCCAAGCTGCGTTATCAGCATGCCGCGGACCTGCGCACGGATTTGCAACGGCTGAAGCGTGACTCCAGCTCCGCGCGCCCCTCCGCCATGACTACGGATGAAACCTCCACGGTCGGAGTCCCGTCCGTCGAGTCGGCCCGCCCGCCCGCGCTCGGTACCTCTGCTGCTTCCACGGGTTCCTCGCCGGCTCGAAGGCTGGCTGTTTCCGGCGCAGTTCTTTTGCTCCTCCTGCTTGCCGGTGTTGGCCTGCTCTACCGGAGGGGCTTTTTCCGCTCCGGCCTGGCGGCAACCGCTTTCCAGAATCCGGCGATCTCCAGTCTGACCTCCACCGGCGACCTGGCCCTGGTGCGCATCTCACCCGACGGCCGGTACCTCGCCAATATTTCGAAAAAGCGTGGGCAGTTCAGCCTTTGGGTCCGCCAGATAGCAATCGAAAGCGCGGTTCAAATTGTCCCTCCTGGCACTGACGAACTCGTCGACGCCGCGTTCACTCCCGACGGAGACTTTTTGGATTACACGGTTTTCGCCCCGATGGCCACACAGGGTAAGCTGTATCAAGTTCCGGTTCTCGGCGGTACTCCGCGCCGCCTGCTCGACGATGCGAATACGGGCGTGTCCTTCTCGCCTGATGGGCGCCAGATGGCCTATGCAACCTTTGACCGCGCGACGAAAGAGGGTGTCCTCATGGTCGCGAACGCCGACGGCAGCGGAGCGCGGAAGCTCGCTGGCGGCAAGGTCTCCGGGCTTCTTTCCCTGGGCGGATATAACAAAGTGCAGTGGTCGCCGGATGGCCAGCGTATTGCGACGTTTGTTAAGGACGCCGATCCCAGCGGACAGAATTACGGGCTCGTCGAGATTGACGTTGTTACAGGTAAGGAAAAGCCCATGCCAGGGAGGCGCTGGGCCGAAGTACTTGATCTTAACTGGCTCCCCGATGGCAGCGGGCTGCTTCTGGCAGCAAGGGACAAGACCGGCGCGCCAGTCCAGCTCTGGATCGTCACCTATCGGGGCGGCGGAGTGCGCCGGCTAACGAACGATCTGAGCTCGTACGTGTCTGCCTCGGTATACGCCGACAGCCGCACCATCGCTTCCGTGCAGCAGAACCTTGCGAGCAGCCTCTGGGTGGGCGCGGCCAACGCACCCGATAACACCCGGCAGGTCAGCTCCGGCAGGTTCGATGGCATGAAGGGCCTCGAGTGGGCCCCCGATAACCGGATCGTTTACACGGGCAAACATTCAGGAAACTGGGATCTTTTCGTGACCGACGCCGATGGCAGAAATGTCCGGCAGCTTACCTTTGACGGCCACGACCATGAGTCACCGACCGTCTGTGACGGCGGCCGTGCGGTTGTCTACAGCACAAATTTCGACGGTGCGGACCACCTGTGGAAGCTCGATTTCCAGAGCGGAGTCTCCACAAGACTGACAAATGGCCTCGGGGAGTGGCGCCCCGCGTGCCAAGGAACGGGCCAGTGGGTGATGTATACGGGGCGGGTTCCCGGCGGATCGTCCTACATCTTCAAAACGCCGATTTCCGGCGGAGCGCCGGTGCGGGTTTCCGATCGGATTTCGATCGGTGGTGGGACATTGTTATCTTTGGATGGCCGTCACGCGTCGTTCGCATCCTTTGATAAGAACGGAACAATCGTAAGCGTAATGGTTTCTACAGTCACCGGTGCCCAGGAAGGGACCGAAGTCAACCTTGGGGATACGTTCTATGGTAGCGCGCACGGCCTGCGCTGGACGCCGGATCGTCACTCCCTTGCCGCAGTGGACATCCGTTCCGGCACTCCCAACCTCTGGAGCGGGATTCTTGCGGGCGGTCCGGCGAAGCAGTTGACCCACTTTACCTCGGGTGTGGTTTGGGACTTCGGCTGGTCGCCCGACGGAAAATTCATCGCGCTCGCGCGGGGTACGGACCAGAGCGACGCTGTGTTGTTTACCAGCGCGAAGTAAGCCTGCGTCAGCGCGTCCGCGCTCCGGCACTTTGCCCTCCCTCGGCAGGCCCCAGTGTCGCGCCAGTTACACTCCCGCACATCATGCCGACCGGGATCCTCCGGGGCTGCCTCCTGCCGATCCTGGCTCAGACCACACGAAACGCCTTTGCCATGAGGAGGCACCCGCCGAAAAGTCCGTCCTGACCTACCATACTCCTTTTATATTCTGGATATTGCGGCAAAGGAGTACTAGTCTTAACGCCAGTCCGACTGAACGGGCCCAGCCCAATGCAGAAATCAGTCGTTGAGGGCCCACACATGCGCCAACTTAGGGCTTTGCTTATTTTTCTTGCAGTAGGGGCGTGGGGACATGCACAGACATTTCGCGGAGCGATAAACGGCAGCGTTACGGATCCCTCCGGGGCAGTGGTTCCAAAAGCAGCCGTAGCTGCCGAGGATACTGCCACCGGGGTCGAGCACAGCACCGTCACCACAAGCGACGGCCAGTTCGCTGTTCAAGACCTTCCGCTGGGTACGTACAAACTCACCATTACGGCCAGCGGATTCGCCGTCTCCACCACGGACAACATAGCGGTCAGTGCGGGCACGATTTATACAGTGCCGGTAAAACTGGTTTTGGCCCAATCCTCCGTCACGGTCGAAGTTTCCGCCGCCGACATTGCCCTCGATACCACGACAGAAGCCCAGACCACGACGGTGGCGGGGGCTTCTCTCCAGAATGCCCCTTTGAACGGGCGCGACTTTACGCAACTGATCGCAGTGCAGCCTGGGTTTGGAGGCTACTCCGCCGGCGGCTTTGGTTCCTTGAACGGGACGCGAGCCAATCAAATGAATTGGCAGATTGACGGAGTGGACAACAACGACCTGTGGCATAACATCCCCGCGGTCAACCAGGGCGGAGTTTCGGCCATCGCCGGTACCGTGCTGCCGATTGACGCAATTGATGAGTTTTCCGTGCAGACCCAGTCCAGTCCGGAGGCCGGCCGCAATCCGGGGGGCTTAGTGAATTTGGTGATCAAGTCCGGCAGTAACGCTGTCCACGGTTCGGCCTACTACTACAACCGCAATGAGGCGTTCGCGGCTGCGCCGGTCTTTCTGCCCCTGGACACGCACAAACCCGAAATGAGAAACGTGCAGTGGGGAGGTTCGCTGGGCATCCCGATAGTCAAGAACAGGACATTCTTCTTCGGTGCGTTCGAAAAGCAGAATTTCACCATTGGCCTTCAGGGTTTGGCCACCGAGCCCTCCCTGGCCTACCAGCAAGCGGCGCAGGGCGTCATGGACTACTACCATGTGCAGGAAAATTCAGTTTCTGCCGCCATGTTGAAGACCCTCTGGCCTGGCGCTGCCTTGCAGGTGCGGCGCCCAACAATTTCTACAGCACGGACCCGGAGTACGGCTACAGCTACAACGGCATCATCAAACTCGACCACAGAATCAACGACAAAGACTACTTGTCGTTCCGGTGGTTTTCCGGAGAAGGCAATCAGGTGGCGCCGGTTGGCTCCAATTTGAAGTATTACTACGAGGTTGCGCCGATCCACGTTCAGAACTACGCGTTCGTTTACAACTCTGTTTTGTCTTCGAGGTTCAGCAATCAGTTGCTGGTGGGGGTCAATGCCTTCAACCAGGTGTTCCACGACTTCAACAACAGCTTCGACACAAAGTCCTTTGGCCTCTACCTAAGTCCGAGCGCAACCTTCCAAGGCGCGCCTAACCTTGTGGTCTCCGAGTTTGACCAGACCGGATTAACGCCTCCCGAGGGCCGCAACGACATTACCGGCCACTTGACCGCACGCTTTCTTACGTTGTGGGCAAGCACCAGTACCGGTTCGGAGGGGAATATCGGAAAGCACAAGTGGACGAATTCTATAACTTCCAGTCACTGGGCAGCTTTCTTTTTGACGGGTCACAGGGGCCCTGGTACCCGGACTTTTTGAACGGCACCGGCTTTTTCAAGAATATCAATATTGGGAATTATGACCGCAACATTCTAAACCTGGCGGACTTTATGGCAGGCGCAGTGAGTCGTTCGTCGATGAATATCGGACGGCAAGACCGCTTGGTCTATGTGAATACGTTCAGTCTCTTCTTTCAGGACGCGTGGCAGGTGACCCGCAAGTTGAGCGTGAATTACGGCGTTCGCTACGACTACTTCGGCCCGCTCCACGACTCCCAAAAGGATCTCTCCACTTTCATCCCGGCAAAGGGAGGGCTGGTTTTCCAGGGAGCCGGTATTTCTTCTCTGTACCCGGCGGATTGGAAGAACTTCGCTCCACGTCTGGGGTTTGCCTACAGCCCAAGAGAAAAAGGCAGTATGGTAGTGCGCGCAGGATTCGGGGTCTACTACGACCAGCCCTACTTAACTCCGTTTCTGGCCAGCTTTCCGGTGAATGGCGGTCCAAACGGGGTGCAGGATAACCCTGCGGGATCGAATCCTGTCTCTGCAGTTGAGGTAGATAATTACACGATCCCGGAAAATACGTACATTTTCCCCGCCTCGGGTTCGACCTGCCCGACCGGCAAGGGTTGTGGCAACGTCGTCTACAACCTTTTCTCGGTCAACCAGAATTTCCGCACCTCGTACAACTACAATTACAATCTAAACCTTGAGCAGAAGCTCAACGCCTCCGTGCTGTTGACGTTAGGCTATGTGGGCAGCGCGGGGCACAGGTTGTTGATTCTCACAGATATCAATCAGCCTTCTCTGGGAGACCCGGCCACGGCGCAAGGGCGGAGGCCCTATCGCTCGCAATTTCCTAACTTCGGAATCATTGACCAGATCCAAAGCAACGGAGGGTCTAACTACAACTCATTTCAGACTAGCCTTAAGATCAAGACTTGGCGTGGGCTGACCTCGCAGTGCGCATACACCTGGGCCCATGCCCTTGACGATCTAACCGAGTACCGCAGGGCGTTGCCGCAGAACAGCTTCGACTTCAAGGCCGATTACGGGAACACCCTTCATGACACACGGCACAACTTCACGGCATTGCTTTCCTACGAACTACCGAACTCCTCGAGCGGCCCCAAGTTGCTCTTGCATGGATGGCAGGTGAGCGGCCTGTTTTCCTTCCATACCGGACAACCGTTTAGCGTCTTGACTGCTGCCGACACTACCGGCACTAATGAAAATGTGCAGCGTGTGGATCTCGTTGGCGACCCATTCGCGGGCGTTTCTCACCGCGTCGTCCAGGCCAACGGTTTCAAATACGTGCAATGGATCAATCCGGCTGCTTTCGCGCTGCCGGCCCCGGGCGCCTATGGCACCATGCGCCGTAACCAGATTTACGCTCCTGGTTACGGCGACGTAGACCTTGCTGTATTTAAGAACTTCAAGGTTAATGAACGGTTCACCGTGCAATTCCGTTCGGAGATTTTCAACCTGTTCAATAGAGTAAACCTTGCGCCACCGTTCCCCACCGGTTTCGCAGGGCCGAACGCACAAAATGGATTCGGAGTGTCTGCGGACACCATCGGAGACTATAACGGTGCTCCCGGCATCGGTCCCGGCGAACCATTTAACGTTCAGTTTGCCCTAAAGCTACTTTTCTAGAAATTGACTGCTCCGCCTTGTGTGATGGTCGCGCACCCTTGTGGGTCTCCCTTGCGCGCGTCTTTCCGTTCCAGCTTTCCATTGACTTACCCCACTGGCGACCCTAACATCCAATTCCGTATCGAGTTGGGGCCACCCAGATGGTCGGGCAGATGCTCGTCAAGGCGCAGTACGCGAAGCTGCAATGAGCGAACGCAAGCTGCCGGGGTGGAGGTTTTGTTAGGCGCTCTAAGCAAGGAGTCAGCTTAGAGAGGTGGATAGTGACAGCCCGATAGGGGATGGGTATTCGATGGCCGATAGCTGCTGGCTGACAGCTGCCCCTTACCCGCGGCCTTTCTTGCGGATTTCAATATTCAAGCGGCGGATCTTCTGATTCAGGGTCGAGAGCGGCACGTGGAAACGTTCCGCGGCTTCTGTCTGGTTCCAATTGCATTTTTCCAGCATGTCGGAGATGA
>WNFC01005248.1_pt1 | contig 14200 bp, 12 predicted proteins | sample 5400541 | NCBI WGS metagenome assembly WNFC01 (sample SAMN13153342, study PRJNA577476) | soil metagenome | isolation source: 120 cm saprolite under Douglas fir tree site 2 hole 2 replicate 1 | place: USA:California | collected 2015-04-18
AGAAGCCGAGCGCGCCATCATACATCGCCTCGCGGATCAGGCGCTGCATCGCAGCCATTTCCTCGGGCCTCGCCTCGCGCTCGGCGGCCGCCTCGCCCATCACGTAGCGGCGGATGCCGGAATGGCCGATCAGCGTGCCGACGTTGATGCCGCGCTTTTTGCCGAGCGCATTGAGATAGTCGCCGATCGACTCCCAATTCACATCGACGCCGGCCTTCAGCACCGGCAGCGGGATCTGCTCGGCGTCGGAGAAAAATTCGAGATACCACTCGGCGTCGCCGGGACGCACCGGCGCGATCACCTGGCCGCATTGGCCGACGATGACCGTGGTGTGGCCGTTATGCACCCAGGAGCCGCAATAGGGGTCCCACACCGCCTGCGGGTCGAAATGGGTGTGGTGATCGATAAAGCCCGGCGCGACGACCCGCCCCGCGGCGTCGATCGTACGCTTCGCGGCGGCGCCGTTCGACTTGCCAACGCCGACGATTTTGCCCTGATGCACCGCGACATCGGCCTGGAATGCCGGCTCGCCCGAGCCGTCGACGACGCGCCCGTTCTTGATCAGCAGATCATAGGTCATGATTTTTACCTCCCATTGCCCCGCTCCGCCCGGACGCAGCGGCCGCCGTCATCATCATGGGCGTTTCCGCCGGTGCTTTTTTGGCTCGACCGGCCAGCACGCCTTTAATGGCACAACCCTACGTTAAAGGCATCCACTGGGGTGCGGCAACCTGTACTCTTGCAGGGGCCTCTGCCCGTTTGCGCATGGCCGCGCGATATCACCGGCCATTCTTTCCTCCGGCCGCGGCCGCGGTGCTCGCGCACCCTTAGCGATCTGGCGGGCCGATTGTCCGGCCAATCCCCGCAAGCCGGCGCGCCGCCGCTTCCCATTCCAGCCTGCCCGTGTTTGTCACTTCGCTCGCTTCCAGACCATCAGCACGGGCGATCCGCCGCCCGAGGGAGCGGGGTTCGTCCACTTCAGTTCATCGCCGGTCAGCATGAGGTTGGTCAGCTTCTGCTCGGTCCCGGTCCAATTCGGGTACGAGCTGCCCTCAATGTGTCGGATCAGATCTGTCCCGTTGACCGTATAGGTGCCAAAGAAGCCGATACTTCCTTGGACGGTAGCCTTGTTTTCCTCAGCCGTGCCCTGCGCCCGATTGTTTGACGCATATTTGGGAAGATCGGGCCGCAGCAGCAGTTGCAAGAACCGGCCATTGGCGTCGAACATCACCATGCCCATGGGATTGGGACCGATTCCCGGAGCTGAGACGACCGTCCAGGTTCCCACCAGGTCCTTCGCCGATTGCGCGACGGCATCGCCGGCGGCGAGAGCAAGCCCCATTGCCGCAATCGCACCACAAGCCAGAAGACTGCGTCTGATCATCTCGCCCCCCTCCTGCTGGTAATCGTTTCCGCGCCGGCGTGACAGGATTTCGTTCGGCCCGCCACGACGCCAGCAGCTCTTCTCATCCGGACTGCAGTTCAGCCGCCACCCTGACCGGCCCGGCGCGGACCGTCTCGGCGCCGTACAGGTGACAGGCGACGAGCCGCCCTTCGACGGGCGCCAGAGCCGGCGTCTCTTCGGCACAGCGCGCCATCGCATGCGGGCAGCGCGGATGGAAGCGGCAGCCGGAGGGCGGGTTCAGCGGGCTCGGCACCTCGCCGGGCAGGATGATCTCCTCCTGCTTCTCGTCGGGGTGGCTCGGCAACGCTGCCGAGAACAGCGCCTCGGTGTAGGGGTGTTTTGGGGTGCGGGCGAGGGTGCGCGCCTCGCCCTCTTCGACGATCTTGCCGAGATACATGACCGCGATCATGTGGCTCATATGCGCGACCGCGGCGAGGTCATGCGCGATGAACAGGTAGGAGAGGCCAAGCTCGGCCTGGAGGTCGCGCAGCAGGTTCAGGATCTGCGCGCGGATCGACACGTCGAGCGCCGATACCGGCTCGTCGAGCACGACGAGCCTCGGCGACAGCGCCAGGGCGCGGGCGATCGCGATACGCTGGCGCTGGCCGCCGGAAAATTCATGCGGAAACAGATCCGCGGCGCGGTCGGGCAGGCCGACCAGGTCGAGCAGACGCAGGACGCGCTGGCGCACCTCGCCGGACGACAGGGGCTCGTTGGTGACCAGCGGCTCGGCGATGATCGCGCCGACCCGCATGCGCGGGTTGAGCGAGGCGTATGGGTCCTGAAAGACGGCTTGGACCGATTTGCGATAATGCCGCCGCCCGGCGGCGTCGAGCTCCTGCAGATCGCGACCCTCGAAGCGGATCGTGCCGCCGGTCGGCTCTTCCAGCCCGAGCACGAGCTTGGCCGTCGTCGTCTTGCCGCAGCCGGACTCGCCGACGACCCCGAGGGTCTGGCCGCGCTCGATCGTGAAGGAAATGCCGTCGACCGCGCGCACCACGCCGCGGCTGCCGCCGAACACCCCGCGCTTCGTCTGAAAATGCTTGCTGAGCCCCGCCGCTTCGAGGAGGACCATTACACCGCCTCCTGGCGCAGCGCCGCCGTGGCGGCGCCGAGGGCCGGCGTCGCGAGCCAGCACCGGGCGGTGCGGCCATCGCCGAGCGCGAGCTCGGGTGGTGCCGTCTGAAGACAGCGGTCGAAGGCGCGCGGGCAGCGCGGTGCGAAGGCGCAGCCCGGCGGGAGCTTCGCCAGATCGGGTGGCTGTCCGTCGATCGCGGTGAGGCGCTGCCGGTCATCGCTCATCCGCGGGATCGAGCTGAGCAGCGCCGCGGTATAGGGATGGGCCGGCGCGTTGAAGATGCGCGAGACCGGCCCCGCCTCGACCACCCGCCCGGCATACATGACCGCGAGCCGGTCGCACATTTTGGCGACGATGCCGAGATTGTGGGTGATGAAGATCAGCGCCAGGCCATGCGCCCGCTGCAGGTCGCGCAGCAGCTTCAGATACTGCGCCTGGATCGTCAGATCGAGGCTGGTGGTGGGCTCGTCGGCGATTAAGAGGCGCGGCTCGCACGACATGGCGATCGCGCCGACGATGCGCTGGCGAATGCCGCCCGACATCTCGTGCGGGTATTGCTTGACCCGCGTCTCGGGCGAGGGGATGCGCACCGCCTTCAACAGCTCGCGCGCCCGGCTCCAGGCAGCGGCGCGCGGCGCCCGCTCATGCACCCGGATCGGCTCGGCGACCTGGTTGCCGATCGTGAACAGCGGGTTCAGCGAGGCCATCGGATCCTGCAGGATCATCGCGATCCGGCGGCCGCGCACCTGCCGCATCTCCTCATCGGATTTTTTCAGCAGGTCCTCGCCCTCGAACATCATGCGGCCGCTGACGATTTGGGCGGCCGGCGGCAATACGCGCAGGATGGTCAGGGCGAGGGTGCTCTTGCCGGAGCCGGACTCGCCGACGATGCCGAGCGTCTCGCCGGCATGGATGCGCAACGATACCTCGTCGACCGCCCGCACCACGCGGGTGCCCTGGGCCGAGACGTAGTGCGTCGAAAGGTTGTCGAGCTCGAGCAGCGGGACAGACGGCATAAATTGTCCCGGGGGCTCAGAGCTGGCGCAGCTGCGGGTCGAACTTGACGCGCAACCAGTCGCCGAGAATATTCGCCGACAGCACCATCAGCATGATGCAGCAGCCCGGGAAGATGGTCAGCCACCAGCGGCCGACCATCAGGCTCTGCTTGCCGTCCGACAGCATCAGCCCCCAGGCCGGCTCGGGCGGCGGCACCCCGACCCCGAGAAACGACAGCGTCGCTTCGGTGATGATGACCACGCCGAGCATCAGGGTGCCGATCACGATCGCAGAGTTGATGATGTTGGGCAGGATGTGCCGCCGCATGATCGTCAGCTTGGAGCATCCCGCCACGATCGCCAACCGGACGAACTCACGCTCCTTCAGTGACAAAACTTCGCCACGGATCACGCGCGCGTAGCGTGTCCAATAGGTGATCCCGAGGATGATGACGATGTTCCACATGCTGGGGCCGGCGATCGCGGCGAGAAAGATCGCGAACATCAAAGCCGGCAGGGCGAGCCAGGTGTCGGTCAGCCGCATGATCACCTGGTCGACCCAGCCGCCGAGATAGCCGGAGATGATGCCGAGCGCGGTGCCGAGGACACCGGCGAAAATGACCGCGGTGAAGCCGACGATCATCGACACGCGCGCGCCGAAGATCAGCCGCGAGAGAACATCGCGGCCGAGCTGATCGGTGCCGAGCAGGTATTTCGTGCTGCCTCCGGCCTCCCAAAACGGCGGTTTGAAGCGCGCCGCCAGGCTGCCGATCTCGGGATTGTGCGGCGCGAGCTGGTTGGCGAAGATCGCGACGAAGGCGATGCCCGCCAGGATCGCGATCGGGATCAGCGGGAAATCGCCGAGCCGCAGACCGCGAATGAAGGCAAAACGCGGCGCGGGCGATGCAAGACTGATGATGTCGGCTGGCGTGCTCATGGCGCGTCACTTCTCCAGTCGAATGCGGGGGTCGATCACGGCGTAGAGGATGTCGATCACCATGTTGACGACGACGATCATGGTGCCGCCCATGAGAACGACGCCCTGGACCACCGGGAAGTCGCGGAAGGCGATGCCCTCGTACAACAGCCGCCCGATCCCGGGCCAGGCGAAGACGACCTCAACCACGACTGCGACATTGACCATGATGACGAGGTTGATCCCGGCCAGGGTCAGCACCGGGATCAGCGCGTTCTTGAAGGCGTGCTTGGCGATCACGAGGGATTGCGGCAGGCCCTTCAAGCGGGCGAGCTTGACGTATTCCGAGCCCAGGACTTCGAGCATCGAGGAACGGGTCAGCCGCATATGCGAGGCGGCGAAGTACCAGCCGAGCGCGAAGGCCGGCATGATCAGGTGCCACGGCGTCCCGGAGCCCGAGGAGGGCAGCCAGCCGAGATAGACCGAGAACACCAGGATCATCACCAACCCGACCCAGAATGATGGCAAAGAGAGGCCGAGCAGCGCGAAGACCTTTCCCGCGCTGTCCCAGAAACGGCCGACCCGCACCGAGGCCATGATGCCGCTCGGGATCCCGATCAGCAGCGAGAAGGACATCGCGACCAGCGCCAGCAGCAGGGAATTCGGCAGCCGCGCGAGATACAGCTCAAGCACCGGCATCCGGTAATAAAACGACTGGCCGAGGTCGCCACTGAGAAGGCTGGCCATGAACAGCCCGTATTGCACCCACAGCGGCCGGTCGAGGCCGAACTGATGGTGGATCGCGGCGATGTCGGCCGCGCTGGCGCCGGGCTCGACCAGCAATGTCGCCGGGTCGCCGGTCACGCGGACGAAGAAGAAGATCGTCAGCGACAACAGGAACAGCGACAGCAGGCAATAGCCGAGCCGCCTGACGATGTAGCCTTTCATGATCTCCTCGGCCTGTTGAAGCCGCCCTCCGCCGCCGTCAGCTGCCTTTGATCGTGATGTCCTCGTAAGGTGCGGTATAGGCAAAACCCGGGATCAGGCCAAACCCCGACTCGCCTACCCGCGGGCCAACGCCGTTGATGAAGGCGAGTTGCCATATCGGCGCACCGATCGTCCGTTCATGGACGATCTGCTGCATCTTTTCGAGGATCGCGGCGCGCCGCTTGGGGTCGAGCTCGGCACCCTGCTGCTTGAACAGCTCGTCGACATCCGGGTAGCTGCCGTAGGCATAAGTGCCGCCCTTGACCACCATGGCTTCGAGGCGGGTCGCGGCGTTGCCGAAGGCGCCGCTGCCGCCCATGATCAGGTTCTTGTATTGCTTCTCGGCATAGCCCTTGAAGAAGGCGGCGCGTTCGAGCGGCCGCAGCCGGGCGCGGATGCCGACTTCACCGAGATTGTTGACGATCGACTCGGCGAGATTGGCGTAGGACGAGTCGCAGGTGTAGTCGCCGGCGTCGAAGCCGTTGGCGTGGCCCGCTTCGGCGAGCAGTTTCTTGGCTTGCGCCGGGTCGTAAACCGGCTCCGGCGGCTGCCAGTAATATTCGAAGATGTCGGCCACGAACGGATTGCCGGTCAGCCGCGAATAACCCAGCGTCAGCGCCTGGTTGATGCCCTTGCGGTCGATCGCGAGGCTGGCAGCCTTACGCACCCGCTCGTCGTGCCATGGCGATTTGGCGTCCCACTGGTCGGCGAAATACACCCACTGGTTGCCCTGGATCACCGCCGGCTTGAGGCTGAGCCCGGGAGTGCGCTGCAGTTCCTCGGCCAACTCGCCGCGGATCGAATAGACGATATCGACCTCGCTCCGGGTCAGTGCGGCAAGCCGGGTCGCCTCGTCGGGGATGACCTTGAATACCAGTCGCTTGACGCTCGGGGTCTTGCGCCAGTATCCCTCGAACGCCTCCAGCACCAGCTCGACGCCGGGATCGAACGAGACGAATTTGTAGGGGCCGGCGCCGATCGGCGCCTTTTTGAAGCCGTCGTCGCCCATCTTCTCGACATAGGCCTTGGGCACGACCCAGCCGGCGCCGGTGGCGCTACCGTAGAAGGTCAGAAAATCCGGCCAGGGCTCTTTCAGCTTGAAGCGTACGTGCCGCGGGTCGATCGCTTCTATCCCGGCCACCCGCTCCTTCATCATGTCGTGTGAGGTGCCGCGGTAGCGCTCGAAGGAATATTTGACGTCCTCGGCGGTGACCGGCTCGCCGTTATGGAACTTGGCGCCCTGGCGCAGCAGGAAATCCCAGGTCAGCCCGTCTTCGCCGGCCGACCATTTCTCGGCGAGGCTCGGCGCCAGCGGCTGGCCCGGCATCGGCTTCACCATCGCGTCGTGCAGCGCGTACATGACCATGAAGGGTGTGATGATCCCCGGCGTCTCGGCCGGATCGAACCAGGTCGGCGCCAGCGAGATGTGGACGCCCCAGGTCAGCTGTCCCTGTGGCGCCGCGGCGAAGGCCATGCCCGGCGCACCCGACGCAAGGCCGAGCGCGGCGAGCGCCAGCACGTCGCGGCGTGTCGGGCGAAACGGATCGCCGAGGGAGGAGGGCGTGGCGTGCTCCCAGACAGGTGGTTTCATGGCCTGCTCCAACGGGCTTACTTCAGCGAAGCCTTGGATCGAGTGTAGAGCAGCCCCGCGCGGCTGTCTGCGCCATTCTCGGAGAAGTCTCCCGCACCAAAGGGTTAGACGGACGGGCGAGCGGCCGCGCTATCCGCCCTTCAGCGTGATGTCCTCATAGGGCGCGGTGTATGGAAAGCGCGCGATCTGCCCGAACCCCGACTCGCCGACGCGCGGTCCGACCCCGTTGATGAAGGCGAGCTGCCAGATCGGCGCGTAGATCACCCGCTCGGTCATGATCTGCTGGATCTTGTGCAGGATCGCCTCGCGCTTCGGGCGGTCCAGCTCGACCGCTTGCTGGCGATACAATTCGTCGATGTCGGGGTAGCTGCCATAGGAGAACACGCCGTCCTTGACGAGGTTGGATTCGATGCGGGTCGCGGCGTTGCCGAACGCGCCGGGCCCCGCCTGGATGACGTTCTTCAGCTTCTTCTCGCTGTATTCCTTGATGAAGGCGGCGCGTTCGAGCGGCCGCAGCCTGGTGCGGATGCCGATCGCCGCGAAATTGTCGACGATCGCCTCGCCGATATTGGCGTAGGACGAGTCGCAGTGGTAATCGCCGGCGTCGAAGCCGCTGCGGTAGCCGGCGTCGGCCAGGAGCTGCCGGGCTTTTTCCGGGTCGTACGCCGGCGGAGGCGGTTGCCAGAAGAATTCGTAATGGTCCGGCACGATGGCGTTGCCGGTGATCAGCGAATAGCCCAAGGTCAGCGCATCGTTGGTGCCCTGGCGGTCGATCGCCAGGCTGGCGGCGCGCCGCACCCGCTCGTCATGCCAGGGCGATTTCGGGTCCCACTGGTCGGGGAAGTAGACGCAGAAGACGCCCTGCACCACCGCGGGCTTCAAAGTCAGCCCGGGGGTGCGTTGCAGATCCTCGGCGAGTTCGCCGCGGATCGAATAGGCGATGTCGATCTCGCCACGCTTCAACGCCGCCAGCCGGGTCGCCTCATCGGGAATGACCTTGAAGACCAGGCGCTTCACCGCGGGCGGCTTGCGCCAGTACTGCTCGAAGGCTTCGAAGACCAGCTCGACGCCGGGGTCGAACGAGAGGAATTTGTACGGCCCGGCGCCGACCGGCGCCTTCTTGAAGCCCTCGTCGCCGACCTTTTCGACGTATTTCCGCGGCACGATCCAGCCCGCCCCGGTCATCGTCGAATAAAAGGTCAGGAAATCCGGCCACGCCTCCTTCAGCTGGAAGCGGACATGCCGCGGGTCGGGCGTTTCTACCGCGGCCACCCGCTGCTTCAGCAGCTCGTGCGCGGTGCCGCGGTAGCGGTCGAAGGAGAATTTGACGTCATCGGCGGTCACCGGCTCGCCATTGTGGAATTTGGCGCCGTCGCGCATCACGAATTCGTAGCTGCGGCCGTCCTCCGACGCGGCGAAGGATTCGGCGAGGCTTGGCGCCAGCACCTTGCCCGGCATCGGCTTCACCATGCCGTCGTGCAGCGCGTAGAACACCATGAAGGGCGTGATGATGCCCGACGCCTCGGCCGGCTCGAACCAGGTCGGCGCCAGCGAGACGTGAATCCCCCAGGTGAGCTGTCCGGTCGGCGCCGCGCGCGCCACGCGGGGCATCCCGAGAGCAAGGCCGAGCGCGCCCAGCGCCAGCACGTCGCGGCGGCCGATGCGCATTGCATCGTGACCGGAGCCGAGAACCTGGCCGAGCCGTCGCGCTGAGTCCATCGGCGTCCTCCATGCCGCCCCTTGTCCGGCGGGGCGTCGCATGGAGTGTAGATGAAGCCGGCTGCCGCTGTCTGCGCCGTCCTCGGTCAGGCGCGCCGTTTCACGTGCCCTTGATCGTGATATCCTCGTAAGGCCCGGTATAGGCGAAAGCCGGGATCAGCCCGAACCCCGACTCCCCGACCCGCGGCCCAAACGCGTTGATGAAGGCCAGCTGCCAGATCGGCGCGTAAATCGCCTTGTCGTGGAGGAGCTGCTGGACCTGGTTCAGCAGCGCGGCGCGCTTCTTCTGATCCAGCTGGGCGGCCTGCTGCTGGAAAAGTTCATCGATGTCGGGGTAGCTGCCATAGGCATAGGTGCCGCCCTTGACGACATAGGCCTCCAGGCGGGTCGGCGCGCTGCCGAACGCGCCGCTGCCGCTCTGAATGATGTTCTTGAGCTTCTTGTTGCCATACGCCTCAAAAAACGCGGCCCGCTCGAGCGGCCGCAGCCTAGCGCGGATGCCCACTTCGCGCAGGTTGTTGACCACCGCTTCGCCGAGATTCGAATAGGAGCTGTCGCAGGAATATTCGCCGGCGTCGAAGCCATTGGGATGGCCCGCCTCGGCTAACAGCCGCTTCGCCGCGGCCGGATCGAAGACCGGAGGAGGCGGCTGCCAGTAGAATTCGAAGCTGTCCGGGATCAGGCTGCCGGTGAGTTTGGAATAGCCTAGGGTTTGCGCCTCATTGATTGTCTTGCGGTCGATCGCCAGGCTGGCGGCGCGCCGCACCCGCAAATCGTGCCACGGCGACTGCGGGTCCCATTGATCGGCAAAATAGAGCCAGAACGGTGCCGGGGGGTAGACCGGCTTGAGGGTGAGCCCCGGCGAGCGCTGCACCTCTTCGGCGAGTTCGCCGCGGATCGAGTAGACGATGTCGACCTCGCCGCGCTTCAAGGCGGCCAGCCGCGTCGCCTCGTCCGGGATCACCCTGAACACCAGGCGCTTGACCGACGGCGTCTTGCGCCAATACGTCTCGCTGGCTTCCATCACCAGCTCGACGCCGGGGTCGAACGAGACGAACTTATAGGGCCCGGCGCCGACCGGCGCCTTTTTGAACCCGTCCTCGCCGACCTTCTCGACATATTTTTTGGGTACGATCCAGCCGGCTCCGCTTGCCGTCGCATAAAAGGTGATGAAGTCGGGCCAGGCCTGCTTGAGCCGGAAGCGGACATGCCGCGGATCCGGCGTGTCGATCGCGGCGACCCGCTCCTTTATCAAGCTGGCGGAGTTGCCGCGGTAGCGCTCGAACGAGAATTTGACGTCCTCGGCGGTGACCGGGTCGCCATTGTGGAAGGCGATCCCGTTGCGCAGCACGAATTCGTAGGTCAGGGCATCCTCCGAGGCCGCCCACGACTCGGCAAGGCTCGGCGCCATCGAGCTTTCCGGCAGCGGCTTCACCAGCGCGTCGTGCAGCGCATAGAGCACCATGAACGGGGTGATGATCCCCGGCGTCTCCGCCGGGTCGAACCAGGTCGGCGCCAGTGTGGTGTGGATGCCCCAGGTCAGCTGCCCGTCGGGCTTGGCGGCGGCGGCGCGCGGCGCGCCGGCGACCAGCCCGAACCCCGCGACCGCGAGCAGGTCGCGACGGGAGACACGAATCCCCTTACCGCCGGGCGTGGATGCGCCGGCCTCTCCTGACGGTGAACCCATCTGCCTGCTCCATCCGGCTCCTCTTGGATTTGGAGCCTTGCGCCCAGTGTAGGCCACCTATGCGCGAATGTTCATCTCTTTTTCGGAGGGAGGCGCATCCCCCAAAGGTCAGGTGTCAGCGTGGGCGCTCGGCGCCCGGGCCGCGCGTGTCGGGGCGGCCGAGCGCCGGGGGTACGGCGTAGCGATCGAGAGGCGCCCCTCCTCCTCGATCTCACCGACCAGCCGGGTGATGGTCCGCACCACGGTCTCGCGCGCCAGGGAAGCAGTGCGGCTGGCGCGCACCCCGAGCGCCAGGGTGCGGAAGATCCCGCTTTCGGCGATGCGGTGCGCGTCGAGCAGGCCCTGGGCGCATTCCCGCGCGACCGAGGAGTAGGGCAGGATCGAGGCGGCGGCGCCGTGCTGCACCATCAGCCGGATCGTCTCGTGGTCGTTGACCTCGATCTCGACCTTGAGCTCGACGCCGCGCCCGGCGAGCAATGCGTCCATCGCCGCGCGCAGCCCGTCGCCGAGGACGAGCGGCGTATGGCTCAATTCAGTCCCGGAAACGACGCCGTCCGGCCGCGTCCTCGGCCGCGTCACCAGCACCATTTCCTCCTGCGCCAGCCGGGTCGAGACGATCAGCCGGCTGCGCGACAATTCCGATAAGAGGGCGACGTCGACCCGGCCGTCGATGACGAACTCCTCGAGCCGCACCATGCCGGCATGCACGACCTTCAGCTCGACCCGCGGGTAATCCCGCCGCATATCGGCCGACAGTTCCGGCACCAGCACGGGGCAGAGGGTCGGGGTAATCCCGAGGATGATGCGGCCGCTCGGATGGGCGTCCTGGGCGCGGATCTCGTCGCCGGTGCGCTCGACGTCGCGCAGGATGCGCGCGGCGTTTTCCAGCAGCTTCTGCCCCGCCTCAGTCAGCCGCACGCCGCGATTGGCGCGGGTGAACAGCGCCACCCCCAGCTCCTCTTCCAGGCGCTGGATATGCCGGGTCAGCGCCGGCTGCGCGAGCCGGAGATGGGCCGCCGCGCGGGTGATACTGCCGAGTTCGGCGATGCGCACGAAATAGCCGAGGCTGCGCAATTCCATGATACGCGATCCTACACGAAACCGTCCTTCCATGCCGAAATGTTATGGGGCGGATCAACCATCGGCATTTGCGGGATGCCGGCGGTCGGCCTAGGGTTTGCTACGCAGGTTGAGAGCCGAGCGCTGAAGGAGCCGCCATGGAATTCGGCTGGTACCACGAATTTCATCGTCAGGTAGAAGGCCAGAGCGACGCCGACGCGTTCGAGCAAGGCTTCGAACAGGTCGAAGCTGCGGACCGCTGGGGCCTCGACGTGTTCTGGCTGGCCGAGATCCACCAGCAGGCGCGGCGTTCGGTGCTGAGCGCGCCGATGAATGTCGCGGGCCAGATCGCCGCGCGCACCAAGCGGATCAAGATCGGCACCGCGGTGCACGTCCTGCCGCTGACCCATCCGCTGCGCCTGGCCGAAGAGACCGCGACGGTCGATGTGGTGAGCCGGGGCCGCTTCATCCTCGGCGCCGGCCGCAGCGGCAACCCGCGCTCGTACCGCGCCTACGGCGTCCCCTATGAGGAAAGCCGCGAGCGGTTTTTCGAAGCGCTCGAAATCCTCAAGAAAGCTTGGACCGAAGACACCTTTTCATTCGCGGGCAAATATCACAGTTTCAACGAAGCACGCGCGGTGCCCCGGCCTTATCAGCAGCCCCATCCGGAAATCCGCATCGCCGGGGCGAGCGAGGACACCTTCCCGACCCTGGGCCGGCTCGGCTATCCGCTGTTCGTCTCGGTGCGCAGCGGTTCATTGATGGGGCTCGCGCCCGACCTCAAGGCCTATCGCGACGCCTATGAGGCAGCCGGACATCCCGGGCACGGCCGGGTGTATCTGCGCCTGTCGATGCATGTCGGCGATGACGACAAGCGTGCCTTCGAGGAAGGCGAGCCGAGCATCATGGCCGGCTATAAATCGCTGATCACCCGGCTCGAAGGTTCGCCCAACGCGCGGCGCCGCGCCGAAGTTGAGGAAGTTCGCACGATCACGTACGAGCAGGTGCTGCGCGACAAGGTCATCGTCGGCGGGCCCGACCGGGTGGCGGACCGGCTCAAGGAGTTGGAAGAGCAGCTCGGCATTGACGGGATCCTGTTCGAACTCAATTTCGGCGCCGCGATCCCGGCCGAGCAGATGATGCGCTCGTTGCAGCTGATCTGCGAAAAGGTGATGCCGCGGTTCAATTAGCCGGAAGGGCCTCGTCATGCCGCTGCGCCGCCGGTTCGTCATGACCGTCGCCCTGCTGCTCGCGGTGGTTGCCGGCCCGGCCCGGGCGCAAGCACCGGCGCCGGGCGGCGCGGCCACTCAACCGGCCGCCGGCGGTCCCATTTACATCGTCACCTATTTCGAGGTCGGCGCGGCGTCAGCGAGCACGACCGTCGGGCAGCTGCGGCAATTCGCGGCCGCGACCCGCAAGGCGGACGGCAATGCCGGTTTCGTAGCGTTGCAGGAGAACGGGCGGTCCGGCCGGTTTGCCATGGTCGAGGTGTGGCGCGACAAATCCGCGCTCGATGCCCATGCGGCGGCGGTCGGCGGGCTGCGCGACAAATTGCAGCCGCTGTTTGTCAGCCCCTTGGATATCCGCACCAATTCAGGCCTCGCGGTCGCCGGGCCGGCTGTGGGCGCCGAGCCCGACGCCGGCAACGCCGTCTATGTCCTGACCCATGTCGACGTGTTTCCGGCTGGCAAGGACCAGACCATCGAACTGTTGAAACAGCTCGCCGAGGCCAGCCGCAAGGAAAGCGGCAATCTGCGGTTCGACGTGCTGCAGCAGGACGGGAGGCTCAATCACCTGCCATTGGTCGAGGCCTGGCATGACGCGGGGGCGCAGCGCGCCCACGCGATGGCCGAGCATAACCGCGCCTTTCGCGCCAAGCTGGTGCCATTGCAGGGCGCCCTCTACGACGAGCGGCTCTACACGCTGGTGCGCTGAGCGGGAGCAGCTTCCACTCACTTGCAAAGGACCGTCGTCCCGGCGAAAGCCGGGACCCATTTACCCGCGGCACGTGCGGTCGAACGATGGGTCCCGGCCTTCGCCGGGAAGACGATTTGGGAGAGGCCTTATCGAGCCTGGTGAGGGGCTAATCCACCACCGCGATCAGCTCGATCTCGACCATTGCTTCAGGCTGGGCGAGGCGGCTGATCTGCACGGTCGTGCTGGTCGGGCTGGCGACGCCGATATAGCGCATCCGCACATCGCTGCACTTGGCGAATTCCTCGTAATCGGTCACAAAGGTGTTGGTCTTGACGACGTCGGCCCAGCTCGCGCCGGCGGCCTTCAGGCAAGCGTCGAGGTTCTTGAAGGTCTGTTCCATCTGCGCCCGCATGTCGCCCGGGCCGACGATGTTGCCCTCCGCGTCGCGCGCCAATTGCCCGGCGACATAGATCGTCTTGCCCGGGGCCGGTGACGGTCACGACATGGGAATAGGCCGGCTTGCCCTGCTGCATCCTGACATTGACGCCCGCAGGCTGCTTGCGTTCGATCTTGACGGCCATCGTCCTTCTCCCCGGATAGGTATTCGCGGCGCGATGCCGTAGCATCGCCGCGCCGAAGTGAAGCGGGAGGGGAACGGGATGTCTACCGCCAATTCGGTCGCTGGGCATTACGGCAGCGCCGGGATCGCCGAGCGGGTCCTCGCCGCGTGGCGCGCGGCGAACGGTCCCGATGCCCGGCCCACGCCCGACAGCCTAGCGCAATTCGACCATTTTCATGGCCGAGGCGTCCTCGCGACGCAGGAACTGGCCGCGCAACTTGCGCTGC
>WNFC01005249.1_pt1 | contig 14199 bp, 17 predicted proteins | sample 5400541 | NCBI WGS metagenome assembly WNFC01 (sample SAMN13153342, study PRJNA577476) | soil metagenome | isolation source: 120 cm saprolite under Douglas fir tree site 2 hole 2 replicate 1 | place: USA:California | collected 2015-04-18
GCGAGCAAGAGCATGCCTGGGAGCCGTATGGCCCCGCGATGGTGACGAAAGTTTCCGCCGCGCTCGATGCAGCCGGCGATATCGTCGATTGGGATTACGGGGTGTGGAGCAATACCCACTCGACCCGCCCCGGCGGCGCCGGCGCCTTGCTCGCAGGCCAACACATGGCGGAGCCCTTCGCGCCAACGACACCAAAGCCGATGCCGCAGCCGGAAGGCGGCGGCGATCGCAACGCCATCCCGCTTTACCGGCTGCCGAGCGCGCGCGTGGTCAACCATTTCTTGCCGGCGATGCCGATCCGGGTATCCGCGTTGCGCTCGCTCGGCGCCTACATGAACGTCTTTTCGATCGAAAGCTTCATCGATGAGCTCGCCCAAGCCGCGGGCAAGGACCCGGTCGAATTTCGCCTCGAGCACCTCGACGATGTCCGCGGGCGGGACGCGATCATGCTTGCCCATGATCGTTTCGGCTGGGCGTCTTTTCAAAAGCGTCCGGGACGCGGTCGCGGCTTTGCGTTCGCACGCTACAAAAATCTCGCCGCCTATTGCGCGATCGCCGCCGAAATGGAGGTGGAGCGCGAAACCGGCCGCGCGCGCCTCATCCGCGCCGTCGCCGCGGTCGACAGCGGGCAGACGGTCAATCCCGACGGCGTGATCAACCAGGTGGAAGGCGCGATTCTACAGTCGGCGAGCTGGACGCTCTATGAAAGCGTCGGCTTCGACGATACCCGCATCACCAGCATCGACTGGTCGACCTATCCCATCCTGCGCTTCAATGCCGTGCCCGAAAGCATTGCGGTGCATGTCATCGACCGGCCGGGACAGCCGTTCCTGGGGACCGGCGAAACGGGGCAGGGACCGGCCGCCGCCGCCATCGCCAACGCCGTGGCCGATGCAACCGGCAAACGAATTCGCGATTTGCCGCTCACGCGTCAACGCATCAAGGCGGCGATTGGAGTCTAGCGCCGGCATCCGTGCATTAGTTGGGGCGGCGTCGTTTCATTCTCACAATCAACTTCCTTTCGGCAAGAAAGGCGAGAATGTTACCCACGTCCTTGGCGATTTTACGCCGCGGCGTGCCGGGAAACGCCGCTTGAAATAGCTCGATGATTTCTTCGGCGCTTTTCGGCTTCGCCAAAGCGCGCCAGGTCGCCGATGCCATGCGGTCAAGATGATGAATCGTTTTGACCTTGGGAGCCGCCAGGAAGATCTCGCCGCCGACGTTCCGCGCCTGAATGCCGCCGGAGCGCCGGAACCGCTCGTTGATATTGCGCTTTGGCATCGATACCACCGAATTCAACGTGCTCTGAAGGACCTTTTCCGGAACGCGGCTTTAATCGTCCGTGCCGCATCCGTTAGCCGGCTGTACTGCAAGCGATAGCAATCCGCGCGCTTGGTGATCCGCATCAATCGGTCAAGCGTGTCCACCGGCGGCACTTGATGGGCGAAATTCTGCAAGAGAATCTCCTTCAGCATTTCGTTCTTCGGCAGCGGCCGAAGCTTGGCGCCGCCGCGCTTTTTGCGTTGCAGGAGCACGAGCATCTTGATCGGTGCGAGTTCTGCGAACGGTGCAATCTCCGTTTTCTTGAGCTTCACATAAAGCCACCGCCGGTCGGACGGGCCGAGCCGTTTGCTTACGAAGCGAATGAACGGCGAGCCGAGACCGGGCGACAAAGGTTTGCGCAGGAGCGGCGCAATGCCCATGGCCATTCCGTGATTGTGCCTGGGCTCAATCGGCAAGACGTCGTCGCAGTAAAGCATTCCGCCCATCGACGCGAGCTTGACACCCAGGGTGCTCTTGCCGGCGTGATGGGTGGAGGGGAAGCAGATCAATCCGCCGCCGAACCGCACGGCGGCGCCGTGCAGGCAGAGGTAATTGCGGCGCTTCTTCAGGAACCAATCGAAAAATACGTCATGAATGTCGTTGATGGCGCTCATGGCGGAGGTTGGGGGATGCTTGTCCCATAACGCCGGCTTCGAGAAGTGCGCGGAACGCCAGCGGTAACCAGCCGAGGTCTTGGTCACATGGGCGCATGGCCGCGCGTTTGAGGAGGGCGGCAGCCTGCGAAACTTCCAGCCATTCAGGATGGTCTCGAGCCCGTCGGCCACGTCCTGACAGCCGGTGAATGCCAGCGTCCAACCCAAGGCGTCCAACGAAATTCGAACCGTTTGGTTGTCGGCGCGTCGAAGCGCCGCGCCTCTCATGCGCATTGGCTAGCGCTACGCAATTGTCGGCCCGATATCAATATGCGCTACACGCTTGCAGCCGCGCGGACGGCGCTGCGGAGGCCTAGCCGCCGCAGCGCCAATCCGTCCGCTCCGTCAGTTCCGCTTTAGTCGTTGTCGAATCTACCCGACCGACGGCGACGGATGAAGAACGACCGGTCGGTCCGTACGCGGCGGGTGCGATCCCGCCTGCTGCGGTGGATCCTGATGGTCCGATCCTCCGCGTTGGCCGCAGAGCTGGAGACCATCAGCGCCGCCGGAACGCTGTAACCGACGGCGGCGGCGAGGCCAAGCATGCGCAACGCTTTGCGCCGCGAGAGCTTGTCCGGTGATGTAGACTTGTTTTGTACGCTCATTTCGTTCTCCTTGGTCGTTGTTAGCCCGGCGCTGTGCTCCCCACGACTCGGTTCCGTTTCCTTCGATTGCCCGCCTTCTTACTAGCTGGCGGGCTGATGCTCTCCGCCACGGCGACAGGCCGGACGAAATTGCTTTCGCGGTCCTGTGTTTGATCCGCAACCGAGGGCAGGATTAAAACTTTCGACGGAATGGTTTTGTTCCTCATACGAAGGAAAGGAACGAAATACGAAGGAAAAGAACGAAAACGAGCTGCCGATGCGAATTAGCAATTCGCCATCCAGAACAAAACCGCGAGGCTGTCGTGCAGCGAACACGGCGATAGCCTGGGGAAAATAGCGCATAAGTTTAGCGGATTTTGCGCATAACTCGATTTGATTCGGGAATTCTTCTTATCGTCTCGCGCGCCATGCCCGCATTGAGCGGCCAAGATCAAGGCCGTTTTCCCGGAACATCATGCGTTTGCTGGCGTTTACGGAAAGTAGAAACGGAGGTCACCGTGAAGAAACTCGTACTCGTGATGATTGCCGCCGCTTTGGTATCCGCGCCGATCGCGTATGCGCAAGATGGCGGGTCTGCCGGAACCACGAAGGAGCAGTACAGCGGAGCGAACGCAAAGGATAAGCCCGCATCCCAGAACAACACGAAGCCCGACAGCGACAATAAATAAAGGCAAGACGCAATCGTCGCTTTCGATGCCTTGAGCGGCTGCGGTTCCCGGTTGTGTATAGGCCGGGGCCGCTTTCATCTTTGAGACCAACGCACAGCAGGCGTCAAAGGGATCGGCGAGCTCGGCGATGTCGGTACGGCGGCTGCCGTCGCCAATGCGGTTTATCACGCGACTGGCGTGAGAGTGCGGCAGCCGCCGATCCGAATTGAAAAACTGTTGGTATAGGAGGCGGGCGAGTGCCCGTGCGGGATTAAATTCGGCGAAATGCCGATGCTGCGAAAAAAGCGTCTTCCTTCGCTTGTTGGCGCGATTTCGCGCCCTCAGTACACCAACGCGTTCAGGACGAGCACTGCAATGTAAAGGCCGCCCAGCGCCAATCCGAAAACGTGGGCGATCAACGCCTCGCTCATGTGACTCTCCGTTGTCGGCCTTGCCTTCATCGAGACTGTGCTAACAACACGGCGTAGCGCTCTAGGTTCCCGTTTTCCGCGAAGGAACCGAACCCATGGGGGCGGCGTTGAAGGTTGCCATGGCCACGAGACCGGTTTTTCGCCTCGCCGGTGCAGCTGCGGCGGTCTTCTTTCTCATCGTTCCTGCGCTGTGGAACGGCTTTCCCTTGCTATTTTTCGACACCGGCGGCTATCTCGCCCGCCCGTTCGACGGCACGCTCGCGCCCGGCCGCTCGGTGGTCTATGGCCTATGGCTTGCCGCCGGCGCGTTCGAAAATTTCTGGCCGGTGGTGATCGCCCAATCCGCGCTGACGGTTTGGGTCGTGGCGCTTACGCTGAAGAGCCATGGGCTCGGCGGCAGGCCGCTGGCGCTCGTCGTGCTTGTGGCGCTGCTCGCGGCCGCGACCGCCGTGCCTTGGCTGGTCGGGCAATTGATGCCTGATATTTTTGCCGGGCTATCGGTGCTCGCACTCTACCTCCTCGTTTTTCGTGGCAAACCGCTCGCCCGCCACAAGCGCGCGGGATCGGCCCATGCGACCGTCTTTCGCACCGAGGCATTGGCGCGCTGGGAGCGCGTCGGGCTCGCCGGCGTGGTGGCCTTCGCCGCCGCGAGCCACAATGCGACGCTGGCGGTGCTGCTCATCCTGCTGGCCACTTTCGCAGCGATCCGGCTGTTCAACCGCTCCGAATTTCTCCCCTGGGCCGGGCTGCGGCGTGCCGCACTGGCCATCGCGCTCGGCACGGCGCTGGTGCCGGCCGCGAACTTCGCCGTCACCGGCCAGCTCGCCTGGACGCCGGGCAGCATCGCGTTTCCGTTCAGCCGGCTCGTCCAGGACGGCATCGTGCGGCGCTTCCTCGCCGACAATTGCCGCAAGGGCGAAGAGCGCTACAAGCTCTGCACGCATCGCGACCGCCTGCCTGCGAACGGGGACGATTTCCTCTGGGACGACGAGCCCGGCAGCGCCTTCGTCCGCATCGGCGGATTCCTTGACGGCGGACCGGAGATGGCGGCGATCGCGGCGAAGAGCCTGGTGCAATATCCGGTATTGCACATCAGGACCGCCCTCGTCGCCACCGCCCAGCAGCTCGTCATGGTCAAGACCGGCGACGGCCTCGTCATGTGGGTCTGGCATACTTATGGGATGATCGAACGGTTGTTTCCGCAGGTGATCGCGGCATCCCACACGGCGCAGCAGCGCTACGGCCTTTTGCATTTCGAGAACTTGAACGTGCTGCACGAACCGGTCGCGCTCGCGTCGCTGGCGCTGTTGCCATTTCTGCTTTTCTTCGCCCATCGCCGGCGCGAGCTCGCAGATCTCGCGCCGCTTGCGGCTACGGTCTCTCTCGGCGTGTTGGCCAACGCGGTCGTGTGCGGCGTGCTCTCCGGCCCGCACGACCGCTACGGCGCACGCATGGTTTGGATCGCAACGTTCGTAACGGCGATCGCCGCCGTGCGGCTGTTGCTGCCGGTCGACTGGGCCGCGCTGTTCGCCGCGCCCGTACGCTTGCGCTACGCGCGCCGCGGCATTCCCGGCGTGATCAAGCCGTGACCAAAATCATCAGGCGGTGAATTCAATAAGGCTGGAACGTTATTCGTTGTCGTGCTGCGGCAAATCCGCAGCACGATAATGCTCCTTGTTCGAAGGAGCAGCGGTATCCGAGGGAGATACGAGGCGCCCGACCATAACAAGCAACAGAATGAATTTTATGACCCCGTCAATCAGGAGGCTTTTCACGGCCAATCTCCCATAGACGCTGCAGCCATAACGTAAGAGCACCGGCGCCGGTTCCTCGCGATGATAAAACGAACTTCACATCGTGCCGCGATGCGAGAGCGGAATCGGCGTTGCGCCGCCGGCGGGAACTAAAACTCCGGCTTGTTGTTGAGTTCATGGAGGGACCAGGAGGTCCCAATGGAATACAAAGGGATTGAATACGAAATTCGACTTCGCCCCGGAAACGAAGAATGGAGTTGGACAATCAAACCGACAGCGTCTACTTCGTACTCGGGCGAAACGAGAGGCTCAAGGCAATTTGCGGAAATCGCCGCCAAGCAGGCGATTGAGCGTTGGCTGAAACGAAATAAAAAAAAGAACGAAAACGAAATCAAAAAAAATAACGGCGATACGGTTATCGCGATGTTGTGATGCTGCTGTACAGTCACTTGTTTTCTGATTTTACGATCGAAGAATTTCAACAACTCTTTCCCGCGTCGTGCGGTAACATTCGCAACACATTGCCTCGAGGCCGGCGCGATTGGTGATTTTGATGCGGCCGCGCGTGTAACTGATAAGCCCGGCTTTTTGGAGGGTCTGGGCCACCAACGTCACCGTGGTGCGGCTGACCCCCAGCATCTCGGCCAAGAACTCCTGTGTTAAGTCGATTGAATCACTCTCGATGTGGTCGCTCGACTGTAAAATCCAACGGCACAGGCGCACCTCCACCTTATGCAGCGAATTGCACGCCGCGATATTCTGCACCTGAACGAGAAGCGCTTCCTTGTGCCGAATGATCAGCTCTCTCAGACTTGAGCTTTGCCGGACAGCGCGCTCGAACTGTTTCGCCGAAATTTTCGATGCCTTGCCGGGGAGTTGGACGATGGCGCGGGTACTTGCCCGATTGAACCCGATTCCGGTCATGGCGCCGACAACGCCTTGGCGGCCCACCGTTGCGACTTCGATTGCCGTGCCGTCTTCCATGACCGCCAGAAGCGAGGCCATTCCCGATTGCGGAAAATACACCGTGTCAATGTCGTCGTTCAGTTCATGCAGCAACACGCCCTGTTTCATCTCCGTCTGCATTAAACCGGGCTGGAGAACGGCGAAATCGCCGTCGGACAACGATGCGAGCAGCAGGTTTTGTCGCGACGAATCCGGCTGTTTGATATCCAATTGCGGCACTCCCGCCCTCTCGGCAGGGCCAATAACCGCAATTGTGGATGTGGCGCTCCGACCAGCGCTCCACGGTCACCAAAACCAATATAGGCTTGTCTTGCGCAGATGTCATAACGCTGAATGAGTAAAAACAGACTCCAAATCAGTAAAAACAGACATTATCAATCAATCGCTGCCGGTTATTTTGCCGTCTAAAGAAATGCGAAAGACCTCGTTGCCCCGCTCGTCGGTAACGCCAATCCACAGGCTTTGATTGTGCCGCTCCGTTTGATGTGCGCCCAACTCCGAGGCGACTTTTCGGGCGTGGACTTTGGCGTCTTCGAATGTCGCGAGCACTTCTCCCACGTCGTCTTGCAAGTGGGTCGTGTTATCGAGGTTGAAAAAATAGCGCGGCATTAAAATCAATGATCCATCTTGGCGCTTTGTTCCGACTTGGATTGTTTATCTTACTGGAACAAGTTTTTCTGTTGTGTCGGAAACCTAACAGACGAGCTCGGAATTTTTGGCAACGCCCAATAAAACTCGTTTCACACAATAAAACTCGTTTCACAGAGGGGTGGGTGGGAACAGGTTTTTCCGTTGAGTCGGAAACCTAACAGACGAGTTCGGAATTTTTGGCAACGCTCAATAAAACTCGTTTCACACAATAAAACTCGTCTCACAGAAGGAGGGCGTCATGTCCAAGACCCTTCAAGATTACGGAAAAATAGCCGCCGAGTGCGCGAAGGCCGCGACCGAGGCCACCTCGCAAGGGGACCGCGATCAATTGCTTCAAATGCACAAGCGCTATCGCGAACTGGCGGACAAGAAAGAGATCGACAGGCCGAAGCGGCGTTGACGCAAGCGCATGCCGCAGTTCTTTCAGCGTTTCGTCCGGCGCGCGGTGATGAAGCCGCAGCGCACGGGCGGAAGGTGATCCGCCGGCCGTTGCAAGCTACCCGAAGAAAGTGACGCCGACCTTGGCGGGCAATTTCCACGCCGGCCTGGGACCTGCCGGCGTGTAACCTGTTCAGCCGGTCTTGCTGGCTTTATGCTGGATCGTCCTTTGGCTTGACCCTGAAAGAGACGCATGAGCAATCCGCTCTCCCGCCTTGCCACACGCGTCGCGTACGGCGCCAGCCAGCTGCCGCGGGTCGCTTGGTATATCGGGCACAGCCTCGCGGTACGACGGTTGGCGGAGACGACGCGGCGGCGAGAAGGTCAAAAGGTCCCGCCGCGCGCCCTCACCCATGCGCCCGTGCCGGACCGCGGACGGCTCTATGCGGATATGGCTCTCCTGCTCCAGCAGGATCTCGCCAATGTCGAGGCCGGCATTTATCCGCTTCCCGCCGATCATGACGGATCGATCTTGACGCTGCTTCATCGCTCGCGGCTTTTTTTCCAGGATCTTCCCGAAATCCACCGGCGCCGCGAGCGTAACGCGCACAGTGAAGTTCTGAGCGAAGAGACGCACGGCAAGCGGCCGCGCTACTATCTGCAGAATTTTCATTTCCAGTCGGGCGGCTGGCTGACGGACGATTCGGCCAAGCGCTATGACACCCAGGTCGAAGTGCTCTTTAACGGCACGGCCAACGCCATGCGGCGGCAGGCGTTGCCGCAACTGCATGAGGTTTTCGCCGGACGGGATCAGCGCAAATTGAGCCTTCTCGACATCGGCTGCGGGACGGGGCGCTTTCTCGATTTTCTCAAACAGGCGTGGCCGCGGCTGCCGGCGCTCGGGCTCGATCTATCCGAGCCGTATCTCAGATACGCCAAGCGTCACCTGAGACGCTGGTCGAAGATGAGCCTTGCCGTGGGAAACGCGGAGTCGCTGCCGTTGCCCGATGCAAGCCAGGACGCGGTGACAAGCATTTTCCTGTTCCACGAATTGCCGCCGAAGGTGCGCCGCATCGCGCTTCGCGAATGTGCCCGGGTGCTGAAGCCCGGCGGCCGCCTGGTCCTGGTGGATTCGCTCCAACGTGGCGACCGGCCGGATTATGAAGGGCTCCTGGAACTCTTTCCGCAGAATTATCACGAGCCCTATTATGCGAGCTACAGCAACGAGGACTTTGGCGCGCTCGCCGCAAGTTGCGGCCTGGCGCACAGACGAGACGTCAAGGCCTTCGTTTCCAAGGTGATGGTGTTCGACAAGCCGTAATGAAGGGCGCGTCGGAGTGATGCCCCCTGATGGGCGAGACCCGGAAGCGGCGAACGCGCCGAGCGGCGCCTTGTTTTTCACCATTGAGAGCTTATCTGTGGTAGACAAGGAATCGGGACGCGATTTGACCCAGGCCAGCGGCAAGCGATCCCGTCGCTCTCCTCGCACTGACTACCGACATCATCGCGCCGACCGACTACTCGATGCCGTCCAGCTTACGGCGCGGCCGGTGTGCATTGAGGGCGATACGAGGCCAAAACACAACAAAGGAACAACCAATGAGCGAAGTTACCAAGCAGGCTGCCAATTTTCGTGCCGATGCAATCCCCACCGACGGCTATGTGTTGTCGGTCGATGGGAAGTTGAAAACACGATACGAAACCTCGAAGGAAGCGATGATCGCGGGCTCAAAACTCAAGCAGAGTTTCCCGGTAATTCACGTCGAGGTCTATGACGCGGCGGAGCGGAAGTATTCGCTGGTGGAGCCGCAAGAGAAGTGAGCGGGGCAGATTGGAGCCAATGGTTCGCCCGTGACTGGCGGACTCGTTGCCGATTCAGTCGAAGCAACCATCGATCTGCCCGCAAAATTCGCTGATGCAGCGCCCGGCACTCCGCCGAGCTTCTTATTCCTAGAGTGATTGATTGCGCTCTGCCGTGCCGATCGCGGCCGGTCGGGGCCGATGCGAGTTGATGTTTCCAATGGGCCGGTTTTTTTAAACCTGCTGCGGCCAATTTTTTTGACCCTAATTCACATTGAAATATTGCATTATTGTTTTCATTCGTAATTATTTCCGTTTTATTTTGATAAATCACATGCTATATACGAGTTATGATATAATAACATTTATCTACAGTGAAATATGGGCGCCACGATGTCCACCGCAACGAAATCCCTCGATCGGCTGAGCGAAAGCCGCCTAGGGGGCAAGCCGTGACAGCCACAAACGCCGTCGAACACCAAGTCCAGACCCTCTTGGACGCATTCCCACGGCACGACTTGGCGGGCCGCCTTGCGACGGTGCGCCGCGAGATCAGTGGCCGAATCGTGTTCACGACGAGTTTTGGTATCGAGGATCAGGCGATTGCGGACGCGATCTTCGGCGAGGAACTCGAGATCGACCTGGTCACCCTTGATACGGGCCGCCTTTTTCCCGAGACGTACGAACTCTGGGCCGAGACCGAGCGCCGCTACGGCCGGCGCATCCGCGCCTTCTATCCCGATTCCGAAAAGCTCGAAGCGCTCATAGCGCACCAGGGCATCAACGGCTTCCGCGCCTCGATCGAGGCGAGGCAGGCCTGCTGCGGCACGCGCAAGGTCGAGCCGCTTCGACGCGCGCTCGCCGGTGCGGCGGCGTGGATTACCGGCCTGCGCGGCGATCAATCACATGCGCGCGCGTCCATCTCGTTCGCCGCGGCCGAAGATGTTTTCCGGCTTATCAAAGTGAACCCGCTGTCCGACTGGACGCGGGAGCGGGTGGTTGCCTATGTGCGCGACCGCGCCATCCCATACAACCCGCTGCATGATCGCGGTTTCTTGTCGATCGGCTGCGCGCCCTGCACCCGCGCGGTGGCGCCCGGCGAGCCCGAGCGTGCCGGCCGGTGGTGGTGGGAACGGGAAGAAAAAAAGGAGTGCGGGCTTCACGCTCATCCCGCCCGAACGGCTGACCCAGCCCGCGCAATCCACGTCAGGCTAAAGGAACCGGCACAATGAACGTGATGCCGACGGTCTTCGGCCCGGCGCGGCAGACGCTCGCACGCCTCGCTGGAGGCGAGCGATCTCAAAGACTCTCGCACCTCGACGAACTCGAGGCCGAGAGCATTCACATCATCCGCGAAACCGTCGCCGAGACCGAGAAGCCGGTACTGCTCTACTCAATCGGCAAGGACTCCTCCGTTCTCCTGCATCTGGCAATGAAGGCTTTCTATCCCGCGAAGCCGCCATTCCCCCTCTTGCATATCGACACGACTTGGAAATTCCGCGACATGATCGCGTTCCGCGATCGTCGCGCGGGTGAGCTCGGGCTCAAGCTCATCGTGCATGTCAATCAGGATGGACTTGCGCGCGGGATCGGCCCGATCAGCCATGGCTCCGAGCTGCATACGAACATCATGAAGACGCAGGCCCTGCGTCAGGCGCTCGATCAACACGGCTTTGACGCCGCGCTCGGAGGTGCCCGGCGCGACGAGGAGCGCTCGCGCGCCAAGGAGCGCGTGTTTTCAATTCGCAACGCGCAACATCGGTGGGATCCCAAGCGTCAGCGCGCCGAGCCGTGGCATCTCTATAATGTCCGCAAGCGAAAGGGCGAGACCATCCGCGTCTTTCCGCTGTCGAATTGGACCGAGCTCGACGTGTGGCTCTACGTCCAGCAGGAGCGGATCCCGGTGGTCCCGCTCTACTTCGCGGCGCCGCGGCCGGTCGTTCGCCGCGGCGAGACCCTGATCATGATCGACGACGATCGCTTGCCGCTCGAGCCGGACGAAAAGCCTGAGATCCGGACCGTGCGGTTTCGAACTCTCGGTTGCTATCCGTTGACGGGTGCGACCGAAAGTCACGCCGTGACCGTCGACGAAATCATTCGCGAGACGACGGAAAGCCGTTTCTCCGAGCGGCGCGGGCGCGTCATCGATCACGACGGGACGGCGGCAATGGAGCGCAAGAAACAAGAAGGGTACTTCTGATGACGGCGCTGCCGCTTCCCAAGACATTCGCTCGCGAAGACCTGCCGGCTCAGCAGCCAAGCAAGACGCTGTTGCGATTTGTCGTTTGCGGCTCGGTCGACCACGGTAAGTCGACATTGATCGGCCGTCTGCTTTTCGAAGCGGGGGTTCTGTTAGACGATCAACTCGACGCCCTCGATCACGACGGCAAGGAGGGGGAAGAGCGCGACTTCTCGCTCCTCCTGGATGGGCTTGCGGCCGAACGCGAACAGAAGATCACCATCGACGTCGCCTACCGATATTTCACCACGGCCCGCCGCAAGTTCATCGTCGCTGATGCGCCCGGCCATGAGCAATACACGCGGAACATGGCATCGGGCGCCTCGACCGCCGATGCCGCCCTGCTGCTCGTGAGCGCGAGCGAAGGACTGACGCGCCAGACCAGGCGTCATGCCTTGATCGTCTCAATGCTCGGCGTGCGCCACCTTGTCGTCGCCGTCAACAAGATGGATCTCGCCGGCTGGTCGCAGCCGGCATTCGCCGCGCTTGAAGCCGAGTTTCGCGCCTTCGCGAAAGATCTCGACGTCGACGAAATCGTCTTCATCCCGGTCGCGGCCCGCGGCGGTGACAACATCGTTGCCCGCTCGCAGCGCATGCGGTGGTACCGCGGGCCAACTTTGCTCGAATATCTCGAACAGGTCGAGGTCATGGGCCGGCGCACCACCGCTCCGTTGCGGATGCCGGTGCAGTGGGTGAACCGTCCAAATCCGGATTTCCGAGGATATTGCGGGCTGATTGCGAGCGGCGAGCTCTATCCCGGGGCGCCGGTGCAGATCCTGCCGTCCGGACGGCGGACTCAAATCAAGCGGGTCGTCACCGCCGATGGCGATCTCAGCCATGCGGTTGCGGGCCAGGCCGTCACGTTGACATTTTCCGACGAGATCGATGCCTCGCGAGGCGACGTAGTCGCGGAAGTCGGCCCGCGAGCGCCGGTCACGAATCGTCTCGCCGCTCGCCTTGTCTGGCTGGGCGACCAGCCGCTTGTGCCCGGCCGCTCCTATATTCTCAAACTAGCCGCCGCAACGACGAATGCCACGGTCGAACACGGGCTCGAAGTTGTCGACCTCGATACGCTCAAGTCCTCGCCTGCCAGTCATCTCGGCGGCAACGATATCGGACTAGCCATCGTGCAGCTCGATCGGCTCGTCGCGGTCGATCGTTATGCCGACAACAGGACAACGGGCAGCTTCATCCTGATCGATCCCGAATCCTGTGACACGCTCGGGATCGGAATGATCGAAGTTACAAACGTGAATGAAGATTCCAGCCGGCCAAGGAAGACGACGCTCAAGGAGTTCGTTCACGCCACCGAGACCCATAGCCGCTCGATTGCCAAGGCCATCAGTTGGCGAGCGACCGGCAGCCTCGACACGTTCATTGTTGCCGTTGTGATTACGGGAAGCTCGAAAGTGGCGGGGAGCGTAGCGTTCGCCGAGATCATCACCAAGACGCTTTTTTATTACTTCCACGAACGAATTTGGGCGCTGACGCCTTGGGGAAGGCGCTGATCAACCAGCGCGGATCCGGTGACCAATCCCATCAACTTCACCCGGCCGCTCGTAAGCTGAATTGGAGGCTCCCATGGCGAAACTCGACGCCCAAAGGAAGCTGCAGAAAGTCCACACCGAGCCGCTGTTGCCGGTCGAAAAGCAGCTGATCGGCTGGAGCCTCGGGATCGGCATCACGCTTCTCGTCATTCTCGCGCTCTTCAATCACCTCTTCCCCGCGGGCGCGTGAATACTTGCCGGGCGCGCTTGACGGCGCGTCCGGCATTTTGACGGCCTCCATTCAGCGCATGGCTTCGCGAAAGCGCGCGATCGGCGTGGTATTGCGGATGAGCGTCATCGGGATCGAGAAATGGCCGCGGTCCCACACAAACCGGTTCTCGCCCGGCACCTGCCAGCCATCGATCAAGGAAAGCGCGCTCGCAAACGGCGTCACCGCGTCGCGGCGGCCGAGCACGGTGACGATCCTGTCCGGCGCCACCGCCGGCTGCGGGCGGGGATCGAGGATCGCGGCGTAGCTGTCGACCTCTTCCAGCGTCCAGCCTTTGCGTTCCGCCTCTTCGGCGCCGCCGACGATCTTCGCCATTTCGCCGCGCTGCGCCGCCTCCGCCATGCGCCCGCAATGGGTGATGAGGAAAAGCCCGTCGGGCCGCAGGCGCTGCGGCCACTCGCGGGCGCGGTCGGCGGCGAGCTGCGCCATTTGCGCGCCCAGGCTGGTGCCGCCGAAGGCGAGCGCGCCGCGCGAAGTTTTGCGCGACCAGTCGGCGAGCACGGCCCATTCCTGCAGCGCCCCCAACACGGCATCGAGCAGCCCCGCCGGATAGGTCGCGATCAACCGCTCGCCGCCGAAATAGCCGGCGGGCGCCCGCCGCCCGTGCCAGGGCGCCTCGGGCCGGATGACACGAAAGCCCGCCTTGCAGAGCGTGTCGGCCTCGTCGATGAGCCCGCGCCAATGGTCGAACTCGACGCAGATGCCGTGGCCGAAAATGACCGTGGGCGCATCGGCCGCGCCGTGCGGCTCGTGCACGCGGGCGTAGACCATGTCGCCGAGGCGGGACGAGGGGCTCCTAAAGCGCAGCCAATAGTCGGCACCGGCGAGACCGGGGATCGCGCGCGAGACTTCGATCGTGGGCATCGGGTCGGGTGCGGTCGCGAACGGCGCGAGATCGCGCCGCGCTTCGCCATAGATTGCGGCGACCTCGGCGGGGGTTGCGGTCTCAAAGCGGGCGCGCGGAACTTGGCGATCA
>WNFC01005253.1_pt1 | contig 14196 bp, 10 predicted proteins | sample 5400541 | NCBI WGS metagenome assembly WNFC01 (sample SAMN13153342, study PRJNA577476) | soil metagenome | isolation source: 120 cm saprolite under Douglas fir tree site 2 hole 2 replicate 1 | place: USA:California | collected 2015-04-18
AGGCAATAAAATCGTCGAAGACGTTCTGCTTACGAGTTAGATTGCCTTGCTTGTGCCATTCCTCGCCGTATTCGCCGCCACCACGCAGGTTCGCTGTGGCTGAAACGCCTCCCTGATCCAGCCAAACGCGGGTCTCGGATCCAGCGAAGAAGGGTTTCAGGCTAATGCCGTAGCCGCCGTAACCGTTGAGCAGCACCGGATTCGTACCATCGAGCTTGGCGCCTTTGCGGCGGATGATGTTGAGCGGAACTCGCGTGCCGTCTTTGGAGATCGCAAAGCTACGCACCACTTCTGCGTCGTTGAATTTTATCGGTGAAGTCTCAAAGAGTGCAGTGCGTGTGGACTTGCCCGTGGCGGCATCGACGCGGTACCAGGCTGACGGTTCGAGATAAGTGGAAGTGTAAAACAGCACATCGCCACGGCCGACGGGGACCACCTGGTCGACGGCCGAGAGGGGCGGCAACCACGGACCCGGCAGCGAACGGCCCTGCCCGTCGAACACGCGAACGCGAGACGGACCGCCAATGATATCGATCACGTAGAGCCGGCCAAGAGTGGGTTCGAAGTTTTCAATCGACGTGCGGCCGCTCTCGTCAGCACCGGTGCCCGAACTCTGGACAACGAAGACCTTCGCCTTCGAGAATTCCAATTGGGATAGTGGTAATCGCAGAAGCTGCCCGCGCGGAGCGTCCTTACGGGAAAGAAGATAGACAGAATCATCGGGTCCCACTTTCGCTGCGACAATTCCGTCCTCGAAGTGGGTGAGCTGAGTCCAGTGTCCGGCGGCATCCATCAGGTAGTGAGCGAACTGCCCGCCGTCTCCGTTGGCCACGGCAACGACCAGCCAGCGGCCGTCGTCACTAGTATGGAGTTGAATCTCGGCAATGCGGGGAAAATCCTTGCCGATGACGTAGCTATCCTCTTTCGCATCCGCGCCAAGTTTGTGAAAGTACACTTGCTGGTAGAAGTTGGCGTCTTCAGGCGGACGCTCGTTGCCTTGCGGATAGCGCGCGTAATAGAAACCAGAGCCGTCAGCCTTCCAGTCGATGCTTCCGCCCGCGGTGGCGAAGTTGACGCGCGGCACGGCGTCAGTCAGTTCCTTGCCGGTCGCGACTTCGAAGACGTGGCCTGATGCATCCTCTGAGCCATTTTCCGAGAGAGCGGCGGCGACGTATTTCCCATCGAGCGACGGAACATAGAAGTCCACCGCGACGGATCCCTTGCTGCTGGCGGCGTTGGGATCGAACACCACCTTCTCGCTGCCCGGATCGTCCGCAGAATGCATCGCCACCAGCATGGGTTGTTGCTGGGGCGGCTGGAATTTCATGGCGAAGAGAATCCCTCCGCGGAATTGCAGGTTGAAATAGCGTGCGGAACCCGCGCTGATGAGCTGGGTAAGCCGCTCTTTAATCGCTGGCCGCGAAGCCAGACGGTCGAGATACTCTCGCGTGCGCGCATTCTGCGCGGCGCTCGATTGCTTGACTTCGGGATTATCCCAGTTTTCCAGCCACCGGTAGTCGTCGGTGACTTTGATAGCGCCATACTCGTCGGTAACCGGACGCTGGGGCGTTGCTGGGGGCTGGGGAACGACTGGTCCCTGAGCGCAGACGACAACAGCCATCAGGCAGATCGGGGCGAGAAAACGCAGCGGAGGATGAGTCTTCATAGAGATTCCCTGGCAACCTGCCCAAACAAAACCGCGGCGCAGGCGCCGCGGTTTTTCTCTTCTAAGTCGACTCGCGCGCGTAGCTGCCCGAAAACGAACTACGGAGCTGGAAGGAGAGAGCTAAAAAGCCGCGACTTACCGCCGGCGTCCGCCCTTCTTGGCTTTTTTCTTCGCTTTCCTCGCCGGCCTGCGTGCCGCCTTTTTCTTGGCGGATTTCTTGGCTGCCTTCTTCTTAGCAGGCCTCCTGGCAGCTTTCTTGGGAGCTTTCTTCTTCGCCTTCTTGGCAGCTTTCTTCTTAGCGGCGGGCTTGCGGGCACCGCCTCCTCCGCCTGCAGGGGCTGGTCTCGGAGCGGGAGCAGCGGGAGCCGATGCTGGCTCCGGTCTGCCTAGCTCGGGTTCGGGGGTACGGGCTTCTTCTTCCTCTTCGTCCTCTTCCTCCAAGTCTTCTTCCAGCGACTCGCTGAAGGCGCCGCTGTCGCCGAATTCGTCCATTTCGTCGTCACGTCCATAGAGAGTGTGGTCGTAAAAAGTCATTGCTCCTCCTGATCTTTCAGGCGGTCCAGCGGAAGAATAGTTCGCCAGATCTGCCGGGCACGAGAAATTTAAAAGACCTCTGGAACTGCTGCTGGAACGGCGCGCGATTATAGCACAGGGTTTGATGCAGGCTGCAAGCAGCATCCCTCACTGCCTGAGTATCCTGTTATCACATGGCGTAGCACGAAGGAAAGAAGAATCGCGAGAAATAGCGGCCTTATGAATCGTGACAGGAAAAACGTGCTGGGACGCAGGCTTAACGGCTTTGCTGGACAATCAGAATCATTCCGGGACGCAGGACCGCAACGTCGCGGTTGTCGTGCTTCAAAGCAGCTACTGTGGTCTTGTAAGTGTTCGCGATTGAGTACAGCGTTTCCCCGCTCTTGACTCGGTGGCGAACTATGGCTGCCTGCGTTGGGGAATCCGCGGTTATGTTCGAAGCGTCCTTTTGGGTGGGTCTTTGCACAGCTTTCTTGCTGTACCGTAAGGACTTACTTATCTTCGACGTGGCCAGCGCACTGTCCCCCGAGGTTGGGGTCACAGGCAGGTGAAGGGCCAGCACCTTGCGTCCGCGGAGACTGTCACCGCGTAAACCATTCCAACGCCGAACCATTTGTGGCGAAATGCTGAAATTCTCGGCCACGGTTTCGACCGTGTCGCCGCGATGCACCTTATAGCGGGTGATGCGTCGTGCATAAGTTGCCGTGTCGCTCAAGGGATGCTTGCCGACAGCGACGGGGATTACCAGCTTGCTTTCAGGATCAAGCTCCGTACCCTCCAGGTGGTTGGCTTCTGTAATCGACTTGGCCGTGGTGCGATAGGTGCGGGCGAGGGAAGCGAGAGTGTCTCCCGGCTGAACTTTGTAATACCGCCACCAGAGACGCATGTTGCCCGGGATCGAGGCAATGGCACTCTGATATTGCTCTTTGGTTCCGGCCGGCAAGTGCAGCTCGAACTTCTTGCCCTGCGGCGTGGTATAGCGAAGCAGACTGGGATTGAGGTCCTGGAGTTCGGCAGGCTTGGCCTCCACGCACTCCGCCACCAGCCTCAAATCCACGGCGTAGTCGATGATCACAGTGTCGTATCGCGCAGCGTGATCCATGGCAGCGTCGTCCAGCCCATATTGCGACGGATTCTTGGCCATGATGGTGACCGCCAGGATGATCGGCACATAGTTGCGCGTTTCTTTGGGAAGCACGTTGCGGCGATAGAGCTCCCAGAAATCGGCGAAACCGGTGCGCTTTACTGCTGCCTGCACCGTGCCCGGACCGGAGTTATACGCGGCCATGGCGAGATACCAGTCGCCAAACTGGTTATAGAGATCTTTCAAATGGCGAGCCGCCGCGCGCGTGGATTTCTCAGGGTCCTGGCGATCGTCAACCCACAGGCTCCGTTCCAGCCCGTACCCGCGGGCGCGGCTCCCCATAAATTGCCAGATGCCGCGAGCGCCGACGCGAGAAACCGCCAGCGGGTGAAAACCGGATTCCGCCTGCGCCAGATAAATCAAGTCCTGCGGCACGCCCTCTTCCTTCAGGATCGAGCGCATCATCTCACGGTAGCGTCCCGAACGCTCAAAGGCACGCAGGAAAGTCCCGTGGCCGTGGTTGGAGAAGTAGTTGATATAGCCGGCGACCTGGTCAGTCATCATGAGCGGCAGGTCGGAGTGGGTGGACTTGATCTCGGCCTGCGCCTTAGCTTTCACATTAAGATCGATGGCCGGGGTGACTTCATTAGTCTCATCAATCGGAGCGGGTTCGGACTTCTGCTCGGCGGACGCATCACCGGGCTGTGTACCGGGCCAGTCCAGATGGTTGACGCCGTCGGAGATGCGCTCGAACTCCTTTTCAAGGCGCGGATCGGACCGCAGGTCGAGCTTGCTGTCGAGCAAGGCATTGAAGGCGTTATCGAAGTTCTGCTTGGCGGCCTCGTTGCGGCCCGCATGATAGTTAGCCACGCCGGCCAGATATTCCTTTTCCACCCGGTCGATCAGATCTGCGATCGCATCTGGCGCAGTGCTTGGCGCAGATTGTGAGGGTTGCGACGCGGCTTCGTGGGGAGCGGGTTGCTGGTCTGAAGCCTGATTGTAAGTTTGGCTTGGCGTGGCAGCCGGCTGAGAAGCTGCCGACTTAGGAGTCGATGCCTTCGGCACTGTCGCCGGCGGGGGTGTCGAAGTCTTCAGTGCTGGCGCGCTACCCGGAGGCAGCAGTGCTACCGGTTTTTGCGCAGTCTGGCAGGAACAGGTCGCTAGCGCCAGCGAGGCGAGAGCTACGGTCCGAACATAGAGCTGTGCAAATCGCATATTTCTCTATGGGATACGGCGACTCCCCCGCCCAAACTCTGCTGAATTCTACCAAATCCTACCTGCCGCTCCCCAGCCCGGTCAACGCAGAAAGCGAACAGGAGCGGTTACTTTCGGCATCGGACGACACAGTTACCCGACAGTGAGACGGCAGAACTCCATAAAGGGTTTACAGGACCGCGTTGGGGAGTAGCCGGGAAGAACTCGCAGCCAGCGGAATAGGCGCCACTGCGCCGCTGATAGAACGCCGCGGGCTTGAAACACCGTGTCAGGCACGACCGCGAGCGGTTAAACATTCATATTGGCGCAGCTTTAAAAATGACCTCACCGCGAGGGCGCACTGAAAGCCCTCCCCACAACAGTCACGCCATTCTAGTGCGGCGAGGATTGCGTCCAGGTCATTGAAAACACACATCAGGCTCTCGCAGTAGAACATGCGAACCTGATGGCGAGAACTCAAACTTCAGTTGAAGCCCTGTGCTCCTGACATCCAAAGGCCGAGTATGGTATCGAACCTTGGAAGCTTCAAATCCGCCAGTAATCCGGACGCCAGCTCTGAATCGCTTTCTTAATGTCCGCTCGTGACAGTTTGCTGGCGAGCGCGCTTTCAACGTAGGTCGGCACCTCAGCGTCACAAGCAAAGCGGATGGCGATCAGTTGGGACTCTGTCAGTTCCGGAATGCGCGAGCGTAGGGGTTCAGTCAGTAATGTCATCAGTCGCAAACGCTCTTCAAGCCGGATGATGCGATCCTGATTTCTCAAGGCGTATACGCGGATTTTGAATACTGAGACTAGCGCTGCAACCGAGACCACGAAAATCCATCCCGCGCGCAGGCTCGGATGCATTATGAAGTGGACGACAGTGGCGATGACGGAGATGCCGAAGACTGGAATGGCAAAAAAGTGAAACAACGGATCGAAACGGGCGTGATTGGCAAACGATTGCGGCTGCTTCTCAGCCATGACGCGGGCTCCTTTGCGCGAGTCTCTCCGTGGACCATTTCCGAAGTGGACCTGCAGGGAGGAGCAAGTGTAACAAAGCGGGTCAAGAATTGCTGATTCGGACGGTCGATTGCTGTACGGTCGAAGCCGAGGATCGTTCGCAGTTCAGGATCCGGACGTCGGCAACCTCCTCCAAAATTCGTATAATCCTCTGCCGAGGTGGGTTCCATGCGCCGAATGAGTTGGATTACGCTGCTGTTGCTGCTCTCTGCCCTGGCTCGAGCGCAGGCACCCGCGGTAGGCGACTACACGAAGCTGGCGGTCCAGAGCGATTATGTCGTGCGCGACTTCAAGTTCCACACCGGCGAAAAGCTAGCCGAGCTGCGTCAGCACTACGCTGCCTGGGGCACACCCCGGCACAACGCCGCCGGAGAAATCACAAACGCCGTGCTGCTGTTGCATGGAACTTTGGGCGATGGAATCAGTTGGGGACACGCTTATCCGTCGAGCTCAAACCTGCACCCCCTGCTGGGCCCGGGCGCTGCGCTCGACACCGGCGAATATTACGTCATCGCTCCCGATACCATCGGCTCGGGCAAGTCGTCGCGGCCAAGTGACGGGTTGCGCATGAAGTTCCCGCACTACAACCTCGAAGACATCGTGTCGGCTGAGCGCCTGCTCGTGGAGCATGTGGGCGTGAAGCACCTAATCGCGGTGCTGGGCGCCTCCATGGGCGGACGCCAGACCTGGCAATGGGGCGTGCAGTATCCCGAATTCATGGATGCGCTGGTGCCCATGATCTCTTCTCCCTTCCCGAATGTCGGCCGGCGCGGCGTGATTGACTTCCTGCCGGAGGCCATCATCAAGGCGGATCCTGGATGGAAAGACGGCAACTATGACAAGGATCCCGAGGGTGCGAGGCTTGCTGACCTGACTTATTCAATCTTTCTGCGCACCCCGTCACTGCTCCAGGACCAGCTGCCCACGCGCCAAGCCACGGAGAAGTGGGTCGGGGAAGGGCGCGGTTCGTTCGGGTGGCCAGACGCGAATGACTTCATCTACATGATGGAACTGAGCAACGGCTTTGACGCCTGGTCGCAGCTCGACCGTATTCACTGTCCGGTGCTGATCATCAATATGGCGGGCGACAACATGGTGCCGGTCGAACTCCATCACGCGGAGAAAGTCTTAGCTCGGCTGAAGAACGCGACGTACTTGGAAGTAAAACAAGAGGCGGAATACGGCCACGGAGCGCTCGGCCGCACAGTGAACATATGGGGACCGAAGTTGCGGGAGTGGTTGCTGGGAGTGCGAGCGGTGGGAAAATAAGCCGAACTCAGCTTAGAATCCGGCAAGCTAGTGGCCGATATCAAGACGAACCATGAACGCCATTCAAGTCCAGCAAGCCGGCGGCCCCGATGCCATGGAGTTGGTTGACCTGCCCATTCCTCAACCTAAGCTGAACCAGGCGGTGGTGAAGCTGGCTGCGTCGGGCGTCAATTTTGTTGATGTTTATTTTCGCGAAGGCCGTTATAAAGCGCCGTTACCATTGGTCTTGGGTCAGGAGGGCGCGGGAGTAGTCACCGCGGTCGGGGCGGAAGTGAAATCGGTTAAGCCGGGCGACCGCGTGGCCTGGGCCGGCCTGCTCGGGTCTTATGCCGAGTATGCCGCCATGCCCGCCGACCGCTTGGTGCCGATTCCGCAGGGAGTGACCGAGCAGCAAGCCGCTGCCGCCATGGTGCAAGGCATGACGGCACACTACCTGTCGCACGACACGTATCCGTTGAAGCGCGGCGAGACTGCGCTAGTGCACGCCGCGGCTGGCGGTGTGGGGTTGCTGTTGGTGCAGATGGCCCACAATATCGGAGCACGTGTGATCGGGACGGTTTCGACCGGCGAAAAAGCCAAGCTCGCGCGTGAGGCAGGAGCCGACGAGGTCATGCTCTACACACAGTCTGACTTTGAAGCCGAGACCAAGCGCCTGACCAGCGGCGAGGGGGTAGATGTGGTCTACGACTCGGTTGGCAAAACTACATTTGAAAAAGGACTCAACCTGTTGCGGCCTCGCGGAATGATGGTGCTGTTTGGCGGATCGAGCGGCGCCGTGCCACCGTTCGACTTGATCGTTTTGTCGCAAAAGGGATCGCTGTATGTGACGCGTCCCACGCTAGTGACTTACATTGCCACACGTGAAGAGCTGTTGGCGCGGTCGAGCGCCGTATTTGGAATGATTGCCGCCGGGAAACTCAAGCTGCGCATTCAGCACACCTATCCGCTGGCTCAAGCGCAGCAAGCGCATCGGGACCTGGAAGGGCGCAAGACGACTGGGAAGCTGCTGCTGATTCCCTAGCGAGTGGTTTCCGTCCCTGGTACAAGATCCACCCGATTATCACCGGAGCAACCTGACCGTAGACTGAGAACCGTTCCCACGGTTCTTTAGTCATGCCAGTCTGTCCCAGTCGCGCGAAAAATCGTATGCGAGTTCATCGTCCGAGTGGCTGAAGTTGTCAGCCGTCCGAGGTTCGGGGCACGCGGATGGCTTTGCTGTTCCTCATGCTCTTAACTCTCTTTCCTCTCGGCCAAGCGCAGCAAGTCAAACAGCCGTCGAAGTCCGCGAAGAATACGAACCGCCAAAGCCTCGTAGCTCGTGGGAAATATATTGTGGAGGGAGTTGCAATGTGTGGCCAGTGCCACAGCCCGCGCGATAGCGCTGGGGTCCCCGACCGCAGCCGATGGCTGCAAGGCGCACCGGTATGGCTAGACGTCTTGAAGTCGAAAACTTGACTCATTTACATCAAGTTTTCGACTTCAAGACGTCTAGTGTCAGCGCAACCCATGGCAGAGTGGCCGCTTCAGGCGCCGCGAATTGCAGGCACGCCACCCGGCAACGACGCCGCACTGGTCACTCTCCTCACCACCGGAATCTGGCGCGACGGGAAGCCTCTGCGGCCACCCATGCCCCAATTTCACATGACCCGCGAAGACGCCGCTTCGGTGGTGGCTTACCTGAAATCGCTTGGGGCGGGGGCCACAGTAGTGCCGATCCGAGGACAGGACTTCGTCTCAAACGATGTGCAGCGTCGGAAAATCGCCTTGCTAGCGGCTGGCATCAAACGTCATCAAACGATCTGCGCGCTGCAGCACATGCGCGGCAATCACAAAATCCCCTAACAGTCGATTGCCTGACCACCCTCCGCCAGAGCGTAGACGGCGTTCCACGTAGGCGGAGAAGGTCTTGGCCGCCTGCAGCCATACTTCCTTGTCGAGTTCGAAGTCTAGGATGGCGTTCGTATCGGCAAGAAATTCGTCTACGAATCGCTGACTCACCGAGGGATGCGCCAACAACTGGGCATAAACGGGCGCGCAAATCACTGCTCCCCTGCGGGCATGGGCTTGGGCGAGTTGATTGGATACGCGCGAGGCCGACGGTTCGCGCGACCTAAGCGGATTGGTTAGCGCGCACGTAGTGCGCTGCGTAGGGTGGGGCTTCGTATTGGGGATCGAGTCGCGGATCGTTGATAGGCGGACGCGACACCGTTTCCAGCGGTACGACGCCTGCCCAGGTGGGAAACGAGTAATCATCTTCATCATCGATAGGCGGGCCGGTACGCACCTTGGCAGAGAATTCTTCGATGGGGACACGCATCACGAGTGTGGCTTTGAGTTCTCGTTCATTGGGCTGGCGAGCGTCCGCCCAACGGCCGGGAATAATGTGCTCGGAGAGCAGGCGTAGCGCCTCAACTTTTTCTAAAGGATCATCCACCGGCGTAGCCTTGCCCAAAATGACGACCGATCGGTAATTCATGGAATGATTGAATATCGAGCGAGCGAGCACGAGTCCGTCGAGCAGGGTGACGGTGACGCAGACGGGCACGCCTTCTTTCATCTGACGCAACATGCGGCTGGCCGCGGAACCATGGATGTAGAGGCGATCGCCTTTGCGTCCGTAAGAAGTGGGGATAACAAACGGCTGGCCGTCGGCGACGAAACCAACGTGGCACAGGAAACCTTCGTCGAGAATGCGATAGGCGGTTTCGCGATCATAGACGCCGCGCTCGGCTTCGCGGACGAGACGAGTCCGCGGAGTGGGCATTTGGGTTTGGGACATTAGGGAACAACTCCGGCAAGCGCCAAGGATGGGTGAAGAAAAAGTGTAGCAGGGAATTAGCCGCTCGGCGTTATGCTTCCGATGCCACTGGGGAGGAACGCTCTACACTAACTGTCCCATCCCAGCCTGATTCGGAGCATAACCGATTCAACCCAGCCACTGCGGATTCTGGTACGTGCCGTCGAAGTCGTGCGCAGTCTTGTAGCGTTCGAACTCGCCCTTGGCGGCCGCCGCGGCGGTCTTCGCGAGCAAACTGGTGACTTCGGTCTCGCGCAACGGCCTGAAGCTGCGCGCAGCATCGAGCGCTTGCTGAAGAATCTTCAGCGAATCACATCCAGTAATCACCACGCTCGTGGGCAGGTTCATGGCGTAATGCAGGCACTCAACCGGCGTTGCAGTCTTGCTGTTTAGAATTTGCTTGTCGCCCATTGGCTTCATCCCCAGCACTCCGATGCCATGCTTGACCAGAACCGGCAAGACTTTCTTTTCAAAGCTGTTGTAGTGTGCGTCCATCACGTTGAGTGGCATTTGTACCGCGTCAAAGGTGAACTGACGGGCAAAACCGGTCTCAAGCATTTTGAGGTGAATGTCCGGACTCTTGTGCCCGGTGAAGCCGATATAGCGGATCGTGCCCTCCTTCTTGGCCTTCAGCACAGCTTCCATCCCACCGCCCGCTCGGAAGATGCGTGCGGGATCGCTTTCGCGAATTACCTCGTGAAATTGCAACAGGTCGATGTGATCGGTCTGCAGCCGGCCAAGGGACTCATTCAGCTGCTGGGCGGCGGCCTTCTTAGTCTGGCCATCGATCTTGGTCATCAGGAACGCCTTCTGACGGTAACCGTCGCGCAGCGCCTTGCCCATGCGAATCTCGCTCTGCCCATTGTTATAGTCCCAGCAGTTGTCCAGGAAGTTGATGCCGGAATCGAGCGCCGTGCGGATGATGCGAATGCTCTCCTGCTCATCGGACTGCATGCCGATGTGGTAGCCGCCGAGGCCCACGATCGAAACTTTCTCGCCGGAACGGCCAAGCGTACGAGTGGGAATGGAAGCATCGGCGGCGTGCGCGAGTTTCTTGTTCAGTGACGTTATGACTGTGGTAGCGGCTGCACTCTTAAGAAATGATCTGCGATCCATAGGGGGACTCCATAAGTCTGAGAGCGGCGAAAGGGGGACAAGGTTGCAATAACTTTTTGGCGGTGATTCCGGAAATGCGGAAGACGAGATTTCGTTAGGGCGCCTGGATTCCACGGTGTACGCAGAATCCAGAACCAGGGCGCCAGATGGGCGCCGTCCTACCAGTTGATCTTCAGCGCGAACTGGAACTGCCGTGCATCATAAGCGGATGTAGCCTGGCCCGCATTGGTAAACAGCGGACTGACGGCCGCGACATTGTACCGGTTGGCGATATTGAACATGTCGGCGATCAGATCCATGTTGAAGCGCTCACCAAAATAGATGCGCTTGGCAACGCGCAGGTCGTCGAAGACGGTCCATGGACTGACCCCGGCGTTGCGGCCCAGGTTGCCGTCGAGAGAAAGCAAGGTTCCGTTGAAGTCCGCCGGACAAACTTCCTGCAGCACACCACTCGCTGAATACTTAGATGGCACTGCCGGGAATGAGCTTCCGCAACTGGTATTCGCGAACGTGTTGGGTCGTCCCGTAAGGGAAGATAACTGCAAATTGTCTCCATTGCCGGTGATGATGTTGAACGGCCTCCCGGAGGCGAACTCGATCAGAGGAGCAAAGGTCCAGTCGCTGAAAATCCTACCGGCGAATCCGCTTCCTAGTTTGCCGGTTTGATAGATGCCACTGAGTACAAAACGATGGCGCTGGTCGAACAGAGACGTGGAACGGTCCAGTGCAGGAAAGTAGCTATCCTGTGGCGTGAGCGTGGACTGCAGGTCGGTCGAGTCATCAATAGCGTGCGACCAGGTATAGGATGCGAGGAATTCGTAATGACTGCGGAAACGCTTGCGCAAGTTGGCGCTGAAACCATGGTAGATGGAACTTCCATTGGAGTAGTTGGCGTCCATGTCCCCGAAAGGAACGCAGTTAGCCAGGCTGACACCGGGATTACAACCAGCGTTGAGCCCTTCAGTCTGCAGAACAGTATTTGCCAAACCGACGCACGCAGTCCCACCCTGGGCGATCACGGCTTCGGCGACAGACGGGTTTAGGCCACCAGGGCGGAAAAAATTCACCAGAGCCGCCGGGACATACGGTCCCCGGGAGCCGATCCCACAACCGCTCACAAGGAATGGACTGTCAGTTGGCTGGTTGACTCCGGCTGCGACGGCCGCACTCAGATTGTTGAGCATCAAATCGCCACGGATGGTGTGGGCATTGATGGGACGGTTCAGGTGTCGCCCACCGTTAAAGTTGTAGGCCAGGCTTAACGCGAACCCATCACCGAGGTCGCGCTCGACGCTGAGATTTGCTTGTTGGGAATAAGCGTAGACGAAATTCTTGGCTTGCGGATAACCGAAGGGCTGAAAGGCGAGCGGGAAACCTGCCGTGATGTAGTTTTGGTTGAGGAATAACGACTGAGGAAAGTTCAGCGATTGGAACTGCTGCTGATTTGGCAAATAGCCCAACGCCGGAACCAAAGCCGATGGGCCGGGTGCGCATTGTGCTGTGGTGACCAGTCCCTGAAAGATTGGAATTCCATTCAGGTTGGCCGGATTGCCTGGCCCGGCCGTACACGCCTCGGTGCCGGGGAAGGCTAATTGGCCGCTGGTGGAACCATCCGAGGCGTCTCCCAAGAAGTACAGACCTAACAAAGGATGATCGTAAAACATGCCGTAGGAGGCACGGACGACGGTCTTGCCGTCCCCCTTCGGATCCCACGCCGTACCAATCCGAGGCTGGATGTTGTTTTTGTCAGTCTGAATGCCTTTTTGCAATCCCAGATAGTTATAGCCCGTAAGCGCAAGGGCGGTGGGTGGTTTGAACTTCGGAGGAATCTCGACGTCGTAGCGAAGGCCGTAGTTCAGGGTGAAGTTCGGACGGATGCGCCACGAGTCTTGCCAAAAAAATCCAATAGGAATGTTATGGAACGAATCGCTGGGGCTGCCGAGACCCTGAATAAAATCGGCGGGGATGCCCGCGCCGTAAGCCTGCACTGCGTTGAGGACAGGAAAAGGGGATGGGAAGGCAGCGACGGAGCCGAAGTCATACACGCCGCCATAGTTCACGGTGAAGGTGGCGCTGATAGGAAGATAATTGAAATCTCCTCCGAACTTCGTGTCGTGGCGACCGATGCTCCAGGAAAAATTGTCGGTGAACTGATAGCGCTTCTCGACCCGCTGTATGTAGGAATACGGCTCGCGACCGAAGAACGCGAAACCGGGTATGTTCACGGCGGGGTCAGCTCCTCCCGGAATCGCGGTGTTGTAGAAGTAAGAAAGCCCGCGGCGGGCGTACTGAAAGCGAAATTCGTTCACCTTGTTGTTGCCGATCGTCCAGCTGTCCTGCGCCACTCCCGCAACGTCCCGATAGGTTTGCTGAGAGGTCCGCGAATAAGCGTTCTGCCCGAATGGCTGGTCTTGGCCGCCAACTTCAATGCCCGTGACCGTGCTGGGGCTAACATTGGCGCGCAGCATAAGGCGATTGTTGGCGCTGATGTTGTGATCAAGACGCAGCGAATAAAGACTGGTGCCCTCAAAAACGGGGAAGTTTCCTTCTTGCGATGCCAAAGCCTGGTAGGAAGCAGGCACAAAGCACGGCGGTGTCGAGCAGGTCGTGGGAAAACCACTGATTCCCGCTATACCGGTGAGTGCCTGCGGCCAAGCTCCGTTGACCGCCATGCCGGAAGACGCGCCCACGAGGAATTCATAACTCGGCACGCTGGGAGCAATGGCACCGAACGTAGTCGGGTCTTGTATGGCCAGCTGTTGAAGTTTAGGACCCAGGAACCTTGCCTGATCACTGGTCACCTGAATTGTGCCAAACGGAAGAGGCAACAGTCCTCCCGCCGTGGTAGCCGTATCGAATGGCACCAAGTCGAAGTTGTTCCGCCCAATGCTGGAAAACCCGGTCTCATGCCGCCGCGTAAGCTCGTAAGAAAAGTAGTAGTAGGTCTTGTCCTTCTTGATCGGTCCACCGAAGGCAACACCGCCTTGCACACGCGTGTAGGCGGGCTTTGAACAAGGCGGATTTTGGCAAACCGCAAATGGGTTCACCGCCTGGAAATTCCTATTGCGCAAATAGCCGAAAATGTCACCGTGAAAGTCGTTCGACCCCGACCGCGTGATGATATTCACGACGCCGCCGGAGGCGCGGCCATACTCCGAAGCGTAACTGTTGGTGATGATCTGAAATTCTTGCACCGCCTCTTGCGAGACGGTCGAGCGCACGCCGTTCACTGAGTTATCCGTCGCGTCGGCTCCATCCACGTTCACCAGATTCGACCGCGCCCGCTGCCCGCTCATGTTAAGTCCCGACGTCGGAGCCGCTCCCGTGTTGGGCGCGTTATCGCGAACCACCTGCGAATCGGTCAGCGTGAAGTTGATGTAGTTGCGGCCGTTGATGGGCAGATTATCGATGCGGCGTTGGCCAATGGTGTCAGTCGTAGAAGTCCGCGAGGTCTCGACCAATTCCGTCTCGGAGCTCACCGTCACTACTTCCTTGCTGCCGGCTATCGAGAGC